>ERZ1292637.882-Hain-H14-01um-R3-882-length-14228-cov-4_pt1 | contig 14228 bp, 20 predicted proteins | sample MGYA00564405_ERZ1292637 | MGnify/ENA primary metagenome ERZ1292637 (study PRJEB36523, sample SAMEA6512645) | groundwater metagenome | collected 2019-01-09 | study: AquaDiva: Metagenomics assemblies of 32 groundwater samples | reverse complement strand
CCTTTGACAGTTGCATGGACGACCCCACTCCACAGAGGCGTCGGCAGGGGCGCATAGACCAAGAGTAGCTGTGTCTCAATGTCCAAGCGCCTCAGGTATGCTAGGTCTGCCCCCACGAACAGCTTCTGGCCGCGCTCAGTCGCCCTGCCAAGCTCGTAAAGAGCGATCGGGGCCACAGTCTCTTTGGCGAACCAGAACGCCACTGCCCCAGAACGCCGGAGGTTTTCGTATTCCCAGCGTATCTGTGCCTCAATATCCCCTCTTGGGGCTTCCGGGCCCCAGTCCGCCTGGCGCGGGTTGAAGACAGTCAGAGCCGAACGGTCAGCTATCTCGCGGGCAGCTATGTCCTGCCAGTCAACCGTCCCGGTGATCGTCCCCGCCAGGAATAGCTTTGTATTCGCGGCTGCCGTCGCCCCTGACAGCCCTGACATCGGTGACTGAATAACTCTTCCCATCTTCATCCCCCTCATCGCCCTCTCCGGTGTTCCCGGCTTCTCATGCCTCTCTCCCAAAGATCAGCTCCGCTGGTCCCTCATTCCAGAAGCCGAACCAGTGCTGGTGCAGGTGCGCCTCATACCGTGCCTTGAGCGCTCTTGCCTCCCTCAGCATTTGCGGCGACACTTGGCACCAGATGTCCGCCCAGATTGCGTCAAAGCAACCTCCCGTCGGCGGCTCCCATAACAGGGCATCGGCGACAATGGCACGGAAGCGGGGGTCGCTCGAGTACACCGGACCCACGAGCCGGACGACCTCTGGGGCCTGCTCTACGGCGACCACTTCTCGTACATCTGGGTTCATCAGGGCCGCTTGCACAACGATCCCTAGCCCCAGGCCCAAGATCAGGACGGACCCTACCTCCGGCTGACGCATTCGATCCGTCGCCTCAATATAGGCCGCCAAGTCCCCAGGTGAATCTGAGGCTATGCACTCGTAGACAGGCCCCCGGAAGAGCGCTGTGTGAGGAGGGATGCTTGGGATCCTTGGGATCCTTTGGATACGGTAGTAGCCGTCCTGTCCCTCCGGTACCTTGACTTGGAGGGAGAGAGGTATTAGCGCTTCTCCTCGAAAAGCGCGCGTCATACTTCGTCCTCCTCCTCGTCTTCTCCGGCGTTCCCGGCTTCCCCGGACTCAGCCACGCATACCGGACACATCTCCGCTAGCAGGCCCATCTCCCCAAGGAACCTGCTCGGTCCCAGCTCTAGCGCGTCCTCTGGCATCCCTGCCCGCCGTTCGATCCAACTCAGATGACACTCTTCTTGAGCCCGAGAGACAAGCACGAAGGCCACGCACCGCTCGTCCTCAACCCCGTGGCCTTCGACGTCTGGGTTTGTTGGTAACGGGGCACGCTTTCCGTTGGCTGCAGCCCGTTGACCTCTCTCCACACCGGCCCTCCTGGCATCACTAATGAGGGCCTTGGCGTGGGGCAACAAGCCTTCCGATAGACCGGCCCCGAACACTACCGGACGTTCCAAACCCTTCGCGCGGTGGACCGTCGTTAGCACCACCGCATCGGCCAGGCCCTTCTGCCCGCGCGCCGCGAGCTCCTGCATCTTCCGGACATGCGCCAGAAACGCGCCGAGAGACTTGTAGTGGCCTGCCGCCCGGACGAACTCGTCCAGGTCTTCGAGCTTCCCGGCCCCCTCGCCAGACCCCTCGTCTACTCCTTCTGTCCGCTCGAGGTATGAGTCATAAATAAGCGTCCGGACAGCGATGGCGGCAATTTGGGCATCGTACTGAGCCTCCTGTGGGCCTGTTGAGGCAGGGCCAGGCTCAACGATGTCCTCGCGCTCTGAGGCAGGATCAATGAGAGACCGCGCCCTGATCTCAGATACCGTCCGCTCGAGGTCAGCGACACCCTTCTGCTGCCAGAACGGGAATGACGGGCGCAGAGCCTCCATCGCCTGCCAAAGAGAGACTCCGGACTTCTGCGCCCTCTCCCGAAGGGTGGAGAGCCACACCTTGCCGAAGCCCCGCGTCCCGCGGTCGTGTTTGGCCGAAGCGATGTTGGCAACCCTCTCGAATGCTTCAGCATCCTTCTCGTCAAGCACCAGGCGCAGGTAGCAGAGGACGTCTTTCACATGCGCCCGTTCGTAGAACCCGAGCGACCCCTGCACGACGTAGGGGAGGCCGTGGCGCATGAGCGCGTCCTCAAAGGGCCTGGACTGCGCGTTCGTCCGGTAGATGATGAAAAAATCGTGTGGGCTGCGTGGGGACTCCGGCCGTTTCACCATGTCGGCGAGTTCATCCCCTACAGCGTTGGCCTCTTCGACATCATCCCCATACCCGGACACAGTAATCCCAGGGCCGGGGTCGGCACCGTCGCGTGGGCGCAGGGTGGCGAGGAACGGGCGCCTGAGCTCTGGGATCGCCTCCTCGTCCGGGTATTGAGCCCGGGCGAGGAGGTTCGTCCGGGAGATGATCTCTTGCGTCGAACGGTAGTTAGTGGAGAGCGGCAAGACCAAGGCACCGGGGAAGCGGTCTGGAAAGCCCCAGACGTTGTCTTCCGGTGCCGCTCCGGACCAGCGGTAGAGGAGCTGACGGGGATCACCGACGGCAAAGATGCGGTTCTCCGGTGCGGCGAGCTGGGCGAGGATGTCCATGCTGAGGACGCTAGTGTCTTGGGCCTCGTCTAGCAGGACGTACTCGACCTTCCGCTGCCAGCGCGCCAGGAACGCAGGATCGTCGCGCAGGGAAAGGCGGACCCACATGAGCATGTCATCGAAGTCCAGACACCCGAGCGCTTGTTTGTCCTGCTCATAACGGTGGTAAACGTGCGCCAAGCTGCGGGCGTAGATCACTTCTGAGCCAGAGTCGGCCAGCTTCTCTCGGAACCAGGGCTCAGAGCCGTCTGGGCGGACGAGGGCGCGCTTGGCCCAGCCGATCCAGTAAAGCGGAAACTTCCAGCCTACGTCCCAGTTTAAGCCCCGGTACCCGAGGACCTCGTCGATGATCTTCTTCTGCTCCCAGGAGTCTATGGGACGCCGACCACGGCCCTCCTCTTTGAGGATACGGAAGCAGTTGGCGTGAATGGTCCCGAGGCGGAGGGATTCGAGGGCGGAAGGGCCGAGGAGAGGCAGCAGACGCGTCCGCATCTCATCGGCTGATTTGCGGGTGAAGGTAGTAACGATGACAGAAGCAGGGTTGGCCCCGGACTCGATGACATGCGCGACGCGGGCAGTCAGGGTCCTCGTCTTACCGGAGCCGGGGCCAGCGACGACCATAACGGGCCTATAGAGGGGAGCCAAGACGGCCGCGGACTGCTCGGTGTTGAGTTCAACAGTCACCCGATGACCTCCAAGCGTTCCCGGGTCAGAGCAACAGACGAAGAGTGAGGCCGCCAGAGGCACCCGGAGGCACAGTCCCACGAGTAGTACCAATCGGATGCCGCGCCGTCCAGACGCCGTTCCCACATATACGGTGTAATCTCAACGCCGTCATACTTTTGGGCGACCTCATACCATGAGATCAGGGAGCGGATAGGCCAAGCGGGCTTTTTGACAGAGTAGGCCGCGTGAAACCGGTCGATATCCTTGACGGAACGTAGGGTCAACAAACGGGCATCTGAGCCAACCGTAACGTTGTAAAGAGATAGGCCCTCTATCCATCCAGGTTCTTCAGACGCACACCAACGGCGCCAGTCGCCGTTTATCTCATACCAGAAGCCCAAAGGCTTTATGGAAGAAGCAGGAAGCTGCGTCGTAGCTCTTAGTTCCGTTAGCCGCACTGCGCTTACATGAGTACGTTCGATCACCCGACGACCTCCAGCTCCTGGCGAGTAGAGAACTCGATCAGGCGCAGGCGCTTCCCGGTCTCCCTTGAGACCATCTCAGCGGCAGGGCGTAGCGAGTCCATCCGTGCCATGTCTGCACCGACCAGAGGCACCCAGCCGCCTTGCGTCCAGAAGGCAGTGATCCCCTAGTCGTCCGGGCCGTCGTCCTCGGCGATGAAGGCAAGGATGCGGTCAATCCTTGGCACCTGGGCCCTCCACCATATCCCCTTGCTGCATCTGCACGAGAGCAGCTCTGGCAACTACCAAGACAGAGAGGATCCGCTCCCTGTCACTCGGTGAGGCGCCTGACCGGAGCACCCCTACACCGGCAGTCCGTATCAGCATATTTATGTCCGCCAAAGACATCTGCCTAACAGCCCCCAACGCCAGCGCGGTAGCCTCATCTACGACAGCAAACTCTTTCTCAAGTCCATCTGTTACCGACGGGAAGTCAGGAGAGGGATCTGCATATACGGTCACTGTACGGCGTGTCATAGGTCCTCTTTAGCCCTAGCCCTTGAACTTGCTCTTGCGGGCAGCCCGGGTAAGCTGCCTCTTTATCACCAGGATCGGCTTCTGGTCAGCAGCGCACCAGCGGGTCACGGTCTCACGCGCTACCCCGAGCCTGTCCGCAAGTTTCCGGTGGCCCCCGACGTGGTGAGCGAGGGCTTCGATCCGGGCAGGGGGCCATTCCTGGTCGGTCAGATACTCAGATGGCAAAGACGTACTCTCGTGGCAGCTTCTTGGCGCACTCCGGCCCAATGGGGAACATGCCCTGGCCACCTGCCCCGTCTTCGTCTTGGCCGTTTGGCGACCGTTCCCCTGCAGCCAGGAGCATGGAACCGCCCTGGCCCAAGTGGACCCAAAGACCGATGGTCATAATGCCCGGGAGGCTCTTGAGAGGAGCATTGCAGGCGATACACCGGTTAAAGTTAGGGGGGAGGGCGCGCCGGTGTGCGTTCGATTTCCGCCGTTCGAGAGGAGCATAAGGGATCTCAATCATTGTCTGTGTCCTCCGCGCAATCTGGCGTACAGCACCAAGTCCCTGAACGGGTTGGGCCGCGGAGCGACACTGATGCGATTGAGATGCACCCACACTCCCGCCCAGTAGCCGAACATCACGAACTTGTAGCCCGAGAGGGAGTCCCACGCCTTTTGCTCGGCTACGGCGATATCCACCTCCACCCGCTCGGCCACATCCGCTGCTCCAGATCCCCTGCTTCGCATAGTTAAGGAATCTCGGCCATATCTACTACTCAACAGGTGACAGGCATCACCAACAACAGGGACTCTACGCCCGGAGTTGACAACCTGTCAAGAGGCTTGCAACAAAGGCAGTGAGTCAGTTTGAATCCGGATAGCAGGTCAGTTTGAGCACCTATTTGCCGAAAGGTGCGGCTCCAGCCACGCGCTGCGCCGCTTACCCGCGGTTCAAGACCAGCAGTCCTACCGCAGTGGGAAGCACGGCTAACGCGTCCGGAGCAAGGCCTCGGCGAGCACGAGGTCCTCTGGTCCGTCGATATCGACCGCCGTCTCCCTGGCCACCTCGTACCCCCTCATCTGCTCATGCCAGTACGACCCGGTGGAAGTAAGGTGCCCGGCAAGCACCCAGGTAAAGCCTCCAGTGATCCGGAACGCTAACGGGAAGGACTGGGTGCCCCTGTCCCCCACTGCCGGGTCGCCGCCAGCCCAGGAGAGCTGCCCTCTAGAGTCCAGGCGGAGGGCACGCTCTATTGGGTGCTCAAGGCGAGTGACCGCGTGGACGACAGGAGACTTTTCCGACAGGAGGGCTTTTGAGACCACTATGTCCTCCGGTTTGGTGAGAGGCGCCGTTGACAGCATCACGCAAACAGGGGTATCCGCGTGCCACCGACAGGTCTCGGCCTGCTCGGCTATCACCCTTCCTGCCTGAACGGTGTCAGCCCCGAGCTCCAGCGGCCGCATGTACACCTGCGCGCCCCCGCGGAGGGCCAACCAGGCTATCTCCTTGTCGTCGGTGTTGACATAGATATTCCTGGGGTCGAAAAGCCTGGTAGAGGCGGCGCAGGCAATGGTGTGCCAGAGGAGGGGCTTACCGGCCAGCTCAGCAGACCACTTGCGGGGAAAACGGGAAGAGCCGCCGCGGACAGGGATTACGCAGACAGGGGAAGAGGAACCGCGAGATCGAGGAGAGAGTTCAGGTGGGAAAGTTGAGGAGGTCATGGGGCCTATGGTAGCGCGGCCAGCGGTAAACCCCACCCCCGGTTTTTCCACCCCCCACCCTACCGGGGGCATAGGTGGCAGGTGGCTACTTGCCCTCTGGACTGGGGGCTTGGGTCGCCCGAGTTGCCAGAACCTTGACCTGCCCACCTGCTCTGAGGGCGTAGTAAGCGCCTGCTCACCAGGGGGTCCGCGGGAATCAATCCCCGGTACGCCCCATGCCCCCGGCCCAGACCAGAGAACCGGAAAACTCTTACCAGGCCCTCAGAACAGGTGGACAGGAGAGGATGATAGCTTACGACAGGCTGTCCTGCTCCGTCAGGAGCGTCAGCCGGAGATACACCCTCTGCCCGCCGTCCACGAAATATGCGCCCCGGTACGGCGGGAAGGTTCGGGCGCGTATGACGTCTATTAGTTCGCGGGCTGTGTACGAGCGGTCCAGCTCTATGCGGTCAATCCTGTCCACGTCGGCTGCCCTGTGCGACGTCCCCCCTTCGCCGGGCTGGGGCGTCCGGGTGGCGGTACCAGCCTTTACATGCGGCCAGGTTTCCTTAAACAGGGCGATGCAGGCGTCCTCCAGCCGGGAGTAAAGCGTCTGTCCGCTGTCCGTGGGCAGCACCGCGACCTCGCGACGGGAGACGATGTCCCCGGTGTCCACGCCCTTGTCCATATAGTGCAGCGTGGCGCCGGCCGGCGTGCGCTCAACGATGCTCCACACGTTCGGGTACTCGCCCCGGTTGTACGGCAGGTAGGCCGGGTGGAGGTTGAGGCACCCCTGGGGAAACAGGCTGAGCACCTCAGGCCGCAGGATGTAGCCGAAGAACACCGATAGGCCGATGTCGGGCTGGAGGGCCCGCAGCGCCGCGATGGATGTAGGCTCTCGTAGGTCACCGGCCTCGAAAACCTGCTCGCGGGGTAGGGCGGCGGCGGCGATCAGCTCGTCGCGGAGACGCTCCCTCTTGGTAGAGCCAGTGCCAGCGGGGTGAACGACGAGCCCCACGGTGTCTTCGTGCTGCGCTGTCAGCCAGCGGAGGACAGTGAGGCCTACCCTGTTGTTGCCGAAGTAGATGATTCTCATGGTAGCCTTGTCACCACCCCTCGTCCCCTCTCCCCTTGCGAGAGATGAGGCCTAACAGTGCCCTACTTTGACGGTATGGACCAGGTAGTCCTTGAGGCCCCACTGGACGGGTACACTTCTACCGCCGCGAACGAGCTTGTAGCCTATCTCATGAGGATGTCTGGACGCCCGTGGCGTGTCGTCCAGGGCTTGTCCCTTGATCGGGCCGTCCGGCTGAAGCTCGACCCAGCAGTTGCAACGCCAGGATCGGCTGGAACCGAGACTGTCCGTACAGAGATAAGCCCTGCTGGGATCACCATTACCGGAGCATCACCCGTTGCCGTCCGCCACGGCGCCTACCTCCTGCTGGAGTCCCTAGGGGTCCGCTGGTACTTTTCCAACCCGGCCTGGGAAGTGGTACCCGCGGCCCTACGCGACCCGGTGCTAGGCATTACGGTACGCACCCCCAGGTACTTCGAGCGGCGTCTGTCCAACCCGATTGGCTACCTAGTAGCGGACGCTGCCAACGGCCAGCTCAAATGGGAGGCCTGGGAGCGCCATAACTGTCTCCCTTCGGACAAGCTCTATGAGATACGCCACTCCTGGAGCGACTTCTTCAACCGGCAGGCCCTGGCCGCAGCCGATCCCACGTCCGTCTGCTACGTGCCCACCTCGACCCTCCCCCGGCAGGTGATCGCATCGCACCCGCTTGTGGTGCAGACGGCTCTGGCCTATGCCCGGACACGGATCGCTCTGCCTACACCTGCAGGCCCGCTCGGAGAGGCACTGACACGCATGGCCGTCCCAATCTCGCCAGAGGACGGCGCCACCATCTTCGAATGCGAGTACTACGCACCTGGCAGCATCACCAATGTCCAGCTCATCACGGACGAGGTGTTCAGGCTCGCTAATACCGTGGCGGAGCAATTGGCCGCTGAGTTCCCTGGCAAGATGGCCGCGGTGCTCAGCTATTCCTGGTACTCGCGGCTGCCCAACTTCCCGCTCTCGCCGAACCTCATTGTCCAGTGCACTGACTTTGTCCGCAGTCCTACACCGGGCCAGGAGGCCCTAGCTGCCAGGGTCCAGGCTTTCAAAGCGACAGGCGCCCAGGTCGGTACGTACCTGTACCTGGATGTCTGGCCCTGGTGGAGAGACCGTATCGACCCACCCGGTAAGTTCGCCGGCCACGTTGCTCAGGTCCGCGAGAGCCGGGACCTGGATGTAGGGCACTTCGCTGGAGAGATCAGCGACGGCTGGGGCGCCAAAGGGCGCCTGTACTGGCTGGCAGCGCGGTCAGCCTGGGAGCCAGCCTTCGACCCGGACGCGCTGCTGGATGACTTCTACACCCACGCCTTCGGGCTGGCGAAGCTCCCAATGGAGCGGTACTGGCGGCGGCTGGATGATAGCGGGCCGACGGCGATAGCCTACCCGCTGGCCTTCAAGGCGCTCCACGAAGCGCTCGGGCTGGCCGGGGATGCCGCTGTTAGGGCCCGCATCCGCCACGTCATCCTGTACACCTACTTCTGGTGGCGCTGGAGTAACACCGTCGAGGGTATCGGTGACGGCCTGGCAGGGGTGAACCGCGCAGCAATTGAGGCTCTCTACGTCTTCGCGCAGCGTGTCCGGCGGGAAGCGATCATAGTGGCCCGGCAGCACTGGGATGCGTGTGCAGCGTACTTACAAGCACGATATGGAGCCGCAGCTCCGGTTGGCTTCCCAGATCAGCCGTACACTGACGCCGAAGTGGACGGGATGCTGGCCGAGGCAGTCTTAGCGACCAATGCTCTGGCAGCCCAGGAGGTCACTCAATTGGCTATTAGAGACCTGCAACCTGGTCAACTCACCTCCCTAGGGCGGACGGACCTGCCGCTCTCCGCGCCAGACCTCGGCAGGCTCTGGGACGCTAGGTTCGCGGCTGGGCGGCTCCCAGCGGACATCCTGGTGCTGGCTCCGGGGCCCGGGCTGCTATCTGCGACCCTGGGCGGCAGCGCCCCTGTAGCGGCCCCTGCAGAGTGGCTGGCGCCCGACGGGACGGTCCTCGCGGTTGCTCCGCCGCTCACGCAGGTCGCATTCGTAATAGCGCCGATAACGTTCAGCGTCACCGTGCCGGCCGCGGGCCTCTACATTCTGCGGACGTATAGGTACGAGGTGCAGGTCCTGAACGTAAATGCGCCAGCGGCCCTTGACGTTACCCTGCCCCATATCTGGTGGATGCTGCCTGCCCTGCGCGAGTATTACTGCGTCGTGGAGCCGGGTCAGCCTGTCCTGAGCGTCGCTGCAAGCGCTCATATCGGTAGCGATGCCAGACCGCTGGTACTCCAGCTCACCAGTCCGTCCGGCCTCATAACGGCCGCCGCGCTTGTCCCAGACGCGGGCGGGCAAGTACAGGTGTTGGCGCCGGAGCCTGGCGTCTGGAAGGTCGGGGCTTCAGGCAACTCCGACCGCCTCACCTTCACCTTCTCTGGGATGGTCCCGCTGCTCTGGCACGACCCGGTGAACATGCTGACGTTGGCCGGTACCAACGCTGCGGTCCTGTCGTTCGTCCCAGGTTCTCTCGTAGCCCCTGCCTCTGTGATGGCGGGCGAGACGTTCCAGGCGGTGACCCAGGTCCAGAACACGGGAGGAGCACTTGGCACCGTCAGCCTGAGAGCCGTGTTCGCCGGCTTTGTCTACACGTCTGCGCCGCAAACCGTCCTGGCCGGGCAGACCGGTCCATTGGCGCTTGCCGTGATCGCGGGTACCGTCACCGCCTCTGAGCTCTTGACTGTGGAACTCCTCGACGGGGCAGGAGCCGTCCTGGGTTCGCTGAGCGCCGTTGTCGAGACGATAGCGTTCAGCCCACCGATCATTCTGCCCCCCCCGCCACCTCCACCCGATATCAGCATCGCCTTCGTCACCGTTCCCCCGTCCGTCGAAGTCGGCGCCTCTCTGGCTGTCTCCCTTATGCTGACGAACCTCGGAGGGCAGGACGGTCAAGCAGTGCCCCAGGTGGATATTTCCGGGATCCCCGGGACGGCCCAATCGGGTCCGACCCTTACCGTCCCTGCGGGGGGGCAGGTATCTCATAGCTTCACCCTGAGCATCCCAGCGGACGCGGCCCCGGGCGTCAATACTATCGCGTTCATGGCCTCCGACCCCATTACAGGGGTCACTCTGGATTATGTCTCCGGGACGATCTCGATTACAGCGCCTGCCCCACCGCCGCCGCCCCCTGTCACCCCCCTGCCGCCGACCGCGGCCTTCTCGGTCAATCCCGATAACGGCGTAGCAGGCGTCACCACGTTCTTCTTCACAGATCAGTCGACAGGGCTGGTTGAGACGTGGTCCTGGGAGTTCGGGGACGGGTTTACGAGTGCAGATCCCGCCCCGCTGCATATCTACGAGGCCGCGGGCAGCTACATGCCGAGACTGACCGTAAGCGGCCCAGGTGGCTCCGCGGCGGCCCAGTACGCGGCGCCTGGCCTGTACGTTGTCGCGGCCCCCACCCAGCCTCCCGTCGTCCCCATTCCGACCTACACCCCCGCGGTCGCCCCCCAGGGCGGCGGCGCGGACTTCCACGTCATCGTCATCAACGAGACCACCTCCGTGCTCGAGGTCACCGTGCGCGCTGGCGTCGAGGTCAGCCTCTCCGGCGTCGGCGCCGCCCTTGGCGTCTCTATTGGGCAGACGGTGGTAGGAGAGGTACAGGTGACCCTCCAGCCGGGTGAGCAGCGGGAGGTCGTTGTCCCGATCCGGTTGGACCCATCTACCACACCCGGCGCCTACACCGTGGTTATAAGCGTGGTAGAAACGGCGACCGGCGCGGTGTTGGGTGAGTCCGTGTTCCCGAACGCTCTGGCAGTAACGCAGCCCTCACAGGCAGGCACCCTGGGCATCTTGGCGGGGATTGGGGCGGCGGTCATCGGGGTCATGCTTATCAGGCGCACGCCCAAACGCCGGGGTTAGGCCCTGGATTTTGCGTCCCTCACCGCGGCGAAGTAGGCGCGGTACGCGGCCCCGACCGCTGCGTCGCGAGTAGCCGCGGCGGGGGTGGCCACCGCGTTGTAGGCGTCCCACGCGGCCATGATTGCAGCTTCGCGGGTCTCCAATGGTGTCTCAGCCATCACCAATCTCCGGTGCTCCTTTGCGTGGACGTCGCACTGAACGAGGACGCGTGAGCCGGAAGTTCTCGCTGCGGGCCAGCTCGTCCAGACGCTTCAAGCTCGCCATGCTGGGGGCAGTGCGGCCGGCCTCCCATTCCCAGACCGTCTGCTCGGTGACCCCTAGTCTCCCGGCGAGCTCACGCTGGAACAACCGGAGGTAGCGGCGCAGGCCGATGATCTGGTTCAGCGTCCAGTCTATAGCGGCAGAAGGCATGAACAGCCAGTGGGCATGACGTTTCTCCTGAGTTTTGGAGAGGGCGTCGCGGTTCCCATGATCAGCATTACGGCATACATGAGCCTGGTCACGGCGCTGCTCTTTTGGCTGGGGGCCGTATTTCAGATACCGCTCATCATGTTCCTGCTGGCGAAGCTGCGGTTCGTTTCGCTCAGGCGCTTCAAGCGGTTCCACAAGTACGTCCCGTTCACGGCGTTCTTCTTGGGCCTCATCATCACGCCCTCGTTCGACATGGTGAACCAAACTATGGTCGCGGTGCCAATCATCATCCTCTACGAGGTCGGGCTGTTCCTGGCGTGGATAGCAGAAGGGGGGCACAGGAGACTATGGAGCGGGAAGCTGAGGCCACGGTGGCCGCGATTTGGCGGTGCCTCTTGATCGCTTTCGTGGCGGTTATACTGGCGCTGGTGCTTGGACTGATCTTTGTGGTCGCCCAATCGTGACCGAGGCTCAGGGAGGGCCGCCAACGCCATGAGACTGTTCATCCGTCGCCTCTGGCACCGCCTCTTCGGTCACAGCCCGGTCTACTCGTGGACGTGGGCGCACCCTACCGGGCCACTCGATGGGTGGTGGCGTTCCGGGTGCCAAGGCTGCGGCAACCCCCGCATACGCCGGGACTACTACCTAGCCCGCACCAGATGACACGCACCAGCGCAGCCTGACCCTCCTCACTGCGCTGCCCTACCGGCCCTCGCTAACGGCAAGGCGGGGGCCGGTCCAGCGTTCCCGAACCGTATCAATCATGTACATCCGAATTGACCTTCATGCGGATGCGTTCCTCGCAGAGTGCATTCCAACCTGAAACAATGTCCTCAGTGTGTTTATCTCTGGAAGCATATCGTCCATGTCCCTTTACAAGCGACGCTTTCCGATAATATCCGCAGAAACAGCACTTCACATATCCGGCCTTGTCGCAATTACAGGGACAGTGCTTCTTATCCGGGTCTGATGTGTATCTGCCCCCGTAGACCCATTCCATTGTCCCAATTATTGAGCGGTAATAATATCCCTTTATTGAGCGGTAATAATATCCCTCTTCCGCTATCTGTTTATCCAGTTGTTCTTGGTTGTTAACCCTTGCGGGGCGTGCTGACTCGTCCTCTTCTCCGATATATGAGCTAGGACGCACCCACTCCGTCGTGCCTGCCAGCGATCTATAGTGGTATCCGGGTTTGCGTGGCATGGTCTTCCTTTCAATCTCCCCAGCCTCGCATGGCAAGCGGACGTGAGCGGGCCTCACGGTGTAGCACTCGGTAGACCGTCCGCAGAGCGAACCCCATCCGAGCTACGATGTGCACGGGCGGCTCCCCCGCTTCCCTGCGTCCGACGATCTCCTGGTTGCGGGTGCGCATGTCCAGCACTTCCTCGTCCCGCTCGTCTTCGATGCACACAGCTCGCGGGCAGCGCAGGCAACTCGGGTGCAGGTGGCACCCCGTGTCGGGGTAGTGTCCGTGCTCGGGGAGCATGTCGCGCCTGACGAACGGGAGTGGCTGTATTTGCGTCAGGATGCGGTTGGCGGTAGGGGCAGTGGTCACGGCTGGCCCCGGGGGGGGAGCCTTCTGCCTGGCCCGGTAGGCCCGGATGAACTCGTCGCTCCGGCGGCTTGGCCCATCTCCCTGCCTCCCTGATCTTGCGTGGCGCGCATACGCAGCGTGGCTTGAGGCTCAGAGGGGCGGACATCGTCAGTCATTCTCCCAAGTCTCTGACTTCTGTGGCTGCAAGGCATCGGTGATCTCAAACAGCTTCGCAGCGACGCGAAGCCCTCCTTGAGTTGGCAGCAACCCCTTGAACTCCGCAGGAGGGATGTGAACCTCATTTCGGGCAACGTCGGCGATGAATGTGTGCCACGGACAGGGCAGTGGGTATCCACACGTCAGACCGGGAGCATCCCTGTCGGCTCGCGAACAGTGGAGGTATTCAGACATCAGGGGATACCCCGAGCCGGTCTTGCAGCGCCGCGATCTGCTGCCGCAGGTGCGCCTGAGCGTTGCGGAGCACGCCAACCTCGTCACGCAGCCGGTCGCGCTCGGCCTCGACCGTCTCACCCGTTCCTGTCTTTTCCAGGACAGCACGAGCCTTCAGGCAGTACCCGGCGTGCGTCCCTGGGTGATCTTGCATCCATGACTGAGGGTCACAGAAGCAGGGAGGCGACCCAGAAGGGTCAAAGGGCTGCGGAGATAGGCCCACTGAGCGGAGAGCATCGGCTAGACGGTCGCGCTCGGCCTCAGCCTCTTTGCGGCCCTGCGCGATGGCCGCGGCGATGCCGTCCCGGCCAACGATGAAGGCTCGGGTAAACGTCGCATCCAAGTTCGCGGGGTCGTCCCAGCCGAACGTCTCATGCATCACACGCGCAGCGGCTTCCCGGTCAGCGTCAGTCACGTCTGGCATGGCTCAGGTCTCCAGGTCGTACTTCGCGGCCAGGGCGCGCAAAGCGTAGGCAAATGCCGCATATTCCGGACACGATACCCCCGCGTGAGAATGTAAACGCCCTTCGTGGCTGTAAATATGAGCATCGAGAGCCCTGCTCGTTCTTATCACATCGCAGACCAGCGCGGGCAGGTCAACGTGCTGGCAGAGGCCGTCCTCCGTGAGCCAGATAAGCTCCAGGGTCGCCCGCAGCCCGGGCTTCGGCGTGTCAGGCATTTGGCAACCTCCCAAGCGGGGTACAGGCCGCATCATAGTCGGCCCAAGGGCAATTCGAGACCAGGCCTAATGAGTTGGCGCATCGGTCTCCAGATATGTGGTACCTCTTCGCGTGGTCACGCCGCGCTCTGTCCGCAGCCCTGACCGCGGCCCACAGCAGCGCAAGCTCACGGCCATGATCAC
>ERZ1292637.880-Hain-H14-01um-R3-880-length-14289-cov-20_pt1 | contig 14289 bp, 27 predicted proteins | sample MGYA00564405_ERZ1292637 | MGnify/ENA primary metagenome ERZ1292637 (study PRJEB36523, sample SAMEA6512645) | groundwater metagenome | collected 2019-01-09 | study: AquaDiva: Metagenomics assemblies of 32 groundwater samples | reverse complement strand
GTTGTGATTACACAGAATTTAAAGATTTCCTCCTCTCCTCCCTTGAACAAAAAGATACTGAAAAGGAAAAGGCGGTTGAAGAAGCAACTCTTGGGAACGAAGAAGAGAGAAAAGAAGGAAGATATTGGCACTATTTGGAAATTAACGATTTAGAAAAAAGAACCGCTAACCAAGCTCTTGCAGATTATAAGGCGGGGTTGGTGAATAAAGTTTGGTCAAAAGCAATCTGCATAACAGAAGCAGTGCCGGAAACAACACTCGCAGAAGCAAGGGGTTTTAACAAGGCAATACAAGAAGTTGCATCCTTAATTAACTCACAATAAAATGAACATTCAATTCAAAAATGAAGAGTTTAAAGACAGTTGATTTAGATTGAAATAATTTTATGACACCACCCAGATTAAAAATAGTTGAAAGAGTTTGCCCTGTTTGTTTAGGAGACGGTAAAATCAAGTCGGGTATCGGCGGATATAGTTATTATACAGCCGAAATAAGACAACAAGCCCGTGAGTTATTGCGGCAAGGTTATTCTTTACGGGAAATTGGAAAGAAAATCGGCATTGCCGGTTCTCCGCAAAAAGTCGCTTCACTGATTAAAAGCGTAAGATTTTAATAACTAATCAGGCCAGCCGCCTTAACGGCTAAAAATATGAAAAAAACACTTGCAGATGATTTGCAGAAAAACCCGCCAGAGGATAAAAACGGCGGTCACGATGCTTTGATGATGGATTTAACACTCCTTCTCAAAGACGCTAACGAGTTCTATTTCCACGACTTCAAGAATGAAAAATACCCCGCGCCTAAAATGGCTTTGAATACAAGATTACACGAAATCATAGGTTTTATGCAAAACGGAAAATATGATAACTAACCAGCCCAGCCGGCTTTAACGGCTAAAAATATGAAAAAAGAAATAACAATTTTTATCAGCGAAGATGCCGAAACAAGCAAGAAGATTATTCACGACCATTTTGATAAAGATAAAGTTACTTATGCTGAAGTAATGCCTGTTAAGAATAGAGAAAAGGTAGTAAAATTTTTAGAAGAATTAGAAGAAATTGAAGAAAATTGATTGATTAACTAATCAAGCCAAGCCGCCTTTAATGGCTAAAAATGATGACCAATTAAAAGGTTCATCCTTCGGGGGTTCAGGTGGGAGTAATTACCCTTAAACAGCCTGTCCTCCCGAAGGGTGAATCTTCCTAAAAGGTATATGAAGATAAATTAAAATAACTTATGGATACATTCACAAAACAAAAATTTGAGGATGAAATGATTTTGAGTAACCTTGTTACAGGATTGCGAATTGAGAATGGAATGAGCCAAAAAGAATTGGCAGAACATCTTGATACCACAGAAGAAAAAATTGCCCTGATTGAATCGGGGAAGTTCCTTGCTTTCATATTAACCGAGTATAAAAAACAATCCAAAAGAAATTTTAGATAAAATACTTTTATGAAAAAACGAGGCAATAGCCGTATAGGCGGCGACAAAAAAACCCGGGATAAAATGAAAATAAGAAATCCCCGCGGCAATAAAAAGGGCGGAAAAACTTCTTCCAAGACCCGCAAAGGAATAAATACCAAAGTTCATTTATTGGAATGCAATTTAAAAACCTGTAAATGTTAAAAAAATGAATCCACACGACCTCATCAGAACAATCGCACAAGAATATGGAATTGAGCCAGAAGAATTAATGGGGAAAAGCAGGTCAACATGGTTGGTAAAAGCCAGAGGAGAAGCATACGGAATTCTTAAAAAAATGGGTATGTCCTCGCCAGATATAGGGAGGATTTTCACCCGAGATCACACAACAATACTCCATCATTTGAAAAAGAAAGCTGTGGATAACTCGGGCTTGCCTAACCGACCGCCTGTTATATAATTAAGGCAGAAGAGACCACAACCCCCTTCTGTTGGAAACTACTCCTCACCAGATAGTTTTCTATGAGCTGGGTCGGCAGACGGGTCATCCCCGTACAATCCTAGGTACTGCGGTGTCCTATGGGTAGTGACATAAGCATTAAGGACTGACGAAAGTAGTTTGCTTACCAATAACTATCCGATCCAGCTCAAAGAAAATTATGAGTCAAAAATTTACAGAAGACGGACATAATTATGATATTCCGCATTGCTCACACAGAAGCGACAGATGTTACTGGGATGATTGGGAAGAAAGGGGAAGTTGTGATTGTCCCTGTCCTGGCTGTGAATGCCAATGTAAAGAATGTGATATTTAAAAAATTATGAAAATAAAATTCATCTCAAAAAAAGAAGGTCAGCGTATGGCTTCTGAACTCGGTCGCCGAGGCGGTCTTGCTATTGTCAAAAAGCGTGGCAAAGACTATATGCGAAGACTCGGCCAAAAGGGTGGCAGGGCCCGTTGGTCAAAGTAAAACAATGAAGGAGGGAGATTTTCAAAATAGGGCAAAAGAGTTCAACGCGGAATTCATCGCGTTGCAAGCCAAGTACAAGGTTGGTATTCTTGCCGTTCCTTATTACGCCCAAAATGAGCAAGGCCATTTTGTTACGCTTGCAAAAGTGAACTTATTTGACGACATCAAACCAAAGGAAGCGCCAGAACCGCCAGGCGAGAAGATCGAGGGCGGGTTGGCTAAACCAGAAGAATAAATTGTGAATTTTTTGGGGTGCGTAGGAGAGCCTACAAGCGGCGCAAATGCCTTATAAACATTTGTGACGAGAACGGTATCAATGTTCGCCCCACAAAAAGTTCAAAATTTTATGGTATCAGCATTCACATTAGGTTTCATATTCGGACTTTTAGGCGGTTGGATTTCTGCCATCTTAATTCTGATTGCCATTTTATTTTTTAGGCGAGTAATTGAGCACCAGTTGACTTTGGTTGAAAAACAAGTCGGAATCATAGGGCCACGACCGAAAGGATTTATAGTTGAGCCGGCCAGCGAGGCAGATGAAGTGAGGCAAGAAATAATTGAAGAAAATCAAAGACAAGGTCGCGATACAAAATTAGATGAATTACGATAATGGAAAAATTACCAAAAATTAGACCCCGCGCGAAGTGGATATTCGTAAAACCATCGGGACCCGAATCGAAGATATCAAAAGGCGGGCTTATGACGCCCGACAATGTCGAACAGGAGAGAAAGGCCATAGGAATAGTTTTATCGGTCGGCTCAGAGATTACGGACATCAAAAAGGGCGACCGCATTATTTATGGTGCATACGCAGGCGAGCCATTGAATTACGAGGGAACCGATTACAAGTTCTTGCACACGGACGATGTAATTGGTTTCCTTGATGAGAAATGACACCACAAGAACAAGAAAAAATAACAAAAGAATTGCTTAAAAACAAGAAATTTCAGAAAGCATTGAGAGATGTGCTTGCCCCGCTTGAACAAAAAGGGGATAGCCTTACCTTTTCAGTAGAAGGAGAGGAGGACGTAACAATAAATTTTGAAGATAAAAATCTTTTCTGAAAATGAATTATTTGAAATTAAAAATCCTTCATAAATTGCTTACTGAATTTCTTGAAATCTATAACCCGCACCACGAAGAGCAGTTACGAAAGCCGATTGATACAACAAAAGGTCTCGTTTATCGCCATTTAATGGGACGACACAAAAGCCGAGAATGCGTAGGCACCATGCATGTAAAAGGATGCCATCACAATGAAAATCTTTAATATTATTTTGGGTTTTATATGGATTGGGTATTTGGTAGAGTATTGGTTTTTTAATTACGAACCGAGTTCTATAATAATTACAGTCGCTTTTTTACTATCAGCTTTTTGGTTTTTATTATAAGAATATGAGATACGGATATGACCTCGGATGTAGGTTTGGTCAACCGCACAATATGATGCTGATTCACGAGAACGCCCAGCAGAGGTGGGAGCGATGTCTTATCTGTAACCGAAAATTTCGTTATAATAAAGGATATAAAACCCGAGTCGAGAACAGGCAATATCTGAAAGACCATGTCAGGCAATACGCGCAGAAATTCGGCGCTACAAAAAGAATTTTTAATAAATTATATCGACCAGAATTAATGACGATAAAAATATGATGCCAAAAGGTACAAAAAGACCACCGCGGTCAAAAGAATGGCGAATGAGATTAAGCAAGTCGTTGACGGGACGAAAATTATCGCCAGAGCATGTCATAAAAAATAGGGTCGGCCATAAAGGACTAAGGGCGAGCGAAGAAACAAGGAGAAAAATGAGTGAATCGCACAGGGGTCAAAATACATGGAGTAAGGGCAGAAAGCTATCCGAAGAACACCGAAAAAAAATAAGCGAGGGAACGAGGGGTGGAAACAAAACAAGTTTTAAAGTTGGGTATCAACAAAAAAAAGGAGAGAGTGCGCCAGGGTGGAAAGGCGGAGTATCGCCAATTCATCAGATTATTCGACATTCAAAAGAATATAGATTGTGGAGAATCGCCGTATTTTTAAGAGATAACAGAAAGTGTATCTGGTGCGGAAGTGGAAAAAATATTCAGGCCGATCATATCAAAAGATTTGCTGATTATCCTGAACTACGCTTCGCAATCGATAATGGTCGAACCCTTTGTTTTGAGTGCCATAAAAAAACAGAAACTTACGGCAATAAAAAAATAAATACATGAGTACAGAAACAAAAATAATATATCAGAATGAAGTATTTGAAAAAGTTAAGTCCGCAACTAACAAAATGTGTGATTTGATTCGGCCGACATTGGGGCCCTCAAGCAACAAAATAATTATTGACAAGCTTCCTTACAGGATGGTTTGCGATGACGGTGTTCAGGCGGCAAGAGATTTTGAGCTTAACGACCCCGTAGAAAATGCTATAGTAAAGTTAGTACGTGAGGTGCTGGTACGGACAAACGATAGGGCGGGAGATGGCACGACCGGTGCAGCCATTATTTTACAGGCAATCATAAATGAAGTTGCGCGAAAGACGAAATTTGACGGCAGGAAAATTGAGCTTGAACTCAAAAAAGGACTGGAAGAAGCAAGGGCGCAGCTTTTGAAAATGGCGAAGCCAATTAAGACGAAAGCGGATCTCAAGAAAGTCGCTTTGATTTCATTCGACAATGAGGCGATAGCTGAGATGGTGGCCGATCTTTATTTTAAGCTCGGAAAAGAGGCCCTTGTGACTATAGATACTTCAACCACAATGGAGACCTATGTCGAGATGACTGAAGGGGTGAGCATTGCCCGCGGTTATATTAGCCCTTATATGGTCAGCGACCCTGACCGAATGGAGTGCGTGATTGAAAAGCCATATATTCTTTTGACCGATTTTCGACTTACCGAGCAAGCTGATTTATATCCCCTTATGAATTCAATGTCTGAAGCGGGGAAGCGCGGTCTCGTAGTTATTGCCGAGAATGTTGAGCAGGGTGCCCTTTCTTACATGGTTTTGAATTTGCCGACAGTTGCCCGAATAGATCCACAAACAGGACGCCAAATGCGTGGGAACTTCCCCTCGGTTGCCCTAAATCTGCCCAAGGTTGACGACAGGAAGACACTCCTCGAAGACTTAGCCATTCTAACGGGTGCCAAGGTCTTCACGGCCGAAAAGGGCGATAAGCTCGAAACTGCGACAGTCGCTGACCTCGGCCGAGCCGATAAATTCATTGCTCGCCGTGATGATTCGGTGATTATAGGGCCCAAAGGAAAAAAGACGGCAATTGCTAATGCCGCGGCCGCGTTAAGGTCCGCCATAAGAAATGAGACACTTGACTCAAAACGGAAAAATCTTGAATATCGTCTCGGAATGTTTACCAATGCCCTTGCCGTAATCAAGGTGGGTGCTGCAACCGATAACGAAAGAAAAACTTTGCGATATAAGGTGGAAGATGCGGTAAATTCCGTAAAATCAGCATTTAAAAACGGTGTAGTATGCGGATCGGGGCTTGCATTTGCACGGATAAAAACTTCTAGCGCTATTCTTACCGAAGCGTTAAAATATCCTTACAGGCAGATTTGCGAGAACACGGGGCTTGAAGAGGAATTAAGTATGCCAGCCGATTGGGCGAAAAATGCTGTCACTGGCAAAAGCGGTAATTTTTTAGAAGTGGGCGTTATGGATCCCGTAGACGCTCTCCTTGCTGGCATTGAAAGTGCGGTGTCGATAGCAAGTATATTATTGACCTCCACAGGAATTATTGTGGAATCAACAAAAGAAACAAAATGACAATATTAAAAGTTTTCAATCCAATCGAGGGAAAAGGGCTTAACAAAAAGTGCGTAGTTAAGCGTTATAAAGGCCCGCATCTTTGTGGCGAGGAGAATTATGTCGACCTCGGCCTTATCGTTTATAACGACAATAACGAAGCAGTAAATGATGTCGAGGTGATTATTACCGCAACCGATCCCGAGCAGAATAAGACCCTCACAAGCACTGGCAATGTCATCGGCCTTATTGATGACAAAAAGGGTGTGCGCGTAGTTCCGACTCGACAGGGCGGACGCATTACGCCTTATTATCCATTTCATTACGAATTTAATACTGCAGGCGATCATGAGATTACATTCTCCGCGGACGATGTCTCGGAAAAAGTGAAAATCAAGGTTGACGCAGAATAAAAATCAAACATGCAAAATTCAATAGCATTCCTCGAGCAAACAGTAAAAGCACTCGTGGAAAACAAAGACGCAGTAAAAGTCGAATCAAAAGCGGACGAGATGGGAATACTACTCACTCTTTCCGTGGCGGCCAACGACATGGGAATGGTAATCGGCAGAATGGGCAACACGGCAAAAGCGATCCGCTATCTCTTAAACGTAGTCGGCAGAAAAGAACAGGCGAAAGTGAGCCTGAAAATAGCGGAACCAGAGGGCTCAACTTATCAGCCGAAACGACTATGGTCGTCAGCGAAAGAAGAACTCGGACTATGAGCGAAATCCCAGAAATACAAATTGAATGGCGAAATATCGGCGACATAAAGCCGTATCATAAGAATGCCAAAGAGCACAAAGAATCGCAGATAAAAAAAGTCGCCAATTCCATAAGAGAATTCGGCTTCGCACAGCCGATCGTTCTTGACAAAGATGACGTTATTATTGTCGGACATGGAAGATACCTCGCCGCACAATTTCTTGGAATGGACAAGGTCCCGACAATTAAGCTTGACCTCGATGAAGAACGCGTCAAAGCATACCGCCTCGCTGACAATAAACTGAATGAGTCCGCATGGGACATGGATATCGTAATTGAAGAGTTGAAATCCATGTCGCTTCAAATGGTTGATTTAACGGGTTTTGATTCAAATCTTATCCTTGAAACAAAAGAGGATAAACCTGATCTTTCTATGGTCGGTGTGCCGAGAACGGTTGAAGGTGATATTTACCAGCTCGGTGAGCATTTTTTAGTATGTGGTGATTCGACAAAAGCAGAGACATATGCTAAGCTATTAGGGACAGATAAAATATGTCCAAAATGCAATCATCAAAATTAATTCCATGCATAGAGTGCAAAGAGGGTTACAATCCACATCCGAATTGGCATCACAAAAGTGGACTATGCAGTAGGAAGTGCAAATTAAAAAGGCATAATAAAATTGCTCGTGCTTGGGATAAATCGCCGAAAGGTATTGAAGCCGAAAAGCGTTGGAGGTTGAATCCACATAAGAAAATTATCGACAAAAGGGCGAGATCTAAAAGCACGGCAAAGGAAAAAAATGTGCAACGCGCACTGACTTATGCTGCCAGGAGCGAATATTTCAAGAGAGAGAAAAAACGCCTTGATCGTCTGCGCCGATTACTTAAATACAATAAGTCAGGACCATATCGAAAATGGTGGAGGAAGAATGTAAAAAAGGGATGCAAGGTGTGCGGTTATAAAGGTTCTGATGGTAAAGGTAAAAACTTGGGGTTTGATCACATCATACCAAGAAAGAAAGGCGGTACTGACGAATTAAAAAATCTGCAAATTCTTTGTGCCAAACACAATGCGGAAAAAGGATGGGGCAGAGAAAAAACATCAGCTATATGGAAAAAATAAGTTGCAAAAATTGTAAGCATGGGTTTGAGGTTAGAAACGAAAAGGTGCGCTTGATTTATACGGACCCGCCGTACGGCGTGGATTATGTTCCACGGGAAGGAGGGGGATATGATAACACCGAAAGGAAACTGATGAATGACAACAAGACACCCGAGGACACGAAAGCATTTTTTTTGGCGGTTTTGAGACAGTTGTATAACGTTTCAACGGACGACACCAACATTTATTGGTGGTATGCGAGCAGCATGGCCGACATAAACATCCAAGCATTCCGAGAAACAGGCTGGCATTACAGTCAAACATGTCTCTGGCTCAAGAATTCAATGATTTATTCGCCAGGCCAGAATTTTCACCGAGTGTATGAACCCTGCATGGTCGGCTGGAAAACAGGAAAGCCACGCTATAAAAACATTGTATTCGCAAACCTGACAGAATTGTGGACGACAGAACTGAAAACGTTCGCCGAGCATCTGGACGTTTGGTATCAGAAGCGGGACCAGGTACAGAAGTATATTCACCCAACACAAAAACCAGTTCAGCTTGCCGAACGCGCACTGAAACGATCAAGCGAGAAAGGCGAAATTGTTCTTGACGCATTTGCTGGTTCAGGGTCTTTATTAATAGCTTGTGAACAACTTGAAAGAAAATCCCGTTTGATTGAACTCGACCCGAAATACTGCGATGCCATAGTTACTCGCTGGTGTCAATATAAGGGCGAGACAAAAGTGATTAAAAACGGGGAAGAAATTCAATGGATCGTCTAAAACAAAATAATTATCCAAGGGGATTTCAAATTCTTTGTTATAATTGTAATAATGCTAAAAGCATACAGGGTCAATGTCCTCATCAAATTAAGAATGGGGCCCTGACAGCTGGTGTGACCGAACATCGGCCCTTGCAAGGGGCAGAAAAGTGCAAGTGAAATATCCGAAGGGGTAGAGTAACTTGGCAAGCGGGCAAACATTAAAAATGTACTTTGCACCCGCATGTGAGAGTTTAGCGTACGTGAACATAACTCTCGCCACCAGCTTTTAGGGATTGACAAGTAATAAATAATATGGCACGACCAAAAGGATATAAATTTAAATTTAAAATCGATCGTACAACCAAGTTCACGCCTGACACCTTAAATAAACTTGAAGAAGGAGCTGCTCACCGTCTTAGTGATAAAGGGACAAGTGCTCATGCGAAAATTTCTCGTGATACGTTTTATCGATGGCTCAAAGAAATCCCAGGTTTATCTGACAGATTAGATGACCTTAGAGAGCTCCCAATTACAAGATCAAAACGTAATATAGTTAGTCGATTGGATTCAGATGTAAATGTTGCATTCAAATATTTGGAGAAAGAGAAACCTGATGAATATGGCGAGCGCTTGAATGTGAAAGACATGGATACATCCACAGACAGCGAAGAAGAAGGAATCCGCCTCAAACATAAAAAAGCGTATCTTGACGACATAAAAGCGAATATACATCGTCGGGCACGCGAAGAACATGAAAATAAAAAACGAGAGGCCGCCTAATTACGATAAAATCGTGGCCGCGGGCTTGAACCCAGGACCACATACGATATTTGCCTATGGTGACACAATTTATGTGCCGAACGGGCAAGAATTGCCCGATCATCTGATTGAGCATGAGGGAACGCACTGTGACCAGCAGGGTGACGATCCTGACGCTTGGTGGGCTCGTTATATGGCCGATCCTTATTTTAGAATCGAACAGGAAGTATCCGCTTATGCGAAACAATATAAGTTTGTATGTATAAGACAAAAGGATAGAAATAAGCGAGTAAGGTTTTTAATGGCGCTTGCAAGCGATTTATCAAGTCCAATTTATGGAAGCGTAATAAGCCAAAATAAAGCGTTCGAAATGATTAAAAATAAATCAGGAATACATTAATGATTCAATGTATACATCAATTTATTACGATATTTTCACAAGAATATACAAAAGGTGGAGTAAATTCATATAATTTTGTCGTTATTGTTTGTGCATTTTGCGGTCAGAAAAGACATATTACCAGTTATCCTAATGAATTATCATTAGTTCATATTGTGGACAATGGCGGTATAGTAACAATGCATGCAACAATTACAACCACAAATAATACAACAGGAAAAGAGTGATTTTTGCGTACTTAATTGGATTGGCGAAAATAAAATTAAGAATGAAAAAGGCGATCCGATTGAATGGTATAACCACCCTTTCCTCATGGATATTTATGAGGACGAATCTGCTCTTTTGGCGTGCATGAAAGCCGCGCAGGTCGGAATGTCTACTCTGCAGATTCTTAAGAATCACCGAGACGCCAAGCATTTCAAAATGGACATTATTTATACTCTGCCGACTGATGGTGACGTGCGTGTATTCGTGGGGGGCAAGGTGAATCGTATCATTGCAAACAACCAGTGCTTACTTGATGACGTAGCCGATAAGGATTCAATCGAACAGAAACAAGTCGGCAAATCCATGATTTATTATCGAGGCACTTGGACGAAAAAGGCCGCCATTATGGTTACAGCTGACCGCCTCGTACACGATGAAAAAGACAGCTCGAAGCTCGATATTATCGCTGATTATCAGGCCCGCCTCCAGCATTCGAAGTATAAGCAAGTACACACGTTTAGCCATCCGTCTCTGCCAGAAACAGGCATACATTCCGATTGGTTAAAAAGCGATCAGAAACATTGGTGGTGGAAGTGTGACCATTGCGGATTCTGGCAGTTCCCACAGTGGAATACCGAGGATCCGAGTCAGATGTCGGTTGATATTGAACGCCAAATTTTTGTATGCAAGCGATGCCATGGCGAAATTTACGATTATAATCGTCGGGGCGGCCAGTGGGTACAGAAATACCGCGACCGCGCGATAAGCGGATATTGGATACCACTCCTCATTTGTCCATGGATAAGCGCAAAAGATTTAATTGAAAAATACAGAAATCCCGAAACAACACCCGAATTCTTTGCAACGAAAATTCTTGGGCTTCCTTATGCAGACGGAGCGGCGAAACTTTTACGCCAGAGCTTCTTTCAAAATCTTACGGGTGCGCGTTGGGCACCGCCAGAAAATGATCGAGTCGTCATTGGAATCGACACGGGGCTCCGACTTGATTATGTGATAGGCAATTCGCAAGGATTATTCTTTCATGGTGATTGCAATGATTACAAAACGCTTGATGTTTTAATGGAACGTTGGAAAAAAGCGATTGCGGTTATTGACGCTGGTGGAGACCTTATCGGATCCCGAGCATTTGCCGAGCGGTACCCAGCGCGAGTGTATCTTTGCTATCTCGGTGGCGACCGCAAAAAAAACGAGCTTATGACATGGGGCCACAAAGGAGAGCAGGGGGCCGTGACAGTTGACCGTAATCGAATTATACAGCTTGTGATTGATGAGTTCAGAAATAAAAGAATCCCAGTACATGGAACCGAGCAGGACTGGTTTGAATACTGGCTCGATTGGAATAATCTCGCAAAGTTAAAAGTGCTTGATCCCGATACGAATGAAGTTAAGGGCTATAAGTGGATGCGAAGCGGACGAGACCACCGAGCTCTTGCAACAGCATTTTGGCGCGTGGGCATGAGTAGGTTCGCAGGCATGGGCTCAATCATAGTGCCGCCATCGCCAGTAAAACCAAATAGTTACATGGTTGATCCCGACAACACAGTATCATTTGACCCAAAAGAAATGTTTGATAAAATGGAAGAAGAAGAGGAATCGGACTGGCGATTGTAGCCGAAATCGTCATTAAATTAATTAAATAAAAAACTATGTCAAAAGAATGTAACCACGGTATCACAAAACCGCATAGTGAAAAATGTATGCCAGAAGAAAACAAAGAAGAAGAGGTAGCCGGCCAAGGAACTGGCGAACAGGAAGCCAGCGGATCCGAGGATTCGGCCGAAGACGAGGCAGAAGTTGGAGAAGACGCAGCCGAGCATGGCGAAGCTAAGACAGATTTTTAATAAAAAGGCGTGGAAACACGCCATTCCATGCATGTAGCTCAGCGGCAGAGCGCCTACCTTCCGCAAGGAAGAATAGGATGTCGAGGGTTCGAATCCCTCCATGCATGATAAGTTATACACAGGTATATTTTGCAATAGAAAATATATGCTATAATAAAAGTGCCAATCAAAAGTCGGTAGCGGCCGACCTTAATATCTCATGCAAGGCTACAAGGTTATTAAACCGCGTAGCCTCTTTTTGTATAAAATGGGAAACGACACAGGCATAACAGCATACGAGTCCCTTGGCGCAGATATTAATAAGCAAAAGGGAGAAACAGCGCCTGAGACAAAGCAGGGCGTTGTTTCCGATAAGTTGCCAGAGCTGACTCTTGAGATGGCTGATGAGGAAATTATTAAGCTGACCACTAAGTGGGAGAAGTCGTGGAAAGATTCAGCCAAGAAAGCCGAATGGGAAAAACAAATTGAAGAGAACGAAAAATACTGGCTCGGCCAGCAATTCGACAAACCGCAAGCGGACAAGAGCCGAGCGATGGTTGATAACCTTATTTTTGAATCACTTGAAACATTCCTGCCGCAAGCAACGCGCAGAAATCCTGAACCACTTGTAACGCTTGACGCGACAATTGATACAACTCCGCAATATGAAGCATTTGTACAAAAGACAAAAAATCGACTTGCCGATTTAGCCGATAAAAATAAGATCCGCTTGAAATTAAAAAAAGCCGCGAGACATTGGGCGATTTATCAACTGGGAGTTGCAAAATTCGGATGGAATCTTGACCGCGACATTCCGACAGTTAAAATCCTGCGCCCGCAACGAGTAATACTTGACCCTGATTCAACCATTGACGAAGACGGATATACAGGAGAAAGAATCGGAGAATATCGAAAATTGACTGCTTCGAAAATTCTCTCGCTTATAGGCGATAAAGCGCCTGAAGCGGGAAGTGAAGAAGGTCCATCATCAGCCAGGCGCGCAATAGACGAAGTAGCAAAAGACAATCTTGCAACCGAGGTTCAGTTCCAAGAATGGTGGACACCGACATACATGTGTTGGGTGCTCGGAAAGACAGTGCTCTTAAAAAAGAAAAATCCTCATTGGAATTATGATATGCCAGCAGTAGAAACACAGGTTGATATTTATGGGAACGAAATGCCAGGCACAGAAGAACAGTTGGGGCACAACCATTTTTCATCGCCCGATATGCCATATTCATTTTTGACGGTATTCAATCTCGGAGATCAGCCGATGGATAAGACTTCGCTTATAAGCCAGAATCTCGCTAATCAGGATTTAATCAACAAACGAAATCGGCAGATTACAAAAAATGCCGATGGCATGAACGGAGGAGTGGTTGTATCACTTGCCCGATCGGGACTTACCGCAACGCAAGCAAAAAATGTTACTGAAGCGTTAAGAAAAGGTGGTGTAATTGTAATCCCTGATGGTTCGCCGCGCGAAGCAATTGATCGATACCCAGCCCCCGCCCTACCACCTGACATTTATAATCAATTAGCGGATACTCGGGCGCGACTTCGCGATATCTTTGGAGTTAAGGGATCTTCGCAAGCTGGGCTCGAGGGAGAGGATACGGTCAGGGGCAAGATAATAAGTCGAGGGCTGGATACCGATAGAATCGGTGGTGGCGTAACCGAATATCTTGAGCAGTTCGCTGATGACATTTACAACTGGTTCTTGCAATTGCTTTATGTATATGACACGGGATTCCAATTTGTGCCAGAAACAGTACCGCCAAAGATAATAGTTTCTGTCAAGGAGGGTTCATTACTGCCGAAAGACAGTACTACAATCGCAAATCAGGCGCTTGAGCTCGCGAAGTTAAACCGAATATCAACACTCGATCTTTTTAAGCGCCTTGAATATCCGAACCCAGAAGAGCTTGCCGCAAATGTATGGCTCGAGCAGAATGCGCCGCATATCCTCTATAAAAATAATCCATTGGTACAAGAGGTTATATTACAACAACAGATGGCAGCGCAAGCGCAGGGCGAGGCTGAGGTAGCAGCGCGCGATCAAGAAACGGCAAATCAGACAAACGAGTCGGCTCAATCGCATCAGCAGAATTTAGAAACCGAGGCGCTGAAAGGACAGATGAAATTGCGCGAAGGTGCGCAAAAATCTCTGCTTTCACAAGTGCCGACAAAATAACATGCCATTCAAAAGTAAATCACAAGCAGGTTACATGTTCGTTCATCACCCAGGGCTTGCCCGCGAGTTTGCGCATAAGACGAAAAACCTTGCATCATTACCAGAGCATGTTAAAAAAAAGAAAAAAGCAAAACCACGAGTTTAAGTATTAATTGCATAGATATTTGAA
>ERZ1292637.879-Hain-H14-01um-R3-879-length-14304-cov-5_pt1 | contig 14304 bp, 16 predicted proteins | sample MGYA00564405_ERZ1292637 | MGnify/ENA primary metagenome ERZ1292637 (study PRJEB36523, sample SAMEA6512645) | groundwater metagenome | collected 2019-01-09 | study: AquaDiva: Metagenomics assemblies of 32 groundwater samples | reverse complement strand
AAAGTTTGTCGTGTTATCTCTCAAGAAGCTACTAGCACCGCCGACATAAATCTTGTTGCCGTTGGTTCCATCGGCAATTCCCATGAAATAAGCACTAGCCTGATACGGGCTGAATACAGTGCTGTTCCACTCGAACCATTCATTAATGTCCGGGTAGTACATCAACCACGATTGCGTCGCGGTGCTGGTGTAGGTTAGATCAATAGCTACCGCATCCCTGCTGGCGATAGAGATTTTATTGACAGCTAATGCAGGATTCCCAACTGCATTACCCCCAATTACAGAAGCCAGAATTTTGTCTATGCCATTGTTGCTAACTCTCTCTATGCGAGATCCATCGTATGCATAGAGCGCGTGACTGCTATCGGTATCAGTTGTCTGCCCGATAAAATAGAGCCTGTTGCTGATGGTGCAGTAGTAGTGCCGCGCGGCAATGCCATTGTCCCGATACAGGCCGATGCGTTGAAACATCTGCTGTACTGCCTGCAGGGGACTTCCTGCGGCATTGCCGGCATTAACGAATACCTCCAATGTCTCAGCCCCGAAGCTAAGGATCTGATTGCCGTATCGAGCGAGCCCCCTGGGTCGATCTTGCTTGATCTGCTTTGGAATAACGCTATTCACTCCCCATACATCGAGCGTATTCAAGTCACTGTTGTAGATTTTGTTTGTGGAGTCCATCTGGAACGCGTAGCCGTCCAGATGTTCCATCTTTCCCATCTTGGTCAGCCCGGTAAACACCGAACTGGTAATCGCAGTCCATGTGCCGATGGGGCCGGCGGAGTAAAAAGCTAGTGAAGATACTTCTCCGTTTCTTGCTTGAGCGACCAGCGTCTCGGTTCCGGAGATGAGTGTCTTGTCTACATAACTCCATGCAAATCCTGGAACGCTGGTCGATACATTTGTCGTGTTGCTATCGTCGCTGACGCTCAGCGTTGAGGAACTGACACTATGGGAAAACAGCCAAACAAATGACGAGGTTAGGCCAGCCGGGGTGGGTTTCAGGGAAAGAAGATCGCAAGCCTGCGCGGCGTTTCCCTTTGGATCGGCCGCGGTTACACCAGGACGCTTTGCAAGCCTCAGCGTCCTCTGCCCTGTTTGCGAATTGTTCGTTACTTCATAGACGCAATTTATTTTGCGCTGATCCAATCCGCTTACGATCACATTTGCCACGCCGTCAGCACCGCGGCCCTCATACGATGGGGCCAGCGGAAGATTGATATTCGGATTGCCGAGTTGTTGACCAGCCATTTTTTATGGCCCGGTCAGGATCGAAGCTGGCGACGACGGACTCACCAAGCCAGCATCTAGGCGGCTGATCTGCTCTGGCGAGTTGAGCGTCTTGATCCATACCTTAGAATCGCGGGCTATCTTCGCCAGCTCAGGAGAGACTGGCACCAGCCCTGCGGCGAGGTGCAGAGCGAAATTAGACTCGAGGAAGAGTTGGTACCCAGGCGGCAGCATAAGCTGCTGCGACAGCGTGGACACCGTCCCGAGCTGCTTCCACGAGTTGATGTACAGCGTGAGGCCGGTACTCGGCGACGGGTACAGGTAGATCGTCCCCGTCGAGGTTGCGCTGTAGCCGTAGTCGTAGAAGAGATGCGTCGGGTAGGTGAAACCCACACTCTTCGACACGATGCGGCCGTACTCTTCGGCCCCGATGATCTTCAGCGGTGAATCACCGCTCGCGCTGTCACGGATGAAACACGGGTCCACGATCTTCGTCGGCCGGGTCACCGCAAACGCTCCGTTCGTCCCGATGGTGTAGCTCGCCGTCGAGGCCGTGAGCGCCTTGGAGTCCTGCTGCACCTGATAGCAGAGCAGCCGCTCGTTGGCGCATGCGTCCATGAACGTATTGAACTCCGCCAAGCACTCGGTTTGCTCGGTGGTGTCCAACGTGGCCCCGCGCGACTTCTCCCCGATGAGCCGCATCGACCGCAGGATCATCGTGGAGATCGCGGCCACTACGCAGCCTTCTCCACCGCCGCCAGCACTTCACGCGGAATCAGAACGTCAAGACCGGGCCTGATTTCCTCGGCGTGCTCCTTCGTCTGCTCCTTCAGGAATGTGTGGTAGTTGCCGAAGAACCCCTTGTAGCCCCAGTGCGTGATGTTCACGTTCGGGTAGATGAACATCGGAACCCCCATCGCCTTGATGCGCTTGGAGAACATATGGTCTTCGCCTGTGAAAACGTGGTCGTGCGTCTGGGCGGCAAAATACTCAACGAATTTCTTCATCGTGATCTTGTCCTCGCCATCCGGTCCCTGCTCCGCGGCCGGCGCCATAAACCAGTTGTCCGGGTAGAACTTCTGATAGGCCATGAAGACTTCGCGCTTGATCCGCAGGAACCCGCCAGCGGCTACATCGGCCTTGATGAGTCCCATGCCATCCGTCAGCACTCGTCCGACGTAATGTCTGCTGCCGTTTTCCTCTACCGTTTCCGGCCGAGAGGTCCACGAGCCCCAGCGGTTCTTCACCGGATACGAGCCGCAGACAATCGGGTCCGGCAGCATCAACATATGCAGGAAGGCGTCCGCATTCCACGACATGTCGCTGTCGATGAAGAAGATGTCTGTCGCGTCCGGGTCTTCCAGGAACTTGTCCACGATGATGTTTCTTGCCTTGTGGACGTAGGAGTCGCCGGAAATCTCCATGAAGTCCCAACTGATGCCGAAGGTGTGCAGTAGCTGGGCCGTGCGTGTGAGCGACAGAATGTATGGCGAGAAGCCCTTCAGCTCGTAGAACGGAGTAGCGATGATGACCTTGCGGCGCGGCTGGTAGTAGCGCTCCTTCGCGTCGTGGTATAGCTGCGGCAGCTTCTTCGCGTTCTCCGGCATCAGCAGGCTCAGGTTCTTGCCGTGAATCCGCGTGTGCGTCAGCGGCTCCTCGATGATGTGGATGTTCTCCCGCATGAGAAGCCGCAGATACATCTCGTAGTCGGCGATGACGCCGAAGCGCTTCTCCCATCCGCCGACCTCCGATAGAACCTTCGTGCGATACATCGACGCGCCGAAGTAGACGTTCCCATGGAAGAGCATCGCGAGCCACTGCTCGCGAGGACAATTCACTGGCTTGGCGATGTTCAGGAACGGGTGCTTCGCGTTGGTCCCGGTCAGGTTCGCGCCTGTAGCGTCCATGAAATCAGTCTGCGTACCGACCATCTCAAGCCATGGGTTGCGCTCGAATTCGGCCCTGCAGCGCGCGACGAACGTCGGGTCCATCGTGTCGTCTGCGGCAAGAGAGGTGAAAAACTCTCCCGTCGCGCGGAAGGCGAGCTGATTCATCGCGTCTTGCACGCCACGGTTTTCGTCATGGGCCATGAGCCGCACGCGAGGATCTGGGTTCTCAGCGAGGTACGCCTTGACCACATCCATCGTCCCGTCCGTCGAGCCGTCGTCGAGGATCAGGATTTCAATGTCTGCATAGGTCTGCGCCTGAACGCTTTTGAGGGCGTCCAGGACGTACTTAGCCATGTTGTAGACCGGGATTCCGACCGTGGACTTGCCGGTCACTGGGGGGAGTGGCAGCGGGTGCTTCGCGCGGACGTACGCCAGCTCGCCGTCTACCTTGGAGGCGTTCTTCGCTCTGACGGATTCACCATGCCCCTCAGAGATTGGCTTATCGACAGCCCAGCGATACGGCAGGATCTGTCCGATGTGCTTCTCGAAGAAGCGGCAGTAGAACTCATGGTCCGAGAAGATGGTCAGGTTCTCGTCCAGGTAGCCGATGGAGTCGAGCACCTTGCGTCGCATCAGGAACGATGCCCCGCCGATCGGCACACCCTCTAGGTTGAGCAGCGTTCTCAGCCAAGCTTCCTTGGAGCGGTTATGCGCGCCTAGTGCGTACTGCTCCCACTCAGGCCGACGACCGAATGGGCCGCGTCCTGGGATACCCCAGATGCCGTCCACGACGGTATTTGCGTCCAGATATGCGAGTTGGTCTTCGAGCTTGTGCTGGTCGAGGGTTTCGTCCGCCGCCAGAAGACCGAAGAAATCGCCGCGCATGTTGCGCAGAGCCCAGTTAGAGCCGTGCGGGATGCCGCGGTTCTCAGGGAACCGATGGAACCTGATGCGCTCGTCGTTGAATGAATCGACGACACTCTTTACATCTTCGCTCGAGCCGTCGTCCACGACTATCAGCTCCCAGTCTGGGAAGGTCTGGGCGACCACTGACGCGATCATCTCGCGCAGCCATTCGGCTTGATTCAGGACCGAGCAGCAAATCGAAACCCTCGGCGCCGTTGCAGGAACCGCTTTGTTATTTTCCATTTTCTCCCGCTAGATGAAACGGCCCCCTGCACGATGCAGGGGGTTCCGTCGTTGTTCTTTACGCGACAATTCCGAATCGCTTCGCCGCTACCGTCAGCGTTGAAACTTGCAGAATGAAACTCGTCAATTGCGTCTGCGACGAAAATCCCCACGTACTCGCCGAGTCCGTTGACTGCTGGTAGGTGGCATACGTCGACGCGGCTCCAACCGTCGTGTACTGCGTGGTCGGAATCGCGCCATAGACGCCGATCTGCTCCGTGGATGTTCCCCACTGCGAACCGTCCGGCGATCCATAGTCCAGCCGCTCGTAGGTGGCCATGTCGATCTCCCGTTAAGCGACGATGCCGAACCTCTTCGCAGCCACCGTCAGCGTCGACACCTGGAGGATGAAGCTCGTCAACTCAGTTTGAGACGCGAAGCCCCATGTACTCGCAGTGATCGTCGATTGGTTGTACGTCGCATACGTCGAGGCCGCCCCTACCGTTGTGTATTGCGTAGTCGGAATCGCGCCGTAAATCCCGAGTACATCGGTAGAGGTGCCCCATTGCGAGCCGTCCGGAGATCCGTAATCCAGTCGCTCATAGGTAGCCATCTGGCTCCCCTATCAAGCGATGATGCCGAGGCGTTTCAGTGCCACCGTCAATGTGGACACCTGAAGGATCATGCTCGTCATCTGCAGTTGCGAAGAGAATCCCCAGGTGCTCGCGCTCGCCGTCGATTGCTGATACGTGGCGTAAGTCGATGCCGCGCCGACAGACGTGTACTGCGTTGTGGGGATCGCACCGTACATGCCGAGTGCATCGGTCGATGCGCCCCACTGCGAACCATCCGGGGAACCGTAGTCGAGACGTTCGTAGGTAGCCATGGGCGGTCTCCTTTACACCGTTCCGATCATTCGGCACGCCCACTGCGGCCGGATCGCCGAAGAGCCGTACAGAATGTCGATACGAGTCAGAAGTTCGTCGTTGCGAATGTCGCTCCCTTGCCAGACGCGGACGCTCAGGCCGTCCTTGGTCATACGTGAGCACTTGGCTGCATCCGCCATCAGCGGCAGTGCTGCCGTCGCGAAGGTGAACGCATCGTTGTGGTACTTGAGCGCTTGCGGGTAGGTGGAGCTTGCATCGCCAAGACAGGTGAACACAGCGCCTGAGCAGCTCGAGACCTGCAGCGCAGCTCCAGTAGAGCCGCAAACGTTCTGCCGCGCGCCAGTCAGGTAAATCGCCGGCGAGATGAGCAGGTTGGTCGCAGTCGAGCCAGACAGGATCGTGAACTGCTTGAGCTGGCTGTAGCCTGCCTTCGTTTCCGGGTGACAGTCGAAGACCCCGGTGGTGCCAGTGCCGATGGTGAACACCATGCCGGCGACCGGAGTTGCGAAGCTGGAAACCGTAAGGTCTGCATCGCCCTCAACGATGGTGTAGGCATCGAGTCCGCCGGCAACATCTGACGTGTTCGGCATGCCCCAGATGCGCTCGTTCTCGTAGTAGTCCGCCATCGCGGTGCGAGCCATCAGACCCTCGCGGAACTGTTCGCTGATGGCGCCGGCCGGGTTGAAATACGCCGACGTGCCGGTAACGAGAGTTCCCATCTGGCCGGAGTTGACTTGGATGTAGCGGTCGTTTCCTTTCGGCGCGAGGCTCTGGTTCAGGCGGGTACGAGCCGCCGTGGGAACAGTCAGGCTAGAGATCGGGGTATTCGCGGTGCCGGCGAAGTTGTAGGTCAGCTTCGTCATTGAGGCCAGAACGTCGCCGTCGATGCCGGACACAAGTTGCGTCATCGCTGGCTCGAGATGCAGCTTCGAGAAGCTGTCCAGGCTCTGCGCTAGTTCGGCGGAGTTGAATCTCATATCGACGCCGTCCTGAGTCGCGACGACGAGCGATGTGCTTTGCTGGAGCGAGTCCTGCACATCCATGACCCGAGAGCCAGTGCGGCGCGTGTATTGCGCTGGGACGCGGATGCGAAGGGTATTGCCGGTGGCGCCCTCGCTACTCCATGAGTTGTCGAACTGCCGGTTGATGGTCCCTATGAACACCGCCTTTTCGTGCGCGATGCGCAGGGCTTCCTTCGTGATCATGTCTACGGTGAGAAGAGTGTTGCTTGGCATTTGTGGCCCCTGTTATTTTTTTGAGCACGGTCGGAGCCTTCTTAGCGCCTGCGGCCTAACTGCTTTTCGCGGATCTTGACGAATTCCTCATAGGGGAGGTCTGGATCGCTCAACGATTTCGCCGTGCTCGGGGAGGCCCCGGTCAGCGGCGTGATAGGTGCCGGCGCTCTTGAAGGCGATTTGGCCTTTGCCGGTTCAGCGAGGAGTTTCGCTTCGAGTTTTCCGATCTCTCGGATTGCGGCCCGCGGATGGAGATTTACGATGCGCATCGCTTCGGTCGGATTCTTGGCGAGGTAATAGGCAAGTTCTCCGGCGTTTTCAGCTTCCATGATCGCTACGGTGACGGGATTGTTCGGGACGAGATTGCCGACGACTGCATCGAAGTCTTCGTACTTGTCGCTGACTTTCTCGACCGCGGTTTCCCACGTCGCTTTCATGCTTTCCTGGAACTGCTGCGCTGATGCTTCGCGGTGCCGCCTCTCCAGATCCTGGAGCGTGTTTTTCTTCTCGAAAGCTGCGCGCGCGGCTGCGTACTTCTCCGGGTCATAATCGAACTGCTCCAGTTTCGGTGCGCCGTCTGGCGATGCCGCCTGTTGCCGCTCGGCTAGTTGCTGCCGGAGTAGTGCTGCCTCGGCTCTTGCCTCTGCTGCTTGCCGGTGTAGCCTGTCGAGCTTTCTTTCAAAGCGCCGTCCTTCACGCTTCGCCGCCTGCTCAGGCGTTGGTGCTTCCGGTTTGTCGCCTTCCGGTGTGGCTGGGGTGGCCTGATCCCCTGTGTTTTGAACGCTGGTGTCAGCGTTCTCGGCTTGGTCCTGTGGCGGCGCGCCGTCTGCTGGTGCCGATGGCGGCTGCTGCTGAAGAGGGAGTTGCTGCTGTGCGACTTCTGGCATTTGTTTTTCTTTTATGCCTCCGAGGGTGGTCCCTCGTGTTATTGGGGCGGCTTTTATAGACTCGTTATGCGTTCGTCAAATCAGCGCGCACCTCCGTCGATCGGAACAATGGCGCCAGCCATATAGGCGGCATGGTCGGAGGCCATGTAGGCCACGAGCTTCGCTACCTCCTCGGCTCGGCCGAAACGCTGTATCGGTATGTATTTATTGAAGTATTCTTCCTGCTCCTTCTCGCCTAGCGATGCGAAGTATCTCCCCGGCGTGAGGACGATCCCAGGCGCTACTGCGGCGAGCACTACGCCGTCCTTGGAGACTTCCTTGCTGACCATCTTCACGTAGCTGTCGAGCGCGGCCTTGGCCGACGTGTACGGGCAGTAGCCGATATTCAGGCGCGGCGCGTTGCTCGAGATATGGATCACGCGGCCCCAGCGGTTCTTCTGCATGACCGGGATGAATGCGCGGTTGATGTCGAGCGCGACGCCGAGGTTGAGGCGCCAGACTTTGATCCAGTCTTCGGCTGGCGCGAGCGTGCTGGTGATGCCCTGCGAGCCGCCCATGACGTGGACGATGATCTCCGGCGGCATCATCTCGAGCGTGTCGATCAGCCGCTGCGGCTGGTCCGACTCCATGAGGTCCATGTTCAGATCCGTACGGCCGGTGCGCGCGACGGTAACGACCTTGCAGCCTTCGGCGCGCAGTTCGCGTGCGACTTCCATGCCGATGCCGCGCGAGGCGCCGACGACGAGTGCTGAGCGACCTTCGATGCCGAGGTTCATTCCTCTATGGTCGCCAGCACATCGGATTCGTGCATGATGTAGACCTCGATCTGCTCGTCATATACCTGCCGCCCGAGGTGTTTGCTGAACAGAACTTTGTCGCCAGTCTTGAGATACATCTGAATCCGCTTGTTGCCTTCAGAATCCATCCTGCCTGGGCCTGCAGCAACTATCTCGCCGCGTTCGTATTCACTCTTGACGCCAGGGACGTAGATGCCGCCCTTTGAAAGAGTCGCCGCGTCTATCTTTTTCACGATGATGCGGTCGTTGATCGGTTTCAGTTTCATTTCTCCCTCACTAAGTTAAGAGTTTTTGCTGTGTCGAATCGATAGTCTCCCGTGTACCCGGCGTGCTCCAGCACCGCGCGCCAGTCTGCTTTAGTCAGCACCGTGCAGCCGAGCAGCAGCCAGTAGCGCATCAGCATCAGGCCATCGATGTCGCGTTCGTCCTCGTACGCGCCGAGCGTCACGAAACTGCGCCCGCGCGAAACGCGCTGCACCTCGCGCAGGCACCGGATCGCGTCCGCCAGATTCAGCGTGTATACGGGGCTCGCGCAAACGACGAGATCGAACGATTCTTCGTCATAGGGCAAATCAGTGAACGGGCAGACGTACAGGTGGATCTTCGACTGCTTCGCCGCATAGCGCGATACCTCTGTGCCGGATACGCGAATCCCGCGGCGGTGCAGTTCATCCAGCAGAAATCCCTTGTGCGCTCCGACTTGCAGGACAGACGAATTAGTCCCAAGACCGTACTCGCGTATCAGCCCGTCAGCGATCGGCCCCCAGCGGCCGTCGTCCACCATGCCGCCGTAGCCGTTCGCCCGGTCCCCGTCGTAGAACGCCTTGTCGCGGTAGGACGCCGCAATCCGGTTGTGAATCGTCCGCAGCGCGGGGCTGACGTAGCGCGGTACCGCAGGCTCCGGATAGCCCGCAAACGCATCGAATTCACGCATGGATCGCGGGGGAGAGCTCGTAGAACTTTGGCGGAGTGATTTTTCCGTCGTCAGAAATGATCGGTTGAAGCCGTGGGACATAGGTCTGCTCTGGATCAATGAATACCTCTAGAAGCGCTGGTTCGTTGGTGAAGAGAAACTGCGGCATTACTCTGTCAAAGTCTTCCCAAGACTTGACGATGCCGGCCTGCATGCCGAAGTCCTGCGCGACTTGCATGAAACGCGGCATCGACACTCCGGATTTCTTATCTACCCCGGCGTAGTCGATCTTCAGGTTCTTGTGCGTGCCCTTGATCATTCCGTAGCCGTCGTTGGCGAAGACGATGATCTTCACCGGCAGCTTGTGGTGCACGACGGTCTGCAGCTCCTGGATGTTCATGAGGAGCCCGCCGTCGCCGGCGAGGCAAAGCACCTGACCATTCCCGGTAGCGAAGGACGCGCCGATCGCCGCAGGCAGCGCGCACCCCATCTCGCCCAAGCCGCCGCTCGTCAGCAGCCGCTGCGGAGGTTTCAGGTGCAGGGCCTGGAACACCGGGCACATATTTGCGCCGACATCTGTGCAGATGATTTCTTCAGGGCACAGCAGAGTCTCCAAGCGCTCGATGAATCGGTACGAGTTGATGTAGCCGTTTGTGTCGTCGTGCGCTGGACGCTCGATCCACGGGTAGACGAGCCGGTAGGAATGGCAAATAGCTGCCCACTGCTTCGGCCCTTCTTCGGATAGCTGCTCAATGAATTCCTTTGCATCGCCGCCGACCCACTTCGCATCAGGAAAGCGCGCAACCTCGGAGCCGTCCACATCGACCATCAGCAGTTCCTGCTCCGGCCGCAGCCCTGCATGGCCGATCATCCAAGGCGTCAAGCGGCAGCCGATCGACAGAACCTGATCAGCCTCGTAGAGAATCCTGTTCGCGCAGCGCTGCCCGTAGATGCCTGGGCGACCGAAATACATCGGGTGCGAGTTATCGACTAGATCCGCACCCTGCCAGCTCGACAGCACCGGCACGCCTAGCTCGAGCAGCGGTCGAGGATCTGCGCCTGACGCACGGATGCCGTGCCCCATGACGATCACCGGCTTGCTAGACCATTTCATGCCGTACCTTCAACTCCCCGCCGCGCCACGGATCGATGGCCACTTCCTGCCCTGCTACGTCTTGGGGGATGTCCAGCCAGCACGGCCCCTGCCGAGGCTCGAGCGCAGCTTTGTAGAGCCTGTCGAGGGCAAGCGTGGCCCCCAGAGAGTTATCTGCGCTGACCACGAGCTTCGTGAATGAGCGAACGACATCCGCCGGGCGGAAGCCCTGGAACCCAATCCCGCGCTTCTGCGGCGTCTTGAAATACATCGACTTCTCATTCCCGGAGATGACGAGCAGCGGGATTCCGTCCATGTTCGCTGACATCACTCCGGTCAGTGCGTTCACTGAACCTGCGCCGGCAGTCACCATTACCGGAGCGATACGGCCGCTGATGCGGTAGTAGTACGCCGCTGCCATCGCTGCGGCCTGTTCGTGCGCAACGCAAACCATCTGCAAGCGCTTCGACACCGCGCTGAAGAGGAGAGAATTAGCCCCGCCCACTAGCCCGAAGGAGTGCGTGCAGCCTTTCGCTGCAAGCATATCGGCGATACGGTCAGCGACTTTCAAATGGTCTCGTAGAACTGCCTGACGAGACCGCCCATGCGCAGCATCTGCGACTCGCTAAGGAACTCGTGAACCGGCAGCGAGAGCGTGCTATCTGCGCACCACTCGGCCACCGGGAAGTCGCCGCGCTTGAACACGCCGATGCTCTTTGAAGCCGGCTGCAAATGCAGCGGCGTCGGGTAGTGGACTTTAGCGTCCACGCCGAACGACACGAGGAACTTTTGCAGTGCGTTCCGTTTGTCAGCGTGGAAGGAATAGAGGTAGTAGTTCGGCTCGGTGTCCGGTGCGTTCTCCGGAAGTTCGATCTCCGGGATGTCCGCAAGCATCATGTCGAGCGTCTTCGCGTGCGCGCGGCGCTTCTTCGTGATCTCTTCCACGCGCGACAGAACCTCGCGCGCCACGACTGCCTGCACCGTGTCCAGACGCGAGTTGTAGCCCCAGAACTCGCAGGTATTTCGGTCTGTCATGCCGTGATTGCGAATCTTGCGGAGGTAGATCGCCTTGTCATCGTTGTTCGTCGTGATGACGCCGCCATCTCCCCAGACGTTGACGTTCTTCAGCGGGTGCAGGCTGAACGTGTTGATGTCGCCGAACGATCCGCAGCGCCGCTCATGGTAGGTACTATAGGGGGCGTGCGCGCAGTCCTCGACGACCCAGAGTCCGTGCGTCCTCGCAATTCCCATGATTGCGTTCATGTTGCAGGGGCGCCCCGCCCAATGCACCGGGACGATGCCGACAGTGTGCGGGGTGATCGCTGCCTCGAGCGCCCGCGGGTCGATGTTGAAATCCCGCTTCACGTCAACGAACACCGGCCGCGCTCCAGCGTTCACGATGCTCGCCGTAGTCGCGTAGAAGCTGTACGGCGTCGTGATGACTTCAGCGGTGCTCTTCTTGATCCCCATAGCCTTCAGCGCCAGGAAAATCGCGTCCGTACCGTTCCCGACGCCGATTGCGTGCTTGACGCCGACCATCTGCGCGAACTCGTGCTCGAACTGCTCGACCTCGCGCCCGAGAGTGAAATCTCCGCGCTGCACGACGCCGCGAATGCTGTTCAGAATCGAAGATGGATCAGCGAACTGGTGCGGAAGGTAATTGTGGTCGATCTTCGGGCGCCTCTCTTCTGGTGCTGAAACTTTGCTAACGCTCATGTCCGTCATTGCGCTGGCTGTGTCCTTTGCTGGGCAACTTGTTTTTGTGTATGCGCCTGAATCTGCGCGACGCCGATGTCGGTACGGGCTTCGAGCAGGGCTTTCCAGCGCTCGAATTCAGCGTTGCGCTGCGCCTCCGCAGCTTCTAGGCGGCGCTGCATCTCGGCGTCGCGCGCCTCGAACTGAGTGCGCATCGCTTCCAGACGCTGTTCTGCCTGCATCTCCATGCCGGCGATACGCTCGTCGGTCTGCGCCTGAATCTGCGCCTTGGCGACGCCGGCCTTGAGCTGCACGTTCTCCTGCTGCAGTTTCTGCGCTCCCTCCTGCAGCCCCTGCATTTGCTGCTGCATCTGCTGGATTTGCGCCATCGCTTCAGGCGACATCGGCTGCTTTGAACTGATCGCCTGCAGAATAGGCGGAGGCAGGAGCGCTTTCAGGAGCTTGGAGGCTTCCTGTGCGCCAGGAGAATCCGAGTTGCGCATGACGAGGTAGCGCAGCACCGCCGCGGAGCCTGGATCGGCAGCACCCTTCGCCATCTCGACGAAAATAGCCTGATCCTCCATGCGCTTCGTGTTGTAACTCGGGCCAACCGTGATACTCACGTCATACTTTCCGATGCCGGGGTTGTAGATCCGCTGGATTCCGCCATGCATATCCTGCGTTTCGGTCATCGCCTGCTGTTGCTCAGGGTCGAGTTGCACGGATTGGAACTCTCCGTCCTCTCCCAGAATCCGCACGATGCGCTTCGTGTCGTAGTAGTGCGGGATCAGGTCCACGATGATTCGGCCGGCGTGGCGGATCGCGATGCCAAGATTCGCCCCGAAGTGATACGTCCCGGTGTCGGATTCTCGCTGCAGCGCCAAGATCGCGCGGCCTGACTGCTGGCTCTCGGACTCGCCGACTGCGGACTTGAACATGCCGAGCGACGTTTGTACGTCGTGCTCGATGACCTGCATCTGGTGGAAGTACGCCGCTTCCATCGGCGTCGGCCCTTGGCGAGCCGGAGCAGGTAATGCGTTGCCGCTGTCGGTGTTGACCGGATTGTACTCAAGGTAGGAGTAGTTTTTACGGTTCGCGTTCTTCCAGCGATCCTCTAGCCCCTCAAGCTGCCCCTTCGCCACGATGAACGGCGTCTTCGGCGCGAGGCCGAATTTCTCAACAAGCGTGCTCGCCCAGTAGTTGTACATACGGAGGCTGTCTTTCGCTGGGCGCACGAGACCCCACAGCATGCGACGCCCATCGACCCACGCCTCTCGGCCGATGACTTCGACAATCGGGATGTACTTTCCAGGAAGGTCGCGCTCTTCAAGCACTTCGCATCCGGTGCATTTACGCCACTTGAGCTGCTTCTTGGTCGCTTGCCGGCGGTCCTGAATCTCGGGCTTTTGTCCGCCTTGCGCCGGCCACCGCGCATAGTCCTCCGCCGCTATCGTCGTTCCGTCTGCAAGGAAGAGAAGTTCGTATGCAGTTTCTTTGAAACAGAATTCCTCGAGCACCGTTATTGTTTCCTCGGTGCGCCAGTAGCCGACCGATGGCGTATCCAGGCCGTCGAAGTTCCCCTTCCCGTACTTCGCTTTCGGGTACATCTTCTTGAAGGTGTCGAGAGGCATCGCTTCGGCGATGTAGCCGCGCTGTGCGTCCGATCCGTCCGGCATCGTGTGCTTCGAGAGATAGACAGAGAACGTGTTAGGAATAGGCCGGATGAAGAGTTCCTGATCCCAACTGGCATCGACGAACTCGGTCGTGATACGGAAGTAGCCCAGGCCGATCTTGCAGGCGTTCTCGCCGGCCATCGAATAGGCGATGTCGGCGCTTGATTGGTCCTCGATGTTGCGAACGAGGCCCTTGAGAATCTTCGCGGTCTCGACATCTGCGTTATCGTCCTGCGGCCGGACATTGATGCCGGGCTTCCCCTGCCGCATGTCGTTCACGACCTGGACGATGTACTGGTTCAGCTTGTCGATCGTCAGGCACGGCCGCGGGCCGTTCTCTACATCGTTTTCGCGTTCCTTCCTGATCTCTGAGGGCCACTGATCGAGCGCCGCAAACCGCAGATCGTCTTCCATCAGCTTGCGCTGATCGGACTCCTCATCGATGCACTGGCGCAGGTACTCCCGCGTTTCCTCGAGGTCGTCCTTTTTGGTGCCTTCTTCGTCTTCGCCGTATTTTTGTTCTTTTTTGGCGGCCATTTTATTTTTCCTTGAGTGCGCGAAGCTCCTCTATTGGGGCGACGTAAAAATACCCGTTGTACTTGGCGATCGGATGGACTTTGATCGTCGGAAATTCGAAGGTCTCGTTTCGGAAGGTGAATCGCATCACGTCGTTCTTGATGTCGGAGAAGCCGATCGCTTCGCCTGCGTCGTAGAGACTGGCGTATGGCTCGTGAATTTTCGGCGAGCCCATCACGACATCCACGCGGTCGCAGGCTGCTGCACTGTGGGCGGCGGCACATACGGCAAGACCGGCGTTTCCTTTGGCCAGATGAGTTTCAAATCCGGTTCGGCAATCCGCGCGAGCGCGTCCAGCATG
>ERZ1292637.878-Hain-H14-01um-R3-878-length-14307-cov-6_pt1 | contig 14307 bp, 13 predicted proteins | sample MGYA00564405_ERZ1292637 | MGnify/ENA primary metagenome ERZ1292637 (study PRJEB36523, sample SAMEA6512645) | groundwater metagenome | collected 2019-01-09 | study: AquaDiva: Metagenomics assemblies of 32 groundwater samples | reverse complement strand
CCGAGCAGTTCGCGCAGACCTACGGGTTGAACCGTGACCAGCTTGCAGCGCTCATTGCCAACCAAGGCCGGCAGGACACGCGGGAAGGGCAGCGTATCGACAATCAGAACACCCAGTTCGGACAGAGTTTTGGACTTCAGCGTGATATTGGCCTCGGAAATCTCGACATCAATCGTGGCAGACTCGGCGTCGAACGCGGCGGTCTTGAAGCCCAGATCAACCGCGATGAGGCCGCCAGGGCGCTGGGCATCGACCGACTCTCGCTCGACCGCATGGTTGCAAGCGGCACGCTAGACCTCAACAACCGGGAGCTTAAGCAGAGGATCGCCAGCTCTACGGCAGACCGAGCCTTGCAGGCCGAGCTAGGTAGGGGTAATCTTGCCTTGCAGCAGGGACAGGCTCTAGGCAACATTGGCGGACAGCAGACCTTGCAGGCGGAGCTTGGCAGAGGAAATCTTTCGTTGCAGGAGGAGTTGGGCCGTGGCGGGCTAGCCAACCAGACGGCAGGTCTCTATGGCTTCGGGCCACAGGGGCCAACGCTCGCAGCACAGGAGGCCGTTGGCACGGTCGGAGGCGCTTCAACCCTGGCCCGCGGTGGACTCTTGGGCCACCTAGACGGCCAAGAAACCCTTGGCGGCCGACAGCAGAGGGTGGCCGAGGAGAGCGCGGCGTTTACACGGGCCAGAACACCGGAGACGGTCGGCGCTCTCTACGCCCTGTCAAATCGTGGCCTCCTGCCGAAATCTTCCATCTTCACGGGTGATGTGAGCCGACTGGGTAGCATGAGCACGCCACAACGGAGCGCCTCGACCTTCGGTGGCGGCGGGCAAGGCAGAGTAGGCTACCGAATGGGTGGCGGCGCAGGGGTAGAGACGCCCACGTTCGGGGGAGGCGGCGCGAAGAGCGTGGCCGCTGAGCAGTCCTCACCACTGCAATACTCTCTCCAGTCGCTTCGTGGCCTGAACCCTCGTGAGACACAGACTCTCGGCGGCTACACCGGAGCGATGGGCCGCGACTTCTCGGACATTCAGGCGCAGGCGACAGGAGAGATGGCCGACCTGGGTGAGGGTGCTCAGCGACGACGGCGTGTGAGCCTCGGCGGTTACTGATGGCCTACGCTCTGCCTGGCATCCCACGTCGGCGACTCGGCGGTGATTGGCCGCCAGACGATCCCGCAGACCTCGCGCCGGACCAACCCTTCAACCCCTTCCGCGCGGCGGTAGGGCCAGATACACTTGCCGATCCGTGGTATTCCGCTGCCCCAACGATTCCGCAGAACTATTGGGGAACCGAGTACGAGCCGCAGCGCATCAACGCCGGAGAGGTCAGCCTGCCGGCGGAGTTGCCGCCCTACACTCCGCCGGAGGCCAGCACGCCGGGCAACGCGGGTGGGCTGCCTCCGGCCTTGCCCGGCCCTTATGACTTCCCGGCAAGCCCTGCCGAAGACCCCGGTGTCCGCTATCGCCAGGAGCGCGAACGGGACTACGGCGTGTTCCCTCCCGAGCCGCCGCCGCCGGGGTTTCTGCGCAGGATGGGGGACATCGCGGGGCAGGCCATCCCCCAGGCTGAGGCTTACACTGGCTTCCCACTCGGCAAGACGCTGGAGGGTCTATCCCAATCGTTTCCTGAGCAGCCGACCATAGAGGGCCTCAGAAGCGGCGACCTGGGTAGTTACCTTGACGCCTTGAACGTCATCACGCCAGGCGTCGGCATTGTGAAGGCTGGCCTTGGGGCCGTAGGCCCTGCTGGGGCGGCGGGGAAGATCGCCAAGGCCGCACGTGGAGCCCGGGCTCCTCGTCCCTACCTCGGGGTGGCTGGTAGGGAAACAATGGCCTTCGGCGTCGATCCCCGGACCACATACGAGTTTCGCTACCGTGCGGCGCCATTGGACGACCTCGTTCCGTCTCACGGAGACAACTTTGCACCGAATAAGAACTTCCCCTCAGAGTTGCAGCCGAGAGACAAGACACGGGCCGCCGTTCAGGAGGACGTAGGCCGCATAGCCAATCAACTGGAACCCTCCTCCATTCTGACTGACTCCAAGCAGCTTCAGACCGGCTCACCCATAATCGGCCCGGATGGGCTTGTGGAGAGTGGGAACACACGGGTCATGGCCTTGCGTCGGGCACGTACTGACATTCCTGAGCGCTGGGCGGCGTACCAGAAGGAAGCGTACCAGGCCGCCCCGGAGCTTGGAATATCTCAGGAGGAGATGGCGCGCATCAAGGATCCCGTCATCGTTCGTGAGAGGATCACGGCGGTTGACCGCGTGAAGTTCGCTAGGGAGGCGAACGAGAGCACCACGCTCGGCATGGGTTCGGCAGAGATGGCGCAGATTGACGCTCAGAGACTTGCTGACAGCGTCGTGGCGAACATCACGATACCGGAATCGGCTTCTCTCGACCAGGCCCTCATGATGGCGGCGAACAGACCGCTGATCCAGCATTTCGTGGCCAGCCTTCCGAGGAACGAGGCTGCAACAATCTTAGGGCCTGACGGTTCTCTGGCGCGTGCCGGATTGAGTAGGTTGAAGGCGGCGCTGGTTGCCAAGGCATTTCCCGGAGAGATGGGCGACCAGCTGACAAAGTCGCTCTTCGAGAGTATTGACCCTGGGATAAAGAACGCCGAGGCGGGAGTCCTGAGGGCACTACCTTCACTTGTAGCTCTGAGGGCCAGGATCTCCGCTGGAGTCGTTTCGTCCTCCCTCGACATATCTGAGGACGTTGCGCGTGCTGTTAATACGTGGGCCTGGATCAAGCAAGGTGGTAAAAGCGTCGAGGAATATCTTTCTACGCCGCAGATGTTCGGCGAGTCATTAGACCCTGTTCAGAAGTTCCTTCTCGGTACGATGTATGAGAATAGGCGCTCCCCCAGGGCCATAGGAGACATTCTGGCCGGATACACCGTCAGGGCTCTCGAAGCTCCCCATCCATCACAGGGTGGATTCGCAGGCGAGTTTGCGCCGAGTGCAATCTCTAAGGAGGGAATCCTCAATGCCGTCAGTCGTGAGCAGAAAGCCGGCCCCCTCTTCTCCACCACCGAAGCCGTGGCTGCCCATCCGGACTTCGGTCCATCGTTGGAGCCCGCCCCTTCCGCCGCAGAAGCCGTCCCCAGCCCAGAGTTAGCTGCGGCTCGGGTAGGCGCGCCACTACCAGGCGGCCCTCCGCCGGCTCAGCAGCCCGTCCTGCCTCGCTCAGAATCGCCAATCATACCGTTGGAGCAGATGGCCCAGGAGCGAGGCGCCCAACGACTTCGGGAGGTGACACGGGAGCAGGGGTTAGCAGAGTTGGAGCGCGCCAAGATCGCCGAGGCACGCGAGCATCCATCACGGCTTCTCGTGAATGAACTTTTGCGCGGCGCGAGCCCATCCTATGAGCCGGCCATGGTCACCGCAATGTCACAGCACATCTCCCAGGGCCTAGACCAGATGCTTGTCAAGGGCAGCACCGCTACCGCTGAGGACATGTCGGCATTCGTGAAGAAGACGCTGGCCGTCGCACCCGAAGAGGAAGCCACGTTCGGGGCACGTATCAACGAGATGACTGGAAGGTTGAGGGCCTCCGCCGACGCCGCGCACGCCGAGCCGCCCTTCGTTCCGCCGGACACTGGCGCTCCTGTAGGCCTCCCGCCGGGACCTCCGCCGGGATCACCTATGCCGCCGCCGAGCAAGTTGCCGGAGTACACGAACCGGTGGGTAGAGATGATAGCCCGGGCTGCCGAACGCGGTGGCATCGAGGCTTCCATAGTCCGACGCTTGCGTGAGGCGTTTTCCAGTCAACGCGCTGCTCCGGCCACTGGTCTAGCCCGTGCGGGAAGCGCCGTTAGGATCATGGACCCGCGCTGGGCGGAATACCCTCTTCGTGACCTACCTATGGCCGACGCTCTATGGAATAGCACCGTGGCCTACAAGGCCACTCAGGCTCACGTCGTCAGTCAGCACATTCTAACGATGCGGACAGCCATCGAGGATGCGTTCGGCGCACATGCGTTCAAGGACGTTGCCTCCACGTTTATGGCTGAGGCGTACCGTGGCCCGGATATTCCCTCGCTCAGGCCCTATGTGGGCACAATATCCGACGTTATGGAGCGTGCTGAGCTCTATCAACTCACGCCGCTACAGCGACGCACCGCGGACCTTTGGCAGAAGATCAGCGATGGCAGCTTGCACACGGCGCAGAAAATGGGCGTTCCGGTCGGCGAGGTCTTGGGTCGCTGGGTCGGACACGGAATGGTACAGCCCTCCGATCCCACCGCAGCGAGTCAGCTTCTTGATAGCATCGTGGCAGCCATCGGCTCTGGCGGCAAGCGTGGATACGCCAAAGCGCGCCGCCTGAGTAAGGAGGAATATGCCGCCTTTGCGGAGTCCAAAGGCGCGAAGCTGGACACCGACTTCCTTGCCATCGCCGACCGCAGACTTACTGGCATGGCCAACGATATGAGCGACATCATGTGGCTTGATTCCGTGGCTGAGAAGATGGGGGGGTTGCGACTACCGAGCCCGCTATCTGGCGCGGCTGGGAATAAGCCCATACCGTTCGGCCAGGTCGCAGTTGATTGGCGGGGCGTGCGCTGGCAGATGCCGAAGGATGTGGGGGGAAAGGTCAACGAGTGGCTTGCACAACTTCAGCGTCCACCGGAAATCAAATGGCTCGCCAACGCTAACCAATTCATGCGGGGCGCAGTCTACACCTTCGACCTCAGCATGGCTCTCGGCATTCAGGGCTGGCGAGCCCTCATGAGTAATCCGCTGGGTACGTTGAAGGATTTGGCCACAGCCACGCGGATCAGACTGACGCCGGAGGGCCTAGCAGAACTCTACGCGAAGAACCTGGACAAGATGATCTACGCGACCGAACGCGGCCTGCCCTTGGGCACACATATGGACCTGCCCATCTCGAGTCCTGGGCGCAAGGCCGTCGGAGTAGAGGCTCTTCCCGGGATCGGTGGCGTTGTCGGAGCGTTGAATCAATGGGCCGGTGGCGTCTTGATGCCTCTATTCAAGCTGCGTGCGTTCGAGGACTACACTGGATTGCTCAAATCCATGCAGGACGGAACACACATTCACCCTATATTCGGCAATCTGCCAGTCCTGAGTGAGGCCGGAAAGAAATTGGGAGGGCTGTACGGAAAGACCCAACGACAGTTGGAGGAAGCAGTCGCCGGTGTCGTAGCCAACCGCCTCGGTGGTGTCACGGTCAAGGGTTCTCGATCACCGGCTCCGCTGCAAACGCTTTTTTTGACAGAGAACTGGACACGGGCAAACATTGGATTCCTCGGCAACGCTTTGACGTTGGGCTCGCCAGAGGGGCTTCTGGCACGGCAGATATTGGCGCGAGAATACCTATTCCAAACGATCCTGAGCGTTGCCGCAGCAGCAGCCGTCGGGAAACTCGCCGACGTGGAGATGGACCCGCGATCCTACAGGTGGGGCGACTTCGATACAGGGCTGGGCCGTGTTCACCTCGGCGGTGCGGATCAGCTCCAGTTTCTAGCCAGACTGTTCTTTGGATTCAAGGAAGGCGAGTACGGCAGCGACGTTCCCTTCCTAGAGCAGCGTGTCATGAATGTTGTGGCGCAGGCGGCCGGGCAAAAGATGGGTCCCGTTCCCACCACCACCGCTGGTCTAATCACGGGAAAGGACTTCTACGGGCAGACCATAAAGACGCAATACGCCATACCCGGCGTCGGCGGAGAGTTACAGGGTGCTGGCGCGTATGCCCGTTACGCAGCGGAGAGTCTTGTCCTACCCATCGCGGCCCAGAACATCTCTGAGGATATATCTCGTGAGCTTCCATGGGACCAGGCGTTGGGACGTGCGCTCATAAACTTCTCAGGCGTCAATCTCAAAGACTACTCGGCTCGCATGCTGCTCGACAATCACGCCGTCACGCAGTTCAACAAGAAATGGGCCGACCTGGAGCCCTGGGAGAGAGGAGTCATAGAAAACCTACCCGCCGGACGGCAGATACGCCAGCAGCAGAAGATGTCGGACGAAGCGCGGGCGATGTACAACGTAAAGACCAAAGGATACGACGATCAGGCGGCACGTGACGAGGCCCGAAAAGCCGGCACGATGACCACGGACGCCTGGACCAATGCCATGTTTCAGGCCCAGGCCGCCCGAGCAGGGCGGCGCGACATAGAACAGATCGTCCGGGGAAACCTAAACTACAGTCCCCGTAACCCGAATGAGGTCGCCCTGAAGCAGTATTATGACATGGTGGCCGAGCTGAGCAAGCAGCCGATCTTTGACACCGACCTGTTGCGGGCGCAACGCCGGGTGTTGCTGAAGTCCTGGACCCCAGAGGAGCGGGCCTATGTTCAGAGGAACCGCCATGCATGGGATACGCCGACGGTCCGTGAGTTCTTCACGATCGCTGTGCCGCAGAAAGAGGAGTACGACGAGTTACGCCGTGCGGACGTGGCGAAGATGATGTACGGCAAGGACGCAGCGCCAATGCCTGAGGACCTGTGGCGTCGCTACACCACCTTCGAGCAGAAGTTGAGCGCGGAGGGCGACCCATCGAAGAAGGACGAGATGCTTCGCGGCCTTGGCCCTCAGGTGGACAACTTCCTGGCATGGCGCTCCATGAAGAACCAACTCTCACAGAATCGCGAGGCGGCGAGTCAGGTATTCCGAAGAGCTGACAAGAATAAGCCGATGACCCAATTCGACCTCGTCTCTCCGGTGCGGCCATGAGTATTGCAAGTCGGCGCACGGGCCACCGATTCATGGTCGCCTGGCGTCGCGCGCGTCGCGCACCGCTCTCGTCTGGCCGAGCCGTAGCAACGGGCTACATCGACGCAGCATCGGTGAACGCCTTGCTCCCGGAGGTGTGGGGGAGCCATTTCAGGAAACTGTCGTTCCCACCAATCTCCGAAATTGACTCCTTGACACGGCGCTGATCAGTTTGTGCTAAGATGATTGACAGTAACGGCGCACCGCGCTCCGACCCGGAGGTCCGGGCACTTGTCATAGTGGTGCGCGATGCGCTAGTATACGTGGTGAGGTGGCTGGAGCGACGGTACGGTCTAGCTAAATAGGCGCCTGAGTCCCCAAGCGCGTTTCGGGCTTTCTGTCGAGCGGTCAAGGCTGCTGGACGGAGAGCCCGATTTTTTGTTGGAGGAAGAAGCGTGACAGACCAGGGGGTCCTTCCGCAGGATACGCAGGAGGCCGTCGCGCCTTCCGCGGACCAGCAGGAGAGTGCCCAAGAGCCAGCGGACCTTACGGCGGTCATTGCCCGTCTTCAGGCAGAAAACCGCGCGCTGCAAAGTGCGAAGGACCGTGAGGTGGCGTCGGTCCAGCGTCAGGCACACGCGACCAAGGCTGAGTTGGATGCCCTAAGAGAGAGGCACGAGGCTCTGACAAAGCCTGCTCTGGAGACGATGAGCAACGATCAGCTCCGTGAATACGCCACCAAGGTGGGGGAGCAAGAACAGGCCACACGCCGTAAGACCGAGGAGGGTCAGCGTCTCTTCAACGCCGCGAACGAGCAATTCATCGCTGGCGGCGTGACGAAGGAGGAGTGGGACGACCACTTCGACAAGGCCGTTCAGGACGAGTCCTTCTGGCAGGCCAACCCCAAAGATGCCCAAAACCGTTTCGACCGCTCCATCGCAGCCGTTTCCGCCGCCAGGCGTGAACGGGCGAAGATGTCGCGGACCGTAGACCAGCGTGTCGAGGAACGCGATCGCGAGCGCCGCAGTGAGGCCGCCGCAGCCGGTGCGTTCACTCCGGACCGCGCCCGTGGCGCTTCCCAAGCCGGGGTAGCCCCCTGGAGTTCCCCCGAAGACGCATGGAAAGGATCGGATGAGGACTTTGATCCCGGCATGGTTGCGTTGCGTCGTGCCACGCAATTTATAGCGGGCGACAGACGCCGCTAGAAAGGAGACGAGGAAATGGCAACTGGAGCGACCGAGTTTATCGACGCCACGACAGCCGATGCGCTGTTCCCTGAAATCTGGTCCCGTCACCTGACCATCGCGCGAGAAGAGGCGTTGGTCTTCGCCAAGCTCGTTGACCGCAAGTTCGAGAAGGAAATGAGCTTCGGCGACCGCGTCAACATCACGCCTATTGCCCACCTTGCTGCGCGGACCAAGAGCCGGACGACCAACGACGCCATCACCTTCGAGACCGAGACGCCGAGCAACGTCACCATCACGATTGCCACGTGGGAGTACGCCGCATTCGCCATGGAGGAGGCCACCAAGAAGCAGACCCAGGCTGACATGGTTGCCGCCTACACGCCGGAGATGGCCTACGCTCTCTCCGTCGCCATCGACACGGTTGTCGCCGGCTATCCTGACGACGCCGCTGCGGCCTACACGGTGGGCACGCTCAGCCAATCGTTGACGCACGACGATCTTCTGGAAGCCAATCGAATCCTCGACGACGCGAACGTCCCACAGGAAGACCGCTTCATGGTCATATCCCCGGCGCAGGAAGAGGGCTTCTTGAAGCTCCAGCAGTTCGTCAACGCCGACTTCAAGAGTCTCGTGCCGGGTTCCAGCGCCAAGAACGCGAAGGACCGCGCCTATGTGAACTCTTGGCGGGGTATCCCGATCTACAAGAGCACCAACGTCGAAGGCACCAACGCCTCGGGGCACGACAACACGCTGATGCACAAGACGGCCATCGCGCTCATCGTGCAGTTGAAGGCGACGGCGCGGCATCAGTACGACATCAACTACTTCGCCGACAAGTACGCCACCCACAACCTGTACGGTTCGGGGCTGGTGAGGACCGACCATATGGTCTTTTTGAGAGGCGCTTAACATGACGTTTCAGAAGGGTCACGCCGGCTTCCCGAAAAAGCCTACGGCGCAGACAACGGACCTGGACCATATCAAGACGATGCTGGGCACTTTGACCAACGTGGTCAGTACCGTCGTCGAACAGAACAAGGCGCTCGCGGTGCGACTGGCGGCAGTCGAGCAGGGCAAGGAGACCTTCGCTGCCACCGTGTCCGACAACGACGCGGCGGATGTGAAGAGTCTTCGTAAGACGAATCCAGTACCTGACGCGGGCGAGCTTCTCGGAGCTGGCGGCGCGATGGTGGGCCTACTCGGCAACATGCCGGTTGGCTCGGATGGCAATGAGTTACCGGAAGACCTTCTGCGTCTACGAGGGCCGAGGTTCAAGAGCGGATCACGGGTTCGCCTCAACGTCAAAGCCTGTCACGACACTGGCGGGAAGACGTGGGACGAAATTATCGGCAGCATGCGGAGGCAGCCCGAACTGGTAGGTGACGTTCTGAGGATTCAGCGTTTCAGCACGCCACACCAAGTCTGGAAGTATGCCGTCGTGTTCAAGGGACTCACAACCGCGAATGGCGACGGATTCCGTGAGAACGAGCTGGTCCCGGCATGAGTAGGTATTTCGCAGACGACACCAACGTCTCGGCGTTGCGCAGCCCAGAGCCAACGGCTGACAAGATGGTTCGTCGAGCGAACGCCAGGAGAACGTCGGGGCAGACAGCTCTGGTGAGCGAGGACACGATTCCAGCGCTGGACGTGGCGGCGTTGCAGCGGAAGTATCACCCCGATAGAGCGCAGGCGCCTCGGCCATTCGAGGCGACGTTCAGGTGTCCCCTGGGCATGTCAAAGCAGAACTTCGAGGCGACTGCACACGGGGCGGTCGGTAAGTGGATAGACGTGATGAGCAAGAAGGGCTGGGACCTGGCTAGTGAGGTGCGAGTGCGTCCGGGCATCTACCCAGCGCCCGATCTCATGACCGGAATCCCGCTGCTTGACCAGCGCGAGTTCTGCATCACGGCGTCTTTCACCTTACGGGCGCCCAAGCCGGTCCGCATCGAGCTGCCCCGTGGCTGGCTGGAGCCCGTCGTGATAGGGAGGAACTGATGCCTCTTGAGAGATTGCCGCTTGCGAACAACAGCCTCAGGACCTTGCGGCAGGCGGTGGCTGAATATGGGCCGCTCTTTGACCTGTTGGCCCTGCGTACACGTGACTACATCCTCTGGCAAGACCATTTCCAGGGCGACACGCTCAATGCCACCTATGCGCTCTCGACAAGTTCAGGGGCGACGGCCTGGGCGATCAACGCCGGGGCTGGTGGTCGTGTGGTTGGCATCACAGGCAACACCGACAATGAGCGGGCAACACTCTACGTGCCCACCTCGACGCTCACCGGAAACATGGACGCCTGCATCAGCGCGAAGGTGCAACTAAGCGCCATCGCCAGCGTCAAGTGCGAGATCGGTTTCTCGAACGACCCTACGACGGTAGGGTTCATCGACAACCTGGATGCCGGTACTAACGTGCCAACCCTAGTGGCAGGCGCGACTGACGGCGTGGTGGCGATCTTCGACGTGGACGCTGCACGCGACAACTGGCAGTTCGCCGGCGCGCGAGCCAGCACGGCGTGGCGAGACTCGACGCTCGGCGCTGCGGCTGGCACTGGCATCACCCACCCAGTACCAGTCGCGGACACCTACCAGTGGGTCACCGTGCGATTGCTGCGCTCCGAGCGCGGTGCGACCGACCAGATGAGCGCCGAGCTTTACGTGGACGGCGTTCTCAAGGCAAAGAAGGTGGACGCCGCAATCGACGGCACGGTGGCCGTCTATCCCTACATCCTCGTCATGAACCGCGCCACCAACGCCAACGTCACGATGCGCATGGACGCATGGGAATACTACGCGCTGCCTGATGTCACGGCCTAGAAGGAGACGACAATGGGAGCCAACACATTCAACGTTCAGAGCACGACCCCTTCCCGATCTGGGGCCGGGGCAGAGCGTGCCCAGGTTGGCACGCCAGACGGTGCGGTCTATACCGCCTCCTACTGGGACTACCTCGCCTTCCAGGGCCGCGAGTATCACGCCGGCCCGGCGGCCTCTGGCACGGTGGTCACGGGCCAGACCTCGCTCGCCACGACCACGCCGACGCTCCTGCTCCGCGTGCTAGACGGTACCGTGGCGATCCCTTCGCGTCTTCATCTGGCTCAGGCGGGAACCATAGCCGGCGGAGCGATCAGCGTTCTGATCGAGGCAGACAACGCCGACAGGTGGTCTTCCGGTGGCACGGCGGCGACGGTGCTGCCAGCGCGGACGGACAATCCGCTGACTCAGGGATCGACGCTCTACACGGGCGCAACGGCGGCGGACGGCTACGGCGTGCAACTGTGGGGCGCGCTTCTCGGTGAGGACGTGAGCCCGGCCGAGGGGTCTCTGGCAGGGGCCATTCGCCTGAGTCTCAGGGAAGGCACTCTGCCGCTGTCCTACCTGCGTGGCCCTGCCTCGTACCTCATATTCACGTACGCCGCGACCACGGGGCCATCGTGGCACTGGGGTTTCAGTTGGTTCGAGGTTCCCAAGGCTGACCTTCCGTAGGAGAAGCTGGTGAGCAATCCGAGTGCCCCGCCCTTCAAGGTGGACGAGTACAATCCCGCTCAGCGGGTGGTCAACTACAACGCGGTGGGCCGCGCGTTGCCGGTGGACCCTGAGACGGCGGTTCAGCTATTGCGGGACATCCTGGAAGAGATCAGGGGACTCCGTGAGGCCATGGAAGCGGCAGTAGGGTAGCCCCACAGAGGGGGCAAAGGAGAAGCTACAATGGCGTTCCTGCAAGCGGTAAGGCATCGTGTGGCTCGCATCCTAGGCGCAGAAGGCGGGGTCGGACTCGACGAGTTCGGTGGGCTGGTGACCAGCGAGTTCCTACCCAAGTACGCCCGTCTCGCGGCGGCAGGGAAGCTGTACGCCGTTGACATGCACGCTGGCACGGCCATCGCGCCGGTGACCGCAGCGCCGACGACCTCGCCGCAGTGGGGGCTGTACAACCCATCTACGACGGAGAGCCTCATCGTGATCCAGGCGGCAGTCACGCTGAAGTCCGGCACGGCCGGGTTGGGCCTGACGATGATGATGGCAGCCGCGAGAGGGCCGCAGACGGCGGTGTCGGCGGACTACGCCGGGACTATCAAGTCGTGCACGAACGGCTCGCAGCAGCAGCCCGACTTTTTCCTCACGAGCAACCCCACACTCGTCGGCGGGACTCCCGCGTGGTCAGTCCTGCGTGCCACGGCGGTGAACACGGTGGCGACAGACTCCGTGGGTGACGGCCTCGTGGCTGACAACCTGGAGGGGATTTTCATCGCCAAGCCGAACGGCGGTATGGTGGCGATGGAGGTCGTCGGAGAGACCGGCGCGTCTGCCCTGTTCACTGTGTCCTTCATCGTGGCCATGTTGCTATTGGACCTTAGCACGATTTAGGCCAGGCCCATCGGGAGCGAGGAGCAACGATGTGCTGAATCTCATCCGGTTGCTCTTACAGCGCATCCTAGATGCGCTGGGCGGGGTCTATAACACCACGCCCATCGTGATCCCGGGCCTGACGACGGGAGGGGCCTACGCCACCGGTGACGCCTTGGGCGTGCAGTTCACCATTCCCGTGCCGAAGAGCGGCATCCTGCACGCCGTATGGTTCATCGACCGCGACAACGAGAAGATCGCCAAGGAGATCATGCTGGCGGGATTCAAGTTCACCGCCACGGCGAACGATGCGGCATTCGCTCCCGTAGGCTCGGAGCTGGACAGGATGATCCCCGTGCGTATCGCTGCTGGCGACTTCGGGAGCGGCTACAACGCCAACGCCATCGGCTACGTGTCCAGCCTGGGTATCCCTTACACTGCGCCAGAGGGCATGCTATATTGCCAGCTCGTCACGCGCGGCGCTGACAACATCGCTGCTGGCAGCGAGCCGCTTATCAAGCTTGGCATCATCTGATGTCCCTCGTCGCCGTGCGCAGGTCACTGGTCGTGCCGCAGCAGGCACGATTCTCCAACCTGCCTGGCTTGGTCCTTTGGTCTGAGGCCAAGAGGATCGAGGGACTAGCCATTGGCGATGCTATCGGCACCTGGGCCGACCTCAGCGGACTAGGCAAAGATCACACCCAGACGACCGCCGCCGCGAAGCCTACCCTCCAGGTGGTGAACGGGCGCTACGTCGTGCGCACAGAAGGCACGGACGATTTCCTGACCAGGGCCGATGACGCCGATTTCGACTTCGGTACGGGTGACTTCACCATCATCGTCGTTCTGAGCACGTCCGACACGGACGCGATGGTCTTCCAGAAGGGCGATACCGGGGGGTGGGCGTACTACATCGGCGGGGCAACGAATCAGCCGCAGTTCGGCGTCGGTGGTGCGAACAACATCAGCGGCACGGCCCTGAACGATGGAACAGCGACGCTCATGGTGGGCGGGCGCATCGGCACCGGATGTGAGTTCTGGCGCAACGGCATTTCACAGGGCACGTTCGTCGCGGCGGGCACCGTTTCGTCAGCGAGCGCCAGCGCCATCGGCGCGAACACGGCTGGGGGCTCGAACGCGGCAGCGGACTACTACGCTGTCGGACTTCTCAACGTCGGGCCGACGCTCGATGTGAGAAACCTGATTCGAGCCATCGTCAGCAGAGACTACGGGATATTCGTCTCATGAGTACGGTGTACACTCGCAGGCTCATCATCGTCGTGAAGGCCGAGCACCAGGCAGTGGCGAACACCCTGTCCGCGCAGGTGGACACCGTGGGCGGCGAACGAACCTTCACCAGGGCACTGTACCCCGCCGGCCTACGGCAGGTGACGCCAACGCACTACTGGTGCAACTGGGCGATGACTGATAGAGAACACACGGCGTTGCTGGCCCGCTTCGGCGCGGACACCGCCGTGAGGCCGGGAAGGGTGTACGACACGGCTGACACGTGGACTCCAGACGAAGCGCTCGCGGCGCAGGATTTAGCCGTCTCGATCGTGGCGTGATCGGACGGCAGGGAGGGACCCTATGGTTAATGATCTGAGAGTCAACCACAGCCACGGCTTGCTCAATGGGGCTGGCACGACCATCGTCATCAACCAGAGTACCGGCGCGGTGGTCATCACGCCCGTCACCGGCCAGAACACCACCGTGGCCGCCGGTGCGTTGGTGTTCTCCACCGCTGTCTCGCTCATCATCCCCGGCGCGACGTCGCTCGCACTCCGCAACAATGCAAGCACCGCCAACAACCTCATCCTAACGGATGCCGGCGCGGCTACGATTCGGGCGGGCCTCACGCTCACAGCGGGCGACCTCATCTTCGGCGCTACTGCATCGGAGATCGTCCCCGGCGCGACATCCCTTGCATTCCGCAACAACGCGGACAGCGCCAATAACCTCATCATGACGGATGCTGGTGCGGCTACATTTCGGGGCGACCTGTTCGTTCGTGGTGGCAAATGCCCTGTCGGGGCCCGGACATTCGCAACTGATGCAACCGTCGGGAACATCACCTACACTGCTGCCCAGGTCTACG
>ERZ1292637.876-Hain-H14-01um-R3-876-length-14330-cov-10_pt1 | contig 14330 bp, 16 predicted proteins | sample MGYA00564405_ERZ1292637 | MGnify/ENA primary metagenome ERZ1292637 (study PRJEB36523, sample SAMEA6512645) | groundwater metagenome | collected 2019-01-09 | study: AquaDiva: Metagenomics assemblies of 32 groundwater samples | reverse complement strand
CTATAATGGGATAGTCGCCTAAAACATTATGGATAAAATATCACCAGAGGAAAAAGAAGTGTATAAAGTTTTGTGCTCCAAATGTGCAGAAAGTGTCATTGGGGATACTGATTTCCCAAGATACTGCGGCGTGCCAGGGGGTCGTTTGCTTCACACAAAAAAAGACGGAACAGAATGTTATTTCACTTTCAGGGATGAAGATGTGAAAAAAATCCGAGTAAAAGTGGTTGAAGAAGTTGTATCATGATCCTTCGCATAAAACGCTACACCATAAGTATCCAACCGAAGAAATTGATTGTGATGTCAAAATGGCCGGAAGGAAGAAGAAAGTTTGTCTTTAAGATTCAAAGAATAAACCCCTTAACTTACATCTACCCTGCCCTATGCCTTATCTTCTACAAACTATTTCCGAAGTACGCCCAAAATGATGAATGGAAAATGTGTTCCATCTGCCACCAGATACTAGGGAATCAGGATATAGCAGGCTGGCCTGCTTGCGGGGGATGTAAAAAGACATATGACAATGAATAAGAAACCCAAGAGCTTAAAGAAGCCATCTTCCCCCGACAAGTTATACATTGTGAGGAAGTACATATTTGCGAAAAATGCTAAGGGTGCTATTATGAAGGATAGGAAAACTTCTGTACATGAGGTATGGGTAGATGATGATTGGAAGAAAGGTCAGCAGGAGAACCTTGCAAATGCAATAGGATTTGATGCGGGAGATGATGAAGATTGACAGTTTACGTAAATAAGGTTTTAATGTTTTTACACAATATATGGCAAGAGCTGGCAACAATCACAAAGGAGGACGACCGAAAGGAAGCGTAGGGGCTAACACCTTACGCGCTCAAAAGATAAGGGAGTATATTCTCAAGCAGATAGAGAAAGAACTTGCTCCGATGATTGCGGCTATGATAAATAAGGTCAAAAAGGGTGATACGCTTGCTTTCAAGGAACTCTTAGATCGTGCGATGGGAAAGGCTACCGAGAGCATTGACGTAACCTCAAACGGCCAGACCATAGTTATCCCTGGGGAGATTGCCATTAAAAACGGACTTTCAAAATAAAATCATTGCATGGACACAATGAGTGGTACTTACTTCTGCACAAGCGAAGATAGCGAGTGATATCCATCGCTTTCGTGTGGTAAATTGTGGGAGAAGGTTCGGGAAAACGACGCTTGCCATTTGGGAGATGATCGGCAAGGCCGTAGCAAAAGATGGTGTAAAAGTTGCTTACATAGCCAATACCTACCAACAGGCTCGTGATATCGCATGGCAAGACTTGAAAAAGGCTACGTTGCCTATTGCAAGCAATACGAATGAATCAAGGCTTGAGCTTGAAATTAGGACAATACACGGCGGAACGAGCTTTATCTACCTAAGAGGATGGGAAAGTGTAGAGACGCTTCGAGGACAACGCTTTGACTTCCTTGTCCTGGATGAGGTTGCTTCAATGAAGGAGTTTTGGCTTCATTGGCAGGAGGTGTTGCGCCCGACCCTTACCGACACGAAAGGCGAAGCACTGTTTATATCTACCCCAAAGGGATACAACCACTTCTACGACCTATTCAACCTGCGCGAAAAGGATACGGATTACGCTTCGTTTCACTTCACCACCTACGACAACCCGCATGTACCGCCGGAAGAGGTGGATAAAGCAAAACAAGAACTTCCCGAAGATAGGTTCGCCCAGGAATACCTTGCTAGTTTCAGGAAGGCATCGGGGTTGGTGTATAAGGAGTTTGACCGCGCAAAGCATGTCCAGGTGATAGAAGAAGATAAGATACGAAGAACCGAGCGCATACTCGGAGTGGACTTTGGCTATACCAATCCTACGGGAGTCCTTACCATTGACCATGACTATGATGACCATTACTGGATACGGAAAGAATGGTATAAGACTGGCAAGACAAACCCCGAAGTGATAGAGTACACACGATCTGAATCATCTAACGCCGTGTATCCCGACCCAGCAGAACCGGATCGGATAGAAGAAATGAGACGGGCACGACTCAACACGCGCGAAGTTTCAAAGGATGTTGAGGCGGGCATTGACGCGGTGAGGGAGCTATTCAAACAAGGCAGAATCCACATTGACCCTAGTTGCGTGAACTTGATTAGTGAGCTTGAGATGTACCATTACGAGGAAAAGAAACCCGACAAGAACGAGCCAGAAACGCCAGTCAAGGAATATGATCATCTTTGTGATGCCCTCCGATATGCTCTGTTTATGAACGCGAAAAAGAAAAGAGGAGGAGTATCGGTGTACAAGCCACTTGCAAAATAAAAAGATCACTCGTATTATTGACTTAGCATGGACACAATAAATGATTCTCGAACAAGAGATTACACGGGACAAGAGGGGCATACCAACGGCAAAAGTATCGCAGTATAAGCCGTCTAAAAAAGTAAAAGAGCGCATAGCGCAGATTCTTACTGATTTCGCGCACGGGTATAAGCTGATGAAAAAGCCGTGGCCGGAGTTTAATGACCTATCGCTTATTGAGCGGCAGAATTTAAGTCAGAAGTCGTTTAACGGGTATGTGCCTCCGAAATCTTCCGACCCGGATGAGAATTGGAAGGCAAATGTCATACGACCTATCGTAAGAAATAGGATTATCTCTATTGCCGCACACGTTACCGGTGCCCTTATATACCCCCAAATCTTCGCCCAGAACGACCGAGACGACGAGGACAAGGATGCGGCAAGCGTAATGCGTGATCTTATGGAGTGGGCGGGGGAGGAATCAAACTATCCAAAGACTTTTTTGTACGCAGTTATAGCGGCACTCGTGAACCCTGCGTCAATAATTTATACCGAGTATGCAGAGCACTACCGCACGGTGAAGGAGGTGGATGAGGGAGGAACATGGAAAGAAAAGCCGATGTTGGATGAGGAGTATTCTGGGTTTCAAGATACGTTGGTTCCTTGTGACGAACTCTTTATTGGAGATATCTACGAGCATGATATTCAGCGGCAACCATTCGTCATCTGGCGTAAGGCGATTGACTACTCGCAGGCAGTGGCAAAGTATGGGGATAACACTGACTTTGTGAAGTACGTCCACGCGGGAGTTCAGGTTATGTTTGACTCTGCCTCCGAAACATTTTATGAACAAGAGGATAGCAAATTGACCAATCGGCTTGTGGAGGAAGTAATCTATTGGAACCGGACGGCAGACTTGCAAATAGTGATGGTGAATGGCGTAATGCTTACCGATCCTGACCAACCCAACCCCCGAAAGGACAAGAGGGTTCCGCTTTTGAAGTTTGGATATGAGTTGTTTGACGAGGGCAAGTTCTTCTATTACCGATCTCTCGCCCAGAAAACGCAGAAAGACGAAGAAGTGGTGAATGAACTCTACCGGGACGTGATAAACGCCTCGAAAATGAAGATAAAGCCTCCCGTAGCGTTCTTCGGAGCGGAGGCATTCAATGCGTCCATCACTACGCCTGGAACGGTTACCACGTTTGAAGACCCCAACGTGAAGTTTCAAAAGATTGATGCGGGACAAGATATGAACGCGGGTCTCGCCGCGCTCCAAAAAGTTGAAGCATCCATTTCTGAATCCTCACAGGATGTACTGCAGTCTGGTCAGTCAAATCAAGGATCGCAGACGGCATTCGAGATCAGTCGTTTAGAGCAAAACGCCCGCATCATGCTGGGTTTGTTTGCCAAGATGATTGGATTCGGCGTGAGAGATTATGGTATGCTTCGAGTGTCGGATATCATTCAGTTCCTTACCGTGGGGGAAGTGCAGGAATTGACCGGAGGGGATACAAAATTGAAGTACAAATCATTTCTGATTCCTGAAAAGAATGTAGGAGGAAAAAAGAAGACCAGAAAGATTGAACTGAACGCCGAGTTGCCCACCGAAATCAGCGATGAAGAACGGCTGGAGATGGGATATGGTATTCTTGATGAAGAAGGGGGGATGGATTCCGATAAAGAGATTTATAAAGTGAACCCTGCGTTATTCCGTGAGTTGAAGTTCAAGGTGACTATCAGACCGGATATCGTTACGCCTCCGTCAGATGCCCTTAAAAAGGCGTTGAACATTGAACTCTATGACCGAGCCATCATGAGTCCATACGCAGATCAAGAGCAGTTGTACCGCGATTTACTCTTAGGCTCTTACGACGGAGCAAGGGATAATACTGATAAATATGTGAAGGAGGAACAGATGATGCAACCGATGCAATCACAGGGACAGTCGCCGGAAGTGTTAAATAAGCTGTTTGGAGTGGGGAAAAATAAGACACTCAACATGGCCGCAGGACAACCGCAACTACCCAGATAAACAATTTGCAAATATAAAAGGTCGGTAATATAATTATACAAGTACAATGCCAAAAATAAAAGTAAACGGAAAAGTGAAAAAGTATCCCTACACTAAGAAGGGGATAGCTATGGCGAAGAAAGCAACCAAAAAGAAAAAGAAATGATTACCCTAGCAGACTGGCGTTCAATCCCTTGGCAGAAGCGCAGTGCGTTGCGTGCCAAGTTCGGTATAAGACAAAGTGGAAATACTAAGGTTGTGGATATCATTAGTGGTGTTTCCGTTGTAGAAGACGATGGAGTGCGAGAAGGAGATTTGGAGTCCGTGCAGAGTTACACCTTAGAAACACTAATCGCCACATTGGATGGATCATCCCCTGTTTCTGCGCCGGAAGTACCAAAAGAATCAGATGAAGTTGTGCCTCAACAGCCTGAAGCGATCAAAAAGAAACCGAAGCGAGGACGCAAGCCAAAAGCAAAATGAACGTAGAAAACGCAAAACTTTTGAATCAGATTGTGCGCGAAACCTTTAACGGGGTAACACCCGAAGATGTGTTGAGGTTTGAGGATGGTAGTTTCTACGTTGGGGATAAGCTCATCCAAATGTCGGAGATCGAAGCGTACAAGGAGGAGGCAAAAGTAATCCTGAACACTCATCTATGGCCGTTGCTTCTGAAGAATGTCGCTGATACTGCTATAAAGCGTATCGCTCACCACTCTAATAACTTCGATGATGTATTCTTCGGCAAGGCTATGCTCTACGAGCTTGATGTGATTGATAAGATGCTCACTGCGCTTTCAAAGGTCGTGATTCCAACCATACCCGTTCAAAAGAAGGAAGCAAAGATAGTGAGATAGTGAGATAGTGAGATAGAAAATAATTGAATAGCATGGATGCGTGGACGGTGGGGTAACGATTTGCTCCGCTCTTATTTGGCTTCCATGCACCAGGTAAGGACGGCGCAAACCGTGATCTCAACGAGACACGGTTTTTATAATCAACCATATGGGGCGCGGGACACCCTTTAAACCCGTTATACATGGCTGAACCTATTACGCCAGTCGAGATTCCCGAGATTCCCAAAGAGGAACCTCAAACTGTTCCGCCCGCTGGCACGGAACAACCGGAGACCCCTCCGTCTGAACCGAAAGGAGATGAAAAAGGGTCTATTGACAGTCAGGCAATCGTAGACCTCTTAGAGGCCAACGATAAAGCCCTCGAGTCTGCCGAGAAAAAAATAGTTTCTCTGAAAAGAAAACTAAGGGGGGCAGGTGTGGATGAGTATGGCGATGACGGTCAAGATGATGTGCTCTCAAAAATTGAGACACTAGAACAGGAGGTTGCCGCTCTAAAGGGTGCAAAAGACCAAGGAGATGCAGACCTTCAGACCGCCCGCGCAAATGCCAGAGAGATGGCCGAATCATTGAAGGCCAAAGCAGCCACATCAAAGGTTTCACGAGGTGCAAATCAGGACAGATTTGTCCCAGAAGAAGACCTCACGAAACGGTATTCACCAGCCGATTTATCTATCCTGCAAAGAGTCGCGGATAGAAAGAGCATGAAGCTGAATGACTACTTAAAGACTCTTAGTTTTTAGTTTCTTAGCCTTACCCTTGTCGAAGGGAAATCAAATAGGGCAACATCAGTATACACATGAGTGCAAATGATTTAAGAATTGTTACCCCTTCTGGCCGTTCACTGCCTACTATGCAGTTTGTAACGGTATCAGGAGGAGCGGCAATCAGCGCAGGAGAGCCGGTGAAAATCAACACCAATGGCTTGAAAGCGTACTATGTTGTAGTGATAGCGGATGGCGATGGTGCCGATGGGAGCATGTACTTCATCGGTATTACCGCCAACTCTGCAACGCACACCTCATCTGCTGATGGAACGGTTGATGTATACCTTCATCAGCCAGGTACTATCTACGCGGCAAAACCGAAGACCGCCGACAGCGCGAACACACTTGCAAAAGTGAAAGCGCGTCATTGGTATCGTGTCGTACTTGACGTAACGTCAAGCAAGTTCACGATTGATTCGGAAGCAACCGACGCGGCAACTAACGCGGTGGTAATCGTAGGTGGAAACCCAGATAGCGACGAGTTTTACTTCACGGTCGCTCATCCGGTTACTTGGTTTGACTGGGGTAACAGATAACATCTATGGCTAGCTATTCTGGCGGGAGTAATCCCGATGTAATTAAGACTGCTATAGACGACGTTTTCTACCAGGAGCATAACGTGGAATCACATCCACAATATGCGACTGCCGAAACCCCCGCCGTATTCCATCAGGACACCGCTGAATCTTCTGCGGTAATATGGGATGCGTTTAAGGGTTCTGGTTTGTGGGAGACGCGTGCAGAAGAACAGGATGTACCACAAGGTACTCCTACCGTTGGAGGCCAAAAGACCTTCACGGTAACGAATTACGCAAAGTCAATAGAAATTTCAAAGAATTTCTTCGATGACAACATGCACGGAGCTTATGAAAAAGCTGTCCGCAATTTTGCGGCCAACGCTCGTAAGACTCGTGATAATAATGCGTTCGCGGTATTCAGAAACTCGTTTGGCACCGCTACCACTTACGATGGTACGGCAATCTTTAGCAATACCCACACCAACCGTGGCGGGTATACTATTGACAACTTGCTTACGGGGGACTTGAGCGAAACGACGCTCAATACCGCAATCGTTCAGCTTCTGGAATTGAAGTCGCAAGATGGAGTAGTGGGCGGTTCTATACCGGCTACGCTTCTTGTTGCGCCCGCAGGTTACAAGTTGGCATGTGAAATCACCGAATCCGAACTGCGATCCGGCACACCGGACAACGATATGAACGTGTATTCCGACAAATACGGAATCCGCGTCCTTACGTCCCAGTGGCTTGGAGCCGCGGCAACTGGAGGAGATGATGACGCATGGTTCTTGCTGTCGGACGACCACTCGTTCTATCGCTTCGTTCGCCAGGGCGTAAATACCGTCTTGGTTGATTGGAAGATAGCTCGCAACAACAACTACATCTATAAGGGTGAGTTCCGCGAGGTGGTCGGTGCCTTTAGTTTTGAGGGAGCTGTTGCATCAGCAGGAGTCTAACCACTAACTAACCAACCATGAAACAAAACATTGTATCTAGCTTGGTTTCGGGTTTGGTGGTAGGTCTTGTGATACTCGCTGGGTGGGCGGTACTCCTTAAAAAGGATATATCGCCTCTTGGCGGACAGACCCGAAGCTCGTTTGCGACGACAGGCAACTTGTCTGCGTCAGGAACGCTTGACGTTGCGGGATCAACAACCCTCAACAGCTCAACGTTCGTTGGGAACGTTACGCTTCCCACGTCCACCTTCGGCAACGTTGGTGGCACTGGCGGAGCGATACAAGGTATCCGATGTGTCAGTCAGGACTACGACCCGCCCTCATTGGGTACGGGTGCAACGTCCTCGGTTGATATAACGGCTGCTGGTTTCACGAATGGTACGGCAAGCAACACGGTTGCATATTCCGTGGGGTTTGGGACTTCTACGTTTGACATTGAACTAATGGCAAACGCTTCAGGTTCTGCAACCTCATCGGCCGTTGCGATTCTCTTCCGCTCTGCGAGCGGCACGAGAAATCTAGGCAACGCCGCTCTTACCGTTTGTGCGATAGACAGCTAACACCTATCCCTTCCATGCTCCTCTCTGGCTTGAGACCGAGGGGAGCGTGATAAGGGACTGGTGAATAAAGGTCAATGAAAAGTCAGTGAAAGGTCATGGGTGGCACAGTGAAAAGTCAAAGTAAAAAATCAAATATAAGTTTTAATGGAAAAAACAACCACATACATTGCAACATTACTTCTCGTTATACTTTTGGTGATGATGGGATATGTAGCGGCGAAGTTGCCTGGATTGCCTGGATTGTCTGATACATCTGATACATCCACTGGTACCTCTCTGGCAGGTTCCTCGCTTGATACCTACAACTCCACAACGATTACTACCTCGACGGTAAGTAGCACTGTAGTTCAGGTTCTAGGTTCAAATGGAAACCGCAGGATGCTCATGATTCAGAATCTGTCAAATAACCCTCTCTTTTGTCTTCTCGAAGGAAGTACCTCGGCGGCAAGTAGCGCAGTGGCGGTAACGAGCACGCGCCAGGTTGGATTCTTGATTCAGACAAGCTCGACTGCAGGACAAGGAGGCCTATTCATGGAAAAGGGATATACGGGTGTCGTGAACTGTATCGCTTCGGGAAACACCACAACAACCATCATTACATCTCCATAACCCTATGGGTGTTCTAGGCATTCCTCTCGATTCGCAGGATGATCGTATCCTTGAACAGAGGATTGCGATACCTTATGTTACGACGCAACCTACGGAAACTCCATCGTCGGATGGTACACGGAGGATTTACTTTGATGGCACGGATTATTGGTTATACATATACGCAAACGCAGGGTGGAGGACGGAAAAGCTGGATGGGTCGTCCCTTGCCACCGATTTAAACATCTCTGGCCAGCAAGCGGGGGATATTATCTACTTCAACGGTTCAAATTGGGTACGACTAGCGGCAGGCACGGCAGGATATAGATTACGTTCCAATGCGAGTGCAAACGCCCCCGAGTACGTTGCTGACTTGTCTGCGATACAAATGACGAACTCTGCGGTATTTGTAGACAATACCGCAACAGATACCGTGATGCGATCTCTCACAGTCCCCGCTATGGCCGCAAATGACTTACTTGTTATCCACATCCTTTCTTCGTGGGATAAAACCGTTCAGAACTCGAATGATAAGGTAAAGCTGAAGGTAGGCTCTACGACTCTTCTCATATTAAGCGATCTGATTACCGCGGGCACCTCAAACGGATTTGGTGGCTTCACCGTGTACATCGGGAACAAAAACTCAACGAGTTCCCAGGGGTTATGGGGAAGCGGGGTATATGGGAAGACTACGACAATGGATTCTCTTTCATCTTCAACTTCTACTCTCGATACGTCTTCATCATTTACATTAGACTACGTTGGGAATATCGCTGTAGCAAATGCTGAAGCTACTATGACTACCAACTTCTTCATCGCACAGATATTAAAAGGATAATGGCTAACTATGGCTAACTCAAACACAAAAACTATCACTATCGAGAAGCCGTATGGAGGGTGGATTTCGGCAAGTTTTCTTCCTGGAACTGGTTCTGACCTGATTCAGTCCACGCTTGAAGGAAATCCAGGCCAATATGCGTACTCTGTTGCGGTTTCCCTTTACCGGAGCGGACGAAGAGGCCATCTTTCGCCTGGTGAAGTTTTTACTACCGTTGGGGATTCTTCTTCGTATGTAACAGCACTTGCGTTAAACGGGTCAGTAGCATCGAGTGGAAACTCGTTTATCGTGTTGCGCGATGGGCGCGTAGTGCGTACTGCGACTGATGGACTTTCGGTTACTGATTACCAGATTCCCGTAGCGCATGGAGGATACACACTTGCTGTTACCAGCAATTTCGATGTAATCACGTTGAAAGACCCTGCGTCTGGCTCCAATGAGTATGTAGTATCCACATGGGCTGATGATGGTTTCGGGGACGTTATGATATTCAAAGTTGCGTCAAATGGCAACATGACCAACAAGAGAACTGACTGGTTTTCACAAGGTGCTTCTGCAAGCTACTTGGTGGCGGCGGTTCCGCTCAAACTTACCCAAGGCCCAGATGGAAACATTTACGGTACCAATGGACAGCATCTTCTTTCTGCTTCAATGGCTTCGGGCGTGAGTATTGCAAATGCAACGAAGACCGCCCAATCACTGAACTTAGGCTCTGGTTGGATATCTTCGGGGATTTGCAACTACAAGAACTTTGTCTGCGCTGTAGGGTATCAAGCATCTCTCACTACAAGTACGCTTGCGCGTAGCACTTGCAGAGTATGGTTGTGGGATGGGTTCTCACCCGAACCTAACTTCATTTTTGATATTCCTGATAACTATGCAAACGGGATATTTTACGATGGGAAAGATTTATATGCTTTTACAAATGGCAGAAACGGTACGTCAAAATTATGGATATTCAACGGTTCCGCATTTGACTTGAAGTTTGAGACACCCGCAATCGCAACTTCTGCTACCCCCTCGCAGGGTTCTCTTGAGTGGTACGATAATTCTTTGATTATTGCTTCAGATAAAAGCCACATTTACCAGTGGGACGGAGGACTACATAATCGTACTATCGTTACCGACGGAACCAATGGCGCGAAACAGGTTGGCATGTGCAAAAACTTGTATCAAGCGGAACTATTTGTAGGGGGTGAGTTTCCAACTGCATACACCATAGTCTATGCGGTAAATGCAAATTACTATGTGAATGCAGACTTTAGAACCAGGCTTCTTGACAAGTGGGATGACGGGACAGCTATAAGAAAACCGCGCATCAAAGCTCATCACTACTGGTTCAGCCAACGAGGAACGGGAGCGTCCATGATAACATCCGTTTTCAACAACTTTTACGCCATAGCAGTTTCAGGTGCAAATGACTTGTTGAATCTTACTCTTACAAATAACACGGTACTTACTGACTATATTAAGGTGGAGCGTCAGGTAGACCCATCAGGCCCGTTTTATATGAACTTCCGATGGAACCATGCTTCAACCGGCAACACCGCATTCATTCTTCAAAAATACGTGGCCGAGGGAGAGGAATTGGATATAACATAAGACTGGCGAGAATATGAAAATACTTATAAAATAGAATAAAATAGAAAAATGCCGCTTATCTACGATCGAACGATGCTATTGAATGCCGCAGTGGATTCTACCAAGTATCCTAACTTGGCAACGCAAATAAACGTACAGGACACCTTGAACAATGCGGTCCGCGATATCCATGCGGAAGTAGATTTACGATCCACAAAACGAAAAGCGACTGCGATTCAGTTGTTTGACGATGAGTATGATTACACCGCGCCATCAGATATGAAAAACTGGGGACTGATTGATATCATCCCTCAAAAGCCCCGACTGAAGTCTGAACGGTACACCGTCCTTTATAATGAGCAATTTGACCGCAAGAAGTCTACGAATGACAACTTGGTTACGATATTTGAGGCAGACATTGCTCGTACCCTGCGTTTCTCTGGCCCTGTAGACGACACGCCCCTTACCGTTTCAGGCTTGGGGTCTACCACTGACGGAGGAGGAACATGGTCGGCGTTCGGCAATGCTTCCGGTGTAACAGCCGATACCACAAACTACATCCAGGGTGGAGGATCGCTTTCGTTTGACTTGACTTCTGGCGGCACGACTGCGGGTATTGTGAACTCCACCCTCACGGCTATTGATATCTCTCTTTACGCTACGGATGGCGCAGCCTTTCTTTGGGTGTACCTCACCTCAACGACTGACATCACGAATGTTATTTTGCGTATCGGGTCGGACTCTTCGAACTATCATCAAATGACGGAAACCACGCAGGCTGATGGGTCTGCGTTTGTCGCAGGATGGAACTTGGTGAGGTTTAATTTTATAGACACGACCGATACCGGCACTCCAGTAGATACGGCTGCCGACTACGTTGCAATGTATCTTACTAAGGCATCGGGGACAACGGGAAATAACTTCAGATTCGATTGGCTTCGACTGCACGATGGAGAATATGCGAATGTACACTATTACTCTGCTTTCGGTTGGGCTTCGACTGCGGCGGCTACGACATTCAAAGAGAACTCCACGACTGCGGCGGATTATGTTGTGGCGGTAACACCAGATGAAATACAGTTGGTGGTGGCACGGTGCAGAATAGAGATTTTCCGCAACCTAAGAGAATACGATCAGCTCAAAATAGAAGAAATTAATTATTATGGCGCAAGTCCGCAGAAACCAGGATTGCTATATCGGTTCAAGCGAAGAAATCCTAGCGAGCGTATGAAGTTCCAATACAATTATGCCTAACTACACTATCCAAAGTGGCGACACTCTCGGAGCGATTGCCCAAAAGTACGGGACTACGGTACAGGCATTGCAAGGTGCAAATCCGACAATAACGAATCCTAATCTTATCTACACTGGGGCTTCATTGAACATCCCGTCTCAATTACCTTCCGCTCCTGCGGTTTATTCTTCAGCGGGGGCTAGAGATCAGGTATCCCAAAATATGAATACTGTTTTGCAAGCAGGTGCGCCTAACTTTACGCCTTACACGTCTCCTAATATGTCTGTTGCCCCTACCGCTCCTACTGCTACCAGTATTCCAACTGGTACAACAAGCGGAACGTCAGTACCTTCAGCTCCCACCGGAGTTTCAGTTACTTCTCCATCGGGTGCAAGCAACACCACACAGAACATTACAAGTCAAATCAATACATTGCTTCAAGACCCGAACGTAATTCGCGGGCTGCCAACTGATCTCTATAACTCAATAAAAGTATCTAACGAACTCGCGGCAAAAAGTAATGCACTTCTCTCGTCAGGTGAACAGGCAGCGCAGACAAACAATTATCGATCACTCAATGATTATGTAACCGAGTACAAAAAAACGCAGGAAGAGTTTACCAGACAACAGAATGATCTCTACCAGAAACTTGTACAATCTCGTAGCATTTCACCGGAAGAAACATCCTTGAAGAATCAGTTGCTTGGGGTGCAAGACAGAATTGCAGCACTAGGTATATCTACCGCCGAAGGAGTGCAGGGAGAATACGGGCTTGGCAGACCGCTTGCGTTAAGTACAGGTAGAGCAGAAAAACTGCAACAGCAAGGACTGAATATCAAACAGTCTTTGATAAATGAGGCAAACTCCGTGATCGGCCGGTTAGGGTTAGAGCAAGAAGCCCGACAGATAAAAACCGAAAATGCTTTGGACGACTTGGAGTTCCAAGAAAAGGCTTACGCAAGACAGCGTGAGCAGGAACAGGATGTATTTAACAGGTTCAAAGACCTTGACGTGATTCAAAGACAAAACGCCGCAGATATTTTAGAAAGTTTGCAGGGAACAGACCCCGACCAGTTATCGCCGGAAGTTCGCGCGCAGATCGCCCAGATTGCCGAACAGCGCGGCATTCCATCGGATGCTATCTTTGCGGGGCTTCGCACGGCGTATAACCAGCAAGTATTGGATACTGCAACCAAGAAAGCAGGTTTGGCTTATACCCAGGCGCAGACAAGAAAGCTAGGCTTTGATATGGAAACGAGCGGTGGCACGTTGTCTATACCTGGAAGTATAGTAGATTCTGTAGGCAAAGCAGGAGCTTCAGCTTTAGCTGATGCGTTTAACTTTGTATCATCCAGACTTTCAAAGGATGAAGCGGCAAGAGCGACAAAGATTTTCAACAACTATGTCGCGCAAGGTAACGTAGGACAGGCGAAAGAATATCTAAAGAACCTTGCTGTAGCCAATGTCCCGACAGATCAGCAAAACCGCGCACAAGGAAGATTCGAGGCGTTAGCCGCATTGGGTGATGTGCAAAGTGCTATGGACTCATATATCTCTTCCGGTGGGAAAACAAATATCTTGGTAGGTAGTGCGGAAAAGATTGCTAACAAACTCGGAGAAACTACCGATCCAAAACTTGCAGGAATAGCTAACACTCTGCGCCTTGCCATTGTGGACTACCGCCGTTCGGTTTCGGGAGCCGCATTTACTGAATCTGAAACACAGGAATACGAAAGACTGTTCCCATCCATAGGCAAGAGCGTAGAACTCAATCGCGCAAAGATTGATTCATTGCAGTTGGCGTTTAACCGAAACAACAGAGTGTTATTCCAGACCGTATTAGGGCCTGGGAATTACGATGTGTTGTTCGGAGAACAGTCCGCCACGACCAGTCTAAGCGAAGACCAGGCGTATCAGCTTTACTTGCAGGCGGTGGGAGGTTCTACAGGTTCTCAAACGCCCAGATTCGTGGAGCCAGTGCCTACAACATCAGGAACTAAAACTACATCTTCAATCGGAGGCGATTTGGGCTTGTTTGAAAGTATCCGTAACGCAGTAAGACGATAATGCCACTTACCAGACAACAATTTGATGAACTTCGCAAGAAGGGTCTTACGCCCGAACAAATCGGGCGGTTTGAGTCGGGATA
>ERZ1292637.874-Hain-H14-01um-R3-874-length-14351-cov-18_pt1 | contig 14351 bp, 10 predicted proteins | sample MGYA00564405_ERZ1292637 | MGnify/ENA primary metagenome ERZ1292637 (study PRJEB36523, sample SAMEA6512645) | groundwater metagenome | collected 2019-01-09 | study: AquaDiva: Metagenomics assemblies of 32 groundwater samples | reverse complement strand
GTCATCGTTTTAATAAAAACATTAATCTATTAATTTCATCTAAGAGATTGTTTTTTTGTGGAATAGGAGAACTAACAAATTCATTCGTAAACCATGGAGAAAAGTCTATGGAACCGTGATAACCATTATCTTTGTATAAGCCCGAACTATCTGATGTGCAGAACTTCATATCCCAATGTAAATGTGTATTTGTCGATGCCCCCGTTGAATCACAATATCCCAGAAGCTGTCCTTTGCTCACTGGTTGTTCGTCATATACCGCAAAGTCAAAGAGATGCCAGAATCTAAATTTAAGATAATGACTCTTATAATATCCATCCGGCATTTTAAGATTCACGGGCCGTGTAGTAACAACATTGACCCCTTTCCCGCCATCTCTATCCACTTCGGTTATAGCTCGCCACGTCATGGTAGGAATTTCCACGGGGAAATAACAGGGTTCTTTATGCCACGCGGCCCAATCTTGGCCATTATGTCCTTTCATACCCATAGCTTCATATAATCCCGTGAACCCTGGGGGGCACATACCACCTATTTTGTTCACAACTTTTAACGGGTATATTCCTCTAAAACTCTGCATACACGCTTTATTTTCAGAAAATTTCTGTGTTATTCTATTGCTTTGTATCGGACGAAAAACTTTTAATGTATCTTCATTCATTGTTTTTTATTTAATACTTCTAAAATTTGTTTTAAGTAGAATTGATTTTCCTTTTCTATTTGCAGGTGCTCTCCAAATTGTGTGCCTAATTTTTCCAGCTTATCCGTCAATTCCTCGTTGTAATGCTCTCTCATGTGGCGCAGTTCTTCTAAAACGACCTTATGATGTTCCGCAGTATCTCCATTCTTTATACCCCATAATTTAATATATCCCGCTTTCGCCATTGCATAGAGAATAAACCCGATTGTTCCCACGGGTCCCAAAGTTTTTATTATCTCTCCTATGACTTTTAATTCATCCATTTCCTTCTCCAGTAATAAGCCAATGACTGGATAAATAAATAATTAAGAATCACATTACTTTTAAATATCGTATCTGATTTGAAGATGGTTGAAGTTGAAGTTCTTGCGGCTCCTCCCACTACTGGCACATTCTCCTCTGTTCCGTAGGTGTGAGTGGTGGAGGAAGCTAAGCCGTAGCGATATTCCTGTTGAAGCCAGTCAGCGGAACGTACCGTGTCAGAAATCCGTATCTCATCAAGTTTGCCGTCCATCATATCATCTGTTCCTTCTTTTGTGGCGCCTATAGAAACTATGGCGCTTGAGTTGTTAAATAATGCCGCAGACGCAGTAGTATCCGAATCAACTACAATCGCATTAGAATACAAAAAGTAATTATCTGCTCCAATATCTGCTGTCCCCGCCAGATAACTCCAATTAGTTGTTGATAGCGCGGTAGCGCCAACGAGCGTATAAGTCGTGCCAGAGCCACTTGTGCTCAAAATCATTTGAGGAGCACCTGTTGTTACCGCTGTCTGAATATTATACTGCCTGCTATTTGTGTTACTCCATCTTGCACCTATTGTACTATACAATCCGAAATCATCCGGTTTCATCCAACCGCTTACGGTAAATCTACTATCAGCAGCAAAGAAATTCATCATGCTTGCTGTTCCATTATTTATATAGTCATTAGGATTTCCACCATCAAAATCTAATGCGCCATCAATTTTAGTTCCGGTAGTCGTGTACTCATCACTATCAAAATTTGTTCCTATACCATCAGTTGTAGTTCCTACAGAGTTTATAAATTTTCTTGCTGCCGTTGAAGTTGCGGTCAAATGCCAAACCCCTTTGAAATGTAAATCCCATACGCTTGTTGTTGCCGCACCGGAAGAAGTCGCCGTATTCCCATAATACATCCAGATGTGGTCTGTAGTACTGGTAGCGGTAATCTTTGGCACTTTTACCCACACCGTACTTGTAGCCGCAGTATCCCACTTTTCAATTTCATGTTTTAACATCGTGGTTTGGTCAGCATCCACGAAACGGATATCACCTCCGTTTGCTGTTACATTGGCATACGTTATGTTATTCGGTGCGGCTTCATCGTTCGCGTTTTGAGATAAGAAAACGTTTACAGGGAAGTTAGTCAGTGTTTGTTGTGAAGGCGCGTTATTAAACGTAATTTTCCTTCTATAGAGAAAAGAAGTATCCCACCATGTTGTGCTTTCAGCTGGTTCTTCGGATTCGGGGGCTAGCGACATGCCTGCGGCTGTCCAATCAGTAGTGGTAGTACAAGCTATTCCTGAACATGTCCAACTAACCGTTTTTGCTCCTGCCGCTCCTTGATTAAGTTCGTATCCCGCACATGCTTGCATAGAACCAAATCCGGTATCTATATCAAGTATTTCCGTCTGCCCGCTATTCGGTTCACAATCACTTCCTGTACCTATTTCACTAGAAGCTCCATCCACAATCGCCGTATTTGCCGCTACAGTTGTTATTGTATACGAAACAGAAGTTTCGTTTGCTTGCGTAGCGCTATTATTCGCGTCTGACATCCCCGTAGTAAGCACGCCCGTATATTGAGAAGTATTAAAATATCCATCCGTAACCGCACCTGCCAGTGTTATAGAAAGTGTATTTGCTCCTTGTAAAGGATTCGCTATATACCATTGTTCTGTTGTATTATCCGTTGTATCATCATTACCTCTGGCTCCTTGAGTAAGTGAAATACCTCCATATGTGGATGCGGTAATATCCCTATCTGCATCCGTAGCATCATTAAAATCACCTATTACCACAATCCCCGTATCCGAACCCGTATTGGTAAACGAAAACGAAGCGGAAGAACACGCGGTACATGCTGTGTCTGTATCACTCTGATACGCGATTCCTGCCAAAGCTTGTTTTACTTGCCACAATCTCGTAACCAATTTCGGCGCGGGTTTTTCATTATTCTTTTCAACTTTCGTGTACCAATCCTCGCAAGAATAATTTTCGTACGCAGTTTTTGAATTGTCTTTTTTTGTGTATTGTATTTGGCATGTTTCAGAAGCCACGTTCACTTGTTTCAATCCTTTTATTTCTGTGGGCGTGGAAGTACCCACAAACATTTTCCTTCGTTTGCTCTCGGTTACTCCGTCATTAATCCATATCCAACCGTATGTCGTAGACGCGAATTGTCCTTCTTCTAACCGGCCTGAAGCGGTGTCGTAAATCGTGTTTACCGCAATAGTATTCCACGGCAAGCTGTCTGCCGCTCCCACTGGCGCGTCAACAGAAATAAGAGCTAACGCAACTGGAATCGCTAAAAGAGAAAGAATCCAGTATTTGAAGCGTTGCCAAATTGTTATAAGTTTTTCGTTCATTATGCTATACTGAATTTATTATCAACTGTTACACCAAAAGCGCGTTGTATTGTCTTTATGTAACAGTTGAGGCAGTATGACGCGCTTTTGGTTTTAAGAGGATGAAAAAAGGAAGCAAACATTCTGAAGAAACTCTTAAGAGAATAAGTGAAAAAAAGAAAGGCAATATACCATGGAATAAAGGCATAGAATGGCCTCAAATGCGTGGCAATCAATATGCTAAAGGACATGCACAAAATAGAACAACTTTTAAGAAAGGACAGATAGGTTACTGGACTGGTAAGAAATTTACTGAAGAACACAAACAAAATCTTTCTAAAGTTAGAAAAGGAAAACACCATTCGCCTGCTACAGAGTTTAAGAAAGGTAAAAATAAAGGCAACGAAAATTATTCTTGGAAAAATGATAAAGTTTCCTATTCTGGAGCGCATCATTGGATAAAAAGAGAAAAAGGTAAACCAACGATATGCACTTTCTGCAAATCGGAGAAATTTATTGAATGGGCGAATAAATCTCATAAATACTTGCGTGATGTAAATGATTATTTTGCATTATGCAGGAAATGCCACAAAAAATACGATTATGAATATAAACTTCAGCAAGAAGTTTGACTGCATGTGAGCACACCATTATTTACTCTACAATAGCTCCATCCCGAATCGTCAACATCGCGCCACTTCATACAAACAGGATTTCCAACATCTCCAAACTGGATTGTACTTGTACCATTATGCGATCCATCTACCACAAGATAAGGTGTCATTATCGCCCCTCGCGTACTTGTAGCATTTGATTGATTAGCTCCTGACAACGCTATAGAAGTTGTAGCCATAATAAGTTGTCCCTTTTGGTTTATCTGCATGTGGGGAGATGAAGTACCCGTATCTCCTACTTGAAATACCGGCTTTAAATATCCTTTACCCGCCTGTTGCTCCACATTCACTCCTCCCCATGGAGTTGTTGTCCCTCCAAAGAGCGCGTCTAAGTAACCAAGTATATTCCCCGTTGCCTGTACTGTGGAAGAAGCATATATACTCGCGCTCGTTGTAGTTGCGAATATATCTCCCATGCTAAACAAAGTTGCTTTTACATCAAAATCTGTTCCCGTAAGGGTAAGGTTATTTCCCGCGGTATAGGTAGTATCAGCGTCAACACCACAAACTAAAGCTCCCGTTGAATCGGTATCCAATGAATTACAACTGGGTAGGTTAGTTCTAAACGTGTTTGCAAAAATACCGCCCGTGAATGTGCTTGTCCCTCCTCCGTTAGAAGTAATCGCTTCCGTAACTGTCAAATGATTCATGGATATTCCCGAAGTAAATGTTGAAGTGGCCGTATCAGATTCCCACGCTAACGTAGAAGTGGACTGCCAGATTGGTAATGCTCCTGTGCCGAACATAAGGACGTTTCCTCTTGTTCCTGCGGCTAGTTCCGCAATCGTTCCTGCTCCTGAACCATATAGAAGTTCACCTATTCCAATGGCGCCACCTGCGAAATTATTCCCATCTATAGTTCCCGTCCAATCGCCCGTTACGTCTTGGGTTCCGCATATAATCGCACCCAATGAATCCGTTTCAAGCTCACCTGTGCATGACGGTAAATCAAGGTCTATTCCCCCTCCTGATATGAGAATCCCACTAGGGAATGTTGAAGTCCCCGAACCTGATATGGTTGTAGTCGCTGAATCTCCCACTTTCAAAATGCTGTACGAAGTAAGTTTCTCCGCTGATACATTACTAGAAAATGTTGAAGTGCCTGCTCCTCGGATATCTAAGAGTGAATATCCTATGATATTCCCTGTGGCTTGTAGTGTGCTGGATGCGTATACCGAAGCTCCCGTGGTCGTAGCGAATATATCACCCATAGAGAACAAGGTGGTGTCAAGACTCGTAACCCCACCTGTTATCGTGATATTCGCTCCCGCTGTTCCTGATGTCGCGTCTGTACCACAAATTATCGCGCCCGTAGAATCTGTTTCCAGTGCTTCCGTACAACTAGGCAAGTTAGTATCAAAAGAATCCGCACTAATGCCTCCGGTAAACGTACTTGTGGCCGTTCCCGTTGCGGTTACATATCCCACAGTCAATAAATCGTGAATATGCGCGTCTCCAGCCACTTCAAAACGCGCCTGTGAACTGGTAGAGGTTAAGTCCCCCCGTACAAAGAGATATTTCCCTGTTGTGGTAGCACGTTGTCCAACATTATTAAATAATTCAAAATCAACCTGTCCTGATCCGCCCGCACCCGTAGCATCCGTGCCACATACGATAGCTCCCGTGCTGTCGGTTTCTAGCGCCTCTGAACAGGATGGAAAGTTTGTGCGGAACGCATCGGCAAACACCCCGCCAGTGAACGTAGTAGTGGCTGACGCGGTAAAACTTATCGTATCCGAAATACTTGACGAAGCCCCGCTGGAAACAAATCCGTCCTTAAAAAGGAACGCCCTGCCTGATGTGCTCGCGGTGTTATACTTGGTATCGCTCACACTCTCCACCACAAGCCCTGGCCCGCCTCCCGCCGCTCCGGTGGCATCTAAACCACAAACTACAGCCCCATTACTATCGGTTTCAAGGGCTTCAGAACAAGAAGGAAGATTAATATCTATCCCACCCGCGACAATGTTTACTCCTCCGTCAAAGGTTGAAGTAGCAGAATTACCTCGTATGGTCGTTGTAGAAGTACGGCCGATGTCAATCTGGTTATAAAAGCTGCCTGCGGTGGAGGAACTATATTTATTAAATAACCCCCTCCACCGTATGGTGCTTGTTCCTATGTCCCACTGGTTGTCGTTTACAGGAGTGATTTCTTGAAGCCGGTTTGCGTTTGGAGCGCCTATGCCCTCTTGGGGTTTTAATACAAAATACAAACCGAAACTAAAGAGTATTACTGCTCCTACAAAAACCCCTGTCAATACCGAAAATATATATTTTAACATATTATGTATTATACCAAAAAAACAATGATGCACCGCTCGTTGGCGCGGGAACTTCCGAAGTCAAAGTTAATGTGGTGCCAGAAACAGTAAAATCAACGGTAAGTCGGTAGAATAGCGGAAAATCAGTTCCGGTAACCATAATAGCAGAACTATGTCCAGGCACCGTGAATGTCTTTGTTGTCCCGTCTGTGCTGGCTGATAAATCAGATACTCGCACTTCCGCTCCTCCTCTATGTAAGGTTCTTCTTGCATTTATTCGTTCGATAAACTTTGGCAAATTCTTTATATGGGAAGCGTCAATTTGGAGGTCTGGGCGAATTTCCAGCGTGTTTACTTTCTTTACAATCTGCTCGCCGGTATCTGGGGAACCGTCTTTTCCAGTTAGTCCATCTTTTCCGGACATTCCTGATAGCCCATCAATACCATCTTTCCCGTCCCTGCCAAGACGTCCGGGTGGCCCCATAGAACCAATTTCTCCCCTGAACCCTTGTGGCCCGGGCATACCGGTAAACCCACGCGGCCCTTCGGGGCCTGTATCCCCTGTATCTCCCTTCTCTCCAATATCTCCCTTCGTATCTCTGACTAACTGCGCCACTGTTTTATTGACAATCTTATCTATGAAACCGGCATTTATAGGGTCATTTTTCTTTATATCCTCAACCATGCGCCTCATCTCGCGTTCCATTTGCTTCTTATGTTCTTCAAAGAGGTCTTCTACCGTCTTAATAGCGATAGATTTTAGCTCTTGGAGCGCCTGAAACTGCGCCAAGGTCGGATTGGTTTTGAGCAGTTGCAGTATGCGTAAGTTTTGTGTTGGAGTTGGCATGTCTTGACTTATTTATATTAGTATGATATAGTATGCAATTATGATATATATAGGCATACTTCTTACAATCTGGTTTCTTCTTTGGCTATTAAACCAAATGTATCCACGCCGTTAATTAGGGCGATGATTGTGCGGCTTCAATAAGTGTTTTTTCTACATCTATACCGTATTCTTTCAAAAGTCTTATTACGGCTGATGGATCTCCTTTTATAGCCTTTGCAACATCTAATCCAGACTGCGTTATTTGTTGCGCAAAGAGCGTTTTTTGCGCTTGCGTACCAAGCATGTCTGTTGTAAGTGTCATAAGTACCGCATCATCCATAAGGTCAATTCCCGTAATATCTTTTACTGTCCGTATTATTCCTCTCGCTTCCCCTCCGCGTCCCGATAACACAAGCCGTAGCAAATACTCGCCACCCGCACGGCGGTCAGTGTATGACCGAAGTTCATTTATTGCATCTATTACATCGGAATACCGCGCAACATCAATAGCTTTTTCTTTTCCAACAATCGTAGCCGCGCTATCGGCTAGTTTTTTTCTCATGGCACGCGAAAGTGGATCAACACTATTTGATACTTCATTCGCCCGTTTTCCAAAATTTATTACGTTGTCAAATGATGAGCGTAAATCAATCAATGTAGTAAGATCAGGACTTTGTTTAAACGCAAGAAAATCATTGTATAATCTACTCAACGCTTTTATATCTCCCTGTGAAGCAACGCGGCTTACGGTGCCAGTTTTTTGCGCTATGGTTCCATTCCTTATAGCAAGATTTAATCCTTCAAGTTCTTTATTAAACAATGCTTCTATATTGTCTATTTGTACTTGCGGTGTTTGTATGGTTGAGAGTTTGTTTCGCGTTTTTCCTATATCAGAACCAACATCATTCAGTATTTTTTCCATATTTTCAACAGCGCCTCGTACCTTATCTCCGCCATATTCATACGCCGTAGGCAATGTATCATCTAGATTTCTTGCATTTATCACGTCAATATATTCCTGTGTTTTCTGCGGCCCTGCTTGTTGCAAGCGTTTCTTTTGGGCAGGTGTCAAATCAATAAACTTCTCTTTTAATGTAGTTTTCGGAGCTTCTGCTTCCGCGGTAATACGAGCACCTGCCGGTGTAGTTTTAATAGCTTCATCCGCTTCTGCCGCAATTTTTGTTTTGGCGGTAACTTGTAAAGCACTGTCTGCTTCATCAAACACCTCCTCAATAGAAGCAGCTGGTTTTGTAAACAAACTCTTTACACGCTGCCTAACTTTTTGCTGAACAAGTTTACCGCCCACATACATATCCTTCGGAATTTGTGTTAATGCCTGTTTTGCCTCACTCAATTTAAGTTCTTGATTCAGTGCACTCGGTTTACCCGAACCGAGTAACGCCAACAATGACGGCAAATCTTTTGCTATATTTTCTTTTGTGTCTGGGTCAAGAGCTTTCCACGCTGGGCTTGCTTTTGTATCAATCCATTCATTTACCGCATTAAGTGTATTTAGTGTTTCTGGATTTTCCGTAATCTTACCTGCCACATAATCAACCGTTTTTCTATAGTTTTGTTTTATTGTTTCAGGTATATAAATGTTTGCCGCTATAATTGGAATTGATAATGCGGTAGAAGCAATATCTCCTCCAATATGCCCCAGTGCGGCAAGTCGTTTTGATAAATCAGCCGTAAAATCGCCTGAAAATGTGCCTTTTTCGGGAACTTCGCTGGGGCCAAATAAACGAGGAACATTTTTTTGTATATTCGCGCCCGCTTGCGTAAACTGCTGCGCCATTTGTTTTCCTGCTTGACCTATTTTCCCTTGAAAAGCTGCAAGCGGTTTAAATCCTGTTTGTTGTTCTGTTGGCGTGAAAACAGAAGGCGTTGAAATAACCCGCCCTGGCTTCCCTCCGAAAAATTCTTGTCCTGATACTGTTGCCATATTATTCTATAATAGTTATTGTGCCATCTGCGTTAATGCGACCTGCTTGACCTTGATTATTTGTAACAATATCACCGACAGTATATTCCCTGCTTCCTATTTTAACTTTTGAATATCCAAAGATTGCCGCATTATTTATATCGAGTTTTGATTTTAATGCACCATTTATTTTAGAATCAAAACTATCTAATTTTACTTGGGTATTTGCCCCCAATACAAATAGCGGTTCTGCATAACGTCCCGGCAACTGGTCAGCGTAAAATTTCTCCTCACTTGCTGTCAAAGCAGCTCCTGTTCTTGCGCGTGAAAGCAAATCAACAATTTCCGTTCGTAATGCAAGATATCGTTCTTGATCATCAGCACCAAAAATTTTCCCTGTAATTCCGCCAACTAATCCCTTAACACGCTTTTTATCAAGAGCTTTCAAATCCGAAACTTTCTTTGTTATATCGTACAGAGCAGTAATACCATCTACTTGCGTTGCGGATAATTTGGAAGATGTAATGCCAGTATTTTTATCAACCAGTATACCTTCTGGCTTTGGCAGTTCTTTAGCAATTTGAGCAACCAGTCCAAACCCCCCCTTCGGTATTCCAGTTGGTATCTGTCCAGTTGCAGCATACTGTTGCGCGTAAGCCAATATATTGGTGGGGTCTTCGGCCGCGAGCGCCCCGTCTTCTGGTTTGTCCATCTTTGCTAATTCTTTCTTTATTTTAGCAATCTGCAACATTTGCAATTCAACTTCCCGAGCACGATCAGGATCAGTCAGATTAAGATAATCCTCAACAGTAGAACCTTCTGGTAAAATACCCATTTGAATCGTCTTTTGAAGTTCTCCCAATACCCCGGGTGCAACTTTCTCATATTGTTTTGCTTTATCTGTAATGTCTGCTATTTCATCAAACGTAATATCGAAAATTCCAAGTTTTCTAATATTTGAAAATAGATCAACAGGATTGGTAATACCTTGTCCGAGTAAAGACACAATAGCACCCTCATTAATTTGTTTTCTTTCTGATTTTAGTAATTCTGCCTTCTTTTTCTGTATCTCCTCTTTCCTCTTGTCAGCCAGCTTCGCAATATCAGTCAACGCCTGTGTTTTTGACTCCTCTAGCTTATTCGCAATCTCTGTTTTCTTCACCATGAGATCATATTTCTTGTTGTGATAGGCATTGGTAGCTTGAGCTATAGCTTCATTCTGGGCGGCGATTATTTTACCGACACGTTCAGCCCCTGCCTGTTGCTCACCAAGAATCATACCCGCATCTATTTCTGGGGCAAACCTTGCAGTTCCATATCGTATCCCTGCCTGTGTGCGAGCTTGGAGAATCCTCCGGTTTATCTCATTCATGTCCCGTATTTGGACTGCGTAGACATTCCGTATACCGTCCAGTTGGGCATTGAGCGCAGTGTCCAAGTAGGCTGAATGCTGGGCAAACTCGTTGTCTATTTGCTTGGCTCTGGCATCATTATCGGTAATCTGTTGTTCTAAAGCCTTCTGTTCCTCTGATTTTGCGGGTTCTGCCGGCAATCCAACCGCCGCGCCTTCGGTAGCCGCCTGTTGCTTCGCTTGCTCATCCGCTTTCTTCTTTGCTTCTTCTTCTGCCGCGAGCTTTGCTATACCCTCTTGAATCTTTAATGCCTGCTGCTTCGCGCCTTCAAGAGTAGTGCTCATCTGTTGGAGTTGCTGTTCGCGCGTTAAAGTCTCCTGCCGTGCTCCACCAGAGGAAAGAAGCGCCTGTTCTTGGCCAATAGGCTGTTGTTCAGCTTGTGTCTCTTCTTCAATTGCCATCTGAGTGGGTGTTGGCATGTTATGGAATTAGGGTTACTACGACTGAATCAAGTGTCCATGTTCCACCACTGGCATTGTTTATTGTTGAAACTTCCACGTGTACATCACTACCGGCTGTTGTAAGCGCAGCAGTACGTCTTTCAAGACCTATGACACCACTACAGCTTCCACCTCCTGACACACCAGTTCCATAAAGCACTTGTGAGTTGGTTGCATTTCTATTTGCGATTGTTACAGAAATACCGTGCCCTGTGGCACAATTCTGAAGGTTTGTGAGAAACCTCGTATTAAATACGGCTGATCCGCCTGCCCCCGCACGGATACCGACAATGGGATACTGTGTAGAGTTCTCTCCCGACGAACTTCCGCCTATATCAATCTTTATTGCGCTGTTAGCTCCGAACATGCCCGAAGGAATCACCGCGCGGAATCTTGTGGTTGTTCCACTGCTTGTTCCTATTGTTGTTGCCGTTGAAGAAGCGAAACTAAACGCTACGGGCGCGTATTCCCATGTTCCTGCTCCGTTGCTGTTGCTTGTTAACACCTTATAATCCCCCCTATTAAGGGACATCTGAAACCCATTAGTCGTAGTTGTTCCCTGAACTGCAAGTTGCCATTTATCACTCTGTGTCGTAGTCGCTAACCTAACGTCCCCCTTTGCCGTTATCCAAAAATGAGGTGTGGAAGTACCCGTATCTCCTACAACGAATGGATGTTTTGTCCCTTGCTGTTCAATGCCGAAACTTCCTCCCTTAAATATCGTAGAAGTGGCAAAACCCCAATCTTCTGTAAGATCGAGCCATGTTAAATCCAATTTTCCATCACTATTAGATACAGGTATATAATTGTTAGGTCGATTTCCCGCAGATAAATCAGGTGTTGTAGTTGAGTATATATTTCTAATAAAGAGATTTGCTGTAGTTCCACCTGCTGACGTGCTGGAAGCTACCTCTAACTGTGTGGCAGTTTCCACAATGCCTTTTACTGTTTGGGACGCGTCTGGCGCGCCTGCGATAGCCAAATCATCCGCATAACCCTTTGTAGTTAATGTAGTGGAAGCCACATTTGCCCATATTGGATTTTCATCATATCGGGGAACTGTTGTAGAACTAAACGAAAGAATCGCGGTGCTCGTTGCGTTTGTGTTTAGCCGCCAGAATTGGGTAAAGAATTGAGGAGAATCCGATAGAATGAATTGAGAACCTCCCGAATGTGCTTTCTGTAACGTGGTAGAGGCTGTCTCATCGCTTGTCTGGAAATCCAGACCACGGGTGAGCCCCGTAAGCGTAGCCGAGCCATCCGAGTTTTGGGTAATTCCAGTATATGATATGAACTCTTTATTTGTTGCGCTCCCCGGTTCAACAGTTCCATAACCTATCTCACCAGAAGGAAGAGTTATCTCATTATCCGACACAGGGAACTTGAAACTAACGAGTGGAAGGGTAGACTGCGAGCTTGTTATCCCCGATTTAAGCCGATACACACCCCCTGCGCGCGGGTCAAATGTTGCTGTTCCTATACCTTCTACTTCTTCTATAAGCGACTGCATATCTAACGGAATCTCTACCGGCGCTTGTACTCCCGTAACCCATGAAACGACCATTTGAAGAATCACGAGAACTTTTATTATTATTTCATTCATAATTTTTAATTATCTTTTAATCATCGTTTTATGCTCGAGGCCATATTTGGTGATTTTATTGCATTGGGGCCATGGGCTAGTATCTCAAAGAAGTAATCGGTGGTGTCAATTTCATAAACTGCCTGTATGAAGAATGTCGCTACTCGTTCTAGCTCGTGGATAATATGAAAATATGGGTTTAAAGACGAACTTTCACTCGCTCCTCCTCCTAAAGATACATCTCCTAAGGGAGAGTCCCCAAAAGAACCAACCGCTAGAGCCTCCGAGGTCAAACCCGTATCTGAACCACTAATAAACTTCTCAATTTTCTGCGTAGCGCCATCAAAATCGTAGTTTAAGGTGAGTTTTATCGTGGTGTTGGGAGATATATATCCTTCCGTGAAATATTCATCAAATGTTTTTAAGGAAACACGGTCTCCGAATGCCCGGTACGCGAACTTTGCCACCGCTTTAAATGGGACTCCGTTGTCATTCTTCCCATCAAAGATCCTATAAGTCTCCGGATTCCCGTTAGAATGGAAGTATGTGGCGTCCGCAATGCGTGCAATTCGTCTAACGGGTAGTAATTGGGGTGGTTGCCAAAAAGCCCGTATACTTCCTTTTGCATCCTCTCTGATTTCGTATATATAGAGCTTGGAATTGACGGGGGAGGTAACATAGAAACGGTTGTCTTGAAAACGTAAATGTCCATTGGTGAAGTCCTCGGCGTCAAAATCGGGCTTTAGAGGGTCGGATATGTTTTTAAAGATAGGATTTTCCACATCCTCCACGCTAGTTAGAAGCCGTAACTGTTTATTATTGTCTATGAAAGCCACTGAATCTCCTACCGAAACGATTAAATCACGTTCCATGGCGCTCCGATTGCTCCCTGATTTCAATTCTCTTATCTTTAAGGTTTCATTTAAGGTGGTACTTATGGCAATTTGTTCAAATTCTGTCTTATAAATCCTGTCTTTCCCAGAGAATATGATTAGATCTTTATTAAGAATACCGAACCCTATACAATTCCCGTTAATAGTAAGCGTCGCTCCTTCTCCTGGCGCGCGGGGGGAACTGTTTGAGAAATCCACATATCCGTTTCCACCGGCAGGGTCGCCAGCATCCTCGGAGATTTCCACACGGTTGGTTACGTGGGAACCAACAACCAAGTGATTTTCAAAGGTTATGATGACATCGTTTACGCGTCCAGCCGCCGGCTCATTTGTCCTCGTTACCACGGTTTGTGTAACCACCGAGGCGTTGGCTTCACCCGTAGGGTCGGGGGTTACGCCCGTTAATGCCGTAGTAGTTGCTCCACCTGTGTAGGTGTATGTCGTGCCATTTATCAGTACCGAGCGGTTTCTGCTCGTGTAAAACCGATCCTGCGCCCAGGTATTTGTTCCGGTCTTTACAATGGTTGTTGCAGTTGTAGAAGCAATTTGTGCTATCCCGCCGCTCCATTCGTATATATTCGCTCCGCCGTTCACAAAAAGAAGGAGGTCAAGAACCTCTGTGGCGTCCCACCATTCTGCAAAACTAAAGTCTACGTCTGCCCATGCGTCAAGAACCCGATACCAGGTAGCTGAACCACCTGCGGGAGTAAACACAACCTCTAGTTCATCATCGTAACTTCTAAGACTTCGTATAACCCCCGTAGAAGAATGCCAGTCATAATTTGATTCTATAGGGTCTGTTGCCGCATTTGCCGCGCCATAGAGGGAAAATCCTTTACGTACTGCTACCTTCTCAGCGTCATTTATAATGACATTTTGACTGCCTGATACCAAAAACGGCGGATCGGTGTTTACCATATCCGGCTTTGAGAAGTATCCGGGAAAATTAGAAATTGTTTGAAAAGTTTTCATATTCTATAGTAGCTAGACTGGGCCTGTATTGCTTCTGTTGGATTCTGCATCATATAGTTTTTATATGCTCC
>ERZ1292637.741-Hain-H14-01um-R3-741-length-16430-cov-13_pt2 | contig 14353 bp, 15 predicted proteins | sample MGYA00564405_ERZ1292637 | MGnify/ENA primary metagenome ERZ1292637 (study PRJEB36523, sample SAMEA6512645) | groundwater metagenome | collected 2019-01-09 | study: AquaDiva: Metagenomics assemblies of 32 groundwater samples | reverse complement strand
TTTCCGGCAAGATGCGTCTTCCTGATTATTTAAAGCCGCAAGACTTCGACATATCCGCTTTATGATTGACATTCCAAAGGATACATCGGAACGAAAGAAACTTGTTGACTTAGCGCATCGCAGGGCGTTATGGTCGGCCAATTACTTTGATGCGGACTTCCAAGAATGGCTGCTGATGAACAAGATTTACCACAAGATCAGGGACGCGGTGTACGACCCCGATGAGCCCGACATCGCATTATCTTACGCTTTCGCCATAGTTGAGGACGCGGTATCGAAGATCACCGAGCCTATCCTTCAGCGCAAGCCGCCTATTAGGACCCAGCCAAAGCACCAGAAACACGCCAGGCAGGCCGAGATCATGAGCGCGTTCCAGCGGCAATACTACGGCCGGCCAGAGTACCAGATCGAAATTACCGAGGCCAATAAGGAGCTAGTCATCACCGGCAATTCCTGGGAGTTCGATGAGTACGCCTTTCGGTACGCCTCTGGGCGCCGATGGCAAAAGGTTCAAAAGCAGGGGTCAATGGATCAAGCCCAGGGAATGAACGGCCAGAATATGCCCATGCAGGTGCCGTACCAGTACGAGAGCCTTGAGGAAGTGGAAGCCCAATATCCCGTCAGAGTCGGTTTCCACAGCTATTTTCCGTCTAATTTTGACGTATTCCCTGAGCCCGAAGTTAAAAGGGTCAGGGATATGCACTGGATACTACGCCAGGAGAAGTCCGTGGCGTTAGATGACCTGCGCGAGCAATATTACACCGACCCGGCCACCCAAGAGCGCGCCCCGCTTTATGATCTAACCGAGTTGGATCAATTTTACGGCCCTAACCGTAAGCCAGGGTCTATTACGCCTATACAGTCCGTGAATACTTTTATGTCCAAGGACTATGCCGAGGAGCTAAAAGCGGCGTTAAAGGGCAGCCAGGCACAACAGCAGGATACCACTGCCGATATGGACAGGGTCCATTTACTGCACGTCATGGAGCGCAATGCCCATTACGTCATAGCCAACGGGATTTTCGTCATCAGCCGCGTAGTCAAGCCCTACCATTTGCCGTGGATACCGGCCAGGCTAAGGGTCTATACGCCGATCAAAGACAAGCTCAATGGCTACGGTATCCTAAAGCCCATCGAGGACGAAATACACCAGCTCGATGACATCCACACTCTGGCCATGATGCAGTGGGTAAGGGCGGTAAACAAGATGGTCGCCTACGACCCTAAAAAGATCGTCAGCGTGGACGACTTTAAACCGAGGGCGGGGGGCAAGGTAAGGGTTACGAACACCGAGAACGTGGCCAGCGCCGTGTTCCCAATGGAAACCCAAGATATTTCTAACTCCATGCTGAGCATGGAGAGCAACACCAAGGGGCTGATCGAGCGCACAACGGCGATCGCTGACTTTTCTCCAGGCACCGAGGGCACTAAGCAAACACATAAAACATTGGGTGGCCTGGTGGAAATTCAAAACAGCCTGGCCGTCCGCTTCTCAACCGTGACACGCCTTCTTTTGGCCGCCCTGCAAGACCAGGCGTTCAACATGGAAGTCATGCTTTCCCAATTTCAGTTCGACAAGGTTCAGCTTCCGTTCTACGGTCCCAACGGAGAGATCAACCAGATAGAAGCCAACCGTGACGATATCGATACCAACGGAGTGGGGTTTGACTACCTAATTGAGGATGACCCTAGCTTTGGCGATGACTCCGTGGCCCGCAACCAAGTGATGGTCATGGCTCACGAGGCCACGCTTTATACAGACAAGCAGATGGGATGGCTTCAGGCCGGCATGAACCCCAAGTACCTGCCGGACGTGGACTATTCCGTTATTATGGGCAAGATGGCCCAGAGTTTTAAATATCCAGAAAATTCCCTTATCAAACCTCACCAAAACATCATACAGCCCGATCAAGAATTTCAGTTGATCATGCAGGGCCAGCCGGTCCAACCTAACCCCAACGGAGACCTGCTCAGGGGTTTCGCTTTCCACCTCGCCAAGCTAAAGAGCCCGGACTACCAAATGCTTCTTGAGAAGGGCAAGGTAACCCCCGAAGCCAACTTGGCGTACCGTTCCTTCGTGGACGCTTCAGGTTTGATGATCGGACGGATATTGCAGTCAATTCAAAAGCCGCAAAACGGCCAAATGGAGGCGCTTAATGCTCAAGATCAATGAAATAGAATTCCAGCAGTTGAACTTCGAGTCTAGGCGCGGGGCATTATGTGCGGCGTTCACTGAGAGCGACTTTTTTAAGTTGTACCTGCATCCCTATCTGAAAGAAGCCGTTAACTCTATCGCTTTACAAAACTTGGATATACCCCAAAAGACTCAAGACATTGAGAAGATCGCCATATTATCAGCCGTTAACAGTGGCAAAAAAGACTTCGTGCTTAGCTTCTTAACCGACTTACAAGCATGGGCGGACGCGGGAGACGTTGCCGCTAAAAAATTAGAAAAAGTGGAGGAAATAACATGAGAAAAATAAGGAAATTAAGGAAAAAGTTTATCATTCCTTTTTTGTTTTTGGCTTCCAATGTGTTCGCTTTTAGAGGCCAAACCTACGAGACTGGATTGCTTCCCAACATTGCCGAATTCTCTACGTTCACTTACGTCACTCTGGGCGCTGATGGGAAAGCTAATAATTATTCGACATATACCGTGTCTGGGGTTTGGGACTGGTGGGAGTTCGAGACCAAGGGCGCCACGGCCAGCTTTAGGATCGAATATTCAACCGTTCAGCCTTGGGCTGTAGACGCTTCCACGTTCGTTATTCATAGGTCAAGCGCAATAAATATGCAGGCCAACCAGATTAAAAGCGATGACGTCCGATGGTTTATTGAAAACGCGAGGATTGTAGTGCTTGATTTGGGAGAGAACGGCACAGCGTACATCAGGATAGGCTACGCCAGAGCCGAGAGTGACGCTCGATGATAAAAGCGCTCGCTGTTATTCTCCTAGCCGTTCAAAGCTCCTGGGCCATACGCACCGAGTTTGACTCCATCCATAACCAGAAAGAAACTCAGGCCGGCGCAGAGATGAGCGTTCCTTCGGGCACAGTGAGTATTCTTCGGGCTGGGGTCTTTCAGTCCACCGGCAACACCACCATAGGAGACGCCGCCGCCGACCTGATGACCATACACTCAAGCTCCTTGACCCTTATCAACGCAACTACGTTTTATGCCCCACTAAACGTAACGATCAGTGGGGATATTACACTCGCCAGTCGAACAGTAATGGGCGGTAATACGGTCATTGGAGATGCGGCCGCAGATTTGTTGAGCGTAAACCCAAGTTCCATAACCCTGCCAAATGCCACGACAATCTATGCCAACGCCGATCTGACTATTCTCTATTCCTCGCCCACCGTTTGCTCTACGTTCATAATGGAGCCAGGGCAAGGGAGACTGGTGAGAAGTTCTCCCACGGCACAGGCCGCCAATGTAACCCCGACTTTTGAGGTCGTAAACCTCATGGTAGACTCATCAACCATTAAAGGCGTGTTTCTTAAATCTCTTTGCACGCTAAACCAAGACGGCGGGGCTGACGCGGCGAGCATTTCTCTTTATCTTCGGCAGACCGGATCGGCTGGCGCTGCGGCGACAAGAAACCAGTCTTGTACTGTAGGCGCTGAGTTAGCAAGTGAATCAGGACGCGATTTTAATTTTGGTTTTTATCCGTCAACCGGGCCCATAGACTTTAGCTGTGAGTCCGGCGGCGTTACGGGCGCACGAAGATGCGATCTTTTTTATATGGGGGCCTGTAGATAATGGCCGATATTTATACCCTAGCCGACATCATCGCATATCCACTGCATGAGGCTTCAAAAATTCTTTCCGTGATGTTGGCTAGTTCGCCCAGCGCGATCAGAACGGACAGCGCCACGGGAGTCATGTTGGTTCAAAATAATATCGTCTCTCCGGTAAGTTTTATCGCAACCAACGACCCCATCTTGCCTATCTTCAACGGAAATTTAAACGCGCTAATGTTCCAAGTAAAGGAGGCTTAAATGCCAACGAATAGAAGGGTTCCGACACTCGAGACATTCACTTACCAACAGCCGGTATTCGACAAAGACTTGAATACGCCGCCAGTGACTCCGGTCGAAGGGGATCGCTACATTGTCGGCCCGGTGCCTACCGGCGCCTGGACTGGACACGCGGGTAAGATCACCTATTTTTATCTGGCAGTCTGGAATTTTGACGTTCCAGCCGAAGGATGGTTGACCCATGTTAATGACGAGGACAAATTCTATCGCCACACTGGGGCTGGCTGGGTGTTAATGCCTCAAGGAGACATGACTAAGGCCGTTTATGACACCAATGACAATGGGGTCGTGGACGCAGCCGGTAATTTCGTGGCGGCGTTAAACGCCGTGGTCTTGACATTCCCGTAATGAATGACCGAAGTAACGATCCCCACATTCAAGAAATTCAAAGCTGGAACCGCAGATATGGTTTCCAGTCTTTCGTTGGTAGTCATGTTTGATTCCGCGTTCAATTCTACGCCGAGAGTGGTGGTTACGCCGAAGCAAGACATGAGCAATATCAGGCATTGGGTTGAGGACATTACGGTTTCTCAGTTTACTTTGAGAATGTCCTTTACGTCAACCAAATCATTCGATTGGATCGCATTGGAGTTCTAAAGGAGAAATGGTGGCTAAAAAGAAAGCGAAGAACAAAAAGAAAGGCTATTGAGCCTTAGCCGGTTAACTACCGGCAAGATTTTGAGAGGCTAAACCTCTCGATAGGGCTAAACCCAAAAGGAGACAAACATGGGAAATATAGAAACAGCCGGGGCAACGGCAACCGTTACGCCAGGAAATTCAGTCGCGGCTAAACCGCAAGGCGGGATTCTCGATTCTTTCGCAATCGCGGATACCGTTAAGACTGAAATCTTTGGCGAACAGACCGAAGGCGCCCCCGAAACCACTGAAACGGAACCGAAAGGCGAGGCGGACGCTGTAGGCGATGACGAGGCAACCTCCTTAACCGAAAAAACGGAAGAAGGAGAGCCGGTAGTCACGCCGAAAGCGGAAGAGCAGCCTTTGTTAGCGGGTCGTTTCAAAACCGCGCAGGAATTGGAAAACGCTTATGACGCCTCATCGAAAGAGGCCAGGCGCTTACATTCAGAAACGGTCAGTCTTCACAAAGCTAACGCTGAACTACAAGACAAAATGGATCAACTTGAGCTTGAGAAAGAATTGGGATCATTCTATCAGCTAACCGATGAGCAGTTGGAGTCGCTGATAGCCAGCGAGGACCCCAAGGACCGTCTCCAAGCCCAGCGTTACATTGTCGAGGAAAGATCGTTTAAGGATAAGAAGTCCAGCCTTGAGAGAGATCAGAAAAGATCAAAGGCCGGTCTTGCCGAACGGCAAGAAAAGGTCAAAACCGAGATCAGCCAAAACATGGAGAGCATGAAAAATGACTCCAAGGAGTTTCCCAACTTCACCCAATACATCCCGCTTATGAATCAAATCTTTGACAAGTTCGGCGGGACATTGGGCGGGCATCCATTAGCGGCTGAGGCGATATACCTTATCGCCCACGGTATCACCTCTCGACAGACAGCGCAGCAAGCTTCTAAAGCGACTCAGGCTGACAAAGATAAGGCTAAAGAAGCGGCGTTAACCAATGCTAGAGCGGCGGGTTCATCGGGAGCATCCCACGCAGGAAAAGCCCCGGCTTCAAACGTGTCAACCGAAGATATGGACGACAAGGCATTTATGGAAAAAATGCTCAACAGCCGTCCAAGAGGCTTATTTGAAAAAGTTTGAAGTTAAAAGAAACGGAGGATAACTAGATGCCAGTATCAACGACTGCGCGGGCCACGGGCATACTCAACACTGAGTCACGCCGTGTCCGCGATGTGAGCGAAGGCATCTTCAAGCTGGAACCTGATTCGGCGCCATTGACGGTGCTGATGGCCAGGTTGAGAAAGAAACAAGTGGACGATCCCAAGATCGAATGGTTCGAGGATGAGCTAATTCCTCGCTTCGACACACTAGGCAACGCATTGGCGGCCGGAGACGCTACCATGACGGTCAGCAACTTCGCATACTTCAGATCAGGCGATCTTTGGCAGGTAGCCGACAAAGAGATCGTACTGGTTACGGCGACCCCGACAGGCACATCCGTGACCATCACCAGGGGCGTAGGCGTTACCTATACCACGGGTCAGGCTGCGGCCAATGGAGGCAAATTAAGGCTTATTGCTTCGTCAGCCGCTGAGAACGCATTGGGCAGAGACCTGCTAAGCACCCAGAAAGTCCCCAAGTTCAACTACACCGAGATATTCAAGCATCCATTCGCCGTGTCAAGGACCGCGAAGTACACCAAGACATTCGCCGGCAAAGACATGGTGGAGGAGCAGGCTAACCAACTCATCGAACATAGGAAAGACATCGAGATGGCGTTTCTGATCGGTGAGAAATTCGAGGGATCAGCCAGCACCTTACCGCAAAGAAGCACAGGCGGGATACTCCCGTATCTCGTAACCAACATCTCGACCATTGCATCTTTGACCGAGGCCGCGTTTGAAGGCTTCTTGAGAAGGGCTTTTAGGTACGGCAAAAAGCAAAAGGTGTTTCTTGGCGCATCAAACGTAATGACGATCATCAACGGGTTTGCAAGAGGCAAGTTGCAAATCGTTCCCAAGGATCAGAGCTACGGCGTTACTCTCAACGAGTACATGAACTCAGGTCGCAGACTGATGCTCGCGGAGCATCCCTTGCTTGAGAACGAACTCCAAACCGACATTTCAGGTTTGGCGGGGTATGGCATCGTGCTGGACATCGAAGACCTAGTGCTGCGCTATATCGGTCCCAACTTGGCCGAGTTGCAGACAAACATTCAGGCCAATGATCGGGACGGAAGGCAGGATCAGTATCTAAGCGAGGTCGGTCTGGAATCACATCTTGAGAAAAAGCATGGTTGGCTAAAAGGAGTTACTTCCTAACCAGGAGGGTGAAATAACATGAAAAAAATACTCTTAGCGTTAGTTTCGCTCTTCTTGGCCGGGACTCTCTACGCGGCATCTGGCGAAGACCTCCAGGTCAGGCGCAATGACGAGGAAGAGTGGACGGAAATGGTGCGCGGTAGCGATACCGTGGCCATGATCCTCTACTACGTTGGAACGGCGTCTGAGGCTGTGGTTGAAATATCAGACACCAGAATAAGGGCATTCGCTCCGGCTGGCACCGCTGACACGACATTCGGCACGACATCTAGTTCCTACTCCTTTGTTACCACAACCGCCTCTACGCTTGGCGAGCTATGCCGGGTTATAGACAACCTGGCTAATTACGCCTGTGAGCTTCGCGCTGGGCGATTCAGTGATCTTCCGATCAAACTCAGGGACAGGGCGGCTGAGGTTTTCACCAACAGCAGCACCTCCAGCCTTAAGCAAGACGGAGGGTTCGAGGTGAAATTCGACACCGGGGGAGCATCTGGTTCTGCGGGTGAGCATGGCATCTACTCGAATCTAACCCAAAGGACTGAGTGGATTCGCGTGTCCCATAAGCCAGCAGCCGGTAAAAGATCGGTCTGGAAAAAATGCACCATGCGCGGATCGTCTGGGGCCTTCAACCTGGAATTCTCCCTATACGGCAAGCCCAGGAGTCTGGAAAGCGGGTTCATCTCAGTTGGTAAAAGCATTGTCCCCGTTCAAAGCTCGGCCACAAACACATCCAACAGGTCGTTCGGGCCTGTAATCGTGTCCACCGTTCTGGCCAGGCTAACACTGCCAGAACCTTCCAACTCAGGGCCTGTTGGCACCAGCAGCTTGACCTACACCGTGCAGCCGGACGTCATCGAGTTCGGAGCCGCTGGATCGCAAGGAGGCTTCGAGTTCGGACAGGACGTGATAGGCATCGCTGAGATCATCCCAGCCGACAACGGCGGGGCCACTATTGTTGAGCATCAGTTTGGCAACAACTTCTTGTGGTGTTCAGGAGTAGACAGATAAAGTTTAAAGGCCAAAGGGAGAGCCCAGGAAACTGGGTTCTCCCTGGCCTTGCACAAAAAGGAGATCAAAATGACTACGGCAGTAAAAGAAGAAGTCACATTCGTGTGTGAGAAGAGGCCCATGCTTCACATGGGGGTCGTATCACCGAGCCATAGGTTTGACAACAAAGGCAACGCCTACCCAATAGCGGGCAAGGACGCTTATTTTGCCAAAGGGATATTGAAAACGTCAGATGATGACACAATCAATTACGTCAGAAATTCCGAGGACTATAAGAACGGAATTATCCTTGAGCTTAAACCGGAAGAAGAAGCCGTCCCTGTTAACGGGAATGTTCCCGTTATCGCTGGAGCCAGGACTACCGGCAAAAGGGCGCCTGAGATAGCAGCGCCGGCGCCCAAAGTCACGGCAACCAATGGTAAGGCGGTGAAAGTTCCAAAAAGGAAAAGTTGAGGATGGGGCCGAAAGGCCCTAAGATTTTATGAACCCACAAGAATTCTTCGCCATCACTAAAAGAATAGTCCAAATAGGAAGCGTGGGGGATTTAAAAGACCGCGTTACCTCGGATATTTTAATTTCACTCAACGCCAACATCTACAGGATATGGCGCTCTTGGCCTTGGAATTGGTCGGCTCAAGATATTTCCGTGGCCCTCACGGCTGGAACGGCCAATTACACCATGCCATCCAACATAGGCGAGATTCATGAACTCTACGTCAGCGGAGAGACCAAGAGGCTAAAGTATGTGACGCGCAAGGAATATTTGGACTGGATATTGGAAAACCCTGTGGCCACGGGAACACCGGAGGTCTATATTAAAACCGGAAGAGACGCAGACGAATTTTTGACCATCAGGGTCAGCCCGACTCCTTCGGCGTCCGGCACAATCCTAGGCTGGGGGAAAAAACGGATATCGACTCTATCCCAGGCTAACATAGAAGCCAATGCCCCCGCCATTCCGTTTATCCCAACCGAGACCCATACCGTTCTTCTCAATTTCGTTCTATCCGATATGTTTCAACTCAAAGGCGACAAACTTGGGGCGCAATATTACAGAGGGTTGGCCGATGCGGACTTAAACCAGCTCATAGCCGCCGAGTCAGCAAATGCCGATGAGGAGATTAACGCGCCGCCCCCTGACGTGATTAGATTTCGCAGTAGAATGCGTAGGAAAGGATTAGCTGCATAGGTAGATAGAATGTTATTATGTTTTCATGGAAGAAGAAATTTGGAAAAAAGCTATTCCAGGCTACGAAGTATCGTCCCTAGGAAGAATTAAATCATGCGACAGAATGGTGCCGTTTTACGGGGCAATCTGGCGCAGGCAGAAGGAAAGGATTATGGCTCAATTCATATCCAACGTTGGGTACCCTTCTATAAAACTTTATGGCGGAAAATATGTGCAAAATTCTATGGTTCATACTTTAGTGGCATACGCATTTATGGGACCTCGGCCAGAAGGATTGGTTATCAATCACAAGGATGGGAACAAACAAAACAACAGATTCCAAAACTTGGAATATGTGACTCAGTCGGAGAATTTGCGGAAAGGAAAAGGGTGCCGTGGCGAGGACCACGGTTTGAGCAAACTAACCATTTTAAAAGTAAAAAAATTGAGAATGGAATACATACCTCGAAAAATTACCTATTTAGCATTGGCGAAAAAATACGGAGTTTCGGAAATGACCGTTTATCGAGCTGTTCATGGACAGTGTTGGGCCTGGCTTGCCTAGTTTCCCCAATATTCTCCGAAGATCAAACCTTCTACATAGACAAGTTTAACGGCTTAAATTTATTCTACGACAGCCGCGACATCGGGGACGGCGAGGCGCAACAAAGCGAGAATGTCCTCACCGACTCCGGGTATTTGGAAAAGCGACCCGGTAACAGTCGCGTTGGGACCATAGTTTCCGGGTCCCCAGTTCTAAACCTTAAAGAATTCGTAACCATCAGCACGAAATATCTGATTGTCCATGCGTCATCTACTCTCTACCAGACCAACTTCACAGGACCACTAACGCAAATAGCCACTGGCACATTAGGCTATGACTATGACTCGGTAAGCGCTTTCAATAAACATTATTTTGTCAATAAACTGGAGCCAGGCTTTGGCTGGGACGGAACGTCTACGTCCACCGTCTCCGGGATGCCAGTGGCTAAATTTATTGAGTTTGGGGATGAGCGTCTTTATGTCGCCAATACCGCCGCATCATCATCTGAGGTTGACACTTCCTCTTACGGAGCCGACAACGGCTGGGCGGTCCCCGCCGTTTTAACCGCCGATGCTCCTAACCGTTTTTACTTCAACAAGGACGATGGCGAGGTCATCACCTGTTTTCAAAAAACGCCTTGGGGGAAGTTTGTGGGTAAGAGACATTCATCCCATGTTCTAAAGGGTTACGACAACACGAATTACTATAAACGGCTCATTCATCCCAGGATAGGCTGCGTTGACGATAGATCGTTTCAAATGGCCGATGATATGGCTATCTGGTTGGGGGACGAGGCCATCTACGGATGGGACGGAACCAACAACCCGGTCAATCTATCACAAGAAATAGAACCCCTCGTTCGCTCTATACGCCAACTTGGCAATGACGACAAATTCATTGACGCCACGTTTGCGGATTACATGGCCGGCACCACAACATTTGCCGGCCCGGACGCATTAACTTTTGTATACAGCGTGAGCGAAGCCTTGATGCTCCCGAAAACTGCATCCTTCGTGGATACATCCTCGGCCAACTTTAGCTTGGGAACAATATCCACTAACACTTTCCAGGCCACGACAATGCCGAGCATCAGCACCAATGCGCCGTTCGGGTCTTTGAGCTTGGCGGTTACGACCGTTGGTTTTATAAACGCTGGATTCGAGGATAGCAATCTTCTTGTATCCAGTATGGGCTGGACGATAATGTCTCAAAGATTTTCTTCCGCTGCTAACGGAACGGATCAATTTGTCGTAGTTTCCACGGCAGGAATGTATGGTAATAAAGCATTGCGTTTTGAGAGATGCTCTACAAGCGAACTCGGTAATTTTACTTTGACTATTTTAGATTCCGATACGAGTACGCCTCTAAAAAGCTCAGCAATAGTGATAGCTGACCCATCTGGCACATCCGCCGCTTTAACTACAGGCACGGTTACTCTAAATGAGTTAAAAATCTCAAGTTCTAATGTTTATTTACGCGTAGGGACATTAGACAGTACCATCCGATCCGTTTCATTTTTTCAAGGGCAGACATTACAATTCATGTCTAGGATAGAATCTTGCCCAAGAAGCGCAGGGTGTATAAACGTAGGCGAAGCGGCCGGCACTACTTCGTGCGTTTTTTTTGATGCCCCTTATGCCACAGAGCAGCGTCTAACATCAGGGACGTTTATATCCAGATCGTTTGACACCGCATTTTCAAGCCCATCATGGGGAGCCTTTGATGTCGCCGTAACCACCAGTCAAAACTACCGCATAAATTTTCAGGTTGAAACCTCAACCAACGGAACGGACTCTTGGACGCCAAGATCGGCCATAAACGATCTTGAAAGACCGGTGGTCGTGACGAATAGATACATCCGCTACGTCTCAAGCTTCAGCGCCACAGACTCCGCGTCAACGTCTCGCATTGACGATGTGTTCATGAGCGCAGTAGCCACTGGGTCGTTTTATTCCCAGGTCCACAATGTCGGCGACAATGTAACCACATGGGGAACCTTTGACGTTACCGATGTCGTAAACCCTGCCAGTAGGGTTACTTATTGGGTACGCGGGGCAAGCAGCCCCATCTCGGTTTTATCCTCAACCCCCGGATGGACGGCGCAAACAAACCATCAGATCGTGAGTATCAGCACGTTTCCTTATTTCCAGTGGGGCGCGTCAACGACTATCCACAGCACGACCGAAACGCTTACGATAAGCCAGGCTAAACTAGCGTGGCTTGAGGGAAGCTCAATAACCGCCGCGTCATCTTTTTACAACGGACGCTACTTCCTATCCGTAACCACTTCTCCGGCATCAGTCAAAAACGACACAACCTTGGTCTGGCAAAAGAATAAAAAATGGACGGTGTTTAATGGGCCATCTTACGGCGCGATGGCTGTTTTTGACAATAACATTCACGCTGGGGACGCCAGTACCAACTCTTACGTTTGGAAGATCATGCAGCCCAATGTTTACACCGATGACGGCGCGGGTATAGCTTCAAAATGGGTGACTAAAGATTTCGGGTTCGGCGAGGCTATCCAATATAAGAGCTTATCGGACATTTGGATAGAAGCTCAGACTAGCAGCGACACTATTTTGAACATAGGATTTGCGGCCAACAAGAACGAAAACTTTACTTCTAAAAATTATGACATTGGCAAAACCACCGGAGTAATAGTGAGGCGCATCCCCGGCCTGGTGGATGGATTCGCCTTGGGAAAATACTTTAAATTCGTAGTTTCCAATAGTCAGCCTGGGAGGACGTTCAAATTTAACTCTCTTGGGGTTCGCTATTCAGTGGCCCCAATGAGATTCGATGATGATGAGTAGGAGGATATAATGCCGTACCAATACAGCCCCATCGCACAGGAAGAGGAAGACTATAAAAAGCGCTTGCAAACATTCACGAACACCAGGCAATCTCAAGCCTCTGCGGATTTAGGAAACATAAGAAGCGAGGCTTTACGAAGAGGTTTAACCGGAGATTTATTTGAAGCCGCAGGCCAAGCCTCGAATCAGGCCGCTGCTTCTACGGACATATCGAATTATGGAGCATCTTTAGGCCAAGAAGCCTCGCAGAGAGCCTTGGAAGATCGCAGGATGCAGGAGCAAAGGGCCTATGGGACCTCGGAAAGAATAGCGGGGCAAGAATACGGCACATCTGAGCGATTGGGCTCCCAGGCTTTCGGGGCAGGGGAAGCCTTAAAGGGCAGGGAATACGGCACATCTGAGCGCATAGGATCGCAAGGGTTCCAGGCCGGCGAGAGCGCGGCTGAAAGGGCTTTGAGGGAAAAGCTGGGAACATCGCAACTCGCCCAGCAACAGTCGCAGTATGCGGAAGAATTAATCCAGAGAGGCTACGACAGAGACAAGGCGGATCAAGCGGCCAGTGACGCCGCGAAAGCCGGCACCATCGGAAGTCTTATCGGCACGGTCGGCGGTATTGCCGGGGCCGTGATTGGCGCGGGTAAAGCGAAGCCGATTATCGAAGGAGCTAAATCATTGATTGGGTTAGGCGGGGCAGGCGCAGGCGCGGCCGCTGGCGCGGCAGGAGCAGGTCTAACCGGAGGCGTAGCCACAGGCGCGGCCTCTGGTTTAACCGCAGGAACAACTGCCGGAGCAGGCGCGGCCTCTGGCGCAGCAGGCGCAGGAATAGCCAGCGCCATAGGCTCAGTCCTAGGCCCCGCCGTTCCAGTGGCGATGGCGGCTCTCATCATCCAAAGATTGACGGGTCCTGGGGGTAGGTTTGGAAGCCGTACGAATAGGGCGACCGGGCCACAGGACGCCGAGGCTAATCTTCAGGAAGCTAAGAATGTCCTCTCGGCTTTAAGACCCGACATTCTCGCGGAGCAGGGAGGCGTTGAGAGCGCCATCCAAAGATTGCCGAGGGAGGAACGCGGTCAATTTGAGGAAATAGACAAGAAAATGCGCCAGGAGATGACCGCCAGCAATCAGGCCAATAGCGCCGCCGCTAACCCTCAAAAGGATTACGCCTCGATCCAGGCTAAATACGACAATCTGAAAAAAGAAAAATTGAATGAAATAAAAGCCATGTACGAAGATACTGTTGCCGGCGGGATCGGCGCTTCGATGCCAAAGAATAGGGAGCCAGGAGAAGATTACAAGGCATTTAAAGATCGTGACGGTGTAGGTCTGAACCTCAGTCAATACAAACAATTAGCGCAGGGTCTTGGCGTTGAGCCAGGAAAGGTCGTGGAAACGATAGCGGCCAAGATTAAAGGCGGCATGAGTCAGGATGATTACCAAGCGTATCAAACGAAAATTCTGGAGCCAAATAGAGCAGGAGGATAGATGTCACATAGAAATAGCTTGATGAACCTTGGCATAGCCCAAGGCTTAGAAAAAGCATCTGAAGGAATAATCGGCGGTTTTGAGAAAAGAAGGAAAAGAAAAGAAGATGAGGAAAGGCTATCTAAAGACCTCTCTGAAAAGAGGGCCGAGTTTTTCGCCAAGTACGGCATTAGCCAAGACACGATAAGCGAAGGCGAAAGCCTTTCAAAACTCAGGGCGAGTGGAAAGACAGGGGCGCCATCACCTTCTCCGTCCGCTATGGGCCAGGCTGATGAGACATTGAAAGAATACGAAGGCTATAAGGGCCGCATCGCCAAACAGCAAGAGAGAAAAGGGCAATTCGCGCCGCAACGAAGCATCATGGATAAAACCGTGTCAGA
>ERZ1292637.868-Hain-H14-01um-R3-868-length-14413-cov-4_pt1 | contig 14413 bp, 28 predicted proteins | sample MGYA00564405_ERZ1292637 | MGnify/ENA primary metagenome ERZ1292637 (study PRJEB36523, sample SAMEA6512645) | groundwater metagenome | collected 2019-01-09 | study: AquaDiva: Metagenomics assemblies of 32 groundwater samples | reverse complement strand
ATTACTTTTTCACACAACTTCTGTTCTTCATCAGTTAGTTGGCGTTTACCCATATTAGAATAAATTATATAATTAGTATATATATAGTTTTTGGTGGTTTATTACAATTTAATATGAGTAGAACTATAGAAAACAAAATGTCCGGTACAGGATTTGAACCTGTGTGTTATGCCCTACGGCATCAGATTTCTGATAGTTGACTTTGAGTTTCGTCCTTTTCTAAGTCTGACGAGTTCAACCGCTCCTCCAACCGGACATAATGAGCCTACTGGGATTCGAACCCAGAACTTCGAAGTTACTCCTTTGCATAAGAGCATTGCACTTTAAAAGCTTCGCACTCTGACGCAGGTTGAGTTATAGGCTCATAAATCTGGTCAATGCGATTTGAACGCATTCAAAGTGGGTTCAATAATTTTTTTACAGCCACTTGTGCTAACCATTACACCATGACCAGTTATTAAAACTCTATCATCGGTTAGAATCAGTTTAAACCTCAAGAATTAAGATTATTAAAGACTCAGCTTCAATAATCCTTTATATTTGAGGTATTTCATAGTATAGGTCGAAAATAAAAATACATCCAACGTCCGTGGCTGATAACGTTCAGGTGAACATCGGGGGTCATTTTTACGTGCTCCAGTATATACGTGAGCAAATAATATCAAACAATTAACAACTATATAAATTTATTGTTTATAACTCCTTATCAATAATACCCACTGCTTTAGTATGGAAAGGAAATCACTTTGAACCTATTACAACTACATCTTTTGAAGTGTAGGTTTGTTGTGGATATAAATATAAAAAACCCCCATAGATTGTTACAGTTGTTGTATATCCACCACTTTCAATATTAAATCCTGCTGAACTTCCTTCATAAATTAACTTTCCATCAACAAAAACTTGAGAAGGAATATTATCAACGAATGTTACACCAATCCATATAAAGGATAGAATAAATATACTTATACCTATTAAAACACATCCAACTATTATTAATATATAATTTAAATCATCATCCATTTTCTTACCCTTTTCATTTTAAAAAACAACTATTTTTTCCATTTTTTATAACTTCATCCACCGCCTTCTCTAACACTTCTTTCATTTCTAACCCTATCTCCAGACATTTCATTTTAAACTTTTTCTTTTTCTCTTCCGATGATAATGTTATAAAAATAGCTACCATATTACTCCCTTTCATCAGTGAATGTATCACCACAACCTAAACATTGAACCATACCTTCAATTAATGATAATTGTGTTGAACCACATTTTGGACATTCATTCATTTTCGTTTGATTTTAAATTTAATTTTGTTTGGTGTTGTATTGTTGGTGATATGAATATTTTCTTCCGATGAAATATAAATATTACATTCAAACTCTGCTTCTTTAACTTGTGGTTGTAATTCATTAATTACTTTTTTAATATAATCATTTAATTTCATTTTTTTCCTCTTAAATTTAAAAGTGGGGGAGTCGAACCCCCTTAACCAGCACACGGCTTTGGTTGTTTTTCCGTTGGTGTCGCCGTACTATGCACACGGCTTTTTTTATTTTGTTCTGGCGACTATGATTTTTGTTCTTGTGGTGTAGGTGCATCTTTTGATATGGTTTGAATTGCATCTAAAGCCACTTGTAATTGTTCCATTTGGTCGTCATAATGTTTTGTATTTTGTACAACCAATTCTTTTTCCTTCTCCATCTTTTCTTTTAAACTATCAATTTCCTGTTCTTTTATAATTCTTGTTCTTGGAACATCTTCTGCAACAGCTTTTTCCCAATTTTTTAAATCTCTTTCCTTTTGACTGATTTCTTGTTCCTTTACAAAGATATTTTCTGATAATTTATTTTTCTTATCCATTATTTCTAATTTCTTATCTGTCAATCGTTCCACGATACTGTACCTGCTTTGACTTTCCATTTTATTTTTCCTCCGATTTATCTCTATCTAATTCTCTTGCATCTAATAATGTTTCAATATAAGTACTTAAATCTTCTAAGTCTACATTTGATAAATTATTAACTTCTGATTTTATTTCCTCATATTCCATTTTATTTACCTCCTTTGATTACTTTATCAAATTTAGTATTGTATCTTTCTCTAACACTTCAGGTGTTAAATCAATATCACACTTCTCCTTCACTTCAACTACTTTTGCTCCTGCCTCTTCCAACACCTCATTTAAGCTTATTGCCTCTTTATAAAACTCAACCAAATAAGTTCTTGCATGAGTTACATATTCTTTATCTGAAGATGAGGTTATTGAATTACCCAAATATGCTTCAGTAAAGTAAAACCTACATTCATCGGTTGTTGTTATTAATATTCCTAAAATTTTTTGTTTTTGGTTGATTGTTGTTTTTGCTATTGCCATCACATTATTTGGGTCAACCATGTAATTTTGTTTGAGGTTTTTAACCTCTTCTTTGGCAACAACAATTTTAAATGGTACTTCAACTTTTTCATCATAGTTGAAGTAATTTACAAACAAAATATGAGCTTCTGTTTTTTGTTTTCTTACATAAAACAATTCTGATGCACCATTATGGGCATCTGTAACATCTCCAGAGAATAATATATCTCCATTCTCCCTTCTATAACTTGCATCCCAACCCATTTTTCCTGATGCATTTACTATTGATAAATCTAAATCAATTCTATGTCCCCCAACATTCTCCCAATAAACCCCAAATACCATATCCTTTGGAATAGTAACATAACTACCCGAAGGAAAATATCCTGTAAATTGTTTCTCGGTGGCTGGTAAAGTGTAAGTTATATGTTTTGGAATATAGATTTTTTTACCTTTTACATTTGGTTTTATATCTGCTATGATTGATGCCAAAACAATATCATAAATTCTTTTAGCTGTTGTTTGTTTATCAAAATTAAAGTGGGTTGAATACGCCTTGCCATTTCTAACCCTATACATTATAGAATTAATATCTTTTGTTCTAAACTTTAAAGCATAAGCAAGTCTTATTTTCCTCCATACATTCACTCTTTTTAATTCTGATTTTAACTTTTCGGTATCTATCCTACCCTTCCTAATCAGTGCAGTAATATCATTTAAATAATCCTGTGGCATTGGTTTATGATGTTTTTTCGCCAATTTCCTTATTTTATTGACAAATGCTTTTAATTGGTCGTTTGTTTTGAACGCTAAAAATAAAGGTTTGAATCTATGAAAAATAGAAGCTAATTTTTCTAACCCATGTTGTTTTTTGTATAGATAAAACAGTTTACTAATTTTAAGGTTGTTGTTTGCTTTAATTAAAGCTATTAGTGCATCATTTTTTATCAGTAATGTTTTTCCTGTTACTTTAAAAATAGCATACCTCAAAAACTCTATTGGATGTTCAGGTACAATTTCAAAGTAATCATAAAGAGCAATTTTAACTTCTTTATTTTTGACATTTTCTAACTCCTTTTTGTCAATATCAACAGATTTAAAAAGTTCAACAACATCCTTTACTGTTTCTTCACTCAATGCAATACCCGACTTCACTAATTCAAGTATTTTATTTTCCAACTCTTTTTTTGTATATCCCTTTATAACAACAATATTTATACCCTCTTTTAAAAGAGGAATATCAAGGTCTTCATTTGGAATATAGACAGAATCAGGTGAGTAAACTCCAAATAACTCAAATCCGTATGTTGTGAAGTAATGAGTTATTTGTTCTAAAATCAGTTGTTCCATACTTGCTGTTTTGACTTTTTTCCATGATTTATGGAACGAACTATTCATTTGTTCTGGTGTTAAGCCAATATCTTTTTCTATGACTTCAATTAGTTTAAACAATTCTTTTTCAGAATAATTTGCTACAACTTCCGGAGAAAAAACAAAGCCTTTCTTTAATGTTTCTGTAAGTAGTTCTTTGCTTGCCTTTTTTCTACTTTTATCAGATATAACAATTGCTTTAAACAACCTTAAACTTTCTTTCATTTTCTTTCTTTCCTCTCTCTATTTTTTAAATGACAAAGCGAAGGGTATTTTTGGTTTTGAGACAAGTTTTTTAGGAACCCTTTGTGCCTTGAATATGAAAAGACGGGGAGTATTTTTCAGGTTTTTATAGGAACTCCCTTTGCCTTTAATATGATTAAAACCTCGGTAATGACAAGGGTTTGTCATACCGAGGAAAAGAGGTGATTGTTATTCTTTTTATATTATATAATTTTTATAAATTAACAACTATTTAAATATTTATATTGTACATAATATATATACATATGTATATTGTTTTAAACAACAACAGTTCTAAAACGCTGTGACCAAGATTTGCACTTGGAAGCCGATTACTCGACAAGGATTAGCAATCCTCCAGACGACTACCGTCCACTCACAGCAAAACGCCAACAGCAGGAATTGCACCTGCATGACTTACGTCTCTGTTTTCAGGACAGATGGACTCACTACACTGTCCAATGTTGGCATAAATGGAAGCTATGGGACTTGCACCCATCGTCTTCTCTTTGCAAAAGAGATGTGTTAACTTTCTACACCAAGCACCCGTAATGAGATTATGAGGAATTAAACCTCATCTTACAGTTTTATCCTTTTATTTGGAGACTGTTGTGCTGTCGTAACACTTTAATCCCGATAGCAGAGGGGGGATTTGAACCCACCATACTCTTGGGCATGAGCCAAGCGAGGGAAGACCTGATTCCTCTATGTCGCTAAAAGCCATCAGCAGACGTCGAATCTGCTAATATCCTCTTTACAGGAGAGGTCTCTCCTCCACTTCGAGTTTGATGGCATAATATTTTTTATTAAAACATAATGTTCGAAATCTGTCTGGAAAAATTCTTGACATAATTTCTATATCTATCATACTTATTTTTCTTTTTTGATTTGATTGACCTCTTATTCTTTTCTCCATTTTTCCTTCATTCTTTGTGAATTTATTTTTAACGTCTTCGGACAGGCTCGAACTGTCGTCCTTCCCGTTTCTTTCTTTTGATAACAGCGGGATGCTACCACCTGCTGAGCTACGAAGACAAATTTGTGCCTCATTCAAAAATTGTAAGAAATCATTGGCAACAAAATTAATTGGAACTCGTATTATTCGCTGTCCAACTATTGGTTTGTTGCATTTGAATTTATTAAAATAAAATCTTAACTACTATTTAAATTTTTTGGTTTATATCCTTAACCTCATTTATTTCGAATATCTTTTTTGCATTAATATTACCGCACCTCAAACAATTAAAATAAAACCCATATTTTCTTACAGTTTTGCTAAATAAATAGGACTACCTCCTACTGTAACTCCAATTGTAATCAATACTTTTCTTTTTCTAAATTTAGAATTTTGATACACTTCTAAAACAGTATCAGCTGTTTTCTCTGTATCACATACCAAATATGTTAACCAATCTGTCCAATCTACAATTTCACACTTTTCTTCAATTAACCAAACTTCAGTTTGTATACCTTCCATTTTATTTCACTTCTCCATTTGGATATATTATTACTACTTTTTTCCTTACTTTTCTTGCATATCTTATAGTTGCCCAAGTTCCACTTCTTAATTCTTCTTTATTTGATTTTGGACAAGCTATTAATAAATCTGATTCATTAACTATATCTTTGTTTCTTTCGAGATATGGTTTTGGTTCTCTTTCTTCAAAAGGTAATTCTATTCTTCCAACTTTTTTTCTATCTGTAGGAGGATGAATAATAATTTTAATAGTATCTAAAAAACCACTTAATTTTTCTCTTAAAAGTATATGATGTTGTCCTCTTATAATTCTATGAGCACCTATATCAGCACCTATACATTGTCCATGATGAAATTCATTAATATCTTTATGTTCTTTTAAAAAATTATAAAAAACAAATATCTGTTCTTCTGTCATTCCTTTTTGAGTTCCTGTAAATCCGATTTTCATTTTACTTCACCTTTTAATTCTTTTAATTTCATATCATTATACAACCAACAATAAATTTGTCCTGCAATTCTTTTGACTAAACTTTGTTGATATTCACCCTTTAAAATATTCGGATGGTCTTTTCTAAAAGTTTTAACTCCCATATTTACAATATGTAGTATTGCTTCTTTATTACTGCTTTTATTATGAATTCGTTTGGAGATATGATTGTAATTTTGTATTCTAAACCTTCTTAAAAAATCATTGAAATGTTCTAATTCCATTAACACATATTTCTTACTCCCTCTATTATGGGCTTTTACTTGTTCCATTCTTTTTTAATTTAACGGCTGGTGTGGGTACTGCCCCCACGTTATCGGAGTGACAATCCGGTAGTTTACTTTTAACTTAACCAGCCTTTTCTAATTCTATTATTTGGTCAGCTAATTGTTCTGTTTCTTTTGTAACATAATCTAAATTTTGAATGTTTGGATTGTCATCAAAAGCATGGGCAGTGTCAAAACCATAAAACCTTTTTCCTTTCAACTCTTCAAAACCCAATTCTCCACCAAATGTTAAACCACCATGAACATTGATATTTAAATCATCATAATCTTTTGCTAATATTGTTTCAACATAACCATTATACCAGTCATGTAAACTTGAAGATATGGTTTTAACATAAGGTTCCCAAATATTTTGTGTAATGACACAAAGTTTACCTTTATATATCCATTTCTTCACAATTTTAAATTCAATTTCTTTTTCCATTTTTACACCTTTATTCTAATCCTATTTTTGCTTTAATTGATGGATGAAAACCAATTCCACCATTCAAAATCATTCTTAACTTTTCCTTCACATATGCTCTTGAAATCATAAAATCCTTTTTATCTGCATCATTTAATATTAACCATAATCCTTCTATTTGTTTTCTATACCATTCTTCATTCATTGGTTTCACCTTTCATTATTTAATATGGGTTAAGAGCGGGAATTTGCATCCCGTTTTATGGGGTCACAACCCATTGTTTTACTTCATAAACTACCCTTAACATACTCTTATGATAACAAATCCTTGGTGTAGGTATTTGTTAAAAGTGACTATAAATGGTGCAGAGAATGGAACTTACATCCATTTTTCATCGTTGGCAACGATGTGGATTATTACATATCCTATCTCTGCATAAATGCACCATAAGGGAATTGAACCCTTTCCTAACGATAACTTCAAATTTATGGAAGTCGTTTATGCTTCATTAACACCAATGATGCTTATTTATCAATTATGATTTCATTACCACATTTATTACAAATAACTTTTGTTTTGAATTTATCATATAATTCTTTACTCTCTTCTAAAAACTTCTTCACCTTTTTTGTGGGACCATACTTCTCCCTTATTTTCATTTCTTTTAAAAACCTTACTGCATCTTTACCTCTTAAAGTTGGAGTTGCTTGAATTGGTAATGACATTTTTACTCTTTTAGATGGTATTTTCTTAATTTGTGAATATCCCAAAGACGAATAATATTAGCATATTCTGCTTTACAATCTTCACATACAAGATTGCCATTAAGTTTTTCTAAAGCATTAAATATCTCTTTTTGTGCTAAATTTACTTGAATTGTTTGACAATCAAACCATATTTCACTTAAAAATTCCTCTATATATTTTTTAATTTTTTTACTATCTTTTGGTAAACCAACTGTTCCACCACATCTTTTACATACATTTGCATTAGTTATTTCTCTATCTACTTTACAATGACAATTTTCATAATCGTCTTTTTTACTCTTCATTATTTTCTCCATCCTCCTCATCATCTTCACTCATTTCGTAATAAGGAATATATAACCATTTCATTAATTTAATTATCAACTCTACATCAATACCCAACCCATGAAAGTGTTTGTTGTTTTGTCTTATTGTTCGTGCTATTCTTTTCCATTCCTTCCAATTAATTTCCTCCTGTCTTGTTAATTGAAATAAATGTCCTCTTACATGAGATGGTAATGCTTCACTATCTCTAACCTTAATTTCTTTTCTTCCACTATGATACCCCTTATGACACGACTTACATAACGTTATACAATTCCTAACTGATGTCTTTCCTTCATTTTTTTGAAATCGGATGTGGTGTAGGGTTAAAGGAGATTGTGGAGTGGTGCAGTTTTCATTTTGGCATATAAAGTTATCTCGTTGGAATACTGCACATTTAATCAGGTATTTTTGGTAAATATGTTCTTTTAATTGGTCTGTTAGGTTTTCAAAAGTTTCACTATCCCAACTTTGAAAAAATACTTCTCTTGATTTCGGTTCTTTATACACCAAGTATTCTTGTGCCATATTACATCCAACCTTCTTTTTTTAATTCTTTAATAGCTTTATTAAAATCTGATATTAATATTGTTGATTTTGGATTTAATATTCTATCCCAATACTCTTCTAATTTTTTTTTCAAATTTTTCACCTTTATATATTTTATGGGACAAGGCAGATTTGAACTGCCACTGTTCTTTCGAACTTATGCTCTTCAGGCATACAGGTCTCCATTCCCTCATTGTCCCAAATATATGGGTACGGGAGTTTCGAATCTCCAACTCAATCCCTCCCTATACTTATGTACACTCCATATAGTTCTGATTGCTTTTCGTACCCATAAATGCCCATAGCTGGACTTGAACCAGCGTTCTCTCGTGTTCTAAGTGTTGACTTATAAGTCTCGGATTCTCATCAAATCAGACGAGTGCTTTTACCACTTAGCTATATGGGCATAATTATAAAATACCCCTGGTGGGAGTTGAACCCAAACTGACACGTCACTCCTGGTTGTTAGAAGCTTCAGCCTTCGAAGCATCAGCCCACGATAGGAACTTCAGCCATTCGTAGTGTGCTGTCCTATCCAGTTAGACGACAGGGGCATAGTTTTTTATCATTTCCATTATACATGGTTCACAATATAAACTTGATAATATACCTTTTGAATTATATTTACACCTTATACATAATCCTCTTTGCCAAATTTGAAACTTCCTTATCATTTCTTTTAATTTCATTTTTCTTACCTCCCTACTTCAACTTTTTAAAAAATGGTCCCGTTCAGATTCGCACTGAAGACTTTGGGTTCAAAGCCCAATAGGATTGACTGCTTCCCCACGGGACTATATTAATGGGGTTAACAGGATTTGAACCTGTATTATACCTGTGTCCAAGACAGGAGCCATTAATTCCAAGTTAGGCGATAACCCCATTTCTTTATGGTAACATTTTATTACCACCAATTAATAACACTTCTCTATTTTTATGTCCGTAAATATATCCATGTTTTTTGCATATATATTTATACTTTCCAATTCTTTTTTTCTTTTTCATTTTCTTTTTCATCTTCTACCTCAATAGGCGTAAGAGGAATTGAACCCCTATTTACTCTTCTCTTAAAAATTTTGTAAGAGAGTTATTCTTTGCCATTGAATTATACGCCTGTACTCCTGACGGGATTTTAACCCGTGTTTTGTCCTCTCTTCTTCCTTAATCGAAAGGGACATGTGCTTGAACGGACTACACCACAGGAGCATTGAATAATATCATTATGTTACAATCCAAACCAAAAAAATCAAAGAATCAATTTGAATTGTAACAATTAAACTAATGGACTCTTGGCTGAAAGCCTTGTTCTATATCCGCTCGTCTAATAATACAATTCATTATGATTTTTTAAAATTAACTTATATTTAAAGGTTTTGGTTTTATTCTTCATCAAAAATTTCTTCATCGTTTTCATCAAACATTTTCTTCACCTACCGGTTCCATACCACAAACTTTGTAATCCATGTACTTTAATATATTCTATACTACTACTCAAAGACCAAGTAATAGTTATTGTTAAGAAACCTAAAATTATAGCAACAACAATAACAATCCAATTTTTCTTTAACCATTCTTTAATTGTCATTTTCCATTTCCTCTTCAAACTCTTTATATGCTTTTTTCTCCACCAACTTTTCTCCTCTATCTATCATACTATACATTCTCTTGATATTATTTTTAAGGTTGTTTTTGTAATAATCCAAATCTTTATAATCTTTCACTACAAAATAACTCCATACACCCTTAACTGGTTGTCGTGATGCAATAAAGCAGTTAGATGTTCGCCTTAACCAATTCATAGCTTTCTTGACCTTATCCCATAACCACCATTCCTGAATTTCGGTATATTTATCTGGAGAACCAAATAATGCTTTAAATAATTCTCCTCTTGTAATCTCTTTACTAACACCAATATGTCCTACCATAACCTCTTTTATCCTCTGATTTAACTCTTCTAATGTTGTTATTTTCTTTTTAAATATTTGTTTTTGTTTCATTTTTTACCTCCTAATGTTTTTTCCATAGATTCTTCAGCATTAGCGATATGTATTCCAACAGGTTGATTTTTCCCGCCTCCTATTGTTATCGAAGCACCATCACTAACAGGATTTTGTTTGAGTATAAATCTCAAGGCATTGCAAGCCCATCCAACCATAAAACCCGTTAAATCCATTCCTTTGAGATATGGAAAATTTCCCCATCCGTCTTGCTTCAAAAATTCTGCTTTATCTACTTTATATCCTTTATGATACATTAACCAACAAGCTTTCCAAGCAATGCCCGAATATGTTTTAGGAAAATCATCTTCTTTTGCTTTATCTAAATCTTCCAAATTCACTTCCTTGGGAGATGCCTTTTTCCAATTTATTTTTTTCATTTTTTACCTCGCTTTACTTGGTCCTCGTTTTAAAATCTGATTTTTTAAATTAAATTTATTAACCAATACATATTTTGTTTGACTTGCCGTTTTGCTATGTGGTAAATTGTATTTTTTTGCTGTTTCTTCACTACCATTCTTATAGTAAAAATTAACAAACTCTTTTGCTGATTCTTCATTCCACTTACTATTACTTCTTTGATATTTTTTTCTGGTTGTTGGTAATATTGTTCCTACTGCTTTACTGATTCTCCTAACTATCATTGCTATACCATCATAGGTAGCAATATCTGTTGTAGTTGGTGTTTTGACAACCAATGTTATGTATTCATTTAACTTTATTGTTGTATCTACTGTTTCGTTTGGCATTTTTTCATTCCTCCATAATTCTTTCTTTAAATTGTTTACAATTTTTACAATTACAAAATAACCAAAATGGACAAATATAATTCATTTTAAACCTCCTAATCATCAAAACTATCCCACAACAATTTTAATGTTAATTTTGTTATTTTCCATATTCGTTTAAATATATTCATTTTCTTCCACAAACATCACACTTACACTTTCTATCTTTATGGAATGATTTTGTTATTCTGATTTCTTCTTGATTACCATAGTCAAGTATTGGTTGAATGAATTGTGTTACTATACCATCATCACCCCATATAAAAGGTTTTTTGCCTCCTGATTTTAAATAAGGTTCCTTTAATCTTTTACGTATTTCGTTCATCCATGGGAGAGTGATTCTTTGGTCTTTTTTATTTCTTTTTTGCACTTTTGACATACTTTCTCACCTTTACCATCATCACTTACTGATACTAATTTAATTACCACTTTACCACACTTTAAACATTTAAGTGGTGGATTTTTAAACCATCCCATTTTCTTTTATTTCTTTTAAATATTGTCCATAATTAATTGACTTTCTACACTTCATACACATATAATTATTCTTCAACTTCACTTCACTACCATACCTCTTCACTCTACTTGATGTTGGATATCCTAATCCAACTTTGCATTTACAACAATATAATCTTCTATTTTCTTTCTTCTTATTTGTTGGGGGTTCTAACATTTTACACCTCTAACTTTTTTATATTAACTCATTATGTTTGATTACTTTTATATGTCTATCTATTTTTTCTAATTGTTTTTCATCACATTCTTTATGTGACCATACTCCCACCAACTCATATCCTTCATTCTTTTCAATTTGTTTTTCTGTTACTTCCTTTTGACAAAAACAACATGTTTTCATTTTAAATAATTCTTTTTACAACCTGTACATCTTCCACTTTCCACCTTACTATGACATTCTTCACACTCAAACACAAGACCTTTTTCTGCTTTTTGTAATAGTTCTTCAATTACATTTGCCACAGATTTTACCTTTCTTATATCTTGTTCATCATCTAATAAAGGAATAAGTTTATGCAGTTCAGTAAATAAACGCTTAAATTTCCTTAGTTTAGATACCGTTGCTATTAATTTTTGTTTTTCCATTTTTATTCCTCCGTTGTTTTTACTGTTAAAATATTAAATAATGGTTTTCGTACTTTTAGTTTATCTATTAAAAATGAGTATAAATCTTTACACCTTTCCCATCCAGCACCACTACTCATAATAAGTTGTGCTGTATATCTTTGTTTGATATTTTCTAATTGTTTTCTAAACTGGTCTTCAGTTAATTCTATGCCAACATTTAAATAATATATTTTACCTATAACAGATATGATGTTTCCATCGGCATAGGAATTTCTTTTGGCTATTTCACCAAATACACTTTTATAAAATATAAAGAATTTTCTGATTCTATCTATATCTTCATCATTTAATTTATTTATTCCTTCAATTAGATTTGCACCACTACCTACAAACAATTTTGTGTTCCTTAAAATATAAGGAGATGTGATTGTTGTTATAGGTAATGAATTTATATCTTTTTTACTTCTGTTCCTAAACAAAATCCTAATAGGGAAATTTTTGTTTGCTTCTTGACAAAACTCACTATTTTGACAATGCGCCTTTATTTTATCAAGTATATTTTCTGGCTTGACTTTATTGACAATAGTATAAATTTCTAATTCTTTTTCTAAAGATAAATTTTCGTATTTGGTGATACGGATGTCCATAGAAAAGTTTGGATAGACTTCCAAAATTTGTTTTAATGCTTCTATTCTATGATTTCCATTTAATACTCTATAATCAGACTTTAGAACATTTACAGTTATAGGTTCACTAAAATGTGTTCCTTGTAGAATACTATTTTTGATTGAAGCAATATGAGATATTCTAAATTCCCTATGCCATTCTGGTCTAATAAAATGGTGTATTGTCTTTTTATTTATAGTTTCTACTCTTTGTGTGTAAGGTTCATTGATATGTTCCTTTACTAATCTTCTTGTATAAATTATTTTTCCATCAATTTTTTTTTCTACTCTATTTCCTACCATTTTCTTTACCTCATACTTTCTTCTCTTCCTCTACTTTACCTGTTTCATCACTACTTCTTAATATTGTATTACCAAACTTATCAATCAATATTTCACCTTTATCTATCCTATATGTATGACTTCCTCCATCACATTGATATGTGTTTGCATCAATCTGCCTTAAAGTATATCCCTCTACACAAACCAATCCTTGTGTTATGGTTACTTTACCTTTACTTGTATTCATGTTAATACTTGGTTTAGTTATTTTAATCTCTTCCATCTTTCACCACCACATCTTCAAACACCTTACCAATATCAGCTATTGTTGGGTGTTGTTTTTTTGATTCTTTCCACTCTGTTTTATTTTTCATTTCAGTTGTTATTGCCGTTGCAAAATCATTCATTTCTACAATCTCTGCACCTTTGTAAATAGCAGATTTTGCACTATTTAATATGACATTCTTTATTTCTCCACCAGTTAAGGGTGCTTTGGCAAGTAAATCAAAGTCAATATCTTTGACTGGCATTTTTTTGGGTATAAGGTTTTGCCATATTTGTTTTCTTGCCTCTTCATTTGGGTTGTCAAGTTTTATTTTAGACATAATTCTTCTATTTAAAGCTGGGTCTAACCTATGCAATCTGTTTGTGGTTAATACTATTACACCATCAAAATTCTCTATCTGGGTTAGTAAAGCATTGATTTCTGACCCCATTATTACCCCCACCATATTCCTATCCGATAAGATAGAGTCGCATTCATCTATCATTACCACTGCATTTTTAGATTTTGCCTGTTCGAATGTTGATTTGATGGTATTTTCTGTCATTCCGTGGAATGGAGATTGTATTTCACCACTTGATATTTTAATTATATTTTTATCAAGAACAGCGGCAATACTTTCTGTTATCATGGTTTTTCCAGTTCCAGGAGGTCCGTAAATTAAGATGGAATTTGTTATTCCTTTTTCAAAGGTTTCATTTAAACCCCACTCCTCAAACTTTTCTTTCCTCAACACTATACTTATTGCCTCTTCAATTTGCTTCCTCACTTCATCTGGTAAAACACAATTATTAAACACCTTCAACCATTTCAATCTTTTTTCATCCTTAACTTCTGTAATCAAAAGTTCTACATAACTTTTGATAGATGTTCCAGGAGTGTATTGTATTGTTGGTTTAGGTATTATTAAAGATTCAGGTTCAAAATCACACCAATAAACACTATAATTTTCCTCTACACCATTTTCATTTTTATCAAAACGTAGTTGTGAGTAATTTTCGCTACCTGTATTTCCATAGTTAGGTATTATAACCGTGGCTAATTGCCCAACAAAACTCCCACTTG
>ERZ1292637.863-Hain-H14-01um-R3-863-length-14477-cov-5_pt1 | contig 14477 bp, 23 predicted proteins | sample MGYA00564405_ERZ1292637 | MGnify/ENA primary metagenome ERZ1292637 (study PRJEB36523, sample SAMEA6512645) | groundwater metagenome | collected 2019-01-09 | study: AquaDiva: Metagenomics assemblies of 32 groundwater samples | reverse complement strand
CCAAGGTTGGTGTTTCGGTGCCGGCGGGGGTCGCGGTATCGAAGGTGTCGGTGAAGGCCCAGGCTGCCCAGACGCCCAGGCCCACGACGGCGAGGAAGCTGGCCCCGATGATGGCTCCGCGACAGAGATCACGCCAGGTCTGTTTCATGCTCAAATATCTCCATATCTCGTCCGGCCATTGCGTTCCGCGCTCTGCGCCCCCAACAGACGCAACACCCCGGTTTCATAGGCCACCTGATGCGGCGCCCCCAAGGTGGCCCCCAGATCGAGGCCCAAATAGACCTCGTAGCACATCCCGCGCAGCAGGGTTTCCCGGAAGCGGTCGGCGTAACTGATCGTGGTGCTATCGGCGTGGTAGAGTTCGGTCGTGATCTTCATGTTGGGGTAGTCGGTGGTAAGCGGCGGCGGGTCCAGATAGATCGATCCGTTGTAGACCACAAAGACGGTGGGCTTGCCATTGGAGGCCGCTGGCGAGAGCCGCCGCTTGTACTCATGCCACGTGATCTCATCGAGCGGGTCTTGTTCGACGGCCCCGAAGAGGACGTTGATGAGCCGGACGCGCTTGGTGTTGGTCGGGGTCGTGTACTGGCGCGTGCCAGTCGTGAGGGCTTGGGTCGTTTCTCCCAGGAGGTGGACCCCGCGCAGCGCCAGGTCGTGGAGGATCGCCTTCAACTCCTCCACATGCGTCCCGGTGCGTCCGGTGCGGGCGTTGACCAGGGTATCGAGGTCGGTCGCGGTGAGCGTCATCGCGTCTTCCGTGTGATCCGTTTCTTTTGACGATGCGTGGCCGGAGGCTCGTCGGCTGCGACAACCTGAGTCTCAGGAACAGGCTCAGGGGCTTGGACAGGCTCAGGCTCAACCACAAAGAGCCCCTGCATGGACGGTTGACAGAGATGGTCAACCAAGGGCTGATCCGCCACCTCGCCCACGGGATCAAAGACGTAACTGACCCCCTTCCACTCCACGGTCTTGCTCGGTTTCAGGCCGGTGTACCGGAGCCGCATCGAACCTCCTGTGTCATCGCCCAGAGCGTGCCGTAGAGGATCGCCCCCAACAACGAGAGTGGGCCGACGTGCCAGGGGACGCTGTACCAGGACACGGCGAGGGCACTGACCCCCATCCAACTCAGCGGGTGCTCCCAGAGGCGTTGCCGGGTGATCCGCCAGGCCAGCGTCCCCAGCGCCACCGCCCACGCCAGCACCATGACGAGCCCGCCGTCATACCAGGCTTGGAGCGTGTCCTGATGCGCGAGCGTCCACGGCAGGAGGGCCGGGTTCGGCTCAGGCCGAGGCCACGTCCGCGCATCGACGCTCCATCCGCCCAGGCCGTGACCAAACAGGAACGCCGAGAGGCTGGACGTGATCCCCTCCCACACCATCCGCCACTCGACGAGACGATCCCGCACACTGAAGCTCTCCCCGATCCCCCGCCAGCCCAGGGAGGCGCACGCTATCCCCCACGCCACCCGCGACGGCCACGCGCGCCACCAGCGCATCCCCGACCACCACCCCACCCCACCCACGAGCGCCCAGGTCTGCATCTGCCACCCCATCCAGCCCAGGATCGGCGCCACCAGCCACCCCACACCGCGCATCCAGATCGGTGTGGTGATCGTCAGCCAGTTCGCCCACGTCGTGCGGCTGTCCATGAGGCCCGTCAGGGGCCGATCCGTCACCGCCTGCCATCCCCACACCGCTATCCCGATCCCCGTCAGGAGGCGCAGTCCGATGAGCCACCGCGCCGGATCAGGCCGGGCGCGGACACACCAGCTCGCCACCAAGCTCCAGGCCAGCGTCCACCGAAAGACCGTCCAGGAGAGGCCGCACGGGTTGAGCGCGGTCAGCAGCAGTGTCCACGCCCCCACCCAGCGCAGGACGGGCGGCTGCACCACGGCCACGCCCCCAACACTCGCCGAGAGCCAGGTCAGCGTCCACTGCCCGGCCCGCAGGTTCCCCTGGCTGGCGATGGGCAGCAGCGAGCACGAGAGACAGACGATGGGCAGTCCCCATGACAGCGCGTCGCGGAGAGCCGCCCATCGTCGCATTCCTCACGTGTTATTGCTTCGCGGTGTAGACGAACTCCGCATTCCACAGATAGAGGTCCGAGATCACCGTGTCATCCCGGAACACCCGCACCGTCACCAACTGCCCCGCCGTCAGCGCCGACCAGTCCGCAGGCGTCAGTGTCACTTCCACCGGCGAGCCGGAGCCCCCGCTGGCGATCTGCGCCGCCGCCGGGTTCGTCACGGCGGCATCCAGCGCCGTGCTGCCGTTCACCGTCGAGACATACGTTTCATAGTCATAGTACGCATGTCCCCCGGCTAATCCCTCCGACGAGACCATGAGCCGCAACTGCCCATTGCCCAGGTAGTCCAGCGGCACGCGGACATTGATCGCCGCCGCGGTCGTCTCGTTATCATCCCATTTGATGGCCGGGATATTGCTCGACACATTTTCTTCGATGCTGGGCGTGGTCGCATCGGTCAGCGGGATACAGGCCGCCCCGGTGTCCGAACAGAACGCCGCCAAGGGCAGCGCCACCGACCGCTGCCGGGCCGCCTCGAAGCTCGGCAAGATGACCCGATGCGTGGTGTTCGACGCGCTGTTGATCTTGACCGACCGGCTGCCGCTATAGATCAGCACGTCCACGCTGGTGGTGCTCACCGGCAGGTAGAACTCGCCGACCCCGCTCGCCGTATCGACAGCGAAGTCGTTCGTCTTCGTGGTGCCTTCGTCGTTGCTGTAGATCGTCGCCTGCGTCGCGGTGCCCGCCGTGTAGACGATCACGTTGGCCGAGGTGACGGGCTTGCCATTTTCATCCTCCACCGAGACAAACCACTTCTGCTCCCCCAACGCGAAGGCAGGAGCGGCGAGGGACAGCGCGAACAGCGCCGTCATCGCCCCAGTCAGGAATCGTTTCATCATGGTCTCTCCGTTATGCCTCCCGCTTAGTCCGCCGCGTAGTAGGTATCCAGCGCAATCACGCCGAAGTCGATGCTGTTGTAGACCGTCTTCTCCACCTTGTGGATCACATCCACCAAGACGCCGGGGATGCGGTTGTACTTGAACAGCTTCTCGTACCACTCCGGCAACTGGCCGTAGGCATGGACGGCGGCCTGCGCCCCCAAGAGCAGCGCCCGCGCCCCGGTCGTGGCCCCGCCCGCCCCCCAGGTTGAGTAGGTCGGAATCCGCTCATACTCGAACAGGACCACCCCATCCCACATGCCGAGATTCCCGGAGAAGAGCGCATTGTCCGGCCCGCGCGTGCCGCCTTCCCGCTGTGCCTGCTGCCACGCCGTCTCCGCCTTCAGCGCCTTGCTCTGGTAGTCGTGCATGAGGCAGACATAGTGATTCCGCCCATTCACGCGCACCGGACGCACTTTCGGGGTCGTGAGGCGCGCCAGCCGCTTGGCCCGCGAAATGAGCGTCGTATCGAAGGTATCGCCGCTGTCAATGTCCGCCGTGCTCGTCGCGTTGCCGCCAAAACGGTTGCGCGTCGAGGTGGGGGCGGTGGTGAGCGCCGTCACCGTCTGCCGTTCCAAATAGTCCGCGAGCCAGTCCTGCAAGGCCAGCTTGAACTCGGAGCGCAGATCGAAGGCGGGCCGCTTGAAGTCCATCTTGGACTTCGCCCGGACGGCGTTGCCCTTCTCCTGCAAGGTCACGGAGAAGTCGTGAAACACGATCTCTTCCTCTTGGCCTTCCGGATCGTCGGCCTCGAGATCGATCCCCGCCCCGGTCAACTGCATCCGCAGCGGGGTTGTGATCCGATCCCCGGATTTCGCCGTGAGATCGGTGTTCATCTGGATGATCGAGTCCGAGGACTCGGCAATCCACTTCGAGAACCACAAGTCTTTCAACGCCGCCCGGAACACCTTCGTCGCCCAAATCTTGGCCGTCAGGTTGTCCCCGGAGGCGAAGGTCGTCATCGCCATTCGCGCTTACTCCTTTGGTGGCTTAGCCGGTTTTCTTGAGCAACGCATCCAACTCCTCATCGCTCAATCCGGCGATCTCTTCATCGGTCAACTTGGTGAGGTCTTTGTCTCCCGCCTTCCCCCCGCCCCCTTTGAGCGTCGGGAGCTTGCCGGTCTCGTCGATCTGACGCACCACGTCCTCACGCGCGCGCTTGCGCTCCAGATCGCGGAATTTCGGGGACTCACGGAGCGCGATCTTGTACGCTTTCTCCGCCGGCTTGCCCCCGGGCCGACGCGCTTCACGCTGCACGTCCTCCCACAGCGAGGGGTCGGACTTCGCCAGCGTCTTGAACTCGTCTAGCGCATCGTCGTAGGGCACCGCATCCTTCCCGCTCGTCTTTTCGGTCATGCGGGCTTCGTCATCCGCCATCCGCTCCTCGGCCCGGGCCACGCTGTCTTGCTCCCGCGACTTCGCCAACGCCTTCGTCAAGCCCGTCAGCGCCTTCTTGAACGTGCCCGCCGTCAGGTAGTCCTCATCCTTGAGGGTGGAGAGGCCGAGGTCTTCAACTTCCCCCTCCGCCTTCTTGACCGTGGCTTCGAGCTGTTGCCGCAGACGGCGTTCCTCGCGCAGATCGTTGACCGTCCCCGTCCGCTCATGCTCCAGTTCCTTGAGCTTCGCGGTCAGGTCGGTAATCTGCGTGGTCAGCGTTTGGAGTTGGGCCGCTTGGTCGGCGCTGGCCTCGGGCGTCTTCCCCTTGTTGGCGTCATCCGCCCCAGCCTCCAACTCCGTCTCTGCTGCCGCAGCCGTTCCCTCAATCAACATCGTTCCACCCTCCAGTGATTCGCCACGCACACATCCCGGTGCGGGTTCGGGATCATCGCCACTGACGCGGGGCGATGGTCGCGGATCGTCCAGACCAAAGAAAAGCCCGTGGGCCCAGCTAGGGATCAGCTAGCCAGATCAGATTGTCAGTGACGAGCGGCAGGGCCTCCTGTCGCGGGAGCGCCATTCGTCGTCTTCGGCGCCGTCTTCGCGGCCAGTTCCGCCTGCTGATCGGCCCGCGCTTGCGCCTGCTGCGCCTGGATGCTCTCGATGATCTGCTCTTTGTCGGGAATATCGGACGCGGCCAGAATCGCCTCCGGGGGAATGGGCACGCCCGCCTTCACCGCCCCGATCAACTGCTCGAAGTTCGCCATCCGGGTCGTCGGAGTGGAGGTCTGCATATCAATCGTCACGCCGTAGCTGCCCAGCGAGAGGTCGTTCAAGACGCGCTCCGAGGCCATCGCCAGCGACTGCTGCCGGACGTTGATGGGCACCTGCTGCACTTCGCCATCGACCAGGAGCGTCAAGACTTCCTGGTTGGAGTAGGCCCCAGATTTTTGAATCAACTCCAGCAACACCTGCCCCAGCGTCAGTTTGGTGAAGCGGAAATTATCGAACACGGACTCCAGCACCACCGCGCCCTGCTGCTGCCGACGGAGCATGGCAATCCCGGACTGCGACTCCGCTTGCCCCTGCGGCCCCGTGACCCCCAGCAAATCCGCATTGACGCCCGTGATGCGCTTGATCTCGTTATAGCCCATCTCGCCCAGCGTCAGATGCCCTTCGGAGATCGGAGAGGGATGGAGGCGCTCCGGCTTCGGTCGGCCTTGCCGATACTTGATATGCAGTCCAGGCTTGCTGCCGAACTCCTCCAGATCATCTTCGTTCGTCACGGAGCCTTCTTCGTAGACCCAGCCGGAGTTGGCCGATTGGTTCAGATGGTGCAAGGCTTGGCTCTTGCGCTTATTCGCCTCGCGCTGCGGGTCTTTGGCGTGGGTGATGAGGCCGAAGCTCTCCCCTTCGATCCAGTAGGCGAAGAAGGGCACGGTGGTAAAGCGCGTCTGGCCGGGGTAGTGATCGATCTCATGGAACAGCTCGACATTGCCCACCCACACGGAATGATGGAAGCGTGGGCGCGTGCGCTCGAAATACTTGAAGGCGGGGCGGTTTTGGATGAGGGCCTTCGCTCGCGCCCGGCCCATGTCCAAGCGCACCATCTTGCCGGATTCGACGTTGAGCAAGAAGCGCTGGGTCTCGTAGTCCTTCCACTCGCCTTCTCGGACCCGCAGGCGCAACCGAGCAATGTCCATGCGGCTGTGCGAGACCGGGGCGGGTTCCTGCGTGTAGCCCGTGGTCTCGACCCCCTGCTTGACCATATCGGCGTTGGTCAGGTGCACGCCAGCCAGTCGCTCCTTCGCGTCGGGGAACATGCGCTCAATGCGGCCCCGCGGAAGCCAGCGGTCTTTGAAGACGTAGTCCCCATCGTTCAGATCATAGGCGTCGTGGAAGGGATCATGCTTCACGCGAAAGGGCGAGAACCACTCGTAGACCAGCTCGCCGGTCGTGGGGTCGCGGTCGTAGTCCACGCGGGCCGAGAGGAAGGCTTTGCCGGTCACGCAGCCATAGACAAAGGCCATCGCCTCGTGCCAGTCGCCTTGACTCGTGTGCTTGATATGCTTCAGGAGCGCGGTCAAGACTTCGGCGACCTGGCGCGTGCCATCCTTCTGCGGGTAGGCTTTCCAGTCCTGCCGGTTCTGGCGCTGGAGGCCGGACACGAGGTTGACCATGCCGAGGAGGTAGTTGAAGGTGAGCGCGGGCCGATTCTCTTGGTCAAGCGTCTGGAGGTCTTTGGCGTCCCACTGGCGTCCGAGGTAAAAGCTCAGGTCTTCGCGGGCCTGGCGCTCCCATTGCGCTTGCGCCGACTCGCTGATGGTGTACCAAGTGTTGAGCTGTTGGATTCGCCCGTCTTCGGTTGAGAGGTCATAGGTCGCGGTGGGATCGCCGCCCTGGGCGGGATCATCCGAGGTCGGGGCAAGGCGGGCGAGTTGGGCGTCGGTGGTCATCAGTTCAGCCGTTCCACATCAGCATGAGTACGATTAGTAATGTGATGTAGAGCGTGCCGTAGATCGCTGCACACATGTCATCGGACGAAACGCCCTCATCCTCAGCGGTGAGCTTCACACCGTCACCAAGATCGGCTTCTTGTGCTGTTTCCAATACTCAGCCAGCACACGAAATACCGCATAGACAGGCCGCTGCTCCACGTCGTAGTCATGATTCAGAATATCGGAGAGCCGCCGCATGATGCGCCGACTCCACAGCGACAGCGGCACCGCCTGGAAATCCTCGCCCACGGCCCACCGCATGAGCTCATGGACGTAGTACCAGTCCAGCTCCGCATCGGCCAGCGCGTGCTTTACGATGCGGGCGAAGCGCTGATGGTCGGTCGAGAAGGCGCTGCTGCCGAATAACGACTCCGCCGGATCGACCCGGATCATCAGCCGGTCGTCTTCGGCGTAGAGACGTGGCTTGCGGTGGTAGGGGAGCACCCCTCGCCTCATGCCATCGTCTCCCGAATCCGACGGACTTTCTCTTGCTTGAGTTTCCGAGCCATGCCCTGATGCTGCATGGGCCCGATCTTCCGCACTTCCACGCCCACCTCCGTGCGCTTCCCGTTGGTGATCGTCTCAGACGTGCCGCGCAATTCGACGGTCGCCTTGACCGTCTGCCCGGGTGCAATCGCGGGGAACTTCTCGGCCTCGGTGCCGTACAGATGCAGCGAGGGATACGACTTCCCTGGCACTTTCATCGGCCTAGCGAGACTTTCACGTTTGGGGGTCGTGCCAAGGTCTTTCATGGCTTACTTGTGCGGATCGACGTTCACGCGCTCTTCGGTGAGCTGATCCGCCGCCTTCGCTTTGTTGACGCCGGTGCAACTCGTCTCGCCCACCTTCTTTCCCTGTCCTGGGTAGCTCTTGGTGGTCGCGTCCGACTCCTTGCCTTTAGTCGGCTCGTCTTCGTAGCTCGCCATCATCGCCTCCGTCGTTTCTCCCGCTGCAAGCGTAACTTCATTGTGGCCTTGCCAGACCGATCATTCACCAGCCCGCCCTCCGCCGCCTTCGCTTCGGCGTTCCGCATCGCGCTCCCCAGTTTCGATTTCGGCATCAGCCCTCCGTCGTCAGTCCGCCGTGGTCTTTCAAATCCGCTTTAATCGCCAATTCAAGGTCGTAGGGCGAGCTGTGCTTCCGAGGGAAATAGTGCGCGGTCTTCCAGCCACAGGCGCAGAGGACAAAGGCTTCGAGGGAGTCGTTGATGGGGGTGACGGTGACGTGGAACTCGTGGCCGGGGGGCAACTGGCCGAACCGCTCAAAGCCCGTGAGCGTGAGAGTGCGGGGCATCCTAAACTCGGAGTATAGTCCGAATCAGGAAGTCAAGCAAATTATTGTGGCGTCGGCTCCTGGGGTGGCTCCGGTTCCACCGTATCTGCCTGTGCGTCCGTCGTCGCATGGTAGGCGCAGCTTTTGAATTGGCCGGTGTCGTCGTTCTCCATGCACCCACACATGAAGCGCGTCCAGCCTTCCTTGAAAAACCGAGACTTCGCGCTACTCATGTTCTCCTCACGCCGCCATCGCTGACCCGCGCTGTCGGCTTCGGCTTCTCCATTCGTCCCGCCAATCCTCTTTGTCATCCTTCCGCTTCTGTGGCGGCCCGTACAAGTCCGCCCCCAGCCCCTTGACCGCCAACGCCAGCGCGATCACGCAGTCATCGAAATAGCCTTCCCCTTCGGGACAGCCGTAGTAAATCTGCCCCGTCTTCCCCATCGTGATCTGAAACTCCTCCAACTCCTCCTCCAATTGGGGAATCTTCGGGAACGTGATGAGGCGGGAGGCTATCGCCAAGCGCAGCAGCTCAACCAGCTCGCGCTTGCTTTGGCTGCTGAACTTCACGCCCTCAACCGAGAGGCCCAACTGCCGGAGGTCTTCGGCAATGGGATCCCCGGCCGTGATTCCGGTCGTGTCAATCCAGACCCAGGCGTTGTTGTACCGCTTGGCGAGATCGGCAAGGGCTTGGCGCTGCACACCCCACATGGTATCCGTGAGCCGCAAGAACGCCACCACATGACGCGCCACCACATCGATGACGACATACACGGTGGCATCGTGGGAGCGCCCGAAATCGCCCCCCAGAACGTAGCGGCGGCCGAGCTGGGGTGGCTCCAGCTCGCCCAGGACACACGCCGGCCAGCCCCGGAAAACCGACATGGCCCCTTCGAGCCACGCGCACTCAAACTCCTGGCTGTAGAAGGCATCGAGCATATCGGCCTTCGCCTCATCGAGCGACCATTGCGGAATCAGACCGCTCTGCGAGGCTTTCAACTCCCACGCTTTCCAATGGCCGCCTTGTTGCGCCCGCTGCCAGGTGTCCCACGCATGATTCTTCCCTTTCGGCGTGAAACAGAACAGCGCCCAGCCGCCGGACGCGGCAAGGAGGGGCCGGAAGATTTCGGTGTAGGTCTCCGGCTTCATCTGCGCCCACTCATCGAAGACCACGCCATGACAGGCCGGTCCGCGCAAGCTATCTGGCCGGTCAGCACCGGCGATCCGTAAGGTCGAACCGGAGTGAAACGTCCCGACGAGATCGGATTGATTGAAGGGTTTCGATAACGCAGACGCTGGCAGATACCGCGGGAGCATCGACTGATCCGTGAGCAGCGTCGCCTTCGCCTGTTTGAGTTTCGGGAAGACGTGGAAATAGGTGTGGTTCTGGTGCGTCGCGGCGGCGGCGATGAGTTTATTGAGGGCCAGCGTCGTCTTGCGAGACTTCCGGTGCCAGTTCAACACTTGGTTCGGCGTCTGATCCTCCCCCCCCTGACGGTGCGGGTCGTGCATCTGAAACGCTGGCACGGGCACGGAGGGGGGAGAGGTCATTTGTGCTTTGACGTGCGCAATCGCCTGACGAATCACCTCAGGCGGGAGGGAGGACGGCTTTTTCGGTGGCATCGCTCACGGGCGGCAGTTGTCGCTCCCACTGTTCAACAAACTTCAAGCGTTCTTCTGGATTCGGGAGGAGGGCATTGATCTGCATGACGATGAACGCCACCAGTTGCTTCGGATCTTGGCTATCATCACGGTCTCGATAGCCGTGATTGTTCTTGAGGTCGAAGATCGCCCCCGCTGTCGAATACACGCCAGCGTGCAATCCTTCAAGGAGTTGATGCAGTTGGATTTGCTTCGCTTTTTTATATGCTTCACGGAACGCGGGCTGCGCATCTTGCCACCGCGACATGGTTTCCATCGTAATGTTGAGCTGCGTCGCAAACGCCTCGAAGCGACCCGGCAGCTTGCCCAACGGATGATCCTCAATGTGGCTGCCGGACTCCTTCCCATCGCTGACGACCATGGGGCGTGTGACCATCGGCCCGCCGCGCTGGATGAACGCCACCAACTGCTGGCAGTAGGCCGGGCGGTAGGTGGTCGGACGACCGATCTTACGCCTGCGCGGTAAGGCACTAGGACGGGATGCGTGCACGCTAACAGTCCTACCGGCAAGGCGTGTCATCTCCTCCAACACCGATCCGCGGCGGACTGCGTCGGCGCTTCCGCGCCTGCGTCCGCCGCGCTCTCAACGCCTCACGTTGCGCGGGCGTCATCCCTACCGACACCCTGTGAGGGCGAGGGTGGCCGCCTCCAGGCGCCGATCCTCCGCGCTCCGTCGTCGCTCATCCAGATGTTCCAGCCGCGTGACGGCTTCCGTCATCTGCTGCCCGAACTCCTCCCGCAGCGTCTTCAGTTGCGCCTGGGTCTGGTAGGTCATCTCCAGATTCGCCATCACCGCCAGCTCATGGTCATGCGCGCGTTCCAACGCCCCACGCCAGAGGACGGCATACCACAGGTTGATCGGGATGGACAGGACGGCTAGGGTGACGGACAGCACCCCGACGGCGGCCCAGCGACGGGAGAGAGGGGGCATGGTTAGTGTGCGTGTTCCACAGCGAGGATCATGTGGCCGATTACTTCGGCGATCTGAGGCACAATCGCATTGCCTAACGCTTTAAGTCGGTCCACCCGATGGGGAACCCCATGAGCCACTCGACCCACATTGGGTTCAGGGAGCCACTCACAATGTTCCGTCCGTGACTTTGTAGACCGTCGCGCCGATTGGCCGTTGGTGTTGGCATCATCGCTACCGCCGTCTGGAGATTCTTGCCGCCCTGCCGTCCCTGTGTGCCCGTGCCGGTCGAACAACTGCTGTGCGGTGTCGGCCACATCCGCACTTGCGCCGTCAATGCTCCTTTTGTCGGTTTCTTCTCTGCTTCCGATGCTCTTGGCGTGAGCCAGAATCCAGAGCCGCTCTCTCCGGTGCGGGGCATTGACGGCACAAGCCGGAACAGTAACCGCCCCGACGGTGTAGCCGAGGGCTTCCAGGTCAGATAGCACTTGGTCGAGCGCCATCTTGATGAGGCCAGGCACATTTTCAGCCACGACCCAACGGGGTCGGACTTCTTCAATAATGCGGTACATTTCCGGCCAGAGGTGACGGTCATCGTCTGTGCCTCGTCGCTTCCCGGCAACGGAGAAGGGCTGGCAAGGGAAGCCGCCGCTGATGAGGTCAACTCGTGGCAAGCACCCATCGCAATCCCCTTGACCTTTCTGGTGAGCGTCATCTGTGCCTCGCCGTGTTGTGCTCGAACTATCGTTTTCTTGTTGCTCCGCTCGTAACTGTCCTGACTGCGTGGCGTGGGCCAGAACCCCGTGGACGGATCGAACGTCGGTGTATCGTTTGACATCAGGCCAATGTTTTTCCAAGACCTTCAGGGCGTAAGGGTCGCATTCCACTTGCCACAGAGTCTTAATTCCGGCTCGCTCGAAGCCGAGGTCAAAGCCGCCGATGCCACTAAAGAGTGACCCATGCGTCAGCATCCGCTGATCGGATGCGTCCGTGCGCACTCCTCCCGCGCATTCAGCTCCACCCGCTTGAACATCGCCACCAGGCAGGTCACGCAGTCCAGTTGACGCAGCGTCGGGTCATGCGGACAGCAGAAGCCGCAGCCGCAAAAGCGGCGGCGACAGCCGTAGAAGCCGAGGCGACGGCGACTGATGCCAAGACATATGCTGACACCGCAAAGATGAAGGCTGACGCCGCCATGAGCAAGGCCGACGCAAATCTAGTATGGGTTAGTCTCATTGGGTGGGCCGGATTCAATCTTTTTGGGTTTCTTATTTTTTGTCTAGGTTGGCAGCTTCGTCCGCTACGAGAATTCCTATCAAGACAGCTCCGAAGATTCCTGACCACAGTACTAGCGACAAGAGAATCCACGCCACTACCAGCCCCGGCGAAATACAAGCCAGCTCCCGCGCCAATTGTTGAAACAATGGCATCGGTGAAGCCTCTAGATAAGCCGCTCGAAAATACGAGACGCCCAACAGCAACGTCCCCATAATCCCAAACGATATTGCCAGCCTGCAAAGGTTGCCGATCATCCCGGTTTCCTCCAACACCGATCCCACACCCTATGCCGCCCACACCACCGTTTCTCCGTCCGGTACAGGACGTTGTCATAGCCGGGGCGCTCCGTGAGCGGGGAGAAGAGGATGGAGTGCTGCCGGCCGTAGAGCGCCCGCGCCTGGTCGGGGTCGGATTTGACGCCGCGGGTGGAGGGCATCAGAAATCCAAGACCTCTTGGCTCAGGCGCTTGGCAGCGATCTCGCAGTACTTCTCCTCGATCTCAATGCCGATGGCCTTCCGGCGCAGGTCTTTGGCGGCGCGGAGCGTGGTGCCGGAGCCCATGAAGGGGTCGAGGATGGTTCTTTCAATAAATGGGGTAAATGTTAAGAGCTGATGAAAGAGCGGAATAGGTTTTGGAGTAGGATGACCACTCTCTTTTGCCTTAGCAGAGTTCGCTGTAAACACATCGGATCGATGATTTTGATTTCCTGCATAGTTGCCTTTGATGCCGTAAAAGCAGATAGCTTCCCAGTGGGGATAGATTGGGTAAGCAATTAGACCTAATGTTCCATATGGCTTATTCCAAATACCGATCCATTCAGGTCGAACTGGTAAATCTAGCAAACGAACTTGCGGGCAGAAAATGGCTGACGGTTTTTGTTGCTCCACAATTAACGTAACCGACCAACGAAACGTCTCAAGCGTATCACTTGATAAGGCTCCATAATATTTTCCGACCCCATAGGGCGGATCACTGAGAATCGCATCGAACTGCAAGTATGGCATCAGAATATGACTATCCCCATGATAAATCGTAATCCCATCATGCTCGTAGTAGGGCGTCGGCAGCGTCATAGGACAGTGGGCAGCCAAGTGGCAGGCGTGACAGAGCCAGGGCCCGTCACGAGCTCATCAGTCATCAGGCTGATGACACGCCAACACCACGCACGCGCCTCCGCTCCACAGCATCACCATACACAGCAACGGATTGACCCACGACCACACACATCGCCAAAAAATCGACGGGTCAAGCGTATAGAGTGTTCGCAGCGGTTGCACAACTCCCTGCCAGATCAACACTACCGCCACCGAGAAACACCCCATGGCCGCCAGCGCGTAGAACCAGATGGTGCAGATGTTTAATGGCTTCATCCGTTTCCCTTGCCGGGAGCCGTTCGTCATCGACATCCCCCACGTCTATGCCGAAACAGCCCACTCCCACGCCGGCCGACTTCCCACATCCAGGCGCCACATTTGCCGCAGAACTTTCGGCGTCGCTTAGAACGGGGGTAATGCACGATGACGATTTCGCCGTCCTTCGGTGTCTTCTCACTCATCCTCCCTCCAATGTGGCCGCGAACGCGGCGAGCGTCTCCTGTACCCGTTGCTCACAGACCGTGGCTGCGCTGTGGTCGCGCTCGGCCATCACGGTGCGTGCGGCCTCCACCACCTGTCCGGCGGCCGCTAAGAGGGCGAGGCAGCGGGTGAGATCAGCTTTGTACGTGGCTTCTCGTTCCAAGAGCGGGTCGCATGGACCATGATAGTCAGCGCAATTACAGAACTGGCCATCGTATGAATGCCGATGAGCTCTCCTTGGCACCCATTGCGCCAGCCGCGCCTGGATGGGGGCGAGGAGGGAGGCAAAGGTCATGGCGGAGTCTCCATGGTCAAATCGAACCAAATCTTCATCGGCGCTCTTCTATTTGCTCCCACCCCACACACAACTGCCGATGACGCTCAGGAGGATCAGCGTGAGGCCAAACCACACCCAGGGGGCGGGACGTTCTGTCCAGTCGGAATCGCGGCAGGGCATCATGCCCTTATTTGGCCCACAATGGCCTAAAAATCAACGAACGCAGCATCACGTCCCTTTCCTCGGTTCGCGGCCTCGCGTCTATTTTCATGCCTTAAAACCCCCCAAACTCACGCTTGCGGAATCGGATCGAGTCTGTGTTGGCCGAATCATCTAGACCGCCTCCTCTCTCATCGCGTCGTCCGTGGCGAGATCGTGGTGTCCCGCCAGCACCAAACGGAGGGAGTCGAGGATGGCGTCTGGCAATGCGCGCGACGTGGCCCAGGCCAGCAGTTCGGTCAACGTATGGCGGTTGGCGTGGTTCTGCGCCGCGATCTGGGCGTCTTGGGCATAAAACTCCGCATGGTTCTTCCGGAGCGTGCGCTGTTCCGTGTCCGTCCACGCCTGTCGCTCCTGGCGCGTGAGCGCACGATACTCCGCCACTGACCACGGAGGGGTTGGCGCCGGCCGCCACCGATACGCTTCCAGCAGATCCAACTGAGCCG
>ERZ1292637.595-Hain-H14-01um-R3-595-length-19099-cov-5_pt1 | contig 14509 bp, 23 predicted proteins | sample MGYA00564405_ERZ1292637 | MGnify/ENA primary metagenome ERZ1292637 (study PRJEB36523, sample SAMEA6512645) | groundwater metagenome | collected 2019-01-09 | study: AquaDiva: Metagenomics assemblies of 32 groundwater samples | reverse complement strand
TTCCCATCGGGACTAGTGGCCTCAACGCGGCGAAATAAGGGTTTCATGGCCTATACATACACAGGGTGTTTGCAGGTCCCGCAGAAAACTTTCTGGATTTCGAGGACTGTTTTCGCTGATTCAATCTTCCTAAGCGGTCGGCAGTCGCAGGGACATGGTTGGAGCTCGCACTTCTGACACATTTCTATCCCATCGGTGAACAGTTGCAGTGTTCAGAGATACGCAAGCAGCCTTGGCAACGCTCAAGACCCAGCCTCGATTTGGTCGTCTTCCTCCCGCAACGACAAGGAAATCCCGTCTTCAATCACGATCGATGCTCGGGTGCTTGGCGTAGATATCCTCCGGCGACATCTTGTGATAGGCAGGATTTTTGAAGTCCAGCAGCTTTCCCTGGGGCATGTCACGCAGGTAGATGAAGCCGTTGACCTTGTTCTTCATCGGCCTTATCCAGTTGTAGGCAGTCTGGACAGCAATCTTGGACCTCTCAGCACCCGCGTCGACCATGGTGGCGTACTTCAACGGCTCGGCCGCTTCCTTGAGCTCCTTCTCGAGGTCAAGGGCGATATCGGCTTCGCACTTCTTCTGGACCTCGACGTAGCCCTTCCATCCTTCCTGTATCTGCTTGATCACCCACACCCGGAAGGGGTGCGTCTTGCCTTGGTGCGTCGCTCCCTCGTATGTCGTCGCATCTGGCATTGGTTGGGCTTCGTCCGCGATTTTTCTCTCTCTCACACGCACGGGGATACTTGGACGTCCTTTTTGCTCTCGATGATAGACGGAGCTGTTGCAGCGGTCGTGCATCAGCCTGAGGTTCCACCGGCGGTTGTTCTTGTTGTTCCTGTCGATGTGGTGGAATTCCAGGTCGGTATGGACGTTCACGACTTCGGCCTTACAATGCCAGCATTTGCTGGCATCTCTCTTCTTGATGTATTCCTTGGCCTCGTCAGCTGCCGTTCCCCGCAGCTTGGCAAGGATTTCCCACGAGAACAGAACCTTCGTTTGGTCCTCCCCGACAGCATACACGGTGGAGGTGTTTTCTCTCTCTCCCGACGGCATGATGGGCGTTCTTGGATTTACGGTAATTATAAGAATGTAGGGTGAAAAGTGCAAACCTCTGGTGTATTTATTTGAGCCATCCTTATGTCGACATCCCTATACTTAAATTGCCGTAGGGCATAGACAACCTCATGTCTGAAGCGGAGGAAGAGTGCGAGCCGTGCAAGGTTGGCGTCCTTCTGGGAATCGGCAAGTACGTCTGCGAGCAGAATCTCTCCGGCGACGACAAGAAAGAGTGTGACGATCTTTACGAGAAGTGCGTCGTAGGCGAGATATCGGTCAAGGATTTCATCGAGGCGATAAAGACGAAAGTGACAGACCCGCAGGACCTGAAGACGCTCGATAGCGTGTCCGAAGTCGCTGACAAGTTTGACCTGACTCCTGAGAAGGTTAGGGAAGTGACCGAGAGCCTAGCAAGCGCTCCAGCTCAGTAGGTTCGTCTTAAGCCCGTTTCTTCGATTTTCAGTGTCGGATTGAACGTCATAAGATATCGTATTGCCTCATCTATGCTGATGCGCTTCCCTTCCCGCACTGAGAGGTCCGCCGCTATTTTGACCAATGCAATATAGATATCCTCGGCAACGCTGATCGTGTTGCTTGGTTTGGTTATACGAATTATAAAGCCACTGATGAGCCCTTGCTCCAGACTGTCTGGATCAACGGTGAGAACTGGGTCGTCGTGGTCGTCATCGAAAACCAACACTTTTGCATCGGCCCCAACTATCTTCTCAACCTGTCCAGAGGTGAAGTTGAGAGTGTGGCCGTAGGCTAATTTTACTTCGAAAAACCCTCCCGAGGTCCTGAAGTCAGGTGTTTTCCTTCCTTGGTGTATGACGTTGGTGTATCCTTGTTTCTGTAACCATTTGAATGCTTTCAGCTCTGTCTTGTTCATGAACATACCTAGCATGTCTATACACGCGCGTCTTCCTTAAATGTTATCGGGTCGTAGATGAATCCATGGTCTCCGGAGCTTCGAGACGAATCAAGCTGTCCGTCAACCTGAAGCCATTCGTATCCCGAGTGGTCCGTGACGGCAAGGCTCAGAGGCAGTTCACTGCAACCTACGGGCACAGCGTGGGTGGATGCGTGAGAAGCGCAGTAAGGAAGGGAATGTCGGGCGCTGCGATCCACCAGGCCGTAAGGGACTGCGCTAAGGGTAGAGCGCGCGGCAGAGCCACAGAGTAGAGTAGTCAGGCCCTCTCGGCCACTACTTTCCCCTCTTTATCTATCGAAAACTTCACGCCCTTGGCGGTTATAGGCAGCTCTTCCTTCTTCCTGAACTGGAACCAGACCTGCATGATCTGGCGTTTGATGCAGCGGGTCTGCTTCTTCTCGATTTCTTCCCTGGTTATCTGCCCTTTCCTCAGCCGACGTCGCATCGTTCTGGTAGGTTCGCATTTCGCCTCCGCTATCCTCTTGATTATCTCCACCCGGTTGTGGGCAGGAGAGTTTGAGAGGTCGTTGATGATGCCTTGGACTCGCTGGTAGAAGTCCTGTTCCTCGGCTAGGCTCATCAGCTTTAAAGGGGGCTTTCCACTAATTAAGTGGCGTGTCTGTTGAGGAGAGACCCAAGAAGATACCCTGCAAGGTGAGGCTCGACCAAGCTCCCGACTGCGGAGACAGGTCTTCTAGGATGGGGTTCGTCATGTGCTGGGCGAGGCATGTTGGCGTCAAGGAGAAGGGTTTAGATTTGTCGACTGCCACTAAAGAGGCATGGAAGATTTTGAGGGAGAAGTGCAATGCCTGAGTTCACCGACCTGACGATCAAGAAGATGGGCGAGGCCACCGTCGACAAGGGCAGCTTCAGACGGACGAAGCTCGTTGCCGTCTGGAGCGATAACTCGATGACCGAATGCACCAGGGAGTCGCCCCCGGACGCCGAAGTATCTGCTGAAATCCAGTGCGTGGTAGAAGAAGTGGACAAGGCGGCCATGAGCTTCTTCGAGAGACTCGGCCAGCTGGAGAGGGAGGGGATGAAGGTCAGGGTTCTCTACGACAGCGAGGAAGTGGTGCAGCGCTCCGAGATGGGGCCCCTCGGCTCTCTCCGTGAAGGCAAGCTCTACTAGTGCCACGTGGCACATTCAGGGCATAGCGCCTATAGACAAAGTTATAACTCGGAAAATGCACTAATACAATCTCAGTGACTTGGTAACGAGAAAGCTACCAGAGGAGAACAGACGTGCCCGCGAAATGCTGGTCGCTGGTGCCACGTACGAAGAGGTCATCAAAGAAACGGGCATACCCGCCGAGACAGTCCAGGCGCTTGACCGATGGCTGAATGGGAAGCTAGGCCAGAACTGGTTGAGGGACCACCCTGAGTTAGTGCCAAGGGTGAAAGGGATTGACGAAAAGAAGGTTCCGGGAATAGCTCTGGCTCAACCCCAAAGAACGTCAGCTCAACAGTCTCGGTCGACGGTCACCCAGGTCGGTAGCGGGCGCTCGCAACTGCTTGTCTCGTCGCTGTCGGCGCCAGAAGTCGTCGGGGAGGTCGAGGTGGAGCAGCCAGCCCTGACGGCAAAGAACATCTCGGTCACAATGACTCCTCTGACGATCATGTGGTTGAACTACGCCAGGTCCATAGGGTACGACCAATCACCCCATCAGTTTTTGGAGGACGTGGTCGTAGGGTGGTTCAGGGATAGAGGCATCACCATGGGCATAATCAAGAAGGAGGACAACCTGAAGGCCCTGATGACGGCGAAGAACGTGAAGATATTTGTAGTCAGGGAGGGCGGGGAAGAGTCATGACGCGCCTAGACGAAGTCGTGGTGAAGGACCAAGCCTCAGAGGCAGGGCAGTCCGAGCCGAGGATATCGAAGACGATCGACGACGTACTGAAGGAGGAGGACACTTCTTTGGTCCAGGAGGCCAAGAGATCGAGGCTGGAAGAGATTGTGGCGAACAGGAAGAAGCGGACAGCAGAAGCTAAAAGGGACACAACTCGACTGGAGGAGGGCTTGCCAGGGGCTAACGTCTCGGTTTCAGGGAATACCAGCGCGGCTATACTCAAGATGCTCGTAGACTCGGGGATGGATGGTACGAAGGCGAGCCAGTTCATAAAGGAGCTTGACCAGGAGAGCCTCGCCAAAATCGCAATCATGTCAGGTGGCAACAGGGGGTCGGACTTTCTGCTGCCTCTGATCTTGGCGGGTAAGAACCAAGGAACGACCGCGAAGGAGCTGGCAGAGATTGGTCGGAGCTACATCGACGTGGCTCAGGAAGCCATGCAGAACGCCGGAAGCGGTCCGACTGCAACCGAGCTCGTCACCCTGATGGTCACCTTGAACGATAAGATGCGGCCACCAGCACCCGACAATTCAGCGGTTACGGCTCTCAGCGCGAAGGTCGACGCCCAGAACGCGCAGGTCCTCAATCTGATGAACGAGATGAACAAGGAGCGGGTTGATCACCAGAAGGAACTCGCACTGGTGAGAGAAAATGAACTCAAGTCCCAGATAGCAAACGTGCAGGCGCAGGTAGCCAACTACCAGAACAGGGATCCGTTCAAAGAATTGGAGACCTACAAGAACACGCTCGAGAAGTTTGGCTTCAAGGTAGGCACAGGAGGCGCAGACGACATAGACCGTACCAGCAAGATCGTCGACACAATCATGAAGGCCCCCGCAGTCGACAAACTCGCGTCGGCCATAGGAGACTCGATTAGGAACCGCAGACCTGGCGCGGGTGCAGCGCAGGCGGCCGCCTCGCCTGGTTCACAGTTCCTCTGCGACGTCTGCCTGCAGTCGGGAGTCAGGACCACCCTGACGCCGTCGGCCGATGCGCTCGCTGGCAAGGCTCCGGTGCTCTGCCCCGTGTGTGGTAGCAGCTTCAGCAAGGGGCAATAAGTTGAGAGAATGGACAGAGCAGAGGAACTCTTCCTCCACTTCATCAGCACCTATACCGTAGAGGATATCCAAGCCGCAATCTTTCACGACTTCGACCTTGGCCAGCTCGTCAGGGAAGAGATTCCCGACTACGTCGAAGGCTTCAAGATGTTCGTCGAGGCCTACAACCGCAGCCACCAGGGATGGAGGGAAAAGGCGCACGAGAACCCGCAGCTCGCAGCCGAGAAGATCATCAACTTCCTCAAGCAGCACAGGCCTGAACTCGGACATGAGATAGACTCTTACAAGCAACGGCCGACGGCTTCCAGGGCGGGGTTCGTAACCAGTGTCGCCACGACGACCACCCTAACCCATGACCCAAACAGACACGCTGGCAAGGAGTGGGTCGCGAAGAACCTGCTGTCGCTTGAGGAGGTCTTCTTCTCCTGATCTCCAGGCAGGAAGCGGAAGACGAGCTGCGGCGGAAGACTAGGAGAGTGCCGGGCGCGGTGGCTCAGAATATCCTTGGCGACCCTGAGTTCCAGCGATACCTGAACAGGTGGATGCTGGGCACCCATATCCAGTGGGGGCTCATCCTCGCGGTCTTCTTCATCGGAATCAACTACACGGTAATCTGGGTCACAGATACGTTTCACGTTCCGTCCTGGGAGATTGCGCTGGTTCTCGTGCCGTGTGGCACACTCGGCATGATCTGGCAGGCGCTCTACTACAGAATCAAGAAGAAACCCTCGGAAGAATCCACGCGGAGTTAGGAAATATTTATAGAACATCGCCCTACATAATGAATAGGGAACTTTCTTGGTGACGACCTATTAATGGCGAGCCCACAAGAAGTATTTGGAGAGCGGATGGCTTCGGCGGAGACCGAAATCAAGAACATCAAGGAGGAATACAACAGGGTACTTGAGACACTTCAGGGTCTTTCCTCAAAGTTGGACGGCATAACTAAGACAATCTCGAGGATGTCGCTTGTCTATCCTCTGCTTTCCGTCTTGACAGGGTTCATCGGGCTCCTAATCGGCATCAGAATCTCTTAACTTAATTACTTCTTCGGCGAAATAACACCAATGGCCGTCCATGATCACAAGGCCCCAGGCACCTGCCTCTTGTGCGCAATCAAGCACATGGGAGCTGCGAAGATCAAGTTCGGCGAGGCTATAGCTTCAAGCGACCCAGAGAGAAAGCAGAGGCGGCTCCTTGACGTCACCTTCGAGATGAACGAGGCCGAAACGGTCCACCTCAGTAACGAGTATCCAGAGCTCAGCAAAAGGGTTAGGGACCTCCGCAAGGAAGTAGAGGAAGCGGCATACGGGAAAGAGCTCCAGGTATCAACCAGCGACATTGACCAGTTAATCGACGAGATGGTCGCGAAGGTTACCAAGGGCATGGTCATGACAGAGAAGCAGCGTGAGGGAATCAGGGAAGCTCTGGCAAATACGCCAATTGGGGGATACCCCCCCGATGAGCAGTTCAGGGAAGTGCTTCCCGTCACACCTGAAAACGTGCTCAGGGCCATACGCCACTACGAGGGCGAATACAAGGCACCCGCCAGCATCAGTGACATACAGTTCATCCTGACTATACCCCATGGTTCTCCAGTCGACAAGGACATCGACAGGCAGCTCGCGCGGGCACCTCCCGAAGAAATTCGGGAGGCCTTGGACGAGCTCATGGCGGCGGGAAAAATTAAGACGACTGAATTTGGGGGCTACGTCAACCCGGAATACGCGGAAACTCCTAAAGGCTTTAATATTGCAAAAACCATTAATGACCAGAGACGAATGCTTTCAGGAAAAGAAGTCGCAGTAATAGCTGGCAGCCAGTTCGCTGCCAAAGGAACTGAAAAGGCTCTGCCCATGCTTGACAAGAATCTGGGCATCACTGATCCGGTCTGGAACCTGGACAAGGTAGCCAGCCCAGTGATAGGAGCGGTACTCCTTCTCCTCAGCCTCACAAAGTACGGCCAGCGGATGAAGGCCAACACCCAGCTCGCCCTCGTTTCATACGGCGCACACCTCCTGACTGACGTTGTGGACACAGCCGTCGAGATGTCGGCGGGATCGACTCAGGGCTTCCGCCTGCAGGCCACTCCCGGTACGCAGACATATCCGACGGGACCAGGACAGAGGTTTCCGATCTTCTAGGTGATGAAAAGTGTCGTACTTCATGAGGCTTCAGGCAAGACTGCCAGACGCGGCAGTCGCACAGGCCGTTCAGAAGGCCATTGCCGATGGTGTGAAAACGTGGCAGATACCCTTCCAGAACGAGTACCCCGACACGGGCTTCGGTATCGTCCCGCTTACGGCGAAGGCCGTCGCTGCGACGAACCAGGCGAGCGGTCTTCAGGGAGCCGGAGTCGCTGGTAGCGGTGCCTGGGGGGTGACCGCGGTTACAGTCAGCACTTGGACGGACTGGGTCAACCTCACCATTGACGACAGAACGTACCACGTCGTAGGAGGCATCTTCAACAGGACCTCGGCCCCGCACATCGTCAGGATAAGGCCGAAGGCGAACGGTCAGGATCTCCCTGCCCTAGACATAGAGCAGGTATACACTTGGGAGGAGACGCAGGCCTACCTGGAGCAGCCATACATCGTCAGGCCAGGGGCGAACCACACCATGCGTGTATTCACCGACGCCACGATCGCGGGCGTACCAGCCGAGAAGATAGGTTTGCTTGGCTACCTTCTCGCCAAGAAGGCCTACCTGATCGCCGAGTAGGCTGAGCAACCCCTCAACACACACAAAACGAGGGACAAAAAAATGCGAGACGACCTCCCAAAGGAAGGCTACGTAGTCACGTTCCAGGGCGACGAGGGTTTCAACGGGAAGTTCTACAGGCTGCTGACCACAGAGGATTTCGAGTACGTCACGGGCCAGACTTCCGGAACGCCCGAGTTCTCCACGGTGACTACCAACAACAACACGGGATTCAAGGACATCGACGTCCTCGAGCCGTCGCACGTTCCGCTGAGGTGCGCCTACGTCGAGATGGGGTTCAAGGACGGCCTCAACTACGCATTCAAGCTCAAGTCGGGAGTCATCAGATACGGCCCTGACCACGACCTGAACGCGGCGGTCCTGAACAACCTGAAGAGCCCGTTCTTCTCGCCGGTCCTGAGCTTCTGGCTCGTATGGGACTGGTTCCCTTCGGTCCAGGCAACCAACACGACCCCGTTCACCGTGACGCCGAAGGTCTATTTCCGTGGCAAGAAGTACGACATCGAGGAAGTTCCGTTACAGGAGAGGCAGAGGGCGATACAGAGCGGCAAGTACACCCTCATTACCCTTGGAGGGATAAAGCCCTCTTGATCAGGGAAGCGGTCGGCAACCTGATAGCCAACTTCAAGATAGTCGGCCCCACGGGCGAGTGGGTCCCTGATATGGACGACGACAGGAGCCAGTTCCCGCAGGACATCGCGAGCGGCGTGGCGCAGCTGAGCACGGCTTCCATTTACCAGATTGTCTCGGCCTTCTCCTCGTTCTGGTTCAAGCCGGAGACGGTAATCATCAACAACGACGCTGGCGTCGTCAACAAGGTGGTCTTCTACAACGGGCCTTCGCAGTCGGCGACGGCGTTCGCCATGTACCTGAAGGCCTGTGACACGGTCTTCCTGCAGAGGGACCAGCTCAGGGGAATATTCATCACCAGCGGGATATGGATCTCGAACCTGGTAGCGAGCGTTACGGTGAGGGTCGGAGGCAAGCTCATCGCAAGTCTGCCAACGGGACAGCTCTAGGTGAGCTAGTTGTCTTGGCTCCGTTCTAACTTCAAGCTTGGCGCAGCGCAGGACTTCGGTGACGCATTACCGGGGTCGGCGGTCGTCGCGGGCAGCTTCCTTCCAGCCGCAGCGGGAGGGGTGGGAGGGGCGTCCCAGATGCAGGGAGGGTTCTTCTGGGGATCCTTCGCTTCTCAGCTGTCGGGGGTAGGCTTCTGGAGGCAGAGCGCCCTTGGTCTCCTTAGCGCGTTCTGGGGAACGATCTTCCATCCGTCCGGGTCGGGGTACAAGGCGCTACCGTTCGCCATCGTCGACGTCTCCGGAGACGGTGTCTCGAGCCCCGTTTTCTACAACCTTTCGGCCACTCACGCCCTGGCCTCGGTCGACAGCATCATCATCATCGGAGTAAGGAAGGCGTCGCAGACTGTGGGCAGCGGAGTCATGATGACGTCGGCGAGCAACATCTCCGTCCACTTCTACTACTTCGGCTGGATCGTGAGCGCGCCGTCGCCTTGAGCGACAATAAGGCAGAGGAACTTAAGGAAAGATTCAGAAATTTATCAGGACTGCGCCATGTTACAGTGGACGAAATCTTAAACAGGGCATTCGCATGCAACCTTGAATCAATTCTAGCAATTGATGCAAACATAGAGGCCAGGACGGCAATTATTAGTAGTATACTTTCGTCAAGACGACTGGAGAGAGTAAAAATAGAGCGTCCGCCGAACGACTCGACTGAATTTTACGAGAAGAAGCTCGAAGACCAATTTGCTTTGAGTCGTGACCTCGTCAGTTATCTGACAAAGAAATGCTCCTGTAGCTCTGGTGAATAACCCTGAAGGGAGAAATCATCCTGGGAATTCTGGGGCTCGCTTTTACCGCGATCTATACCTACGCTGCCTGGATACAGGTCGTCCAGCCGTCATCCGAGGAACCTCGCTATATCTTCTGACGCGAAATAGGGATTTCATGCCCTGGGTAGAAGATTTAAATTCGGCAGAACCAATAGAGTACACGCTTAGTAGGCGGGTCCACGGCAATCGCTCTGAGGCCGACAATGCGGCTAATGACCTGATTGCGATTCCAAACTGAAGGCTACAACCTTCAGGGAAAGAAAGTCACAAAGTGGGCCAACCCAGGGAGGCCGCGGCCTCCCTGGGACCTACGCTACCAAAGTTTAATTTTATGCGCTAGCCATCCTCAAGGCATGGTTGCTGATATCGGAGTAATTCTCGCAAAAGACGGGACGGAGTTCCCCACTCATGGAGCAAAGATACTTCGCAAGGATGAACAGGGAATCTACTTCGTTGCCGCTGACCAGCGGGTCGACGTCCAAAAGGACGCTTTGCTCCTGATGCTGAAGAACGAGCAAGCGAGAATGTTCCTTCGGAGTTGAAACAATTAATTGTGCCACGTGGCACATGAGGCCTTGCCACGTGGCTTGTCCGAGCGTCTCGAGACCAGGGATCAGGTCTCGAGTTAGAGCAGGCCTAGCACTCTACCCCGTACGCCCGGTTGCTACAGCTGAAGCGTGTGGCGCTTTAAGGCTTCCTCGAGGCTCATTGTCGAAATCCTAGTTCCGTGCAGCACGGTGTAGGGCGAGCAGTTGATCGTCTTGGCCATGCTGACCTGAATCCCGTGATGCAGAACTTCACGATACCCGTTGAAGACGTCGTCCGTCACCACCTTGAACCCGAAAGGATTGCTGTCGTACCGGTAGTGCTTGAGGGCGTCCTGCACCTTACCCTTTGCCATTTCGAGGAAGCCGTTCCAGTACGTCGTGTTCATCGGCTGGACGTCAGGCCCGTAGCTGAGATCCATACCGACCAGGATGACTATTCTGTGGCCGAGAAACTCGCCGAGCGCCCAAGCGAAGCCCCCCGCGTTTCCGTAGCTGGAAGCGAGCGTCTTCTCCCCCGTCATCCAGTACATTACTCGAGAGACGCTCATCGGGCCGTTGATGTTGTCCATAACGACCGAAAACCAGAATATTTCTCCGGGACAGATGGCTGCGACCGATGGATGAACCTGGCTGTTGAAGACCGCCTTGACCCTGGCGTTCTCCACGATCGGGTCTTTGTAGAAGTCTGCGACAACCTCGTCTCCGTCGACGCTTACCACGTACTCGGGCACGATTCCTTCCTTCAGCAGCGGGACCAGCATCCTGTCTGTGGCTATTACGTGGCCCTTGAACTTCTTCAGGAGCTCGAACTGCCCGAACTTCTCTATGCTCGGGCCTGCTCCGACCACCACGCACGGCCCTGCGCATGTGTCCTTGAGCTCAAGGGTGCCACGGCCGTTCCTGATGCGAGGAAGGTTCTCCGCCAGGTTGTTCCACCACAGCTTTTCGCGGAGCCAGTAGGTCCGCTCGGAGATGTCCCTCGGGCTGAGAGTCCTGTAGTCGCCCATCAGGACCACGTATGGAAAGAGCCGAGCTCGCGCAGCTTGTCGACGTCCTTGGCCTGGACAAGCCGTTGGATTGCAAGCAGGCTTCCGAAGTCGAACTTCGAGAAGTGTACTCGGGGATTGGGGTCGGCGTAATCCTCAAGGTATTTTTCAAGGTAGCTGGCATCCTTCCAGTCGTCGCTGGGCATCTGTCTGAAGAGGTTCACGTCGACTCCCCATTTGCTTTTGGAGATGAAGTCCGTGAGGTCGAGGATGTCCTTGAACGTCTGTTCGGGCTTGCCTATTTCAGTGGTCAAATGGGCGTTGATTCCCACCTTGGTCAGACTGTCGACGGCCCCTTTGACTAGCTCGTTATCACCCTTCAGTGATAACTCCACGAACTTGCACCCTGCGTCCTTCAGAGACCTTATCAGGCCTGAATCGGTGACAGTCTTCGGGTCGGCCACGCAGCTGAAGGGCACGACCTCGTTCAGCTCCTCTTCCATATACCGTTCGAGAAACATGTCGAGCCACTTCCGGTCCGCCATGAATCCTTTGTCAAGAATATTGGCAAAATCAATCCGATATCGGAATGCACAGTAGCGTATGTTCTCGATTGCGCGGTCGACGCCAGGGCGGACGTTCCCTCTCTCCCACAGGAAGCTCAGGCGCCTCTTGCAAGTCATCGCTTCTGAGGAGAAGGGGAAAATAGCCGAGAAGTGCCAGTAGACGTCGAGCGGTATGTAACCGTAGGCGGGGAATGGCAGGCCCTGTACATCCTCAGTGCCGTAGTCTAAGCGATCGGTCAGGAGAATTTCTTCTTTGTCACGGTAAGCTGAGCAGGGCACCAGCTCCCACCGCTTGTGCTCCACCCTGGCCATCAATTCGGTGAAGGCTCTTTCCTGGTTTCCAAAGATTACGACGTCGACCTCGGAATTCAGCTTCATGAACTGCCGTGGCAGGTTATCGACGACTTCGCCGCTGGCGCTCATCGCCACGTTTGGGAGCTGCTTCCTGAAAATCGGGGCAATCTGCCTGAAGTGTTTATACTGGTCGAAGTCTACGCTGAAGTGAATCAGGTCCCACTCGGCAAGTTTCAGGTCTCGCCTGATCGCCTCGGGACTGTCGTCCTCCCTGTGAGCGTCCAAGTCTCCCAGGGAGAGCTGCTCGCCGAGCATCTCCCCTATGCTGTAGAGGACTCCCAGCCTTACCGGAATATGGACGGGCATCATCTTCTGCCTGACGGGATTCACGAGCAGGACTTTCATTTCTTGTACTTCCCCAACCACTCTTTGAATGGCATGGATTTGATGCCTTCGCCGAAGAGCGAGCCGCCCTCGGTGCAGTTAATCGTCTCGACCCACTTCGGAGTTACCGAGAGCATGTCTCTGAAGCTCTCCCTGTAGTGCCTGAAGACCGGGTCGATGACTGCATCGGTGTTGAGGTCTGGATTGTGAATTGTCTCGAAGGCGCTGCGAACCAATGCCACGTTGCCGCCAGTCTTCTGCATCAGTCCGTTCCAGTAGTAAGTCGACTCGAGAGGGTCTTCAGGGAGGTATCCGAGGTTGAGTCCTATCAGGGCGACCGGACTCTTTCTCATCACCAGCCAGGACAGGACCCAGGCCGTCGCTCCCGCGTGGCCACCAGCCTGCATCGCCGGGATTCCGCTGGGGTGCTTTTCGCTCATCGTCATAAACTGGTGCATTTTCGTGTAGGACTCGATTTGCCGCCAGTCGTCGAAGAGTGGAAGCAGGAAGTAGGTTTTCGCTCCGACCTTCTCGACCTGTTGCACCACGTTAGGCGCCACGGAAGACGTCAGGGCGACCTTGATGTGGGGCCCGTACTTCTCCACGAGCTCGTGTTCGTACCACTTGCGAATCAGCTCCCTGTTCCCGTCGACGCTGACGCTCAGAAAGTTTTCGACCAGGTCGGGCCTGACTCCCGCCTTCAGAGTGTCGATCAGGGCGCCGTCTGTGCAAACCACCGTGCCCCTGTAGTCCGAGTTGGCCAGCAGCTCAAGGTGCTTGTTCTTGAAGACCGATGGACCGCGCCCGATTACAATCGCGCTCCCCGTCGGGAAGTCTGGATCCTTGCCTTCCTTCTCCGCCTGCGTGCATTCAGCCGGGACGAGGGCGTTGATTGACTCGCTGACCCAGATTTTCGGAAGGTTCTTCGAGAGATTCTGGATCCAGGTCTCCAGCAGACTGTCGCGGGTCGTATGCTGAATCATTTCGCTGGGACTGTCGACCAGATTTACGCCGACGACCAGGTGGCTCATCCAGTCGCTCCAGTCCTTCTCCTCGAAGCCGTCGCTCTCTTTCTTCTTGAGGAGCTTCTGGTAGGTGGCCTCTGACAGCCCCTTGACGATGATGTCCCTACGCAACAGCGATCTCTTCTTTGCGTTGGTCGGTGACGGTCGCTTTTCTTTTCTTCCTCACGCGGTTGACCGCCTCAGTCGCAACTCTCTCGAACTCTTCCTTGCTCAGTTTCTGAGTGGCCTTGTCGCAATCCATTCTCGAGATGTCCTCGAATTCCTTGTCGACTTTCGACATCTCTCCTGGTTGCACCAGCTTCAGAAGTTCAGGAAGCTCCTGGCCAATGCGATGTTTGAACAATCTACTCAGTTGACTCACCTCCTTCTTTGATCACTACGGTCGGCAGCTTCTCCATCTCCGAGATTATTCCTCTTGAGTACTTGTAATACCTGGGAGGGTCGGTTCCTACCTGGAAGATTACGTCGAGCGGAGAGACTTTCGCATACCCGTCGCCGATGAAGAGGACATCGATGAAGAACTCGCCCTCCACGCCCTCCTGAAGCGCTACCTCGAGCGCCTTCTTGAGCGCCTCGTCGTTGTTGCCGGCTCCAATTCTGCCCTTGAGCTGGTTCAGAAGCAGTTTGGTGTTGCGATGGATTTCAACAGTCGTGGTAGAAGATGCCACAAGCTATGGGAACTATAGTCCGCTTTAAAACATTTGGGAGCTAGAAAGTGCCACGTGGCACACTCTAGCTTACTTCAGCGCTTGTGGACTCGAGACTATCCAGCCTTGTGCTATGAAGTGGACTGACGCGTTGCTCGCAAGCGTGAGGGCGAGCTGCCCGCCTCCAGAACCTGCCGCCGTTGTCGTGACTCTGAATACGGCGACTACGGCTATCGAGTTGTCCCCTGCCAGAGCCATGGTGGCTGATAGTCTGTAGAAAGCCGGGCTTGTTGCTTCAACGCCAGAGAAGTCCTGGAATGCGACGGGCACTACCTTGAAGCCCGCCCCTGCCAAGAGAAGGTTGCTGGCGAGTGTCGCTCCGTAGGTGCTGTAGATGAACTCCGCGGCGGAGATTTGCAGGAAACCAACACCTGACAGCTGTGAAGCAAAGGACATCATCACGAGTCCTCCACCGCGAGGTACGTCGGGCTCCACGAAGCTACCTGCGATCCAGTTCTTGAAGTTCTGCCCGATTGTATCGAAGTCTACGTCTCTCGCTTTCCACTTGAAATTGCTCTTTACCCA
>ERZ1292637.859-Hain-H14-01um-R3-859-length-14523-cov-10_pt1 | contig 14523 bp, 14 predicted proteins | sample MGYA00564405_ERZ1292637 | MGnify/ENA primary metagenome ERZ1292637 (study PRJEB36523, sample SAMEA6512645) | groundwater metagenome | collected 2019-01-09 | study: AquaDiva: Metagenomics assemblies of 32 groundwater samples | reverse complement strand
TCAGGGCGTAGTTCTCAGGCCGTCCGCCCTTCTGGATGTCCCGCAGCGGGTTCCAGTTGAGCCTGGCGGTCTCCACGGGCGTCAGCACGCCGGATCACTTCCTGAGTCCGATTCCGTAGCCGAACGCATCCGCGGCGGTCGTCGTGAAGAGTCCCGTCACGAACGGCGTCACGGTCTGCGTCGACGCCGCACCCTTCTTGAAGTAGAAGGGCAGCGGGTCCTGCTCGACCCAGACGCCGATCGAGGCGGCAGTCCCCAGTCCCGGCGTGATGCCCGACGTGGGGTATTCCTGAGGCTCGAAGTCACCGATCGTGGACGTGACCTCGACGAACGCGGTCTGCGGTTCGGCCGTCGTCAGGGCTGCGTCCGAGATATGCAACCAGGTCCCGCTGACGAGCTGCGTGTACCGGCTTGGGATCGTCGCAGCCAGGAGCGAAGTCCTGGCGATCGTCGTCGACGCGCCGTTGGAGCTGACGGATCCCTGATGCGGCATGACCGAGCCAGCAGCCGCGTAGTCGAACCATTTCGCAGGAGGCGAATCTCCTGCGAGGTGCGCGAAACCGGCCTCGATCGCGTAGTTGTCCGCCGGTTCGATGCCCATCTGCGACAGAGAGAGATTCACGACGTTCCCCGGTCCCGCCGGAAGGTCGAGCGCGATCCACCGAGCCGGGACGGCCTGACCCATCGAAGTCGTGGCGATGCCGCCGCCCGATGCGGATGCAAGGACGAAATCGGCCGCACCGGCCGCGATCTCGAGGTCTGCGGACGTGAGCCGGAGACGGGCCATCATCGCCGTCGCCGCCGTCTGTGCGGCCCGTACGGCGTTGTAGGAGATGCCGACTGCGTGGGTCGTGCCATCGCGGAGTCGGATATCGCCGTTCCTCGTGTCGATCGCGTCGAACGAGCCGATCGTCGTGCCGACGGACGCATCGTTCGCGACGATGGAGTAGACGCCCATTAGAGGGTCACCCCCATCATGCTCAGAGCCTTCTTGACCGGCTCGGCGATCCGCGTCTTGTTGACGATCTTCCGGCCGATGCCGAGGCCGTACTTCTCGAGGAAGTAACGCTTCGTCGTGTCGAAGAAGGCGAACGAATCGGTCTGCGGCTTGTAGCCGGTCGTCTTCGCCTGGTACTCGTCATAGATGCCCTCGAACCCTTCGGAACCGCGCTCGAGGAACGATCCCGCCGTCGCGTCTGCCTCCGGCAGAAGGGCTGTAACCGACAGGCGGGACAGCGCGGCCGCATGACCGATCTTCTTGGAGCCCCACTGGTCCGCCAGTGCGACGGCGGCACCCTTCCAGTAATTCGGCGATTTGACCCGTTCCAGGGCGAACTTCGCGTCCTTTCCCTGGATGGCTGCGTACACCGGCGGGCCGCCGATCTGCACGGCAAGCTTCGCGGCCTGGTACTGTGCTCCCAATTTCGGCGCACTCGACTTCTCCTTCGTCTTCTTTGCCATGTGTTCACAACCCGTATGGAGATTTGTTCGTCACCCGGTACGTCACCGACGTGCCGGAAGGACCTTCACCCTGGATTCGTTCGGCCATCCACATCTTGCCCGCGTCAATGAGCGTCGCCATGAGCTCGTTCTCCTTGCGGAACTTCGCGGATACGGGCTTGGCGATGGCCTTCAGCATCTGCGCCCGCCGGTCGCCCTCGAACGCTGCCGGGCCCATCGCGACCTGGACGTTCTTCAGCTCGTCCGTCAAGGCCTCGCTCTCGTGCCTTAGTCCGGCGGTCATGTAGGCGGCCTCGCGACCTTGCCAATTGGCGATCCATGCGCCCAGAGCATCGGGCAAGCCATCGAAGCGACTCTTCATATCCGTGATGAGACCGTCGAAGCGCGTCTCGAGCTCTTCGATGCGACTGTCGACGTTCGGAGGCATCTGTGCCGTCATCCGGGCCTCGAAGCCGCCGAGATTCGTCCCAAGAGTTTCGAGTTCCCGCGAAACAAAGGCCTCCGTCTTTTGCCGAGCGTCAACTCCGTAGGCCTGCAGTTGGCGTTTCGTCCAACGGATGTGCCAGTTCGTGGCGATCCAGAGGCCGAAACCGGCTAGTCCAAGGCCGATTGCGAACCAGACTTCGACGGCGACCAAGCAAGCAGGTAACTACTTGGTAACCTTGAAGCTTTAGGATGGTTGAAAGTTCTCAACCGTCATACATACACTAAATCTATGGGGGCCCCCCCCCCGTACCAGCCAAAGGACATCCAAACTCCTCCTCCTCCTCCTCCTCCTCCTTGGGGGATACCTCTTTAGACCTGTATGCGTATGACGGTTGGGTATCAAATGGAGCCAAATAATCGGATCATATGGGCCCTCGGCTTTCTCGAGGCGAATGGTGGAGGAGTCAGGAAACAATATTTCCGGGACAAGTGTCTCGCATTAGGATCGCTTTCCTATAGCGGATTCTATGCCTTCGTATCCGCATTGCGAGGATTTGATTGGATCGAGGAAAAATCCCAGAAGGACGGTGCGGTCTGGATTCTTCTCACGTCAGCAGGTCTCGAACAGCTTCAAGCATTGAAGGGGCAGGAACCCTGATGGATTGCTCCGCATGCGGTTTCCTCGAGGCTCCCGGTCAATGTCCGCGTTGCCGCCGCGATCTGTGCCGAGATTGCCTTCGGACGCACATCTGCCGCCTCGGATTCATCAATGTGAGACGAAAAGCCGGGAGGATTCAATGAAACTGAACGCACAGACACCATGCAGGACGACGGGACGGACTGTCTCATCCCAACATTCCTCCTCCCGTCGTTCCGCTGTTTTTGAGGGAGCGTGAGCTGATTGGCACCACGTGACCGCATCCGCGCCCTCGAAGCGGAGCTGAGCCTTTTGCGAAAAGCCTCGGGAAAAACGGTTACCGAGATTACGGCCCTCGTTGAAGAGGGCTTCGAGAATTGGCATCAAATCGCTGATGATTACAAAGCGGAGCTTGCCATTGAGAAAGACGCACATCTCATTGCTGTTCAAAAAGGGCTCAAAGGTGAGAAGGAGCGCGACGCGCTGAAGGCCGAGGTCGAGCGGCTGCGGGAGATTGCCTTCATGCACGGTTGCGAGGATACGGAGAAATGCGGACTTGTCAAGGCCCGCGAGACGGAGGAAGGCTGAATGAAGATCGCGGACCTGTGCTGCGGATTGGGTGGATGGGTCATACCGGGGCATCGTTTCATCGGTTTCGATATCGAACGGATGCCCTATCCTGGGGAATTCGTCCTCGCAGATGTGCGGGCCCTCGACGGCCGACGGTTCCGGGACTTCGACCTGATCCTGGCGAGTCCTCCCTGCCAGCAGTTCTCGCAGATGCTTCGGATCGGCAAAGACCGGACGCCGCCGAATCCGGACCTGTCCATCGTCGAGGCGTGTTTCCGGATCCGACGCGAAAGCGGAGTGCCCACAATCATCGAGAATGTGCGGGATGCGAGACGTTACTTCCCCGAGCCGGCTCAATGCCACCGTGGACCATATTGGCTTTGGGGCGATGTTCCGCTTCTCCCGATTCTGAGACTCAAGCCAAAGATCGGCGGTTCCTTCCACAAGGGCCGTCCTTCTTGGTCCGTCAGGCGATGGAATGACAAGAGCAACTCGCAAGAAAGGGCTAGGATTCCGAGGGAACTCGCCAGGGCTGTAATCGGGGCGTTCGCATGAATTGCCCATATACATTCGGTCAACCGAACCACAACGGAATCCGGTCCGATGATCCAGGCGTGGTGAGTACTTGAAGGAACGATTCGTGTCAGACAAGTTCCTGTGTCCCGTGTGTCATAACCGGTTTGCCAATCTGATTCGGCATCTCAAACGGAACCGGGCGTGCAACAGAAGAGCGGCTTCCATCCCCCCCGTCGTTCTCGATAGCACGCCCGAGAACTTTTTGGAAGCCGAAGGAGAAGGAGTTCCATGAATAGGAAATGCGACCATGCGCAACTGCTGTTCGTCGGCGATGACGACGTAGGAGAGTGGGCTATCTGCGAAGAATGTATGCCAGTACGGTTGTGGCGGCTCTATCGGCGTTCGCCGTCCACGAGCTCTATCACTTCGCCGACTGGCTCAGCTGGGGTCTTGGGTACAACGGTCTCCGGACCGTGAGAGACGCCCTCTGGCCGTTCTTCGGGGCCCATGACCTGTTTGGCTACGTCAGCCATGCAATCGTCAACATAGCCGTGCTCCTGGCCCTTGGCTGGGCCTTCGTGCGTGCGCTCAGGTCATCCGTTGGATCGCGATGAGCGCGTACCACGTCGGCTGGGAGTCCACGGCTGCGTGAGCCGTATGCACGGACGGCTGCGTAACGGCATGAGCGTCGACCGCCGTGCCAGCGTGCGCGTCGACGGCTCCGCCCGCGTGCGCGGAGTGGGCATCGACGGCCGTGCCTGCGTGAGTCGAGTGAGCCAGAGCCGCCCCCGTCCCGCTCGAGACTGTCGTTAGCGTCTCGTTCGTCTGTGTGCCGCTCATCGACGTATCTCCGGGGTGCCCGACGGAGCCACCAGTCGCGGTCGGAAAGTACCGCTGCGTGTGGACGTGCGCGATGTTATCCGCATGATCCGAGTGAGCCGACGGCTGCGTCACGACGTGCGCCGAGTGCCCGGAAGGCTGCGTGAAGACGTGGGCCCCTGGCTGCGTCACGACGTGGGCCGCCACGGCGGTCCCGGCGTGAGAGAGGTTGTCCGAATGAGCGTGGATATCGGCTCCGCCCGTCGTGTCAACCGTGTGCCCCGTGCCGCGGCCTACGACAAATCGGTCCCGGAGATCCGGTCCAGGAGCGTTCGCAGTGCCGTCACACTCCGCGAAACCCGTCGGGACCGCGCCATTGAGCGGGCTCCACCAGATGATCCCTCCGATCGGGACGCCTCCTCCGCCTCCGGGCGTGCCCAAGGTTCCGTCGGCCCGGATGTACTCTGTCGTATTGCCCGGTTGCGTCTGGAGATGCGTGTGAGGGGACACATGCTACCCTGCCCAGGCGCAGCCAAGATGCTTCCCTCGGGCGAGATAGTTCGCCGCGGCCTGACAGGAAGTTTGGTCGCCCGCGTCGCATCGGGCCTTGGTATCGAGATAAGCACTCTCCAAGATCGCACAATCCGTTACTTTCTGAGCTGCCGCCCGGTCCCTCCTCCTGCCAAGAAACGCATCCCATTCATCCGCGAGGGGACCCTTGTAGATCTCAAGATCGAATCCGAGGCCGCCTATGCGGAGTCTTCCGAACAGGAAGGCGGCTCCGATTGCCCCCCCGACGGCCAGGACGCCCAGGCCGATCGGGTTCGCGTGCAAGGATATGTCGATCGGCTCGAGGCTCTCCACCTTCGCATATCGCACCCGGCCTTTCTCCGTGAATAGGAGCTTGCCGTCCTTCTCGAGCGGCACCTTCCGGACGATCCGGCGATAGACCTTGCCTTCGAGCTTCACGATGTCCGTCGAGAGGACCTTGACGACGCCCGCTACGGCCTCTCCGGCGGGCTTGGCTGCTGCCGCGGCTACGAGAGGGGCGGGCATAGGTGTCACCTTCGCGAGACCCTCGCGGCGCGAGTATCACGACCTCCGAATAATAATCGTCACGTCGCCGGACTCGAGGGCTTGTTCCGTCACGTGGACCTCGCGCTTTCGGCCCCGGTGGACCTTGCCCTTGCGCGGGAGGCGTTCGCTCGCTTGGACCTTCCGGTTCTTCCGTTGCGCGTTCGGATGCATCTTGCCGATGTGCTCGAAGAGCTTCTTGGGGAACTTTCCAGGCTCGACGAGGAAGCCCTTCTTGCAATGACGGCACTTGACGCGCTTCCGCTTCATGGCTTCACCTCGTACGGCTCATCGAGTTTCTTCACTCTGGCGTCCATCTCTTCCGTCCCCGTAACGACAGGCCCCAGAATAAGCCTACGCCTGCGGACGCGAGCTGCTCGAAGCCCGAGTCGACGCCGAAGATGCGTGCGACGAGCAACAGAGCGAGCGCGCCGAGCCCGATCAGAGAGTCGTACTTGTCGATGTGTGTCATGTGTTCACCTCCCGGCATTCAGGGCGCCTCCACCCACTCCTCAATCAAAATATATGCGCTGTGAACGTCGTTCGCGTTGCCCGTCGTGATTGCGGGGAAACGGATGATGCTATCCGTGTCCGATTCCGTCACATCGAATGGGAAGGGGCTCGGCGACGTCGTAATGTTCTCCGTGGTGAGCGTTCCATTGTCGTTTCTTCGAAGCGTCACGGGGCTGGCGTAGTACATGCCCTCCTCGGACGCCGTGAGCGCGATGTTCCCGCTGTACAGGCCTATCACCGCGTTATCCCCCGTAAGCGTGAATCCCGTCGGCTTCGTCCCGCCGAGCCCGCTGATGCGAGGCGTGTCGAACGTACGGGTCGCCACATCGGCCGAGGCATTGTAGTACCAGACAAGGCCGTGAACCTTCCGGAGCGTATTCACCGCAGCCAAGCTAACGTCCACAGCCGCCGCGTTGCCTGCGCGATCGGCTGCGAAGGCCGCTTTCCATCGAAAATGCCCCTTGCCTTCGGTCGATTCAACGAACTCCCCGACGAGGAACGGATGGCTGTCGTACGCGTAGTCCCTCGCGATCGGGAAGAACGGTCCATCGAGCTTGCGCGTGAATCCGAACCGCACGTAGAGCTGGGTCCGCACCACGTCCGTTAGGACGCCACTCACAAAGCCGCCGATGACCGTGCCCGCCCTTGTCACGGGCCGCGAGGACCCTAAGGCGGCGTTGTTCGTACCCTCGAACCTCGTGACCGTCGTCATGTTCGCGGTCCACGAGTCGATGCGGACCTCGAACCTGTCGAGCGTGCCGTCGTCGTAGGCGATGTCCACGGACGCGATGAGCGCTACGCCGGACGGGAAGGCGAACGTCGCTCCATCCGATCGCGCGTTGTAGATGACCGTCGCCACGTCGCCCATCGCAACTCTCGCCCCGATGCCCTGTGCGAACGGCGCGGGCTGGCCGAGGATCCGCGTCGAGCCGAAGGACATCTAAGCCACCTGCCTCGGCACGAACCGGTATCCGCGCTCGGCCCCTAATACGGTTGCACGGGCTTGCAGGGCGCGCAGGCGCGACGTTGGCAGGCGTTCCGGGTCGTAGCGGTGACTGAAACGTTCGAGCGCCATGAGACTTGTGTTGAGCGTCAACGGCTGCGCCCACGCCGGAGCGGTCTTGCACCCACGCTCACAGATCGTCACGCCCGGCAAGGAACGATGCCCGCACGCCATGAAGTAACGGAGTCCGCCCTTCGCGTCATAGCCCTGGCTTGTCAGGGCGTAGTTCTCAGGCCGTCCGCCCTTCTGGATGTCCCGCAGCGGGTTCCAGTTGAGCCTGGCGGTCTCCACGGGCGTCAGCACGCCGGATCACTTCCTGAGTCCGATTCCGTAGCCGAACGCATCCGCGGCGGTCGTCGTGAAGAGTCCCGTCACGAACGGCGTCACGGTCTGCGTCGACGCCGCACCCTTCTTGAAGTAGAAGGGCAGCGGGTCCTGCTCGACCCAGACGCCGATCGAGGCGGCAGTCCCCAGTCCCGGCGTGATGCCCGACGTGGGGTATTCCTGAGGCTCGAAGTCACCGATCGTGGACGTGACCTCGACGAACGCGGTCTGCGGTTCGGCCGTCGTCAGGGCTGCGTCCGAGATATGCAACCAGGTCCCGCTGACGAGCTGCGTGTACCGGCTTGGGATCGTCGCAGCCAGGAGCGAAGTCCTGGCGATCGTCGTCGACGCGCCGTTGGAGCTGACGGATCCCTGATGCGGCATGACCGAGCCAGCAGCCGCGTAGTCGAACCATTTCGCAGGAGGCGAATCTCCTGCGAGGTGCGCGAAACCGGCCTCGATCGCGTAGTTGTCCGCCGGTTCGATGCCCATCTGCGACAGAGAGAGATTCACGACGTTCCCCGGTCCCGCCGGAAGGTCGAGCGCGATCCACCGAGCCGGGACGGCCTGACCCATCGAAGTCGTGGCGATGCCGCCGCCCGATGCGGATGCAAGGACGAAATCGGCCGCACCGGCCGCGATCTCGAGGTCTGCGGACGTGAGCCGGAGACGGGCCATCATCGCCGTCGCCGCCGTCTGTGCGGCCCGTACGGCGTTGTAGGAGATGCCGACTGCGTGGGTCGTGCCATCGCGGAGTCGGATATCGCCGTTCCTCGTGTCGATCGCGTCGAACGAGCCGATCGTCGTGCCGACGGACGCATCGTTCGCGACGATGGAGTAGACGCCCATTAGAGGGTCACCCCCATCATGCTCAGAGCCTTCTTGACCGGCTCGGCGATCCGCGTCTTGTTGACGATCTTCCGGCCGATGCCGAGGCCGTACTTCTCGAGGAAGTAACGCTTCGTCGTGTCGAAGAAGGCGAACGAATCGGTCTGCGGCTTGTAGCCGGTCGTCTTCGCCTGGTACTCGTCATAGATGCCCTCGAACCCTTCGGAACCGCGCTCGAGGAACGATCCCGCCGTCGCGTCTGCCTCCGGCAGAAGGGCTGTAACCGACAGGCGGGACAGCGCGGCCGCATGACCGATCTTCTTGGAGCCCCACTGGTCCGCCAGTGCGACGGCGGCACCCTTCCAGTAATTCGGCGATTTGACCCGTTCCAGGGCGAACTTCGCGTCCTTTCCCTGGATGGCTGCGTACACCGGCGGGCCGCCGATCTGCACGGCAAGCTTCGCGGCCTGGTACTGTGCTCCCAATTTCGGCGCACTCGACTTCTCCTTCGTCTTCTTTGCCATGTGTTCACAACCCGTATGGAGATTTGTTCGTCACCCGGTACGTCACCGACGTGCCGGAAGGACCTTCACCCTGGATTCGTTCGGCCATCCACATCTTGCCCGCGTCAATGAGCGTCGCCATGAGCTCGTTCTCCTTGCGGAACTTCGCGGATACGGGCTTGGCGATGGCCTTCAGCATCTGCGCCCGCCGGTCGCCCTCGAACGCTGCCGGGCCCATCGCGACCTGGACGTTCTTCAGCTCGTCCGTCAAGGCCTCGCTCTCGTGCCTTAGTCCGGCGGTCATGTAGGCGGCCTCGCGACCTTGCCAATTGGCGATCCATGCGCCCAGAGCATCGGGCAAGCCATCGAAGCGACTCTTCATATCCGTGATGAGACCGTCGAAGCGCGTCTCGAGCTCTTCGATGCGACTGTCGACGTTCGGAGGCATCTGTGCCGTCATCCGGGCCTCGAAGCCGCCGAGATTCGTCCCAAGAGTTTCGAGTTCCCGCGAAACAAAGGCCTCCGTCTTTTGCCGAGCGTCAACTCCGTAGGCCTGCAGTTGGCGTTTCGTCCAACGGATGTGCCAGTTCGTGGCGATCCAGAGGCCGAAACCGGCTAGTCCAAGGCCGATTGCGAACCAGACTTCGACGGCGACCAAGCAAGCAGGTAACTACTTGGTAACCTTGAAGCTTTAGGATGGTTGAAAGTTCTCAACCGTCATACATACACTAAATCTATGGGGGCCCCCCCCCCGTACCAGCCAAAGGACATCCAAACTCCTCCTCCTCCTCCTCCTCCTCCTTGGGGGATACCTCTTTAGACCTGTATGCGTATGACGGTTGGGTATCAAATGGAGCCAAATAATCGGATCATATGGGCCCTCGGCTTTCTCGAGGCGAATGGTGGAGGAGTCAGGAAACAATATTTCCGGGACAAGTGTCTCGCATTAGGATCGCTTTCCTATAGCGGATTCTATGCCTTCGTATCCGCATTGCGAGGATTTGATTGGATCGAGGAAAAATCCCAGAAGGACGGTGCGGTCTGGATTCTTCTCACGTCAGCAGGTCTCGAACAGCTTCAAGCATTGAAGGGGCAGGAACCCTGATGGATTGCTCCGCATGCGGTTTCCTCGAGGCTCCCGGTCAATGTCCGCGTTGCCGCCGCGATCTGTGCCGAGATTGCCTTCGGACGCACATCTGCCGCCTCGGATTCATCAATGTGAGACGAAAAGCCGGGAGGATTCAATGAAACTGAACGCACAGACACCATGCAGGACGACGGGACGGACTGTCTCATCCCAACATTCCTCCTCCCGTCGTTCCGCTGTTTTTGAGGGAGCGTGAGCTGATTGGCACCACGTGACCGCATCCGCGCCCTCGAAGCGGAGCTGAGCCTTTTGCGAAAAGCCTCGGGAAAAACGGTTACCGAGATTACGGCCCTCGTTGAAGAGGGCTTCGAGAATTGGCATCAAATCGCTGATGATTACAAAGCGGAGCTTGCCATTGAGAAAGACGCACATCTCATTGCTGTTCAAAAAGGGCTCAAAGGTGAGAAGGAGCGCGACGCGCTGAAGGCCGAGGTCGAGCGGCTGCGGGAGATTGCCTTCATGCACGGTTGCGAGGATACGGAGAAATGCGGACTTGTCAAGGCCCGCGAGACGGAGGAAGGCTGAATGAAGATCGCGGACCTGTGCTGCGGATTGGGTGGATGGGTCATACCGGGGCATCGTTTCATCGGTTTCGATATCGAACGGATGCCCTATCCTGGGGAATTCGTCCTCGCAGATGTGCGGGCCCTCGACGGCCGACGGTTCCGGGACTTCGACCTGATCCTGGCGAGTCCTCCCTGCCAGCAGTTCTCGCAGATGCTTCGGATCGGCAAAGACCGGACGCCGCCGAATCCGGACCTGTCCATCGTCGAGGCGTGTTTCCGGATCCGACGCGAAAGCGGAGTGCCCACAATCATCGAGAATGTGCGGGATGCGAGACGTTACTTCCCCGAGCCGGCTCAATGCCACCGTGGACCATATTGGCTTTGGGGCGATGTTCCGCTTCTCCCGATTCTGAGACTCAAGCCAAAGATCGGCGGTTCCTTCCACAAGGGCCGTCCTTCTTGGTCCGTCAGGCGATGGAATGACAAGAGCAACTCGCAAGAAAGGGCTAGGATTCCGAGGGAACTCGCCAGGGCTGTAATCGGGGCGTTCGCATGAATTGCCCATATACATTCGGTCAACCGAACCACAACGGAATCCGGTCCGATGATCCAGGCGTGGTGAGTACTTGAAGGAACGATTCGTGTCAGACAAGTTCCTGTGTCCCGTGTGTCATAACCGGTTTGCCAATCTGATTCGGCATCTCAAACGGAACCGGGCGTGCAACAGAAGAGCGGCTTCCATCCCCCCCGTCGTTCTCGATAGCACGCCCGAGAACTTTTTGGAAGCCGAAGGAGAAGGAGTTCCATGAATAGGAAATGCGACCATGCGCAACTGCTGTTCGTCGGCGATGACGACGTAGGAGAGTGGGCTATCTGCGAAGAATGTATGCCAGTACGGTTGTGGCGGCTCTATCGGCGTTCGCCGTCCACGAGCTCTATCACTTCGCCGACTGGCTCAGCTGGGGTCTTGGGTACAACGGTCTCCGGACCGTGAGAGACGCCCTCTGGCCGTTCTTCGGGGCCCATGACCTGTTTGGCTACGTCAGCCATGCAATCGTCAACATAGCCGTGCTCCTGGCCCTTGGCTGGGCCTTCGTGCGTGCGCTCAGGTCATCCGTTGGATCGCGATGAGCGCGTACCACGTCGGCTGGGAGTCCACGGCTGCGTGAGCCGTATGCACGGACGGCTGCGTAACGGCATGAGCGTCGACCGCCGTGCCAGCGTGCGCGTCGACGGCTCCGCCCGCGTGCGCGGAGTGGGCATCGACGGCCGTGCCTGCGTGAGTCGAGTGAGCCAGAGCCGCCCCCGTCCCGCTCGAGACTGTCGTTAGCGTCTCGTTCGTCTGTGTGCCGCTCATCGACGTATCTCCGGGGTGCCCGACGGAGCCACCAGTCGCGGTCGGAAAGTACCGCTGCGTGTGGACGTGCGCGATGTTATCCGCATGATCCGAGTGAGCCGACGGCTGCGTCACGACGTGCGCCGAGTGCCCGGAAGGCTGCGTGAAGACGTGGGCCCCTGGCTGCGTCACGACGTGGGCCGCCACGGCGGTCCCGGCGTGAGAGAGGTTGTCCGAATGAGCGTGGATATCGGCTCCGCCCGTCGTGTCAACCGTGTGCCCCGTGCCGCGGCCTACGACAAATCGGTCCCGGAGATCCGGTCCAGGAGCGTTCGCAGTGCCGTCACACTCCGCGAAACCCGTCGGGACCGCGCCATTGAGCGGGCTCCACCAGATGATCCCTCCGATCGGGACGCCTCCTCCGCCTCCGGGCGTGCCCAAGGTTCCGTCGGCCCGGATGTACTCTGTCGTATTGCCCGGTTGCGTCTGGAGATGCGTGTGAGGGGACACATGCTACCCTGCCCAGGCGCAGCCAAGATGCTTCCCTCGGGCGAGATAGTTCGCCGCGGCCTGACAGGAAGTTTGGTCGCCCGCGTCGCATCGGGCCTTGGTATCGAGATAAGCACTCTCCAAGATCGCACAATCCGTTACTTTCTGAGCTGCCGCCCGGTCCCTCCTCCTGCCAAGAAACGCATCCCATTCATCCGCGAGGGGACCCTTGTAGATCTCAAGATCGAATCCGAGGCCGCCTATGCGGAGTCTTCCGAACAGGAAGGCGGCTCCGATTGCCCCCCCGACGGCCAGGACGCCCAGGCCGATCGGGTTCGCGTGCAAGGATATGTCGATCGGCTCGAGGCTCTCCACCTTCGCATATCGCACCCGGCCTTTCTCCGTGAATAGGAGCTTGCCGTCCTTCTCGAGCGGCACCTTCCGGACGATCCGGCGATAGACCTTGCCTTCGAGCTTCACGATGTCCGTCGAGAGGACCTTGACGACGCCCGCTACGGCCTCTCCGGCGGGCTTGGCTGCTGCCGCGGCTACGAGAGGGGCGGGCATAGGTGTCACCTTCGCGAGACCCTCGCGGCGCGAGTATCACGACCTCCGAATAATAATCGTCACGTCGCCGGACTCGAGGGCTTGTTCCGTCACGTGGACCTCGCGCTTTCGGCCCCGGTGGACCTTGCCCTTGCGCGGGAGGCGTTCGCTCGCTTGGACCTTCCGGTTCTTCCGTTGCGCGTTCGGATGCATCTTGCCGATGTGCTCGAAGAGCTTCTTGGGGAACTTTCCAGGCTCGACGAGGAAGCCCTTCTTGCAATGACGGCACTTGACGCGCTTCCGCTTCATGGCTTCACCTCGTACGGCTCATCGAGTTTCTTCACTCTGGCGTCCATCTCTTCCGTCCCCGTAACGACAGGCCCCAGAATAAGCCTACGCCTGCGGACGCGAGCTGCTCGAAGCCCGAGTCGACGCCGAAGATGCGTGCGACGAGCAACAGAGCGAGCGCGCCGAGCCCGATCAGAGAGTCGTACTTGTCGATGTGTGTCATGTGTTCACCTCCCGGCATTCAGGGCGCCTCCACCCACTCCTCAATCAAAATATATGCGCTGTGAACGTCGTTCGCGTTGCCCGTCGTGATTGCGGGGAAACGGATGATGCTATCCGTGTCCGATTCCGTCACATCGAATGGGAAGGGGCTCGGCGACGTCGTAATGTTCTCCGTGGTGAGCGTTCCATTGTCGTTTCTTCGAAGCGTCACGGGGCTGGCGTAGTACATGCCCTCCTCGGACGCCGTGAGCGCGATGTTCCCGCTGTACAGGCCTATCACCGCGTTATCCCCCGTAAGCGTGAATCCCGTCGGCTTCGTCCCGCCGAGCCCGCTGATGCGAGGCGTGTCGAACGTACGGGTCGCCACATCGGCCGAGGCATTGTAGTACCAGACAAGGCCGTGAACCTTCCGGAGCGTATTCACCGCAGCCAAGCTAACGTCCACAGCCGCCGCGTTGCCTGCGCGATCGGCTGCGAAGGCCGCTTTCCATCGAAAATGCCCCTTGCCTTCGGTCGATTCAACGAACTCCCCGACGAGGAACGGATGGCTGTCGTACGCGTAGTCCCTCGCGATCGGGAAGAACGGTCCATCGAGCTTGCGCGTGAATCCGAACCGCACGTAGAGCTGGGTCCGCACCACGTCCGTTAGGACGCCACTCACAAAGCCGCCGATGACCGTGCCCGCCCTTGTCACGGGCCGCGAGGACCCTAAGGCGGCGTTGTTCGTACCCTCGAACCTCGTGACCGTCGTCATGTTCGCGGTCCACGAGTCGATGCGGACCTCGAACCTGTCGAGCGTGCCGTCGTCGTAGGCGATGTCCACGGACGCGATGAGCGCTACGCCGGACGGGAAGGCGAACGTCGCTCCATCCGATCGCGCGTTGTAGATGACCGTCGCCACGTCGCCCATCGCAACTCTCGCCCCGATGCCCTGTGCGAACGGCGCGGGCTGGCCGAGGATCCGCGTCGAGCCGAAGGACATCTAAGCCACCTGCCTCGGCACGAACCGGTATCCGCGCTCGGCCCCTAATACGGTTGCACGGGCTTGCAGGGCGCGCAGGCGCGACGTTGGCAGGCGTTCCGGGTCGTAGCGGTGACTGAAACGTTCGAGCGCCATGAGACTTGTGTTGAGCGTCAACGGCTGCGCCCACGCCGGAGCGGTCTTGCACCCACGCTCACAGATCGTCACGCCCGGCAAGGAACGATGCCCGCACGCCATGAAGTAACGGAGTCCGCCCTTCGCGTCATAGCCCTGGCTTGTCAGGGCGTAGTTCTCAGGCCGTCCGCCCTTCTGGATGTCCCGCAGCGGGTTCCA
>ERZ1292637.625-Hain-H14-01um-R3-625-length-18680-cov-14_pt2 | contig 14576 bp, 23 predicted proteins | sample MGYA00564405_ERZ1292637 | MGnify/ENA primary metagenome ERZ1292637 (study PRJEB36523, sample SAMEA6512645) | groundwater metagenome | collected 2019-01-09 | study: AquaDiva: Metagenomics assemblies of 32 groundwater samples | reverse complement strand
CTCTGACAACCTGGTGCTCCCAGTGGGCCCTCCAGCCCGTTACGGAGCTGGCGAACGGTGACATGGAAGACGCCGTAGGGAGCACCAACTGGGTGGGCACCGACACCACTCTCGCAATGCAGGCCAACATTGGCCCGCCGTCGGAGGTCTGGCGGAACGTCCTGCGAGCTACCAACTCGGCCGGTGATGGGCGGGCCAGCTCCGCGTCGCTCTACGGCCGGGTCGGCCAGTCCTTCTACGTCTACGTGCCTGTGTCGGTGCGAGCCGGCACGGCAATCATCATCGTGCGCGACATCACGAACGGCGCAAACATCTCGCTCAGCGGCACGAGCACGACGACAGGGCGCGGCTGGACGGCGCTCGAGGTCACCGGCCAGGTGCCGGCCGCCGGCGCTGAGGTTCAGGTGTGGCTCCGAGGCACTGAGTCAACGGCGATCATCGATTGGGGGCCGGCGCACTTCCACTGGCAGGGCCAGCGCCGCATTGCCCTGCCGACACGGATCGATTCGGCCGAGCACGTCGGGCGCGTCTACTCCCTGCTTGACTACGCGACCGTCGGTCAGAACGACCGCTGGGGCCTCGAGGAGCGGGTCGAGGTGCCATCTGTCGGGCGCGAGACCGTCCTCGACGGCGTGGCGCTTCAGTTTCCCGCTGACCACCCAATAGGGAACCTCCCCTACTTCTACCAGGAGCGCGTCTTCTACGACGCGCTGAGTGCGGCCTACTTTACTGCGGCCAACCGTGTGACTGGCGACGCGGCAACGACGCTGTGCCCGCTCGACTACGCGGCCGCTGCGACCGTCCGTGTGCTCGCGGAGTGGTACATGTCGAAGCACCAAGACGACGAGGAGTTCTGGATTGGTAAGCTGGGCGAGGCACAGTCGCGGCTCAACAACATGGAGGAGCGATATGGCCCGGCGCCCATGCCCATCAGGACGCGCGAGCGTACCTTCAGTATCCCCTATGTGAAACTCTAGCAGCCAGAAAGGGGCCAACATGGGAGTAACCAACCGGCGGCTCACCCAGCCCGAAGTGGACCAGCTCACACATGACGCCCACATCACCATCGCCGAGCAGATCAAGTCCGCTGACGATGCTATCCAGCGTTGGTACGACTATGCGATGGCGACCAACCTCCACCTCCGCGCGTCCACCATCGATCATCTCGAGTACGCGGCCGACCAGTGCGACGAGGCGTCACGGCTGCTGCGTGTCCTGGTAGCTGACCTGAGGACGCCCCCGCCACCATAATGCCTGCCCCCGAGATCGTCACCGTTCCCCTGTTCCGGTCGGCCCACATGGGCTACGGCGACGCGCGCGAGACCGTACCGTACCGCTACAACCGCATCATGTACGGGTTCGACGCGCGCTTTCCGGGAGAACTCCGCTTCGGCGACTACATGCAGAACCTCACGACTACCGGCATTGGGGGGCCGCCAGTCTGGGGATCGGAGTGGCGGGACGACAGCGGCGTTTACCTGGTAGTTGTCTATGTCAGCGGGACTGCCGAACGGGAAATCCGGTTTAGCGCCGACTCGGCCCGTGGTGCGGCGTTTGCGCAGACTGTGACTGATGCCTGCTTCCACGACAACGGGTCGGGGATCGAACGGCTGGTCGTCGCACAGGGGCGTGCGGGCAACATTGTTATTCGGTCGATTGCCGATGCTAACGACTCCGTAGGCACCATCGTCCGTGATAAGGTCAAATCGATCTCTGGCGCACTCTACGGATCGGCGATTCCGGCCAGCGGATCGCGTTTTAGCGGCGTGTCGTTCTGCCCATACGGCTCCAACCCCGCAACCGCCGCTAACTGGTCGTCTACCACGCGCGTCGGGTGGGCCGGGACAGACATCAACAACATCATCAGCGTGCGGGGCGTCCCTGTCGTCATCAAGCCCGAGGGCATCTTCATGTACAACCGTGGGCGAGATCAGTGGGAGAACATGGTCCTGAGCTGGGAGGCCGACCCCCACCCGGACAACGGCCGCGCCGCGATGTCACGCGGCCCCGACGCAATCATCAGCGTCGGGCGTGGTGGCTGCATCCTCTTTGACGGCTACTCGATTCGAGACGTCTCCCCCCGCCGCGAGGCCGCGTTCGACGGTGACACGACGGCTGACAAACTGAGCTGTCTTGGTGTCTGGAAGGATTGGATCGTCGCTGTTACGTCCGTGTCGCAGGGATACCAGGGCGGGGCAGGCAGCAAGCAGGCACACCAGATTGCCGGTGGCGAAACTGCCAACCAGAAGATCGTTGCTGTGGGCAATACTCCCGTTGCCGAAGCCATCCGCTTCTGGCGCACAACGGACAACGAGGTCACGTTCACCAATGGATCAAACGCTGCCGGTGACGAGTCGCTCGCTACGACAATCGCTCTCAGCAGCCAGGACACTGCCGCAAACGGTGACTTCTTCACCATCGGCTATCGCTACCCCTGGCGTGCGTGCCTCATTGAGTTCAACCTGAGCGTCTCGCAGCGCAATACTGCCGCTAGCACGCTGACGGCCGAGTACTGGAACGGCTCAGCGTGGGCATCGATGGCGATTGTGGACATGACGATTACGGGGTCGGACGTTACGTTGGGTAAGGGTGGCCTTATCGTACTGACGGAAAACCCGACTGACTGGACGGCTCGCACCTACGGCACTGCCGGAGTAGACGACGCCGGTGGTCACTTCTACATCAGATTCTCCGTCAGTGCCACCCTCAGTGCATCGGTATTTCTTACTAATGTGCGTCTACTTCCCTGGCGCCCGGCTATCGACACAGTAGATCACCCGAACGACGGTATCGACCGCGCAGGCTGCTACCCCCATATTCTGCTCGGCAAGCTAACAGAGGATGGGGCCATCTGGCACGACATGGGCACACCTGGTGTAGCGGATGAGATCGGCTTCGTTACAGCAGGGTTCACGGGCGGAGTCGTTGGTGTGGACGCACGCAAGCTACTGCTTCTCGGCCTCCGCAACATCTACCTCTATCACCAGGCAGAAGTTGACACGTGGCCCTGGCTAGCCCCACGTGGCCTCGTCGAGTTTCCGATCCGTGCGGTTGCTCAGGGCAATATTGTGCGGCTCCGCGAGGTGCGCCTTCAGGGCCGTGACTTCGACGGCATTGCCACGATGAGTCTCTACTACCGCTACGATCCGAACGAGCGCTGGTCGAAGGTGAGCCTGGGCGCCCGCCCGCCGTTTCAGGCGCGGCCCAAGAGCGAGGGGAAGGGCGCCTTCTTCCAGTGGGCGCTTGGCTACGTTATGACCGATACGACTGATCCGCACGTCGCACGCCGCCCCGTGGTACTTATGGTGGACGCTGACTTTGAGGTTGTTGGCGGACGCGCTGATGCTGTACCGCAACGGACAATTGCCACAACGCCCCGAGGATAAGATGACCTACACGACATCCGAGCAGGGTAGCAATCCATCTGGCGGCCTTGCGCCAGCGAGTGCTAGCCTTGGGGCGATTGGCGGACTGCTTGCCTGGCAGGCCGACACTGACATCCGCCTCCGTGAGGCTATCCTCTTCGAGCCGCAGCGTCTTGCGGCCGAGGAGGTACTACGCTGCGTCTTCACGCGGACAACGGTAGACTCTGACTATCTCCAGTGGTCGCGGACAAACAATGACTTTGCCCTCTTCATTGATGGCGTAGAGAATACTCTCTGGTCGGACAACGATCTCCGCATTGCGGGTTACCTGCGTGTGGGCAGTTTGACGGCGCCAACAAACGTAACCGACGGCGATCTAACTACGACCCGCCTTCTCGTCGGCACCGACGCCGCCTTTCCCACCAACGTCGTAGCCTACGCGAACATGGTCGCTGCGGGCCTGCTGCGCGTAGACACGGGCGGCGTGCAACGCTTCCAGGTCGGCGCGAGTATCGTACAAGTCGGCGTAGACGGGTCCGCGCCCGAACTCCTCCTCACGGCAATGGATGGCGTAGACGAAGGTGGCCAAATGGCACTCGCCGGCGCTGCTGCAAACCAGGACTGGAGGTTTGATAACTACCAGGGCCGCCTCCGCTACCACGATACTGCCACAAGCTACCATGAGTGGGGCACAACGTTCTTTCGAACGGCTGGATACGTGCGGGTTGGCAATATCGGTGCCCCTACCAATATCACTGCTGGGGACATTACGGCTGGGCGTCTACTAATTGGAACAGATGCAGCCTTTCCTACTAATGTACTGGCCTACGCGAACATGGTCGCTGCGGGGTTGGTTCGTATAGACACAGGATCGGTGCAACGCTTCCAGATCGGCGCGTCCGCCGTGCAGGTTGGCGTAGACGGGTCCGCGCCGGAGTTTATCCTCGCTGCAATGGACGGCACGGACGAGGGCGGTCAGATGGTGATCCGCGGCTCGGCCGCAAACCAGGACTGGGTATTAGACAACTTTGCAGGGCGCCTCCGCCTTCACGATACGGCTACCACCTTTCACGATTTCAGTACGACCTTTCTCCGCACGGCCGGGTATGCGCGCGTCGGCTCCATCAACGCCCCGACAAACACTACCGCTGGCGACTTCACTGCCATACGTGCCTGCCTCGGCACCGACACTGCCTTCAACACGAGTGGGCTCCTAGAGCTGAACTCGACCACACAGGCGCTCATCGTTTCGCGGATGACCACGGGGCAGCGTGACCTTATGACTGCCGTGAACGGCATGATCATCTACAACACCACAACCGCGACGCTTCAGGGCTTTCAGGGCGGGGCCTGGACTAACCTTTAGACATGGAGACGGTGGTTCGTTCAGCGTTCTCGTTCCTGGCCGCCGTCGTAACCCTTATGATGGCGCAGGAGTGGCTAACCTGGGCAGCGGATCAACGGGCCTACTGGAAGATCGTGCCGGGGATCATCCTGCTGGCCTTCAGTGCATTCGAGGCACGTCAGGTCTGGTTCCGTGTTGACGACCTAATCTCGAAACTACCATGACGAACCGAAACGACGCCCGCATCGAAGCCCGCCTAGACCGTCTCTATGAAGCGGTCAACGCCCTGCGCGACCGACTTGATGCGCACCTGTCCAACCACCACAGCCGCGCATCCACGATAAAGCAAAGCGGCGTAGTGGGCGCGATCCTTACGCTCGCCTACGCCGCTGTTGAGTTACTACGCCGCTTCGCGGTCTAGTCGTCTGGATGTAGCAGCAGCGGCTCAGTCTCCCCAGCCTTATCCTTCAAGAGCTTCCGCCGCGTCCGGCGGTTCATGCCAGCCTCTTGGCCGGCCTTATAGGCAGCGATGATGCTGTCGATCTCGCCGATCCGCCAGAGTGCGGACGCCATTGCCTGCTCGAGGTTTGCGATCATCTGATCACGGGCCGCGGCGTCTAGGTTGGGGTCGTCAGCAGTCAGCTCAAACTGAAGCATGATCCGCTCTCCTTGCTGGATCAGCTCTTGCTTGTGCTGTTCGGCGGTCGCGCGGTAGCGCTCGGGGTCGGCGAGCGCACGAAACCTCTCGATGGCTTCAAGGGTTGCAGTCTTCAAGTGATGTTGCCTCCTTCCGGGGCCGCGCCAGGGCGGCGCGCCGCCGCTCAGTGATGTGCTGATCGTAGGCAGTGAGCTCCGGCAGATCGCCGTTCTCCCGGATTGCCAGCTCCTCATAGGGCGTAACGACGCGGCGGTACAGCTCCAGCTTGGCACACTCTAGGGCGCCGATGGTCTCCGCAAGGCGGCTGAAGCGCGTCGGGGCAACCTGATCGATGTACGCCAGGCAATCTTCCATGATGACGTAGACCAGCTCACCAACGCGCTGGGCCGGCGGCCGCCCATCAAGGACGCGGCGGTTACTCTGTGGCACGTATGGCATTAGGTTCTCCGCTCGACGCCCACTGCCAGTCGACGACGAGTGCGTCGGCCCGGTCGGGCGTAAAGACCGAAATGCCCCTCTTCCGTGCCTCTGCCACTTCCGCCTGCGCGCCCTTTGAGTGCTCCCAGCCATCGACCAGCAAGACGGCCGCGGCATGGATCAGGATGGTCAGGTCCATGCGAAGCCAGAACTCTGGTGGCACGTCCGGCGCATCTGTTTCGAAGTGGGCACTGTTGAGGTGTGGGCAGAAGAACGGAATGTCGTGCTCCGCAAGAAACTGAGCTGCCTTGCGCGCGCGCTGGATGTTCTCGTCGATCTCGTCGTAGGCGGATGCGTCATGCTTTCCGCTACGTGGGCGATACGGGCCAGCGATGTAGACGAAGCCCTCGATGCGAGGTGATAGTGACATCAGATTTCCTCCTATGTAGCCCCTACTTGTCCCACTCAAGACTGACAAAATCAGCCGGAGGCGGGGCATCGTCCCCGCCATCAAGCAGCCCATCTTCGTCGTCGGGCCACTCGGCAAAAACGACTGGAGGACCATCGTCCTCCAGGGCAACTACGAGGCTCGCTGGCCGGTCGTCCGTACCCAGCTCCTGCATCGTGTAGGTCATGAGAGCGAGCGCACACCAGGCCACACTTGCCAGGTGACGCTGCCCGTCGCTCTCGTCGTACTCATCGCCTCCCCACCAGGCCCAGGCGTGGCGCATCATGGCCGCGAAGAAGCGTCCCCACGTTGTTCCCAGGCGCCAGTTGTGATCGCCGTACTTCTGAGCGCCTATCGTATAAACGAAGGCCAGCTCCGCGAGGGCATCGGGCGGCAGGAGGTCGTAGCGCAGCTTGTACTTGTCGTGCTTTGCGGCTTCCGTTATCGGCTCACTCACGCTGCCCCAGCCAGTCCAGGGCGCCCTCGACGACGATATAGATGAGCGGTGTAGCGTGGGCGATGATCGTCGCGGACTCGGATGGGTTAATGACACCTACATCCGCGAGTACGGCGACAACCGTTGCGACCGCCGCTGCGATAAACTTACGGCTGCTCAGTCGCTGGAGGAACTCCGCCAGTAGTGGGTGTGCCTTGACCGTTGCCATTGCTGTACTCCTTCTTCGTGTAGAACACGATGATCCCGAGAACCGAACGGCCCTCGCGGGTGATACCCGAAACTAGGTTTGCGTAGATCGTGTAGGGGAAGTCGATCCTGTTGAGCGCGCTGAGGCGCTGGGAGATGGCGTGGACATCGGCGGGGGTGGGGGCCAGGGACATCTCGCCGTGGAGCACCACGCGCTGGGGGCGCCAGAACTCGTCTACGAGCTGTGATGCAAGCAGATCGACCATCCGATCTGCCGTGATCCCAACCGTGTGCGCTGGCCCAACGACGCCGGGCTGCTGTGGTGGGGAATCCTGTGGGTGGGCGATCACTGCGGCAATGTAGACGGTGCCGACGGCGATCTCGCCCAGGTCAACGGTCCACGCTACCGTGTCGTCTGTGTTGTCCACGCCCCCTCCTGCCTCAGCCATCGTAACCATATTGCGTTCGCTCGTCGATGGCGGCCTCTCGAAGGCTTGCGAAGCGTCGCGCGGCCGCGGCCCCGTCCGTGATGCTCTCAAAGGTGTACGTGCAGACGTCCTCCACGCCCTCGAGGTCAAGCGGCAGGCGCGGGTAGTGACTACACAGGGCTGGCCGCTCGGGCGTGCCGAAGACACCGCAGCGTTTGTCCTCAGTGAGATGCTTGCAGGGCAGCGGGATACGGGCTGCGTACCAGTCGCCGCTCTCGGAGATCGCGATGCCATGTAGGCTGGCCCAGTAGATGAAGTCCTCGACCTTAGCCGGGTCGGCATCCTTGATGCGCTTGTCGAGCGGCAGGATCAGAAACTCACAGCAGGCGCCGCAGCCCACCGTGCATCCGCCCGCGCGTAGGTGGTAGGTGCCAGCCGCATCAACGCTAGCGACCACATCGTCTGGCTGGTAGGTTGGCGCTGCGTCCATTAGGCCACCTGGATGTCCACGAGGGGGATGCCGCGCCGTTGAAGGCGGGATAGGGTAATGGCATCGGGCACGCGCCAGAGCTGGGCGAAGAACGTGATCGGCGTGTCGGATAGCCGGAGTATGAGGCCCGTCACGTTGGGTCCCAGCGCGGCGTCCACGACCACGGGGGCTGTGGGCACGACCCGTACAACAATCGGCCCGACAATCCCCGCCACATGGAGGGCCTGGCGCGTCGTGTCGTTGATGTGCCAGAGCTGGGCTAGGTAGACCGCCTTGGCGCCCACGTAGCGCAGCAGCAAGACGCTGAATGGCGACACGGGCACGATGGTCGCCGGCGGGACGGCCGGCGCGTGGATGCCAAGAGCGCTCGCCCGAAACTGGTTACGGTCGGCAAACTGGCCCATGACATTCGTGCCGCCCGACCACTGCTCGCCCCAGACCTGGCTGTCCTGCCAGCCACCATAGCGGAAGCGCGGGAAGTCGAAGTCGGGGTGATCGTCCCAGATCGCGTTCCACAGGCCCGTGCCGACGGGTGCGGCCGGGTTGCCCAACAGGTCTACCCAGGTGTGGTAGTTAGTGTAGATGTCGCGCGGCTTCCCAAGGATGCCGATGCGATCCAGGGCGGGGGTGATGTGATCACTGAGGCTCAGCCCCGCCAGCTCCACGTCAACCGGCACCCGCATGAGCCTGCCCCATACGTCCAGGGGGACGCCGTCGCGGGCGTGATCGACGTGCCAGACGCCCGAGTGCCCATACGCTACGCTGATGTAGCCAATGGTCGCCAGGCCAGCGTCGTGGGCGGCCTGGAGGTTCTTGATCCGCACCAGCGGCGCCACAACACCTGTCCACAGGCACTGCGCGAAAGCCTCAACGCCCGCCGCCTTGAGCTTCTCCGCCTCAACCGGCGTGAGTTCATCGAAGCTGCTATCGAGGCCAAAAACCCAGTGGGACACGATTAACCTCCTCCTCGCTAGAGGCTCACGTCTAGATCGACGTGGGCACGACCATCGTGTGTGTAGGCCGGGCGCGCGTAGACGACGATGCCACCGAGGGCGACAGGCATCATCATGCCGCGCTCCGGGTATGCGCCCATCGCACGATTACTCCGCGTCGACCCGGCCATGTAGCCCTTGAGGAAGCCCCCCGTGCCCGCGATGATCACGTTGCGGTGCTCCAGCTTGTGCTGGCCGGACGGCATGAAGCGCGGAATGAGCTGTTGCACCTTCCCCCCCACCTTCTTGTGGTGGTGCGCCATGAGGAAGACGCTCACCGTTGGAAACGCCTTCATCATACCCTCCAGCTTGTTGAGGGGCGCACCCTGCATCATACCGGAGCCCCTGCCGTGGTGCGCCCAGATTTCAAAGGAGGGCTTCTGGTGGCTGCGGCTCTGCTCCTTGAATCGCACCTGGACAATCGCGCAGGTCCCGAGGAAGGGCGCCTTAAGGGATTGGCAGAGGCGCGTGTCGCTCGTCGTGCCGTCCTGAAACTCCCAGAGGTGGTGCCCCTCGAGCAGGCCAAGCCAGCGTCCCTTCGTCGGGGCGAGGATCTCCGTAAGCTGCTCCAGGTGCGCCTCTGCGCCCTCATCAAGAACGTTTGCCGCGGTGTCGTAGAGCTGACCCTCGACGACCATTGACCGGAGCTTGCGCCGGTTCGAGGGCGAGCCAAAGTCCACGTAGTCGCCCATGCCGATGAAGTAGACGTTCTTCTGCTCGACCGCCCAGGCGATGTGCCGCTTGAAGCGATCCACGTCGCACTCGGCAGAGCCAAACTGCACGTCGCCAATGGGCATGATGATTACCTCTTCCCAGGGCAGCGTCCTGCTCTTGAGCGTGCTGACCTCCGTACTAACTAGCTCCACTTGTGGGCTCCTTAATCACAGGGGCGTTCCCGCCGGCGTATGGATCAAAGTAGCCACCGCGCGGCTTCCCCCAATAGGCTACTAGGAGGCGGAGGGCGACCTGGTCACACGCCGTTTCGGTGGCTTGCATCAGCTCGGTCGCAACGTGGGCGTCGCCCAGGTACTCCGTAATCAGTTGGGTTACGGGCTCGAGGAGCAAGTGCGCGAGCTCATGCACGGTCGAGTCGGTAAGCTCCTCGTCGGTTGCGGCGTCAAGGCTCTCCCGCACGTACTCGATGACGGCGCGGCGGTAGGGGTGATTTATGTTGATGCGCGCAAAGACGCCTTTGGTGGCCTTTCCCCTGCGCGACGTCAGCCCATAGGCTATCGACCAATCCGCCCCGAAGCCTAGGCGCTCGATCCAGGGGTAGAGGAGGGCCTCGATGCGCTTCCGGCGCGATTTGTCAGTGGGCGGATCATCAGGGGGGTTCACGGCGCCTCCTCTCGTAGCCATTCGACTATACCGCAGAACGCGCGATGACGGCAAGGCAGTCCTCAAGGCGGCATCGGTGCAGGAACGCCTCGCCCGTAGATAGGAGTATGTCAGGGCGCTGGGGTAGGTCCGGGTCGTCCCGTCCCAGAATCACCGCTCGGGGAAGCACCGGCTCCTTGATGCCAGCCTTGACGCAGGCGTAGGCGGCCGCGTAGCCAGGATCGCCGGATACGACCGACCAGGAGTAGCCTGCTTCGTCAACCACGATCATGACTTCGGTGCCCACTTGTAGACCATGTAGATCGCCTCTCGTCGGCGGAAGTGCATCTGCCGCTTCCAGCGCGGATCGGCCAGCCGTGCCGCGGGGGATACCTGGATAAGCCTGTCCTCTGGCAAAATGCCAAGCATGGCCTCGACGGCGCGCATCGTCCGGTACTCCCACCAGTTTGGGTGCGGGCCTGTGATGAGGTTCTGTCCCTTCAGCACCATGCCGGAGCGGGCGATCCGTCGCATCTCCATTACTGCAAGACATGTGTGTCGGTGCAGATCGTCCGCATTGCGTGGCGCGGCCACGCGAAGGTCGGCCCGATCTGCGCCGGAGTAGAACCGCTGCTCCACATCCTTCGGGCCGATGAAGAATCGCTTGGCACCAACGATGCCACGAAGTCCGGGCGAGAAGATGAAGGGCGGGTCGAAGACTGCTACGTCTACGGACTGGTCGGCTAGCGGCACCATGCGGTAGTCGGCCTGCACCTGTGCGCCACCGTAGGTTTCGATGTCAAGGCCGACCACGCGCGGTGCCGACCACTTCCAGAAGCGCCCCCGGCCCCACGTTAGGTCAGCGACGATCTTGACGTCGGGGAAGAAGAGGCGGAAGATCGGCTCAAGGCACTTGCTGGAGCTGCCCTGTACGACGGACTCGAGGCCGAGATACTTGTCGGCTGCGGCTACGACACTAGCTTCCATAGCGTGTAGTGACCTCCTCGTGCAGACGCTTGGCCCGCACCCTGCCGAACCCGTTGATCGCCGTGAGATCGTCGGGCTCCTCACTTGCCACCTGGATGATCTCTGCGAAGCTGCGCCCCATGAGCAGGCTGTGAGCTGTGTCAGGGCCGATGCCATTGAAGGCGCAGAGCGCCCAGACCACGTTCCGGTAGGTCTTGTCGGCCGTCAGGACGTTGGGCCGCTGCCGCTCCCTGATCCACCTGTGCTGGTCCTGGTGTAGCGACCCCACGATGACCGCGATGTCATCGCCCGCGTGGCCGAGATCGTGGGTGTCCCAGATGAGGATGCCCATGAGGGCGAGGTCGAACATCATGCCCTGGAAGCTCGACCAGGCCCAGCCGGTACGCACCCAGCCCGTTGAGTCGGCATCCGGGTGGCGGGGATCGTGGTACTCAAGCTGCTGGGTGATGCCGCGCCGGAAGGCGCCCTCGCGCAGCAGGATCGCCAAGTCGGCGGTGTCCACCATGCCGTGCGCCTGCGCCACGATCTGGCGGTCGGACATGCTACCCAGTAGGTTGCTAATCGTCTTCCGCTCGATGAGTACGTTGATGCCATGCGGGAACGTCTGGTAGTCGCCGTGCGGCAGGCGCGTCGTCGTGACGGTCAGGCCAAGCGCAGCCAGGCGCTCACCAATGCGCGGGGGTTCACGGTCGTCGATGAGTACGCTAGCCATTGAGCCAGTTGATGAGGCCCTTGACGAGGTTGGGGGAGCTGCCACGGTACCACGACGGAAACCACCGCCCACAACGGCACTGCCAGGGCTGGTGCCGCCGACGGAGGTTGAGGGTATGATGGCGGTGGGGCCAGAGCTGTAGGAGCCACATCAAGTTACGCACTAGTGGCCTCCGTTCCTCCGGTCGATGCACTCAATCCATGCGATGGCTACGGCAGCTACCTGCACAAGCTCGCCACGCACGTCGCCAGCCCCCTTCTCGAAGTGCTGCCAGAGCGCTTGCTGAAGGGCCTCACCAACTTCCTCCCCGAGTATTGCACCCCAGACAAAGTCATCGTGGTTCTGCTCGCCCCACTTATCGTCTTGCCTGTTGCGCTCCGCTTGTACTTCCGAGTGGATTGTATTAGCCATCACGTCCGGGTTCGGTAAACTCACCCTAGCTACCTCCATTCCCGTTCCCGTTAGCCTCGGGCAGCTCCCGTCCCGTGTACAGGCGGTAGAACGTACCGAAGCGCGGGCTGGCGATGGCCTGCCCAACGAAGTCGGTGTTGCGCCCAAACTTCATGATCTGCGCCCAGTGCGTGCGCCCTACGTGGCCTGGCGCCATGCACTCGAGGCTACCACACTGGTTGCACGTCATGTAGACGCGCAGGCGCATCTCCACCATGTAGGGCACCTGGTTGTTCTGCCGCGCCCTCCACTGGCCCGGCACTGGCCCCCTCGCGTCCCAGACCTGCGTAAGCTGGTGGGTCATGGCGAAGAAGGCGCCCTGGCCCTTGAGCCAGTTGATGAGGCTCTTGACGACCAGGTTGGCTGGGCCGTAGATGAGGCCGCCGGCCTTCTTGTCGCCCATCTGGAGCCGCTGCTCCTCGAGGGGCGCGACGTAGACCTCCTGTACCACCTCCCACCACGAGCTGCCGGAGTCGATGATAAAGGTGCCACCCTTGAGCCGCCCGTCGGAGAGCCTCTCCTGGGCGATCAGGCTCAGATCGCGGAGCGACTGTGCACCCTCTTCGCGCGTCCACCCCTGGGGGTTCGCTGCCTTGAAGTTGTACAGCGTCGTTGCCACACGGCGCTCCGGCGACATATCGTAGAGGAAGCCGGTCGCGTCGCGGTCGGAGAAGTTGACATGCACGATGGGCAGGGGCATCGTCATCAGGGTTAGGAAGGTCTTGCCTGCGCCATCAAGTCCCTCTACGCTCAGGCTCAGGGGCACGACGCCGTTCCCTGGCAGCTCCGTGTCGAAGGTCGCCCCGACGATTGTTTCGTAGCTCATCCCTTCGCCCACGCTGTGAACGCTGCCTCGTCCATCGGTTGGCGCCAGCGATCTACAATCTTAGCGGTTACCCCCGCGATCCACGCCTGGCGCAGATCGTAGGATGTAAACGTGGCGCTGGGCAGCGTGCGCTGGCACGTAAACAGCCCATCGTTGCAGTCGCGCGCTGAGACTTCTACCCTGGCGTAGTCGTCCCCATCAGGATTGACCACGATCCTGACGATATCCAGCGCGACGCATCGCCGCCTCAGGGCGTCGCGGAGATCATCGTGGAGGACGGCGGAAATGGGATTCGGATCAGCCACCGCCCCTACCTCCGCGCGTCCGTGTGCCGCCAGCGTTGGCGCTATCGTTGGTGGATGGCAGCGCATCGGGTACGATCTCTTCGTCATCATCATTCCACCTCCAATTTGGGCACTCGAGCGCCTTCCCTACCGGGCAACTCGCACACTCCCACTCGTAGGCCGGCACACGTACCGACGTATCCCCTGGCAGGCTTAGCGGCGGGCGCTCCGGCCCCTCAACGATCCGCTTCCGCTCCCGTAGCTCCTCCTGCCACTCATCCCAGAACGCTTGCACCTCGGAGAAGCGAGCGCGGAAGGCGTCGAGTTCACTCCGTGGCGGGCGTGGGCGCCGCCCCCTCTTCTTCTCCCCATAGTCGCCCATGAGCCAGTTGACCACCAGCCTACCCCACGACTCTGTACTGCCCTGCTTCCTGGCAAACAGGATGTAGCCGGCAAGCTGCTCGATCCACCAGGGCGCGTCCTGTGGCCCCCGACGCTGCGACTTGCGGGTCTGCTTCGACTCGTGGATGACCCCGTCGACGATGTAGTCGGGGGTCGCCACGAGCCAGCGCTCGCCACACACTGGGCAGACCGCGCGCTCGTGCTGCTCGTCGCCAGGGCCGCGCACTACGCCGACGCTCGACACGACGTTGCACTTGAAGCAGAGTGCGGCCGCCCGCTGCTTCTGTCCCGTGCTGACGAGCGCCTCAAACTGGAGGCCCTGGAGCCATGTGAGGAGCGGGTCCCCCTCGTCGCCATCCTTGCTACTCCAAAGTGACACATCAAGATGCTGCTTGCCCCACGCCTTGAGCAGGCAGTACAGCAGATCGCTGAGATGCGTTGCGTCTCGTGGGGCTGCCGACGCAAACTGCGCGGTCACGGCGTCACGGAGCTGGGCCGTGTACTCCAGGTCGTAGGTGATCTCGACGGGCAGGGTCACTTCTTCCTCCTCCTCTTCGCCCACGTACCGGGGCGGGCGGCAAGGTAAACGCCCACCCCTGTACGTATGGCACCTTACGCAGTAGTGGCAGCGATTGTCGCTACGATCTGCCCGTCAGCGCCCACGCTGATCAGGCCATCGGCGGCCAGCTCATCGATGAGCTTCCCGCTAATGATCCCATCCACGATGTGGCCGTGCCGCACCTCGTTCGGGAGTGACGACAGCAGCTCGGACAGGTTGTTCCGGTTCTTTCCATGCATCAGCGCCGGCACCC
>ERZ1292637.857-Hain-H14-01um-R3-857-length-14607-cov-4_pt1 | contig 14607 bp, 24 predicted proteins | sample MGYA00564405_ERZ1292637 | MGnify/ENA primary metagenome ERZ1292637 (study PRJEB36523, sample SAMEA6512645) | groundwater metagenome | collected 2019-01-09 | study: AquaDiva: Metagenomics assemblies of 32 groundwater samples | reverse complement strand
GCTGAGAAGCAGCTTTCGGCCGTTGGTGCGGACCACCAGAACGCGACGCTGGCGCTAGAGCGGCTCTGCGCAGAAGTAAACCCGTTTGACGCGCAGCGCACCACGCTGAATGCCCGCGGGGAAAAGCTTGCCAGCGAACAGGTCAACGCCAAGGCAGCCTTGGGGAGCACCGAGACCGAGCAGGGGGCTTCCGTCTTCTGGGCCAAGAGCTTCAAGGAGCTGCGACTCTCCTTGATCGAAGAGAGCCTCGCGCAGCTCAGCGTCGAGGCCAACAGCGCGCTCGTGGAGCTGGGACTCAAGGATTGGGAGTTGCAGTTCGACGTCGAACGCGAGACCAAAAAGGGTACGCTCAGCAAAGGCTTCACCATTCTCGTGCGGGCGCCCCACATGAAGGAGCAGGTGCCGTGGGAAGTCTGGAGCGGCGGTGAATCGCAGCGCCTCCGGGTGGCCTGCTCGCTGGGTTTCGCCGAGCTTATCTGCTCGCGCATGGGCATCACGCCGAACGTAGAGTTTTTCGACGAGCCCAGCCAGTGGTTGAGTGAAGGGGGCATTCACGACCTGCTCCAATCTCTCGCCGACCGAGCTGAGCGCCGCGGTAAGGTCATTCTGCTGGCCGATCACCGCGCGCTCGACTTCGGCGGCTTCGCCGGGACAATAACGGTCGCCAAGACCGCTAAAGGCAGCGAGATCTTGCTGTGAAGCTCGTATAATTGGGCGTTCCTCAGAAGGGAGCTTTTCCGTGGACAGCCAGACAAGCAATACACTCAGCAACATCATTGTTATGCTCCTGCTTGTCGTCATGGCTGCGTTTGTGGTCGGCTACAACAAGCGGATCGAAAGCCGGCTGGATGTCCTCGAAAAAGCCCCTACTCTACCAGCCCCCCGGGCCGAGGCCTGCCCGGCGGAGCTAGAGGGGCTGCACTTCTCCCACTCCATCATGCAGCGGCCCTATCGAAACGCTGACATGATGCTCTCCTGCTTTTATCGAAAACCAACCACACAGCCATGATCGACGTCCTCTTCGTCAACGCAGCCTCCCGCAAAGCCGTCTATGGGGGGCTTGCCCGCTTCTCAGCCGTAGAACCCCCGGTCTGGGCCGGGCTGCTCGCGCGCTTCTGTCAAGAGAGGGGTCACAGCGCCGCAATCCTCGACGCCGAAGCCTTCGAGCTGAACCCACAACAGACTGCCTTCGAGATTCTGCGAGCCAATCCGCGGCTCTGCGTCTTCCCGATCTACGGACACCAGCCCAGTGCCTCCACCCAGAGCCTCCCAGCCGCGCGCGATGCAGTCAACGCGCTGCGGCATATCAGCCACGACCATATCCCCACTCTCGCGCTCGGCACGCATATCGCCGCGCTGCCCGAACGAACGCTCCAAGAAGAGCCCTTCGACTTCCTCTGCACCGGCGAGGGCCCGGCCACGCTGGACGCGCTGATTGTCGCGCTCTGGGCGGGGATGAAATTCGGGAGTTTGATTCCGGCCCACCTTTCTCCACCGGGGCTGCTCTGGCGCAACAAGAGTGGCACCGGGTGCTCTGGGTCGGCGCGGCTGGTGAACGACTTGGACAAGGAGCTGCCGGGGCAGGCGTGGTGGCACCTGAACATGAAGAAATACCGTGCCCACAACTGGCACCTCTGGAGCGGCGACCCAGCCGGCGGCTATGCCAGCGTTCAAACCTCACTTGGCTGCCCGTTCAAGTGCAGCTTTTGCGCGATCAACGCCCCTTTCACCAGCGGTGGCGCGGCTCCCAAGCTGCGCAAGTGGAGCCCGGTTAACGTCGTCGATCAAATCACCACACTGGTGCGAGTCCACGGAATCACCAACATCCGCATCCCGGACGAAATGTTCTGCCTCGACCGGCAGCACGTGAAGGAAATCTGTGGCCTTCTCATTGCCGCGGGGCTCGGCGCGAAGCTCAACATGTGGGCCTATGCCCGCGTCGATACGGTCAAAGACGAGGAAATGCTCCTCATGATGCGCGATGCTGGCTTCCGTTGGCTCGGCATCGGTGTGGAGAGCGGCTCCAAGCATGTACGCGATGGCGTCGAGAAAGGGCGCTTCGGCAACGAGGAAATCATCGCGGCGGTGCGGCGCGTCCAAGCCGCCGGCATCTATGTCGGAGCAAACTATATCTTCGGGCTCCCGGACGATACTGCCGAGAGCTGCGCGGCCACCTACAATTTGGCGGTCGAGCTGGACACCGAATGGGCCAACTTCTACTGCGCCATGGCCTACCCGGGCTCAGGGCTGCATAGGGAGGCCCAACAGCGCGGCTGGGCGCTGCCAGAGGATAAGGGTGGCCCTGGTTGGCTCGGCTATTCCCAGCACGCCTACGAGGCCTTGCCGCTGCGCACGGAGGCCCTGAGCGCCGAGGAGCTGCTCGATATCCGCGACGGCGCCTTCATGGCCTATTTCAGCCGTCCAGCCTACCACGAAAAGATCGCCAAGACCTTCGGCGCGCGCGCCGTGCTGGAGCTGAACGAGATTCTGGCCGCCGGCCAGCCCCGCCGCAAACACCGAGAAAGGCAGTCATGAGAATTGCTCCGCTGGTCACCTTCGCCTCCGTTGTCGTGCCCGGCGATCCCGGGGGCCCGATTGGCGTGCGCGCCGATTCGGTGCTCGTTGTCGTTCGCGCCAGGCTCAATATCGAGCCCCCACCCAATCCGGCCGCGCCGAACATGAAGCGCAAGGTCGAGACAGAAGGAACCATGCTCACGCTGGTCAACGGACGCCAGCTCTTCGTGCAGGAGCTTGTCGAAGAAGTCAATGCCAAGCTCCGTGAAGCCGGCAAGCCACGCTTCCTCGGCTGGCTTTGGGCATGATCGACATCGCCGACGTCGTCGTTCGGAAGCCCTGGGGGCGCGAGTACCTCTGCTTCCGCAATGAGCACGTCGCAATTTGGGTGCTGCATATCAAGGCCGGAGAGCGCACCTCGCTGCATGCCCACCCCAAGAAGAGCACGGCGCTGATCCTTCTGGACGGCGCGGTGTACCTTTCCTTCGTGCGCGGCGACGTGCGGCTGCTCGGTCCGCTGGAGAAGATCAACATATTCCGGGGGCGCTTCCATTCCACGCACGCGCTTCAGGACGCGGTCCTGCTCGAAGCGGAAAGCCCGGACGACAAGCATGATCTGGTGCGGCTGGAGGATTCCTACGGCCGCGTGGGAGCGCCCTATGAGGGCAGCGAGGCCTTCGAGCAGCGCGGAGACCCGGACGAGGATCTGTGGATTTCCAACGAGGTGCGCCAAAGCACTCCCTTTCTCTTTGCGGGCTGTCTCTTCTCCATTTCCCCACTGCTCCTCGGGGCGACCGAGAGCGACATCTGCGTCACGCTGTGCGGCGGGCTGGGACATGGGCTCGTGCCGCCGGGTGAGGCTATCGACGGGCGGTCGGTGCAGCGCATAGCGGCGGTCTTCCCTCCACTGCCACACTCCGCATTTCTCTGGATTCGGAAGACCAAGTGATGAAATCCATCATCCTCACTCACTCCAGCTTCCAAGATCAGGAAGTGCACTATCCCTTCCACCGACTGCGCGAAGAAGGAGACGAGCCGTTGGTGATCGCCGAGCGCTCCGGGCCTATCGTGGGGATTCTAGGCACCAAGATCGAGGCCGCCAAGACCTACTCAGTGCTCGATCAAATGCAGACCATAGCCTCTCTCATGGAAGAGCACGATTTGCTCGTGCTACCTGGCGGAGTGAAAGCAATGGAGAAAATGAGGCAGGTTCAACCGGTGCTGACCTTCATTGCTGGGTGGATGAAAGTAGACAAGCCGTTGGCTTGCATGTGCTCTGGTGTGCAACTTCTAATTTCAGCCAAGGCTGTCAAGGGTAGGCTCCTCACCTGCTATCCGGCCTTCGGCATTGACGCTGAAAATGCAGGTGCGGTCTATGCTGAGGGGCCCTCGGTCTGCATCGACAGACACTTGGTCACCTCGCCACACTACAAATGGCTCACCGAGTGGATGCTCCATGCAATCTCAATAACGAACATGTGGAAAGCTGGCAACAAAAGCATCCAGCGAGGAAGCTGGGGCTCCTGCACAGCATCATGAATTTTCTGGAGCGCGTCTACCGGAAGGCTGCGCTCTGCCGTGCCTTCGAGGAGGAAGTCTACCGGCGCGTCGAGGCCAAGCAGATCACGTGTCCGGTATATCTATCGGCCGGGCAAGAATACATTCCCGCCACGATTGCCACGTGGTGTGAGGATAAAAAGCTGTGGCCCAAAATATTCATCCAGCACCGCGGGCATTCCACCTACCTCTGCTTCGGCGGCGACATGGTGGCCCTCTGGCGCGAGCTGCTCGGAGACAAGCGCGGCTGTGCTGGGGGCATGGGTGGCTCGGCCTCAATCCAGCACAAAGGAGAGCCAGATATCTTCGGCCACGACGGGCTCATGGGCTCGCAGATTCCCATCGCGGTCGGCTATTGTCACGCCACGCGGCACCCCACCATTGTCTTCGCTGGTGATGCGGCAATCGAGGAGGACTATGCGCTCGCGGCACTCGGCTGGGCCGCCACGCAGAAGCTTCCGATTCTCTTTGTTGTCGAGGACAACGGACTCTCGATTCTCACCGAGAAGAAGGTGCGCCGGAGCTGGAGCATCGTTAAGGTCACGGAAGGATTTGGGCTTCTGGCTTTTGCAACTGAAGATTCACCAGCAACTCTTCGCAACAAACTTGGATACCCATGGCCACTTCTTTTAAACGTGACAACCACCCGTCTCTTTTGGCATGCTGGAGCGGGTAGGGATGTGCCCCTTGGAAAAGACCGGCACACGCGGGTGCGGGCCGAGCTGTGCCAGTGGGAAGTATTACCCACAGCTTCAGTTATAGAAAGCGATCAAAAAGCTACTGACCAAGTCAAAGCTTCGTGGGCTCTCGCGCTTGAGGCAGCAAAATGAACCTTAGAGAGACAATTCGGCAGCTCACTAATGCCCATCTGGACGCTGGCCATATAGTCTGCGGGCAGAATTTGTCTGCTGTAGGTTGGGTTGGTGGAACGCTCCCAGAGCGCACCGACATGGTAGAGCTTCCAAACGCTGACGTGGCTGGCTCTGCCTTCGCTGTTGGTATGGCTCTCGCAGGAAAGCGGCCTGTATTTATAGTCAGATACCAAGGTTTCAACTGGTTAACAGCTTGGGCAGTGGTCAACTATGCGGCCAAGTCCGATGCGCTTTGGGGGCGCCCCTGCCCCATGCTGGTGCGCTCCATTGCCATGGAGGGCAGGATAGGCCCGGTGGCCGGCAGCTCACACCACAGCCTCTTCTACCGCATGCCGGGCGTGCGCGTCTATGCGCCCATGACGCCCGGTGAGTGGGCAGGCATGTATCGGGAGTTCATGATGCCGGGCGCGAGCGAGGTTTTCTACGCCTCCGAGCACCGCGGAGCGTGGGGCAATGACACGGAGCTGCTAAATATCCAGCATGACAAAAACGCGCAGATTTCCATCTACGCGATTTCTATTACGCGCTTTGCGGCCATGGAGGCGCAGACCCGGCTGAGCCGTGAAGGTATTCGTGCCGACCTGCTTCATATCTCGCAGCTCAAGCCGCTGCTCGTGCCACCCCCCTTCTCCGCCAAGGTGCTGGTGCTGGACGACGACTACGAAGGCGGAGCCATGAGCCACATCGCTCTGGAGCTGCACCGAGTCTTCGGCACCGAGACTCATGTGCTCGGGCTCCCCAACCGCACCGCCGGCTTCGCCGATTGGGCCGACGTGCTGCCCCCCACCGCTGAGCAGATTGTCAAGAAAGTGAAGGAAATTCTTAAGTGATTGATGTAGTGATTCTGGCCGGCGGCAAAGCAACGCGCCTGCACGGGCTCTGGAAAGGCCCCAAGTGCCTTGTGCCGGTTGGGGGCATGCCCCTGCTGGGGCGCCTGCTAGGTCTTTGCTTGAGCATCAAAGCTAAAACGGTGAGGCTCGCACTCGGGCACGGGGGCGAAGAAGTGGAGCGCTTCTTTCTGAAATGGTGGGAATCAACTCCTACCGCCCACTCCCACTACGGCGCCCAACTTGGGCTGACTCATGGGACGCACGCGGCTGTCCGAGAGTGCGTTCGCTCTGGGCCCGTGCTGGTGCTCAATGGGGATACGCTGCCGCTCTTCGACTTGCGCTCACTACTGGCCTATCACGAGCAGCGCCACGGAGCTTGGGCAACAACAGCCATGGTTCCCGATTTGGCACGCTGGCGCGAACGCTACGCGGGTGCCTGCGTGCTCAGCCAAGAGGCGATAGAGGAAATCCGCGCCGATCAGCGCACCTATGACTTCCCGGCTGCGCTGCTCGGGGCTCAGCGCTACTTCGTGCCCGGCTTTCTCGATGTCGGAACCCCAGAAGGCTTCAAACAAGCTCAGGAGTATAAAGATTGATCCTCACCCGCACCCCGCTCCGCGTCTCCTTGTTTGGTGGTGGCACGGATTATCCTGCATGGTTCGAGCGTCACGAAGGCGCCGTGCTCGGCATGGCAATCGACAAGTATGTCTACGTCGGAGTGAAGCGCATGCCCCCGGGGCAGAGCATGAAATATCGCGTCCAGTATTCCAAGGTTCAGGACTGCATGTTGGTGTCCGAGATAAAGCACCCGGCCGTGCGCGGGGCACTGGAATTCCTCAAGGTTGACCATCCGCTCGAATTCCACATCTTCGCCGATCAGCCTGGGCGCTCCGGGCTCGGGGGCAGCTCCGCCTTCGTGGTGGGGCTCCTGCATGCCCTTCACCGCCAGCTCGTGCCGAGCCGCGAGTCCCTCGACGCGTGGCAGCTAGTCGACGCGGCGATCATGCTAGAGCGTGACGTAATCAAGGAGGCGGTCGGCTGTCAAGACCAAATCTTCGCCGCACACGGGGGCCTGAAGTTCCTGACCTTCAGTGATATCGGGCGCACCGTGCGCACGCTCGATTTACCGGGCCATATTGTCCGCGAGCTGGAGCAGCGCCTCGTGCTGGTCCATACCGGCACCATGCGCGACGCGCACGAGATGGCGGCCAAGCAGATCGCGCTCATTGAGGACGGATTCAACACCGCTGTTCTGACGCGCCTTGCCGAGATTGCGCACGAAGGGCTGGAGCTGCTGCTCGAAGGCACCGACCGGGAGCGACTGCGCCTCGGCCAGCTGCTGCACGAAGGCTGGGAGCTAAAGAAGCGTCTGCACCCGGAAATCAGCTCTAAAGCTATCGACCAGCTCTACCTCCGCGGGCTCGATCTCGGGGCAACCGGTGGCAAGCTACTCGGGGCCGGCGGTGGTGGGTTCATGCTTTTCTTCGTGCCCAGCACGGACGACATGCTGAAGCTGCGGCGGGGAATTGGCACCGAGTCCGTCGACTTCCGTATAGCTTGGCAAGGCACCCACGTGCTGGTCAACGAGCCGACCTGAGGAGCAGGGCAATGTTTGAGTTGAAAGAGAATCCGATTCTCTGGCCATTATCGGCCAATTCGTGGAGCCGTGAGGAATTGGCAGCCGCTATCTCCACCCTCCTCTCTGAGCGCGTCACCATGGGGGGCCGAGTGCGTGAATTCGAGACAGCTTTCGCGCGAATGCACAACCGGCGCTGGGCAGTCATGGTCAACTCTGGCAGCTCTGCCAACCTAATCGCCACGGCTGCCATGTTTCATATGGGCAAATTCCAGCGCGGCGACGAAGCCATTGTGCCAGCGGTGGCGTGGAGCACCACCTATGCACCGCTGCATCAATACGGGCTCAAACTCAGGGTGGTTGACGTCAACCTAAAATCCTTGAACGTCGACGTCGAGAAGATCGAGGCAGCAGTCACAGAGAAAACGCGAGTGCTGGTTGGCGTGAGCATTCTCGGCAACCCGGCAGCGCTGCACGAGATGCGGCAAATAGCCACCCGGCACGGGCTCGCTTTCTTGGAAGACAACTGTGAATCACTCGGAGCCTCTGTTGAGGATACCGACTTTTACAACCGCCTCACCGGCACCTTCGGCGACGCCTCCACCTTCAGCTTCTTTTTCAGTCACCACATCAACACGGTGGAAGGGGGCATGATCCTCACCGACGACGACGATCTGGCCGACACCGCAATTTGCTTGCGCGCGCACGGCTGGACACGAGATCTGCGCCCCAATAGCCCGCTGCGGCGCTTCTCACCGAGGAATGGCTTCTCCATGGACTACGAGTTCGTGCTGCCGGGCTACAATGTGCGCCCGACGGAAATCTCCGCAGCGCTCGGGCTCGCGCAGCTCGGGCGACTCAAGGAAATGAACCAGCAGCGCATAAATAACACCCGAGATTTCATCAGGGCGTTCATGCGCGACGACCGGTTCGTGCTGCAAGACCTCCAACGCGGAGCGGTGCCCTTCGGCTTCACCCTGATTTGCCAGTCCGAGGAAGCCCGGGAGCTGTTCGTAGGCAGGCTCGCAGCGGCCGGGATTGAGAGCCGCATGATCACAGGCGGAAACTTCGCGCTTCACTTGGCGGAGGAGCACTACGAGTGGCAGGCAGTCGGTGAGTTGAAGAACGCCGAGCTAGCGCATACGCGCGGCTTCTTCCTTGGAAACCACCCCTTCCCACTCACCGAGCAGATTGCTGCCGCGAAGGCGGCTTTGGGGCAACCATGAGCGCGCGAGTGCCTAGAATCACTAAAGAGTGTCAATGTGGGTGCTCTTTCCAGCTTCGAGAGTCTCAGGCTAAGCGCAAAAAATTCTGTGGCCTGCCGTGCAAACTCAAGTTTTATACAAAGCGATCCGGCTTCACTAGAAAAGACAACGGACGCAACGCATCATGGTTTAGCAAGGGAAGCAAGCCGTGGAACGCTGGGACAACTGGCCTTATCTTTCCCAATGCTGGGAGCTTCCAAAAAGGGGTGAGGACGAGCCCTGAGACTGAATTCAAAAAGGGGGAAATGGTCGGGGTAAGCAATCCTAAGTGGAAAGGAGACCAAGTGGGGTACTTTGGCCTTCATGGGTGGGTTCGCAGAAAGCTCGGTAGAGCTTCCAAATGCTCCAAAAGCAAGCGTCACACGGGTCCGTACCATTGGGCAAATAAAAGTCATTTGTACAAAAGAGAGCTTGATGACTGGTTAGAGCTTTGCTCTAAGTGCCACGGAAAACATGACTCCGGTCCTGGCTTTGGGGCCATGGCACGGAGGTACTCATGACTAGGATACTCGTAGCAGGGGGAGCGGGATACTTGGGCTCGGTGCTGGTGCACATGCTGCTCGTTCACGGTTATAGCGTCACCGTGCTGGACAACTTCATGCACGGCCAGAGCAGCCTCAATCACCTGTGCAGCTTCGAGAAGCTCAAGATCATCAGGGGCAACGCCCGAGAAATAGCCGTTGACCCAAAGTTTGTGAAGAGCTTCGACATTCTCATCCCGTTGGCGGCTATTGTTGGTGCACGAGCTTGTGAGCTAGATTACCAAGCAACCTATGAAATCAATACCAGAGCTGTGCAAATTCTTACCGCTTTGGCTCGCCCTGAGCAGATCATTGTTTATCCAAATACCAACAGTGGCTACGGCAAAAGTGGGGAAGCGCTCTGTACCGAAGAGACCCCACTAAAACCGATCAGCAATTACGGCATCAGCAAAAAGGAGGGGGAAAGCTTTGTTCTTCGGCACCCCCACGGAGTCTCGCTTCGCTTCGCCACGCTTTTCGGGGCTAGCCCGCGAATGCGGCTTGATCTCATGGTTAACGACTTCGCATACAAGGCGGTGCGCGACCGCTATCTCGTGATCTTCGAGGGGGCTTTCCGGCGCAACTTCCTCCACGTTCGGGACGCGGCGGCTACCTTCATCTTCGCTATCCAACACATCGAGGCCATGAAGGGCAGGGCTTTCAATGCCGGCAACAGCGCGCTCAACATGACCAAGCTTGAGCTGGCCCACCAAATCTCCGCCCACACCGGCTGCCTCGTGCACGAGGCTCCCGAAGGCAGGGTCGATCCGGACCAGCGCGACTATATCGTGAGCAACGCCCGGCTGGAGGGCCTCGGCTGGTGCCCGCTCTATGGGCTCAAGGAGGGCATTGCCGAGCTAGTCCGCTGTTTTGCTCAGCCCTTCGAGGGCCACCGCAATGCTTGATTCTGGCGCCGAGCTGCGCTAGGATTTCTGCACCCCCTCAAACCAACCAAACGGAGGTTTTATGACATCATCGCCCTACCATCAGCCGGCGAAAGCCGGGAACTGAGGAAGAGCGAGACCACTAGAAGAAGGCAGCGGCTCGGGCAACTGAAGAGCGGGCCGCCTTGAGCAAAAGAGGCCCCGGCAGATCGCAAAGCCGGGGCCTTTTCGTTGCCCCCACGAGGAATTGCTCAGGAGCCCGCTGGTGGGGCCCTCCCCAAAGCTGCTATAGGGAATAGCTGCCCTGGGCCCCACGCGCCAGCGCTGGGGCTGCTGGCAAGCCTGAGCCCCTAGAAAAGCCACCAGGGCCGGTTGGCCTGCCAGAAGGCGCAGGCGAGCTGGGCGTTGTGCTGGAGATAGACCGCCCCCATTTTGCGCTCCCACGCCTGCATGCGCGCTCGGGCCTCGGCATAGCTGGCGGGGGCCGGGACCACGATCTCGGCCACCTCGTGGAAGCTGAACTGCGGACCAGCGGGGATCCAGTCTGGAAAGGCGGACTCGTGCCAAATCGCGCTCACGGCGCCCCAGCCTCACGGCACGCAGCCAAAGCCCGGCGGTATTGGCGCAGGCAATCGGCTTGCGAGGCACCCTCAGCTCGGAAGAGCTGGAGCTTCACGTCCCCGGGCTGTGCCTTCGTGGCGCCGTCGTAGGCCGGCACCTCGCACTGGGGCTCCGCCACCCGGCAGGCTATAGGCACCGGCACGCGCACCTCGACCGCGCTGGGGGGATCGGGGCGCTGCTCACAGGAGGCCCCAGAGAGCAGGAGAGCGGCGCTAAGGCCGGCTAGCAGGCGGTTTCGCATTGGCAGCCTCTTTCTTGGCAGCACGTAGGTCAATCTCTTCGTCAAGGTTTCGCTTCATGGCATCACATTCTCCCTCGCCCGGCTTGCGCGAGTTGGTGAGCAGCGCCTGAATATGGGCCTGCACCGCGCCAGTAAGGGCCTCACTCTGCCCTTTGGAAGCCGCCAGTGCCTTCTCCGCCGCGCCAGCGCGCCGCTCTAACTTCTCGGTGCTGGCCGAACAGATCGCAGCAACAGCTTCAAAGCCCTTGCGGCTCTGCTCCTCCTTGGCGAGCGCGGAGACCGCTTCACGGCGCCCTTCCTCGGCCTTCTCCAATTTGCGGTCGAGAAACCAGATTGCGAGCCCGGAGCCGGCGATGGTGAGCGCGAGCGCGATGGCCAGTCCGATGACAATGTATTCGGAAAATGGAATGATGAATCCGTGTTGGTAGCGTCTCAGCAAAATGTCACCTCTCCGTTTGTGATGTGGAAATGGGCCCCGCAGCCGGGGCCATTGAAAAGCACCGAGCGCTTCGTTTCTGGGGGCTCGTTATCCAGCGTCAGGTCCTCGAAGCTGGTGCCCACCAATCGCCAGCGGCCGGGGAGGGGCGTCTGCTCTGGCCGGGCTCCGCGCGAAGAGGACCATTCGATGCACCAGTGCACGCCGATCAGCGTACAACCTTTGTCGACAAAACAGCGCGGGCAGGCATGCCCAACTCCCTGCGCCTGCTCGATAGAGTCCACCTGCCGATAGCTGCCTGGCGAGCAGCCCTCGGTGGTGATCCACTCAGGCTCCAGCTCGGAGAGCCTCATTCTACAAGCCTCCAGACTCCACGCTCAAGATAGCCGTGCCAGCACTCGATATCGGTTTTGGTGTCCGGATCGCGCGTGGTGACCTGAATCGAAGGGTGCACGGAAATCGTGCCGTCCTCGTGCTCCGTCACGTCGTGCGCGGAAAGATTGCCGAGGTGCCCGTTCGGCGTGCGGGCGTGCCAAACCCCGTCCGGGTACTTGCCGTAATCACCGGGCTCGAAAGCATGCCCCATGATATCGCGCACGCGCCGGCCGTTCACGAGCCGGGTGCCTCGGTCGGGCCGAGCTTGGCCTTCGCGCTCGCGGGAGGCGCCACTGGGCCTTCGTAGCCGGGTGGGTTGCGGATATCCCATATCACCTCCTCGCCCGCTTTGAGCGCTGGCACAAGGCGTTCCTTGAGCAGCTTAAGCGCGGGCTGGCTCTGGCCCCCCCTGATCTTGTTGTCGGCTCCGAGCTGAAGGCCGACCAGCACGCAGCCCTCGGTGTCCTCTTCGGTATTGCCGCCATGGATGCGGATTGCCTCGAAGCCCGGCACGTTGAGCAGTGCGAGCGTTCCCTTGCCGAAATGTGGCGAATCGACGAGCCCGACTTGATAGTGCCCGGCCGGAATCGCGGTGCGCTCCTTCACCTTCCACTGCTCGACCGGCACGCCGGGCAGCTCGCGCAGCTCGTCCTCCAGCGTGAAGCAGACATGCACGCCAGAAATGAGCAGCTCGCCGGGCGTACGGCTCGGACGATAACGGAGCCGCTGATGTACAATGTGGATCATTAGTAGTTCTCCTTGAGAATCGTCCAAGTTCCGTGCTCCAGTGCGAAGGCGCGCAGGCCACCGTTGACCACGCCGCGCACGGTCACGGAGCCGTCTGCGTGCTCGATAATATGCTTCCCGTCTAGTGGCCGGCGCAAGCTCTCCCCCGGTGGCCGACACCACCAGCGCCCACGAAGATCACGGCCAAACGCACCTTCCGGCACGTTGAATGTGCCGAACTTGCCCGGAAAGATGCGCTCACCAATCACTTGGGCCGATTTCTCCAATTGCCCTCACCACAGAAGCGATAGCGCAGGAAACGGTAGACGTGCCGAGACATGAAGACCGCAGCGCCCACCAAGAAGATCGCCACCAGCGCCTCGACCTTCACCGCGTCACCGAAATAGTTGCCGTTTAGCAGCGCCTCGAGGGCCAGCATTGAGGTGAGAAAAGCCGGAACGATCATGCCGAAGACCAGCGCGATACGCCCTATCAACCCGTCCTCGTAGCGCCGGTCGAGCACTAGATAGCTGGCGAGCACGCCCATTAGTGACATGGAAAGGATGATCGTGGTTGAAATCACTGGCCTCCTCTGATGCGCTTGCGCACATCATTAATGATTTCCGGCACGGCGCGAATCAGAGCAGCCACGACGCTCATACCGAAGAGCGCGAGGAAGAGCCCGAGGCCTATCTCCATTCGGAACTGTGCCTGAGCGCTGAGCGTGGCGGTCTCGTTGGCGAGCGCGTCCACAATCGGCCCGGCACCATACATGCCGATCAGCGAGCCGCCAAAAGCCACCACCCACTTCTTCCGCGGGGGCAACGGAGCCGGCTTGCCGTCAGGTCCCTTCTGCTCGAAAAAGCTCAGCGAGATGAAACCGCCGAAAATGGAGGAAATCATCACGGGAAGCTTCAGCCCCAGAGCTGCTAAAAATTCCCCCATTAAAAGCACCCCTTCTTTTGTTTTCTCGTCAAAAAAATTACAGAGTCAAGGTATAGCGGAGCCAGCAGACAGCGGTACCCGCCGGCGTTGTCGGACGGTTGAAGGCGATCTTCTCGCCGTTCGGCGGGTCAAGCGAGATCGGGCGCTCCAGAGACTTGTCCTGCATCGCCATGTCCACGAACGGCGTCGGTGTAGGCGAGTTCGGCACCGACCATTGCTGCCCTGCCCATATGGCGATGATCGTCTCGCCTACGCCGCTCGCGTTGAGTCGGAAGGCATTGAAGTTACCGCCCGAGACGCCCCCAGAACTCGGCGCGCTGGGGCCACCCGTCCCCAATACGCCGCAGGTCAGACCCCAGACGTATATTTTTGAGGCGATCGGCAGATCGTGGCCGGAGGTCACGCAGGCGTTCGGTTGTGGAAGTGTCAGGTCGCACGTCAAAATTCCAGTGTCCGTTGTGGTGAGCACACGGTAGGTCAACATCTGTGCGTGCAACGCTGCAAACCACAGCAGCAACACAAGAGCAAGAGCGGATTTCATTTTCATGGTTGGTGAACCTCTCTTTTTAGGCGTTTCGCACTCCAAGCGCGACAATCTTCTCTTCGACTTGCTCAGCTTTAACGCGCCACGGGTGGGTGGCTAGCAATGATCCGATCATGATGTCGCGAAGGCTACGTGAGGAGAACTGGTCCCCGTGCAGCATTTCCGCCTCTCGCAAAGGTCGAACACGCTCGTAGGCCAAAAAAAGAGCTTCCGCTTCAACTTCTTCCTGAGCGGTATATGGGACTGTTTCCACTTTTCTAGTCTGCACATTGACCACAATTCTGTGTCTCATTGTTACTTACCCCTCATAGGCAATGTTGATCGCTCCGGCATCGAAGGCGTCCGTACCGTTTGCAGTGGTTAGCCGAACACGGTCTAGTGCAGCAGTCAGTCCCTTTTCGCCCTGGCAATAGCGAATTTGCCCAGACCCCGCGTAGGACATGCTGCTCATGTTCCGCGCCCAAGACCCAATGGACAGGGCGAGATTGGACCAGATTTACATGGGCTTGAATTACGGGATTATCCCCGATGGACTCTCATTCGTGACTCGGGACCAACGGCATCAGATTGACCCGAAATTGCTCGAAATGCAGTTGGCATCCTTGAAGCAGCTAATTGGTGAAGCGCCCACAAGCGGGAATTTTGTGGTATCGTTCGCTGCTCTCTGATAGGCCCGAAATCCACTTGGAAGGGTAATTTT
>ERZ1292637.852-Hain-H14-01um-R3-852-length-14666-cov-6_pt1 | contig 14666 bp, 18 predicted proteins | sample MGYA00564405_ERZ1292637 | MGnify/ENA primary metagenome ERZ1292637 (study PRJEB36523, sample SAMEA6512645) | groundwater metagenome | collected 2019-01-09 | study: AquaDiva: Metagenomics assemblies of 32 groundwater samples | reverse complement strand
GACACCTGCGCCGTGGTAGCTACCCATCCGCCCCCGGTCGGGTGCGTACGGGCCGGGATCGGCCGGGCCCCGAAATCGAAAGTTTCCAACTTACTCCCCTTTCCGATAGTAGACCGTGACGTTATCAGGACCGAAACCGATCCCAGTAGCGCCTTGATCAGTAAGGCAGATGTAGCCTTGCTCTATAAGGTCGAGACAGTAGGCGTGATAACGCTCTAGTTCGTCGTCATCGCGTCTACCACCGAAGAACGACTCCCCCTCAGTGAAACCAAGGTCGACCAATTCGTCGTAGCTGTAGAAGTCGCACGCAACGCGGCGGCCTGGCGCCATCTGTTCGCGCGTATGTCCGTGTTCTTTGTAGTAACGCTGCGCGCACCCTACGCAACACGGGTCGAAGTCGTTATCGTCAGCTTCGGGATCGTTGACGATGTAGCCGCGCCATCCGTTTCGGGGGTTGCGCTGTATCACGTCGTGACTACCACGCTCGCACCATTCGGGGCCGAAGTCATATTCGTGGGCGAGCCCGTAATCGTGGCACCATTGGCAGATCACATCGCTGTATTTACCGTTGCCGATCGGCTCCCACGGATCGTCATAATAGAGGCGGAATATGGGCGCGCTGTTCGGCCCCCACTTATACTCCCGATCGGGACGCAAATACAGGACGCGCGGACCCTTGTGATCAGACAGGTGATCGTAGTGGAATTCGCATTCCATACGGTGCGCCTCCGCTAGTTCGCGCAGCGAATCGTACTCCCCTGGCGCGAACCGAAAGCGTGTGCGCGTAACGGGCGAACCGTCGAGCGCGTATTGAGTGCTAGCTACTCGCGTGGCCATCAGTCTACCAGCCCCCATAATGGCGATTTCCTCTGCGCCGTAGACTTGATGCTTGCCGCACTCCTCACACTCATAACCGCGTGCATCGGGCTCAACGCCGTAGGCAGGCTCGCCACAAGCAAGGCAGAATCCACCTTGATCTTCGGCTGCTTCTTCGATCTGTTCCAGCGTGAATCGGTGAGACATCAGGATTGAACCCCTTCCTGTGGGTAGCTGGCGTCAAGCGCTTGCTAGCACGCTTGGGGCACCAATCCGATTGTTTGGCGCCCCCGTGCGCGACAGTAAGCTTTCAGGCGAGCGCTGCGCGCGTCATGCGCGCGTCGGCGATCGCTTCGTGAATCAAGTTACGTCCCTCTGATCTGAAATACGCGTCCCCCGAGTCCGATTCGATTCCACCGAGATACGCGCGGCCGATTACGTTTGGTAGTGCCCAGTGTGCGCCGTTGTCCATAGTAACGACGGCGCCGAGTATGACAAATTGCCAGTCGCCCTGCTCCAAACCGCGCAATCGGTCGGCATCCGCGAACATATGGCCGATGCGATCATAACCATTGTCATTCGCGATGTAGCGGTATGAACGCCTGTCGTGCCACAGCTCAGCACCAGCGTTGACGATCCGCCCCCACCGATCGCGCCATAGGTCGGACCCCGGAACGCGCACAGCATCGCTGGCGCGATCGTAGACGTACTCATAGGGCTTCACATCGCGTAGGTTGCAATAGCGACCGAGCCACGAATGGTCCGACCATTCTTCCGACTCCACAACTACGGCAACCGTGAAGCGCCCGACCGTGAGGGTGCGCAGTGTGTCAGTCACGCTTCCGCCCCGCACTCTTCGCAGACGAACGATTCCCCAAGCGCTTCCCCGCACTCAACGCAGAATTGACCACGTAGCAAGCGCAGACACGGGTGCTGCGCGGCGTCAAGCACGTTACGCAACCAAGCTCCGCAGCCGCGGCGGCAAGGGATGGGCACCGGATAATCCTTCACGATCGTCCCCCAATCTTGTAATGTTCGTCGGTGCACTGGCAGCGCCGGCAGCCGCCGATGATCACGGGGAACCGCCCCGACGCGAGCACGGATATACCGTGCTCATAGACATGATGCCCGCATGGGCACATCCGCGCAAGGCGCTCCGCGAGCTCCGCGCACGCTTGGGCCACACCGGGGGCGCTCACTTGCCGTATCCGTTCTCGGCGAAGTCGCGCGTGAAGATTTCCCCGTCAGAAGTAAGCGCGATCGGTTCCCCGAAGATCGTTGCGTGATCGTAGCACCAGACAATGACGCCCATCGGCCAAGCGCCGAACTTTGCGTGCATACGGTTGGCCCACGGTTGCGGGAGCGCGCCGTCCCATGATTTGAGCCCCAGGCGCTCAGCTGCTTGCCGTACGGTTTCCAATTTCGTTCCCCTTACTTTCTCACGCTTGCGAGCGTGCCAGCGGGGGCCGCCCATCCCCCGCTAGCTCGACAGTAAGCGTTACTCATAATCGTCCTCGACAAACCGTTGCGCTTCGGCCAGCGTGCGGGCGGACCCTAGGCGCACGGTCCCGCCATCGTCATGCGAGCATCGGAACACGCTAAGGCGTAGCGGATCGTCGGTGCGAATGAAGTAGTACAAGCCAGCGTAGGGCTTGTACATGGCAAGGTGAGGATTGACGATTGTCCAGCGCGCCACGCGTCACTCCTCCTCTTCCGTTGTTTCGTCGGCATGCCACGCTTGCGCCATATTCTTAGCTTCCGCTTCGCTGGCGCACACCTCACCGGAAACGAACCCTTGCCCCGAATAGACGAGCAGGACATTGCCGACTCGATCCCAATCGTCGCCAGAATCATCCGAGCATCCATCCAGCACGACATGATAGGCGTGGTAGGTGCACAACGGTTCACCCTCGAATTTCCCGGGCCCGCGAATGGTGTCCCATTCGGTCATCTCAAATGCTTCCGCGGCACACTCCGCGCACATCGCAGCTTCGTCCGAGAATAGGGGTTCGGCCGCGGGGATACCCTGGTCGGCGCACTGGCATCCGTCGAAGGGGTGTCGTAAGCATGAATTGGACGCGAGCGCTTCGGCGGCGGCATCCGCCACTTCGGCGCGAGCATCGTAGGCGGCGCGCGCATAGTCGGCCGCGTCGAGCGCGGCGCGTTGTTCGGGCGTGAGGAGGGCTGCTTCGTGTGCGAGCTCGGCGTCTGGTACGGGTTCGTAGATTGCCATTGGTCCCCTTCCGAGTGTTGGTAGGGATCGCCCGCAGTCTGGTGCTCCTTGCGGGGACGGGTTCCGATGGTGCCGCCATCGGGAGCGCCAGTCGGCCGCGGGCCGATCCCTGCTATCCATTGTAAGGGTCGGCCACGCTCGTGCCAGTACCAATTGGCTATGGATACATAGGCTGTGGCTATACCGTGGTCGCTCCCTCTCCAAACTGGCAATGGTTGTCCTGTCTCGCAACATTAGGGTCGCCTAATCTCGGGGACATGGTGCGCTTGTTGTCCTGAGTCCAGAGCGAGCGCTCGGCTCGCCACCAGCCATCCTAGGTAGGGTACCCCCCCAGGGTACCAGGGGGATGGCTCACGGCCTTCGGCCGTGGCGAGCATGGTACCAGCCCCCTCGTTTGTCTCGCTTTTCGAAGCTAATCAGACAAAAAATAACCGCAAGACAAAAAGACCCCCCTGAAAATTATCAGAGTGCGCCATTGTTGGGAGAACTGGCTGGCTGAGCCTGATAGCTAGCCTATCTATGTTATCTGAGCCAAACAAGACAAAGTGTACACACTTTGTTCTGTCTGCTGGATCGAACTGATCGCTCAACAGCTCGATTGGCTCTCTAGAACCCATCAGGTGCCGGTAATTATGAGTAGTTTAGCACCCCTTGTCAATCGGAGAAATCTTCTCAAATCCACTCAAACTTGTCAAATCTATCATTACTTGACAATAAGAGTAGAAGTAGATCCGTTTCGTTACAATTGTAAAGGTAGTCGTAGCTTACGGAGGGTGGGTTGCCGCGGGGGCCGGTGGCGTGGTAAGATGCTCTTACCCACTGATAAGGGGCCCTGATTGATGACCTACGGAGAGTTGAGAGACTACCTTGATCGATATCCCAATTGACTGAAATTCAAGAATCTCGTCTAAGTGTAGATTCTGGAAGAATCTCCACATGAGCGCCCCTGGGGATCGGCGGCGGATCTCTTCCAAAGATAATTGGGGCACGCCTCCAGAAATCTTCCAGCCCGTTAACAACGAATTACATTTCACGCTCGATGTCTGCGCGGATGCTCGGAATCACAAGACTGAGCGGTACTTCAACGAAGTCATGGATGGGCTCACGGCGAACTGGAAGGGAGAAATCTGCTGGATGAATCCGCCCTTCTCCAACACTTACGCGTGGGTGAAGAAGGCCGTCGGTGAAGCGGCGCTTGGGGCCACGGTTGTGGCGCTCCTCCCGAACAACACCGATGCTAGGTGGTACTATGATTTTGTCAAAAACGAGGATGGCTACCGCCCTGGTGTCTTTGGTGAAGTCTTCGTTAGGGGCCGCATCTCGTTTATTGACCATGAGACGGGCAAGCCGAAAAGTGGAAACACGACCGGCTCCGTCCTCGTCTTCTTCGGGCATACCTCGTTCAAAGTCGAGAGCGCCTGTTGGGATTGGCGCAACAATGCGCGATAATCTGATCCTGGCTGGGATAGCCTTGGTGGGGCTCTTGGCGGCAGCCTTCGCACTCGGTGCTCAGTGCAGTACTGATACAGATCGGATCTGTTTAGCAGATCGGTGCCGGGAGTGCGACCGCTACGAGGGGGTTTGGATATGCCAGTAACGGCCGATATAGCGTGGAAGAGTTCATGATACGTGTAAGGGTCCGTCTGGAATTTAAGAGGCAAGATTGCTGGATAGGCTTTTTCTGGAAGAGCTGGTTACTTGGTAATGAATGGAGGCAGTTTGATTTGTGGATTTGTATGCTTCCAACGGTTCCTCTGCACCTGAGGATTACTCGCGTACCAAAGTATATTGCACATGAGTGATGTCCACACGGGCAGAGGGGCATGCATGATAACGGATAAGAGGCCGTCCGTCAGTGACTACTTCTTCAACATTGCTGCGGTTGTAGCTCAGCGCGCCACCTGTCCCCGGCTTTCCGTGGGTGCCGTGCTCGTGCGGGATAAGTTCATCGTCTCGACTGGCTACAATGGCTCTCCGAGTGGACAGGCGCACTGTATCGATGTAGGATGCCAGATGGAGGGTGGGCATTGTATCCGTACGATCCATGCAGAGGAGAACGCGCTTCTCCAGGCAGCGAAGAGTGGTCGCAGCGTGGATGGATCCGTACTCTACTCTACCCACATGCCTTGCCAACGATGCCAGATACGCCTCATGCAGGCTGGTGTGGAAGACTTCTTCTGGGAAAAAGAGTATGAAAACGCGAATTGAAAGGAGGGACGAGGTGACAAGGTTGCAGAGGCAACTATCCGGAATGGAGGGCGGGAGGCCCCACGTCGATTATCCAAAACATCAACCGGCACAGGCATCTCTCGTGCGCTGCATCGAGTGTGGCGCTGAGGATGACATCGATCACCGCGGCATGGACCGCGAGGACATCCTCAACGCCCTGGCGCTCGCGGGTTGGCACCGGCTGGCGCAGTGGTCAGCCCCGCTTGACTGGACGTGCATGGATTGCGTACTGTGAAGGTTACCATCACCAGGGACGACGATGGCAAGTATTGCGTGCGCCGGAAGGGAAACCCTCTGGTTTCAACATACGTGACAACGTGGGACAAACTCGTTGCCGCCCTTGAGTATGAGTTTCGTCCAAATGAGGGATCCGGAGGATCCATCAAGCTTGAAGGATTCAGAGAATCCTTCGTTTCGGAGGAGAGCAAAATGAAACAGGCGAAGTATGAACAGCTTCTCGATGACATCACCTATGCCATCGAGAGCCACGAGCAGACATACCACCTCCCCTACGTGGGTGATTTTCCACCTTCCCCCAACGTACCTCCGGTGGCTACGACTGATCGGACTCATCTCTTCCCAGCGTTGGTCGAGGATCGCTTTGAGCGCTTGTGCGCGAAGCTTCGTCATTTGGAACAGTTATGGAAGGGTTCTCGATTTGAGGATTGCATCGAGTTTGTGGTAACGAACATCGTGGAGCGTGAGTTCAATGGCTAGCCGCCGCCGGCAGAAACCCCCCACCCGGAATCTTGTCTCGGAATACCGCGCTGGCCTTGACGCGGCTATCGCGGGTTCTGACGTTGGGCAGAACTGCATCGTCCCGATCACTCGCGCTGGCTGGACACTCTTCACTCAGATTGAGAACCACAAGGTCGTGGCTCTGATCACGGTCGAGAACGAGCCCAGGGCCGTGGCCGACTTCTGTAAGATGGTTGAGGAGTGGGCTGAGATCGTCAATCCGCCCATGACGCTTGCGGAGGCCACGGATGCCAACGGGTAAGTTCGTAGAAAGGCTGGTAAGCCAGTAGAGATCGTTGACCCCGAAGATTGACTCCGTAGAACCACCTTCTAGCCTCGCGGCAGAGAAGAAGCTCCTTGGCGGCCTCCTCCTTCAGCCCGATCTAGTATCGGACATTATGGAGACGGTCCTGCCGGAGGACTTCTTTCATGGCGAGACGCGCACTGTCTTCGGGGCCATGTGCGATCTCGCTATCGAGGGTAAGCCGATCTCCTCGGCGACCGTGGCCCAACAGTCCGGGATTTCCGGATTGTCTGCATGGATGCAGGGTGCGCTCCCGGAAGAGGCAGACTATTGGGCGGATGAGATTGTCAGTCTGCGCCGGCGCCGTTCCCTCTTGGCCGCGGGCGAAGAGGCTGTCCGCCTTGCTATACTGGACGGAGAGGACGTAGATGCCGCCTTCAATAAAGTCGAACAGCTTCTCATCGTCGGCGCTTCAGGCGCGGATGCGTCTGTCTCCCCGATGGGCGATCAAGTCGCTCCGCTCCTGGCAAGAATTGATCGCTTTATTAATGACCCAGAGTCCGTTGCGGGTGTTCCCACTTCTTGGCAGGCATTGGATCGTTACCTCGATGGGCTTCAGGCTGGTGGAGTCACCGCCGTTTACGCGCCCACAAGCCAATACAAGTCCTTCTTCGTCCAAAACATCGGCTGGCGCCTCGCTTGCAACGGCGTGCCCGGCCTGTGGTTCACCACTGAGATGCCTCACATCCAGGTGCTCGAAAGATTGGTGCAGTTGGAGTCAGGACTGAACTTACGCCAGCTCCGTTGGGAGCGGTCGCTCGGTAGCCATCTGCAAGAGATCAACAATGCGGCCGAGATGGTGCGGGAGATCCCGATCTGGATCTGTGATCGCTCTAGTATGGATATTGCCTTCATGCGCGCCGCCGCAGCCCGGCTGAAGCGCACGCAGGATATCAAGTATGTCATCGTGGACCTGGCGGACCACGTTTACTCGATGCGCTTCCGAGAGAACGATGTGAAGAATGAGTCGTTCGTCCACCAGCAGCTCAAGGAAATCGCCAAGACAAACAATGTCCATGTCATCGCCACGAGCCACATCCGCAAACCGTTCAACGCTGGTGGGAAGAAAGACATGCGCACGTATATCGACCTTGACGACATGAAGGGCTCCGCCTCGAAGTCTCAGGACGCAGATGCGGCAATCTCGATCATGGTTGTGAAGGACGATTCGACATGCGCTGCGCTAGGTGGCTATTGCCAGTGCGTGCCGAAGCACCGCTTCAAGTGGATTCCGATGGAATACGAAGAAAGGTCGGCGCTGGAGATGAAGTTTGGGCAGATCCCACTCATGATCTCGATCATGAAAAATCGTCACGGTCCGCGTGGTAGTGTGCCGTTCATCCTTGACCTGGCCCGCGGGGGCCAGATGCAGCCGATCTCGCAGTGATCTACTTCAACGAGTTCGATAAGTACCCTGCGCAATGGTTGCGCAACCTTTATCCTGACGCCGTTGTAGACGAGAGGAGTATCGCAGATGTGCAGCCAGATGAGCTTTCTGGATACGAGCGCGTTCATCTGTTCGCCGGTATCGCCGGCTGGGAATATGCACTCCAGCTCGCAGGGTGGCCGCAAGGGCGCGAGATATGGTCTGGGAGTTGCCCGTGCCAGCCGTTCAGCGTCGCCGGGAAGGGCAAAGGAACAGCAGATAGCCGCCATCTCTGGCCCGAAATGCGAAGACTCATCGCCGAGCGCCGCCCTCGGACGGTCTTTGGAGAGCAGGTTGCGTCTCGCGCTGGACGTGAATGGCTCTCTGGAGTACGTGCTGACCTGGAAGCATTGGGATATGCAGTCGGGGCCGCCGATCTGTGCGCTGCGAGCGCGGGCGCACCCCACATCCGACAGCGTCTCTACTGGGTGGCCGACGCCGGATACGGGACTGAACACAGTAGACGCAAATTGGCAGGAACGACGAGCGCGGATAAAGGCAGAGAAGAAGAACGGGAACGGATTTGGGCTGACATTGGGGATGGCGGCGACTCTGAGCGGGTGGCCAACGCCGAACGCAATTCCAGAGAGTCGCGGGGGGCTGCAAACGAATCCGGAGAAGGCCCTGGAGCGTCGGGCACAGGGCCACATGCTGAACCTGGACGATGCAGCGACCCTGGCGGGTTGGGCAACACCGACTACTCGGGACCACAAGGACGGAGCGAGTATGCTGGAAAATACGCCAATCAACTCTCTCCTTGGACGCCAAGTGAGCTTATCCAGTGTGCCGATGGAAAAACGCGGCGCACTCAACCCGGACTTTTCCCGCTGGCTTATGGGTTTCAGTCATATCTGGGGGATTTTTGCGCCATTGAAGAGCGAGCTTGGAAAGAGGTAGTGGTTTATGGGACTGCCAGCGAAAGAGACCCCGACGAAGCATTGCGAATGGTGCGGGACGCCATTCACTCGCAAGCGAGTGGGCAAAGCAAAACAACTGGAGTGCGTCAGCAACTTCTTACGACGCCGCTTCTGCTCGATCTCGTGCTCAGTATCGAGGCAGCACGCAACAGAGCCCCCGTCGGTGGCTGCATCCCGGAAACGGGCTCACAAAAAACAGATAGGCTCGTGCGGAGCTTGCGACAGCGAAGCGGAGATTTGCGTCCACCACATCAATGGGAATCCGCTAGACAACAGCCCTCAGAACCTACAGACCCTGTGTTTGCCGTGTCACTCATTTTGGCACGCCATGCTGAGGCGTACAAGCAGGCAGTCTTTGGCGCCCATGCCGCGCTTGGTAGAGTGGGCAAATTGCGCGCCTACGGCAATGCCATCGTCCCGCCCCTCGCGGCTACGTTCATCAGAGCCTTCCTTGAGTGTGAGTAGTTGACATCGCAATGGTAGTTGTGATAGACTGTAAGCAGATCGGGTTGAGGGGAAATACCGGCAGGCATACCTACATAGGTGGCGTTCCCCCTTGCGTCTCAGCCGTCCCCTCCCCGATCTCGTCTCAAATTTGAGGACGGAGTTCTCGCTCCTCCATGCTTCCAGAGCGATTATTCGTTCCTTTACTGGGTAGAGGCAGCGCGCTTGGCAACGACACTGCCGCCCAAAGACTATTGTGTAGATTGCACCTCGGGTTATCAGCAGCGCATGCTCGATGTTGGCCGCTGTAGCCACCCAGAGGTCAGATTTTACGATGTGACCTCGGTCCAGAATGGTGAGATACTGGAGATCGAGCAGCAAGGTTTCCGTGAGCCGCCCGCCTCCAACAGCCGGCGCATCATCCAGGAAGTCAGCATTGACTGAGCTGCTTGGGCCGCCCCGCACGCACGGCGATTCAGGTCGCATTAAGGCGTACCTGACGCGCCCCCAGATGGCGTCCTATCTGACATGGGCGGGTGGCGCTGGGTCGGCCTACGAAGAGTACATCCAGTGGTGTAACCGCAACTTCATCCCGGTAGACAAACGCTTCACCAGGGCCTCGCACAAAGTCTGGATTCAGCGCCACCGCAAGCAGCTCATCCAGTGCCGCGAGGAGCACCGTGAGGCCCTGCGCATCGTTAGCCGCATGGGCCGCGAGGATCGCGTGCGGGCGCACGAGGAATCACTCATCAGGGTAGAGGCGCTAATCCGGTCTACCGAGATGCTGAAGATTTCCGAGTACGTTGCCCTAGAAGAGCAGAAGCGCAAGATCCTTGAGTCTATTGCCAGGGAACGTGGGGAATACAACCGCGTGTCTGAAGAGGCTCCGCGGGGCGCCAAGGGCGTGCAGGACGCCATCGATGGTCTTGAGGCGTACACAGATTCACTACGCGCGCAGAACGCGATCGACGTAACAGAGGAGTCTTAGGTTGGAAAGACTCCCTTACTCGGCCTGTGCTGGAGTGTACAAGGCGCTCGGCTTCGCCCCTGCTGGCCCAGAGCAGTCAGCTCCGCTAGTGGCCCAGGATAGATTCCCCTGCCTTTTTGGGGGGCTTCGAAGCGGGAAAGCACAGGCTGTTGATACGCCTATTCCAACTCCAGATGGGTGGAAGCTATTTGGGGCTCTTCGCCTAGGTGATCGTGTCTTCTCTGAAAAAGGGGAGGTTTGCAATGTGGTGGCGGTTGGGCCAATTGAAACTGGCCGTCCGTGCTATAGGGTTACATTGAGAGATGGGGCTTCTGTGGTGGTGGATGCTGAGCATGAGTGGCTAACCTGCACCAAGGCGGATCGTAGGGCTTTATCACGAAGGACTCCTGAGTTCCGGGCAAAACGGCGTATGGCTCGTTCGAGTACGGCTACAGGGCAGCGGGCACCCTATCCGAGGGCCACGAGCGACCGCGCTTGCGCGGTCGCTCCGTCAGGTGGGGAGATTCGGACTACGCGAGAAATAGCCGATACGCTTCTCTTGACAAATCCAACTAACCATAGGGACTACTCGAACCACTCTATCGATGGATGTTGTGTAGTTGATTATCAAGAGGTGCCACAAAGCATCCCACCGTATGTTCTGGGCGCGTGGCTGGGGGATGGGTCTGCTGCTAGCGCCTGTATGGCGAGTGCAGATCCAGAAATAATTGATCGAATAGTAGCTCTCGGTATTCCTGCCAGAAAGGCCAGGGCTGAGTATTTGTATATTCTTGGTGAAAAGAATGGGCACAGGAATGCATTTTCAACCGCCTTGCGGGCGCTTGGTGTGCTTGGAAATAAGCACATACCTACTCATTATCTCATTGCTAGTGAACTCCAGAGGCTAGAGCTGTTGCGTGGTCTTATGGACACCGATGGATACATTGACACAAAAGGCCATTGCGTTTTTACAAACACCAACAAAGTGCTTGTGGATGGATTTGCGGAGCTGTGTTTGAGTCTTGGCATCAGGGTGTCTGTGACGGAATCCAGGGCGATGTTGTATGGAAAGGATTGTGGTCCAGTGTGGGACGTTTGGTTCGTAACGACTACGCCCGTGTGTCATCTTCGACGAAAGGCTGAGCGTCAAAAGACAAAGATTGGCAAAAGTCAAGCAAGCCGGTACATCGTTTCCGTTGATGCGGTGACATCTGTCCCGGTTCGGTGTATTCAGGTCGATTCGCCATCAAATCTTTATTTGTCTGGCAGGGGCTTCATCCCTACTCATAACTCCACCATCGCCGAGAAGATCCTGCTTCCCCACGTCCTTGCCCTCCCGCTGCTTCGCAAAGAGAAGTTCTTCACGGAAGAGGGGCGCCCGGTGTTCATCGATTCGAAGTCGAAGCCCCGCGACCCACACTTTGTCATCTTTGGTCCGAACTATAAAGAGTCGCGTATCGAGTTTGGGATGCTCGAAGACGATCTCCGCGCTCTGGGCAAGCTCGCCAACGAACGCCATATGAGCAAGCCAAGCGATGGTCCGTGGCGGTTGGTCACTTCTGATGGCGTGGTAGTGCAAACGTGGTCCCTCGAAAACCCTGATTCCTGCCGTGGCATCAACCCTGAAGGCGCGCTCGTGGTTGAGACGGGTGGCGTTGTGTTGACGGGGCTCCAGAACGTCCGTGGGCGTGTGGCGGCGACTCGCGGCTTCGTTGTTTATAACGGCACCCTGGAGGAATCGTCAGTCGTCTGGAAGGAGTGGCAGCAGATCGGCAAGCGCGACAACCTGATGGGCATTAAGACGTACATCATCCCCACATGGGCGAACCTGCACGAGTTCCCCGGCGGCAAGCAGGATGATGAGTTCTTATCCTGGTCAGCCACCCTTGGCGAAGACCTCTTTCTCGAGCGTTGCGCTGCTGTCGCCAGGCCGCCCCGCTTCCGCGTGCTCAAGGAGGTCACCGAGAAGCATGTCCAGTGGGCGGAAGTGCCAGACGATGCAGAACGAGAGATATGGATTGATCCGGGTTACGCAACGGCCTATGCCGTGCTCTTTGTTGCCATCTGGAAGGACGCCGAGGGGAGTAAGCGATTCCATGTCTATGATGAAGTTTATGAGCAGCGCAAAGACACACGCGATGTGATTGAAATCTGCAAGACCAAGCCATTCTGGGGCAGTGTCAGGGAGGGCGTGCTAGACGTTTCAGCCAAGCGCCACGCTGATGCGAACACGTCTTCGCTTGAGATTTGGAAGAAACTGACTGGCATAAACTTCTACATGAAGTTCTGGCACGAAGACCGATTGATCGAACGTGTACAATCATCAGCGAAGGCTATGCAGTTCACGATAGATCCCAAGTGTCGGGGTCTTCTCATGGAGTGCGGCCTCGATGAGCCTGTCTTCCCAGAGATGGGAGTGTGGAAGTTCATGACTGATAGGGATGGTCGCATTATCAGCGAGAAGCCCCAGGACAAGAATAACCACAGTAGTAAAGCTCTAGGCTACGGGCTGCTAAAGCACCTGGGCCAGGTTGAATCTCGCAAGAAGCCGACGTCGTGGAATCGGCTCAGGCAGAAACGGAATCCTTCCGCTTGACAGGGGAAGTATGCTTCTTATGGGATGGCGTGTCCCCGCGCCTCGGAGAAGCAGGATAGTTGCTCCCGCCTAAGACTAGCGCAGACGCATTCGAACTCATACGATCACAGGAGCGTTACCACGCTGATCTGTGGCGTGTCTATGACGAGAACGAGAAATACTATGAGGGGGAGTTTGACGGGCTTGTTGACCTGCCGGAGGGTTATGAGCTGACCAAGCCGACCACGCTGCGCGCGGTTGTTGATGAGGCTATCGACAACATTATGCCGGCGGATATTCAGGTCAAGTATTCGCCTCGCTCAGATACGAAGAAAGGGCAGGAAGATGCGGATACGATCCGCATGCACCTAAAGGGGCTTTGGCGCCACTGGCGCCGCCTCGGCGCCGACATCGATCCGTGGCGGGACGCAGGCAAGAATCTCTTCATAAATGGTGTAGGTGCGATCAAGGAGGTTCCTGATTTCACTCTCTGGCCCACCCTCCCAGAGGGTGAGATTGTTAAGCTCAAAGAGAGTGGTGGCAAGGCTATTGCGGATCGCCTCAAGACAATCAGAGACATACGCTCCACCAGTGCTCCAATCATGTGCCGGTCTTTGCATCCCAAGTGCATTATAGTCGATCCGTCTGTTGGGCGCAAACTCTGGATGATCGAGCGCTACCAGGCTAGCTCGGATGAAGTTACCAGCATGTACGCCCAGTGGGACAAGGACTTTGTTGACCCGCGCCGGAACCGTAAGCATAAGATTCACGAGATGTGGACCGCCACGTACGCGACAGACAAGGGCGAGATCGTCTCTGGGCGGCACTATATCTTCATTGATGAGGAGTTCAAGCACGAGGGCGAGAATCCGTACGGCTTTCTCCCCTACATAACGAAGTATAGCGGCTTTGGCCGCGAGACCTATGAGGGGCGCCCCAAGTACAAGTCTGTCGGCCTCTTCACCCCACAGGTGAAGTCGATGGCCCTGGCCGAGGCTCGTCGCTTTAGCCAGTTCGATGCCATCATGAGCCAGCTCGCATTTCCCATAGGTATGCTACCGCTGGAGGTGGATGCGGAGTCGTTTGACACATCGCCCGGTGCCCTGAACTTTGTTCCCGAGGAAGTGTTCAAGAACGGTGACAAGATTTGGGTCCAAGCCAAGATCCCAGGCGCCGAGTACATGCAGTCTCTTGGTGCCATCTCGGGCCAGATTGAGCGCGGCACGACCCAGCCCACCCTCCGTGGCGCCCCGGTGCCGGGCACGGACTCAGCTGCCCAGCTCGGGATGTACACCTCGCAGTCGAAGCTGCGTCTTGATTCCTGTCAGCAGGCGCTTGAAGACATGGTGTCTGAGGCGATGAGCCGCTACCTCTGGTTTATCGACAACGTGCTCAAGGACAACGTGTCCATCCTCACGGGCGACACGGACATGCAGCGGGCGAAGATTGGACCGGACCAGATCCGTGGCCGCTATGACGTTATTGTCAAGTTCATGCCAAATGAGGAGCTGATCAAGCAACAGAAGTTGGCGATTGCCAACGACGCCATCGTGAAGGGTGGCATGAGCCCGTACGACGCGTACGAGTATGCCGGGTTTGACAACCCGCTTGCGTTGATTGCCCGGCGCATGGCGTGGGACGTGATGAACGAGCCTCAGATGCGGCGTGGCATGGGCAAAGAAATGCTGAAGGAGTGGGGCATAGATGCCGATATGGTCGAACTCGAAGAGCAGATTGACCAGGCCAAGCTCCAGCTTGCGCTCTCGCAAATCCTCCAGGCAATGGGCACGGGGGCCGCCCGAGGGGTCGGCGACCCGATGTCCGCCACTGGCGTGCCGCCTCCGAGCAATCAAGATCCGCTTGCTGCGTTGGCTCAGGCCGGACAGGGGCCAATGACGATGGCGCCGGGTGCCCCGGTCCAGAACCAGGCGCTCATGCCAGCGCCGCAAATGCAGGCTATGGGAGGCTAGATGGCAGGCCATTCAGGACTCTTGAATGAAGTCGGCGCCCAGGTAGG
>ERZ1292637.846-Hain-H14-01um-R3-846-length-14692-cov-4_pt1 | contig 14692 bp, 34 predicted proteins | sample MGYA00564405_ERZ1292637 | MGnify/ENA primary metagenome ERZ1292637 (study PRJEB36523, sample SAMEA6512645) | groundwater metagenome | collected 2019-01-09 | study: AquaDiva: Metagenomics assemblies of 32 groundwater samples | reverse complement strand
CTTTGTATAGCATGATAAAAATCTTTATATTTAACATCTGTGTTATAAAATTTTATTCTAAATGGGATACCAATAGTATCTATTCTTCCATCATTCTCCAATTCTTTAAACATATCAAAATACTCTTGAAAAGTATTCCCTTGTACCACACCCATTAATTTTATGTTTTGATATTTTAATTTGACATAATACTTATCCAACAACTCTTTTCTTTTAACATTTGTTTTTTCAAAATCCCCAATAACATCTGGTATCACCAACTCTGATATGTTCATTTCAATCGCCAAATTTATTATTTCATCCGTTGTTAAAGTGCCACCGTTTTCTGCTATGCTGTCGTCCATAATTACATATCTATTATTTTTAATTTGCTCAATAAAATAATTTTTGTATTGTAATATTTTACATAAAGGCGCGAGACAATACTCAATATCACCTAAAATACTAATTTCATTTAATGCGTTTGCAGTTGTGATGTGTGCTATTTTCATGTTAACTCCCACCAAAACTTGATATATATATCATCAGTTCTTTTGAATAATGCAAAGAAATATGGATAATTTTGAAATGCCATTCTTGTTGCACCTGTTTCAACTACATCATCTATTATAACAGTTGTTGAAGATTCTTGTGGTAGAAAGACTATAGGTATATTCAATAAATATGAAATTCTTGTTGCTGGAATAACACCACCTCTACTTATACCATAAATATATTTTATATTTTGTATTTTTTTAATCTCTAAACTTATCTCTTTACATTTATTATCAAATTCTTCGAAACTAATAAACCTCTCTTTTGTCATGTTATTCTCCATTTTAAGTTTTTACCTCTAAAGGGTTAAACTGATAGAGTTGATTATGATATTTACGTATCCTTTTTCGAGATTGATTCAAAATTAAATTATATAATAATGTATGTTTTCTCTTAATACTAAAACCAATTAAACATAAAAATTTTAGAGTTTCAATTCGTGGTATGGATATTTGATATAAATTTTTTCTATAAGTAATAAAATGTGATGTTTTTCGATATCTAACTTTTTTCCCCTTTTTATAAAACAATCTAATTTTTGAATTGATATTTAATATTGTAAGAAGTTGTTTAATAAGTTTTAAGTTTTTTATGTTATTTCCTGATGCGGTAACTTGACCACTGCTATAATCTACACATCCTTCACTATCATAAAACCCTTTTATAAATTTACAAATATTATCTTTATTCGTATAAATAAAATTTTTATTATTAAAAATTATGAAATATAAAACCCAATTCTTCGAGTGATACCTTACATTATACATTATGCCACATAATTTATGATAAGTAATTTTTATTTTAGCCCCGTCAGGTAAGTTATTATAAACTTCATCGGCAAAATCTTTGTCTTTTACCAACAATTGAAAATAATAATCTCCGTTCTCGGGGTTTATACATATATTCCCATCTCCAATAACAACTCCTCGTATATAAGGATATGCAACATTTATATTTTTATTTTTAATGGTGTTTGTTAAATTCATATATAACCTCTCGCATATGACTTACAGCACTGTCCCATTCTTGAGTTGTCTCGTATTTCGGGTCTGGGGTATTATTACGAAAAAAACTTTCAATACGTTCAATACACGTAGAACAACGACCGCATGGAGGGGTTTGGGCATTATAGCAACTATGAGTATATTCGTATTTTATTTTCATCTCTAAACCTTTTTTTATTATATCCCATTTCATTAAAGTATTATATGGAGATATTATTTTAATGCGATTTTTAGTTCCTAACAAAGTAGCCAGAGACATCGCCTGTGTAAACTCTTCTCGGCAGTCCTCGTACTGAGCCCTGTCTCCTTTATGGGAACCTAAATAAACTTTATTAGCACCTAAACTTTCAGCGTAACCTGTAGCAATACTCAACATAATACCATTACGAAAAGGAATCACCGTTCTCTTCATACTATCTTCTTCATAATGTCCTTCTGGTATAGCCCCTCCCGATTTCAACAAATCACTTTTAAATCCCCATTCATTAAAATTTATATTTATAATAAAATGTTTTATTCCTAACTTATCAGCGTGATATTTCGCAAAGGGTATTTCTATATCATTATGTTTACTTCCGTAGTTAAAAGATAATACTTCCAAATTTAAATTTTGACGGTGCAAATCATACAATAGAGTAACACTATCACTTCCTCCGGATACTATTACAACCGCTTTTTCTTTATTCATTCTTCACCTCTTTAAATTCTCTAATGATTTTTTTAATTGTATCAGCCTTACTCAAATCCCATTTTTTAGAAAATAATTCAATTCTCTTATCCTCTTTTTCATCTGTATAAACAATTTGTTGTGGCATTATAATTATAATTTAATATTAAGAGTATTTAAATATAATTATATTGAGAAATATAATTTAATAAACGTTGTATTTTTTCATAAACTTTTTAACTTCTCTTAATGCAGAAGTATATGTTTTTGTATATATTATTTCCGTTGTTTCCCATTTTGGTGCGACATCAACTTGTATTTCAAAATTTCCTTTTTCCTTCCCCCCTCTTATTTGTCTAACTCTATTAATCGAGATTATAATATTTTCATTTTTGTTTATATAAGCCAAATCACTTCCTAATTTTTTATATTTTTTCCAATTGCGTTTTGTCATTTTAGTGTTTCCTCATATATAATTTAGCAATACGAAGAACTAGTAGCTTTGTAGATGTTTTCTTAGAAGAATCATCGGGTAAATCTATTCTCCAAAAATTAGGTAAATCTCTATTTTCTACTAGATAAACATCAATATATTCATCTGTCTTTTTATTTACAAATGATAAACTTTCTTTGTAATTAGATGTTTTCTTCCAATTTTTGACAGTCATTTTAATGTTTCCTCATGTAAGCTTTAGCATATCTTAAAGCTTGCGATTTAGTTTTGAAATGTCTAACTTTTGTATTTGGCACATGTAAATGCCAGATATCATTTATTCCTAAAATTATTGCGATTTCATTATCATATCTGTTTCGTAAATATTGTTTTCTTCTAAATTCAATTTCGTCTCTTTTCGTTATTGTTTTCTTCCAGTTTTTTTGTGCCATTTTAATGTTTCCTCATATAAGCTCTGGCATAACCAAGAGCTAAACGTTTATTTGAAGTTTTTTTAGAAATATCATTGGGTAAATCTATTCTCCAATAATTAGGTAAATCTCTATTTTCTACTAAATAAATATCAATATATTCATCTGTCTTTTTATTTACAAATGACAAAGAATCCTTTCGGGTTTCAACTGACTTCCAATCTTTTAGTGCCATTTTATGTATCCCATTCACTTTCACGTCGAGTCGCCTCATAGATGAATTCCTTTTTATCTTTATTTGGAATTCTGCTATGAGTTATAAAACTTGTAAAACTTTCGTAGTCCCACGCCATATTCATAAAAATATTAACCCAGTTTTTTGCTGTTTTTGCTTTGGATGCCATTTTTCTTAATTTATTCGCTTCTTTCATATCTCCATCTGCTTCCAGATGATTAGCAAACATAAACACCTTGTTCGCTAATATAATTTTTGTTTTTTTATTTGCCATTTTAATATTTTCTTATGTTTATTATTCTCCCATTCTCATAATATTCTTTCCACAATCCTGTTCTGTCACCATTCCTCCATTTTCCTATTATCCAAAGTTTCCCATTCTCATAATATTCTTTCCACAATCCTGTTTTATCACCTTTACTATATTTTCCTATTTCACTAATTTATCCATTTTCATAATATTCTTTCCACAATCCTGTTCTGTCACCTTTACTATATTTTCCTATTTGCTGAAGTTTCCCATTTTCATGATAAATTTTCCATAATCCTATTCTACTACCTTTACTATATTTTCCTATTCCTATAATTTTCCCATTTTCATGATAAATTTTCCATAATCCTATTTCTACCCCTTTACTATATTTTCCTATCCCAAATATCCCATTATCATAATATTCTTTCCACAATCCTGTTTTTTGTCCATTACCATCTATTTGATTTATTTTTTGTTTTGCCATTTTAATATTTTCTTATGTTTATTATTCTCCCATTTTCATCGTATTCTTTCCATAAACCAGTTTTGTAACCTTTACTATCTAATTTATTTATTTTTGTGTTTGTCATATTTATTTATTAACTCCTTTTAATTTATAAATGTTATTATTATTTTTTACCGAATAACTTCCAAATTTATATTGATGTATTCTCCCTTCACTAATTAATTCTTTCAAATATTTATCAAGTGTACTAATAACTGTGAGCATTTTATGTTTTTGGATTTCTTTGATTAACTTTTGGCGTGATATATTTTTATTTTTTGAAATAATATCGTATAATAACAATTTATTATTTGTTTTGGTAGGATGTTCATTTCTATGTAAAAGACGTATTTCGCCTTGTCTTACTAATATTCTTCGCATTTTATTATCAGATTTCATATTAATTTATCTATAAGTTTTATCATTTATTATTACTTTCTTAGGTTTTTTGCAAAAACCTACTTCATAATAAAAACCTTGCAATTCGCATTCAGTTTTCCACTGTGATGTTAATCTGATCATTTCATCGTGCATTTCCCTTTCTTTCCGACTGAAAGATTTTTCCTTCATTTCCATGTTAATACCTCCTTACAATTTGTTTGTTTTTTCATATATTTATATAATTTATATGGTTTATATACTTTGTGGACAGGAAGAATATACATAAATTACGTTGATAAAAAATGTAATCTTTCTCCTATTCTCATACCTTGTAAAATATTTTTATGATTGATTTGTAAATTTTTACTTATATATTTTATATAGATTTTGGGAATGTAAAAATCAATATAATCAGATTTATCTAAAATTTTGTTTAATTTTGACGATATTATATCCCCCCACTTCACTCTTTCAATTTTAGATATATTTTTTAAAGAACTATCGTAATATTGTATCTTCTGGTTTAATCTAAGTAAACCATATTTCGCAGATATAATAAATATTTTATCATACTTCTGCTTTAAAACAAAATGTAAAATTTTTCGAAATAATAGTGATGCGGAATACAAATCAACAGCTTTTACTTCTCCACCAGTCTTAATTTTATTCTTTGAACATGGTATTAGTGCAACTCTTTTCATTTTTTATTCTTTATTAGTGTTGGCACTTGTTCTGCAACTGCGACATTTATATTTATTTATCATACCAGATTTCTTTATTTTTTCATATCTGGTTTCATCAATAGCTTTAGTTTTTCCACATCCTATACATTTTATTCCGTCTTTATGCCATGATATATTATATCCACTCTTCTTCTCCGTCATATATAATCACCTCCTTTATATTTTTTTAAAATTATCATATTCCTCGAACATTCCCCCAAATATCAATATGAAGCCGAGGAGTGTAGTTTACACCTAATCTTTCACATTCTCTAAATAACCATTTTTCTTTTTGTTTAAATTGTTCTCTACTAATACCCTGAGGCATCAAATATACTTTATTAATTGGTATATTCAACAATTGAATTAATTCTGATATTTCTATAATATCATCGCGATTGTTAACTACGAATTTGTATTGATAATCATTACTCTGCATCCATTGCAAACAAGATTCTTCGAAATGATTATGTTTTTCGTGAATATTTTTTTCTTGACTATTCTCTTGAGAATAACTATTTTTTAGTTTGGGAGAGAGGCTAATAAATGATTTTTCCATATTTTCGTGATAAATTGTTCCATTAGTTTCAACTGTAACAGTGAATGCTTTATTTGTAAAAATATTACATATATCAGCCAAATCCCTTTGTAAACTCGGTTCTCCACCAGTTATGACAACATGTTTCGTTTTTGTTGATTTTAATAATCTCAAAACTTCTTGTACATCTAAATTATATCCCCTCTCCGGATTAAACGAAGTATAGGGAGTATCGCATATAGTTAATGTACCATCAAGATTTTTCCAACTACAACGAAGATTACACCCAGTTGTTCTTATGAAATAACTTGGGACTCCAAGATATTTTCCTTCACCCTTGGAGGGTGCCGAACATTTCGACAACTCTCACTTCGCCACCTCCTGAAACGAACCCCTCAAAAATCTTCCAGTTTGGGGGTCATGATTTACCTTATGAATTTTATCCAAAGTTCTATAATGTAATTTTTGGTGGCAACTATTGCATAAAAATAATATATTTTCTTTGTAATTATTGAAATTTGTAGCTTTCCAATAATCCTTATGATTTAATTTTTCTTTATGATGTATTTCCACATTTCTTTGTGTGTTACAATATTCGCAACTATGTGATCCAAATTTTATTTCTTTCCTTAATTTCATATATAAAGCAGATTGCCCATTTTTATAATTAGATTTATATTGGCAATTTTTGTTGATATTAAATAATTTATTTTTGTTGGATGCATATTTTTTGATTGTTGGCGCACTAACTTTTAATATATTTGCTATTTCGCTTGATGATTTATTTTGATTAACATAATTATCTACCTCAGTGGTAAATTGTTTTTTACTCATGCCCAACCTTACTCTTATATTGCCTTCTATTCTTTTTTTTCGTGTCGTGATATTTTTCCACGTCTTGATATTACTTAAAGTTGTCATTTTATATTCCCTCCTTCTTGTTAATATTGTTTATTATATCTTTTCTGAAGGTGATTTTTTGCATGCGATTCCAATCCTTCCACTCATTAGCAATTTTATACAATAATGCTATTTGTCTTTCAGATGGTTTAAATTCATTTGTAATTGCATCTTGTAAACTATCTAAAAAGTCTATTGTAGATTGTTGTAATTTATTTTTTTTCAACTCTTCTATAACATCTTCAATTTCTTTTTTTGTCATACTTATTTCAACCATTTTTCTTTTTCCTTTTCTTTTTATTTTTAATATTATCTTCAATTGAACCACGAGTTCCACCACACATTTTACATTTAAACAATGTAGAATGGTTATTTACATTTTCCAAATTTGGTTCAGGACAATAACAAACCCCGTCTACATCTGGAGATTTCAAATCACCTTGTTTTGTATATTCATTTAATTTACTCATTTTCTTCATACTCCGCGTAACTATTTTCTGTCTCCCAAACTCTAACTTTTTGTACTTGCGGGAAATGCGGTTTTAATGTATCGTAAAATAATTTTGACATATTTTCAGCAGTTGTCAAACCAACCATTACATCATTAACAAATCTGTGATCGAATTTATCTATAATTTCTCTTTGTGCTATTTTTTCAATATCGGTAAAATTAACTAACATACCATTCCTTAATTCGTTTCCCTCTAACGTTATAAAAACTTGATAACTATGACCATGACTGGGTGAATTTGCACACTTCCCAAAAAATTTATAGTTATCCTCATCTGATAATATATTATCCCATAATCTATGGCTTGATTCAAATTTCAATCTTTTACATATTCTATACATTTATGATTTTCTCCTATATTTGTTATATAATTTTTTACATCTTATACATCTACTTATTAAATCTTTTAAAGCTATTTTTTTATTTATTTTTCCCTCTCTAATTTCTTTATCTAAATAATTTAATTTCTTTTGATTAAATTTTAATGGGGTATGATGTTTATATCCTCTTTTTTTCATTTCTCTAACTAACTCGTTATGTCGTTTAAACAGAGATAACGGTTCCATAAGATTATGTCTTACATATCCGACAACATTTCTTTGATGATTCATCAAACTACTAGCAATCATATGCCCCTCTCTATGCTCCCCTAACAAATGTTGCCTACACATTAATTTTGCGGGAACATTCCACTGTCTCATTCTTCCACCTCCAAATTAATATCTTTCGTTGCATTATCAAAAACCCTCTCAACGAAATTTCTTAATGTAACACTTAATATTGCGGCTTTAGCTTTTATTTTTTGATGTAATTTTTTATCTATTGTAACATTTAAAATCGACTCTTCTTGCAATTCCATAAATTTCATAGATTTATTAGATATTTAAAGCTTATTATGTCTCGATATATATCATTTTATATATAAGATTAAAATATTAAACTTTATAAAAATTATGAAATTAATAACTTTATATTATTATTAATTTTTCACGAAACCTCCAGAAAATATTGTGAAACAGGAAATCAAACAAATATAAAAGTTAACATCATATAATTCATAATATATATCAAATAATATATATTATAGTATTTATATTAATTTTAATAAATCTATATAAACTGAATAATATTTTATATAGCATGTTAAAAAAGAAGTGGTTAGAAAATGAATAATCAAATTTCTTTTCCAAATTTTATAAAAGATTTATTTAATAAATATCCCGAAACAAGAGTTACAAGAATAGACAACCTTAATCCAATTTCCACATGGAAAAATTGGAAGGAATGGAAATATTGTAATGATGTTGATAAAAATGAAATTAATTTAAGAAATATTTTCCCCAATGAAATTATTATAGATATTGATAAAGATGTGGACATTGAAAATATTAAATTAAAATTATTAGATGTATTTTTTTATCTATATCATACGGGAAGTAGGGGGTATCATATACATTTATTTTACAGTGATTTAACAAAATATGATAAAGAAACAAGAAACAGAATTAGAAAAATGATAATTAGAGAATTTAATGCTGATGAAGCTAAAAGTAGTGAAAGTGGAGTTATTGCGTTGGAAAATACTTTTCATTTTAAAACTGGGAAATTAAAAACGTTACTGGAGAAGAGAGAGGGAGAGAATATTATTAATGAGATTATTATAAAAAAAGCGGAAGAAGAATTGAAAAGAGAACACGAATTATTATCTAAAATTAATATTAAAAAAGAAGATTTTAAAGATTATCATTTAAAAGATAAATTTTTTAGTTATTTTAAAGATGGAAATATAAAGGATAATCAATATAGGAATAATATTGTATTCAAAAATATTGCTGTGGCATTAGTTCATGAAGGATTAAATATAAATGAAATAGAGAATTTAATCACTCCAATATTAAAAGAACATTATAAAGATAAAAAATGGGGCGAATTTAGAGGTTGGGTAAATAAAGCATTAAACAGTGATTTAGATTATTACAATATATACGAAATAAATAATTGGGCAAAGGTATATAACCACCCACAATTTTATGAAGAAATTAAAGGGGTTGAGGATATTGGTAATTTGTTAAATATTGAACAATTATGGAATGCTGTTTGGGATGAATATATAACCGATCAACCTATATGGAGAAAACTTTGTTTGTATAATCTCATATCCACTGTTTTAAACGAGAAGGATACGGATGATTTAAGAATTCATGTGATATTCAGTAGTTATACAAGTACGGGGAAAGATGAGGGTGTTAAACTAGTAGAGAAGGTATTATTAGAGATGGGATGTGTCGCAGAATCATATTCTTCTATAACTGATAGGACTTTGATAGGTGCGGTAAACAATATTATTAAAGAAGAAAACAATAAACATGGGTTATTAATCCCAGGAGATAGTATATCAATAAGAGGGAAGGAGATATTTTATAGAAATCCAGTTGAATTTGGTATTTTGGTTTCGCATAACTGGATTGGATTTCCGGAAGGTGAAACAGTATTATCACCAAGAAATTATAATCAAAATTTACAACTATTATTAAGACAAGCGATGGATAAAAAGAGAACTATTGGGAAGGGGGTTGGTGGTGCAACTATTAAATTACACACCAACACATCATTTTTAATATGTACATACCCAATCCCTCAAGTTATAACTAAAATACTGGATAATGGATTATTTCAAAGAGTGTTATATTATAATGCGCCTTTAACACAATCATTACACGATAATATTATTGAGAAGACTTTAACTAATATTAATATTAAAAGTTTGGGGGCGAATGTGAGTGTATATTTCTCTCGTTTAATTAGGAAATTAAACGAGTTAAAATTATGGTGGAGTATAAATAAAAATGATTTATATGACGAATTTGATAATAGAAGTATTATTGATTATTTTAAAGAGAAGATATTTAAGTTAGATGATGTTTATGGGTTTTTAGATCAGGATAAAAAAAATATATTACAAGCTATAATAAGGAGAGGCGTGGAACATATGAGAAGATTAATTATTTTGAATATGTTAATAAGTGATAAAAAATTAAAAAAAATTGATGTAGATAAAGCTGTTGAATTGTTTAAAATATGTTTAATCAGTATAAAAGATATATTTTTAGCTCATAGTAAAAGAAGTTATGTTGAAGAAGAAGATAAAAGAGATTCAAATATTATTGCTATGAAAAATTTGATTAAGAAATACGGGCATGAAAACAAGATTGATCTAAGTTATTTTAATGTTTTATTAGATGAACATTTAAATATGAAATCCCCAAATACACAAGTTAAATGGGTAAAGAGATTAATCAATGAAGGATTGGCGAATATAGTTAATGAGAAATTTAACAAAATATATATAGTTTTAAAAAGAATGGAGGAGGAGATTGATAATTTTGATGGGCATTTATAATAATATGATATTTGATGAATTAATATTACTAACACCTGCTCACATATTAAAATATATGTGGATAATGAGAGATAGGGAATTGTATTATCAAAAATTACAATGTATTATTGATTGTACATATTCCCATTTGAGAAAGATTATTAATATGTTAATTATTTTAGAGTTTGTTAAAGTTGAGAAGAGGGGGAAGAAAAATATTATTACTTTAACTAATAAAGGCGGGGGGATAGGGAGGATGTTTGTCAATATGAGTGAAATATTATAAAAGTAGTAGTTTTATAGTTTTTTAAGATATAATAAATTTTGTATATAAAACTATAAAACATTAAAACTAAGGTTTTTAAGGGTTAATAAGATAGTTTATTATATATTTATATTAGTTTTATAGTATTATAGATTTATAATATATATATTTATTTTATTCTACTATACATATTAGATATTATCTAATAAAATCATATTAGATATTATCTAATAAAATCATATTAAAACAAAATAACGCTAAAACGGTAGAAAAATAACTATAAAACTATAAAACCTATAAAACTACGTTATAAACCCTTAAAAACACGTTTTAAAAAAATTACAACTATAAAACAAGTTATAAAACTATAAAACTACGGTAATGGCTCAGACTTTTAACAATTATGTTAGAGAATATAATATATCATTTCATAATATTAAATATCATAGATTTATAATATATATAATGTAGTATTAGATATTATATAATATATTTTTCAACATAATATTATTTAAATACTTTAGAAATCATAAAAATATATGGTTATAAATTCTAAGAAAATAAATCCAATAATAGATAAGGAAACTTGGGAACCAGAACAAAAATTCAGATGGTTAGATGAACACGCTTGTTCATTTTGTGGTAGTTTCGAATGTGATGGATTTCATGGGGGTGAAGATGAATAAATTTATTACAATTATCAAAAAATGGGGTGATAGTAAAGCGATTATAATACCTAAAAACGTATTATTATACTTGAATATAAACAAAGGGGTTGAGGTTGAAGTTATAATTAATAAAATTAATAAAACAATATCTATACAATGTAACAAATGTAAGGATATATTTACCTCACCAAAAAAAGATGTTTATGATTGTCCGCATTGTGATAATACTTTTTTATCACATGAAGACGGTCTACTTTTACAATTGAAAGGAGGATATGAATATGACAAATAATATTAAAGTCGAGGATTTAACTCCGGTAAAATCAATGCCATTAATTGATGTTAGAAAATATGAAGGGAAGAGGGCAAAAATTGCTATTGTTGAAGTTGTTGATGACACAACAAATTATAATAAAGAAGGGAAATGGGTTGAGGGATTAAACCGCCCGGTTAAGAAATTGCGTGTAGCAACTGAAATTTTAGAAGTTATTAAAAGGGATGATTCACCTGATATTGAATTAAGAGCTGAAAAAAAATTCAGTTTAAAACAAAGGAAAGATGGCAGTTGGGGATGGCCTGATAATGAAAAAAGTAACTTGTATAAGTTTATGAGAAGACAAAAAGTTTCTTTACCAATAGAATTAAAAGGGACTGATGTTTTATTAACCACAACACCTTCAAAAAATCCCGACGATGATAGGGAATGGTTGGATTTTTTAGTTTAATCAAAAATATTAATATTATTTTTTTTTAATTTTTATATTATATAAAACTATTATAATGAAATAAAAATTACAAATTACGAAGAGGGAGAAGAGGAAAAATGTAAACGAAGTTCGATATGAAAAATTAAAAGAAATTGGTTGAAGAAATAAATAATATTATTTATAAGAAGATATTAAAAATATTATTTTAATTGAAAAAAATAATAATAATGTTTATAAACAACAAAATATATATTATTTATGATGATTATTATCGTAAATCTTGAAAGGAGTATGACAAAATGAATACATTAGGATTACGTATTAAAAAATATAGGAAGAAATTCTAAAGGATAATAATAAACTTGTTTATATGAGAAAGAAAATTCTAACACACAAAAAGTTAAGTTTACTTTTTTGGAGCAAGGTTAAAAAAATACAAAACAGTGAGTGGATGAGAAAATATTTGATTAGGCAGTATGGTGAAGAAATAACTGGTGACTCAGAAGTCTATGGGGCGTGGATGAAAGCTGTGGGGGTAAATAACGAACGGAATGCGGAAAATTTTGTATATAAATATGTTAGCGGATATGTTAACGGTAATGACGATATTAAAGCTATTTATAAAAAATATAGAGTGAGTGAGGCAGGATAATAAGTTATATTATTTTTTTTCAAATATTCTATCAAATTCTTCGTAATAAGGACTTTCGTTTGCTAACCACATTCTCTCAAAATATTCTTCAACATCTTCAATCTTATTCTGTGAATGAATCCCATCTTCATTAAACCATTGAACAGTGGTAATCTCCACAGAACCTTTAGGAGTATTTATCTGCATTGAAAATTCCCAGAACCTTAATTGTTCACTGTTTTGTGTAAAGAAATAATATTTACAATTAATAAAATATTTCTTTCCTTTATTGTCATCAAATCTTTTCTGAAAAAATCTATCTCCAAATTCTGCATTTTTTTCTTGGTATTCAGTATACCCTTTTTCTTTCAATATTTCTGCTGAAATTGTTTTTTCTTTCATTCTTTCAATTCTTTCTCTTTTACTAATTTAGTTGCATTCATAACCCTCCAATATCCTCTTTTATCTTTAAATTTCAAAGATCCATCAAAATCTATCTTTAACAATTTCAATAATTTAGCGAAATGGTCTCCACCATATTTATGCCAGTCGTATGGTATTGTGCTTCTATTTTGATGCCAATTTATATCATGAGCTAATTTTCCAAATTCTTCTCTAATTTCATCTATCGGAAAAAATTCTTCTGATACCCCTGTCAATCCATTATCAAAATTTTCAACATTTTCTTTATTTTTTACCATTTTTATATACCTCCCGATTTCTTCTCTTTATTCTATCTCCATATTTATATCTTTTATTAATTTCATCCTGTTTACAATATGGACAACCATTTGGATAAGCTGATTTAGAATAATGAAAATCATGCTCCTTGCAATAGTTTAATGTTTCATTTGTCATTTTTAAAATACTCATACTTTAATTCTATTAATCCTAAAATAAGAAATGTAACTGCATATGTGGATAAAGATTTAGCGGTAGCCCAAGCCACAGGAGAAGAAAACTTTAAAGCTAAGATAAATGCAATAACCTCTAAAACAAGAAATCCATTCCCTATTAAAAAATAAACCTTGCCTTTACGCATCTGGATTATCCCCAAATTTATTTATTCTTTGTAAAACTTTCCATAACACCCATTCATAACCACATTTTTTACATGTGAAATAAATCCATTGTTTTTTATCTTTTCCCTCGACAAAATCACCCCCATCATGTTCATACATTTCAGCTTTATTTAATTTACACAATTCCCCCCCAGTTTTATAACATTCACAATTATGATTTCTTCTTATATTCTCCAATATTTCATTTGTATAAATTATTTGTTCCGTCATTGTTTATTTATTACTCTTCCATCAACGATAATATAATTTCCACACATCCACGCAGGATAGTAATTTTTGGTATGAGAACCAGTAGTTTTATATACAGTTTTAATAGAACAAACCCTATCAAGCCATCCTTCTGTTAATTGATTTTTATTTATTATAAATGAACAGAATATTTTCTCTGGTGGGCAAATTCCCCCTGCGATAGAAAGTGCTATATCTGGTTCTATCTCTCCAGTTATAAGTAAAACTTCAGTGGGAATTTCTTCATATTCTGTATATATTAACTCAATGTTTTCAGTTTGTTGGATATAACATTGATCATCTAATATACAAAATTTTTCATAAATCTTAAACTCTTCTCTTTCATAAGTTTCAGGATTAAGAACTCCAAAATGCGCAAGAACTGCAATTGCAATAATTGCCGCTAATATAGCCCAGCCATAGGTCATTAAAAACTCCATAATTGCCTGTCCTTGTTTTATCATTTTATTATTTAACCTCCCCAATATTTAATAATTTTCTATCATCTTTATTTAAATTTTCAAGATAGCTATTTAACATCTCAATATCTTTTTTATTTAAATAATTTTTATATCCTCCAACTTCGCCTTTTCTCATTTTAAAAGATTCTGTATCATT
>ERZ1292637.844-Hain-H14-01um-R3-844-length-14714-cov-8_pt1 | contig 14714 bp, 15 predicted proteins | sample MGYA00564405_ERZ1292637 | MGnify/ENA primary metagenome ERZ1292637 (study PRJEB36523, sample SAMEA6512645) | groundwater metagenome | collected 2019-01-09 | study: AquaDiva: Metagenomics assemblies of 32 groundwater samples | reverse complement strand
GGTTTGTTCAAGATTGTCCCTAGCCACTGCTCCAGGATTTGCCGTTACTGACCAGGCAGCACCACCAGTAGAGAGGTAATTAGCTAATCCCTGTATCATGTTTTCTATATCTACTCTGGCCACTCCTTGAACGGTGGCACTAAAGGCGTCAGCAGAAAATCTTAGGAGTATTCTGCGTAATCTTGCTGCAAGAGAAGATGTCGCTATATCAGCTAATGTATCAAGAGTAGCTGTATCTGTCTTATTTCCAACTACATGTGAAGTTGTGGTATTGGCAGTAGAATCTACTGCTGGAGCTAACGGATACTTGAAGTGGAGAATTACATAAGTTACTAGTCCTGGAACAGCGGTGAATGGAAGGTCTGAATCAAGGGTAAATACTCCGCCAGCATTAGCGAAATCTGCTATTACTCTTGCTTGCCCAATTACTGCACCACTTAATGGAACAATAATATCTCCATTAAAGTAATCATTGGCCTCGGTCCTGCCAGTATCTGCTGGAACTGTAGCCGAAGAGGTTGTAAATGTACCCTTTACAGCTATAGTAGCTTGCCATAAGTCACCACCAGTTCCGTCCTCTTCAAATCCAGTAGCTGCTCCAGCATCTGTTATTCCTAGTGCATTAATAAGCGCAGCCAATCTTTGAATTACAGCTGCATCTCTATTGCCTGTTAATGTTACAATATCGGCCTGAGCAGAGCTATCTATAACTAAGGCGTCCCATAAATCTGGAACACCGTCTAGTTCAAACTCTCCGCCCGCTACAGCATTAACAGATAAGGCGGCTTCAATAGCCCGTAATCTAGCTATAATTGATGCTGTTCCGGCGGCAACAGAAGCTGCGTCAGATTTATTACCAATTGCATGAGCAGGAGTTGTATTTGTGGCCGCATCTGCAGCAGGAACCAATTGGCTATTTGGAGCAAGTATTACATATGCAACTAGTCCAGGCACAGCAGTTAATGGCTGCTGAGCATCTAGTGTGAAAACTCCCCCTGCATTAGCAAATGAGGTAATCAATCGTGGTTGAAATGCCACAGCACCAGCAACTGGCATTAACCATGAACCGCTCCAATAATTATTAGCTTCTGCTCTAGCAGTGTCAGCAGGGACAGTTACAGAAGAAGTGGTTAAAGTTCCTGTAGCTAAAATTTCACCACGATGTATTGCTCGTAATAGTCTCATCAAAGAACTATTGGTGCTAGTTCCATCATATTGAGCTGTGTCTGCTTTGCTACCAACTACATGTGCAGAGGCGCTATTGCTAGTAGAATCAGTTGCTGGTTCTAATGGATACTGATATGCTAATATTACATATTCGTCTCCAACTGCAGGCGCTGTGGTAAATAGTGCTTCTGGATCTATGGTAAATACGCCACCCGCATTGGCAAAGCTAACTATCGTTCTGGGCTGAAATGCTGCTACTCCTGTAACTGGTAATAATAGGGTGCCATTCCAGTAGTTATCTCCCTCAAGCCGTCCGGTGTCGGCGGGCACAGATGTAGAAGAAGTAGTAAATGTTCCTGAAGCTAAAACCAGAGAAGAGAGAATTTGATCAATGGCACCAGAGCCAATATAATATTTCCAATTATCGAAGTCAGCTACTGCTGTTTGAGCATCTGCAGTACCACCAGATTCTGTATATAGATATGGGCTAACAGAAGATGTCATGTCTCCATTAGCATCTTCAAACTGTGTTAGCTTTGTCCATATCCAGTTAGGATATTGAGTTAAGGAGTAGAATATATTCCAAACATTGTTATATCTTTCTATTTTGAATGCTACAGCATTATCTGTGGTGCTAAAGTTTACAGTAGATTGCACTATATTATTAAACTCTGCTCTGGCTGTGATTCTATTAACAGTAGTAGAAGCTTCTCTAGCAATTAGAACATAGTTAGCAGGGTCGTCCACGTCTCCTGCGGACACTCTTAGTCCTGCAAATGTAGAAGTAGCCTGGGCTGCATTTAATGCTACATTTGCATCTGCCATCAAGGAAAAGTATTTGGATCGAGTTGGCTCGTCTCTCTTCAATGCATATGCAGCTTGTGTTGGTGTGGCGTCAGGATCTACTGAAACCCTAGCTCTTCCAGCAGTAGTAGTGTTAATATCAGCAGTTCCACCCTCGGCTCCAGCAGCACTACCATCAGAATTTGCTATATAGCCTACATCCCATCTTTCATTGTTGCCATCAGCATCGGCAAAATCAAAGTCATCATAATCTGCTAATACCCATCTTTCTAATTCAGCAGTGATTTCAGGCTGGTAAGCAATGTTTGCAGCAAATCTAGCTGTTTCTAGCTCTGTTCTCTCTACCAGAACCACTCTAAAGTTATTAGCAGCAGTATATGCATTGGCTGTAGCAGTAACTGTAATTTGTGTTGGGCTGTCTACACTAATAACAGAATTCCATTCCGTAGTTAAATCATCATAAATTCTGATTCGTTGTCCGGCTTGGAATAGGGCTGCATTAGCAAGAGCAATAGTTGTAGCGCCTAGTCCAATATTAGCTGTCGGAGTTACTGTAGTATCTGTGTCAGCGTCTATTCTTCCCCCAGAGAAGGTTACTAGAATTTCATCTCCTAGCTGCCAGTTATCTTCTAGGGGTGTATATGTAGCAGAAATAAATCCAGTAGATTCAGAAGCTGCAGAAGAGGCTACAATGTTAGTAGTGGTGCCATGTCTGATTCTGTCAATTTGATAATTACCAGGAGTAATTTCTGTAGTAGAAGGAATACCTTGCTCAGCTGCTCCCTTTAACTCCAGACCCCATGTATAGGAATTATTTAGTCTTACTTCCGCAGGCCCATACTTTGCGTACTGTTCTGTGGTTCCAATTAACTGAAGAACAATATTATTTAAATAGCGAAGTTTAGAGTTAAGTGAACCGTCCGCTCCGTCGTCAGTAGCAGGCTCTGTACCAAAGCCAATTGCATCAAGTAAACTATACTCGTAGAAAAATTCTAGTTCATCAAATCTAAATACAGAGCCATTGGTAAGGCTTCTAAAGGAGAATGTATTAACGGATGTTGGTGCCCATGTTCCTGCACTACCAGAAAATCCTGGAAAGCCTTCTTCATTATCATAGCCACCGGATCCAGAAGTGCCGGAGTATAGATCAATAATGTGTCTTTGTAATCTACTTGTTCCAACTGTAATTGTCCATTCACGATAAATAGTATTGGCAACGTTACCTAATCTAACAATTATGCTGCTAGTACCAGTTCCAACAGTACCACGAAATGCTACATAACGAATTCTTCTACCAGCAGGAAAATGGAAGAAATTATTGCTAATGGCCCTGGATACAACTGCTGTGCCACCAGTAGCAGTAACTTGAAGAGATTGCTGACCTTTTAATGCATTTGCAGCAGTAGTAAGCTGAGGATCTCCTCCGGCGCCAAAAGTTACTGACCAAACAGTTTGTAATGCAGCATCATTTGCATATGCTTCAAAATCATCAAAAAGCCTAGAAACAGTCCCTCGAACAACAGAATCCAGTCCACCAGGAGAGAAGGTAGGAGCAAAAATAGTTTTCCAAGATTGTTGGCCCACTTTTTACATAATTAACTCCATTGGCTTAATCTGCTCTAAAAAAGACGAAGAATATCATGGTGTAACACTAAAATTATTAGGAATTGTGCTGTTTGTAGGAGTAGCATAATTCAACTCCCTTTCTTTTCTCTCCAGCAGATCTAATAATTTATTCATGTCTTCAGACAGATCATTAAGACATATGCTTACTGTTGTATAGTCAGGATAATAAGTTGTAGTTGTTACTGAGCTAGTAAAAGTCCGTGGATGATGGACCCTTCCATGCTCGCTGCAAAAATCTTTATTGCAAAAATCACACCTAGAAAAAGATTCACTTTTGCAGAAATCGCATACTAGAATCTTCGAGGTTACTGTTTTTCTAACTGTCTTAACTGCCATTTCTAAATTATTTTACCTCCATGCCTATATGGTCTAGTTGTATTATACGCTACTTTGGTCAACAGAGCGGCGTTAATGTCTATATCCTCTTCTCCACAATAGTCTAATATTCTAATGATTGTATCTGCTAACTCTATAGGAAACCCCCTTGGCGTAGTAGTATCGTTATAATATACTTCTCTGATATCATGCCCATGTCTATACTCTTCCAGTGCCTCAGAAAGCTCTGAATGAATTAAGGCAATTATATCACCTACCGTTCTTTTTTCATTCCACCATCCTTTTTCTACTGCTGTTTTATGAATCTGCACTTGCAACGAATCAAAATCTACCAAAGCTATTTTACTCCTCTAAAATGTTTTGCATATGTTAATGCAGTTTTAACTGTTTCTCTCCAATCCAGAGCGGCTCTGAAATTTTGTCTAGTAGCATTATAGTCTCTAGCAGTAGTTTGTCCCACATCTTGTAGCTCTTGTTGTCTTTTATACTCTCGAGCGGCTTGCATTACTTTGTCTGCAGCATCTTGATGCAGAAAACCAAGTTTTGTTACTGGCATTTTCTTTAATTGATGATATCCTATTTTAGGAATCCTATAATGCCCCACTGGTCGTACCCAGCGATGCCTTGTACGATCAAAAATTAAACCAGGATGCGGAGGAGTCATGGGAGTAGTAGGATGTGCCCACTCCTGTTTTAGAAACGCTTTAATGATGCTGTTATCATCTGATTTCATTGTTCTCTTTATCGCCTCCGCAATTTCTCCCTTTTTCTCCTTTCCAGGAGAGCCTTCAGCAAAATCTTTATAACCCATTTTCTTCGCAGCTGCAGTAGCTACAGCAAATGGATTTCTAATTTGCTTTGTAATTTGGTCTGGTGTTTCGGTGTTTCTTGGTTTTGTCCAACGTTTTATATCTTTATTAAAGGCTAGTCCCTTTTGGTATGCATTTTTCCCCTTAGATAACTCAAGTTCTTTTTCTGTCTCTTCGTGGTCTGCAAATTTTTCTCGTAAATCAGCCAAACGTTCAATTATTTCATCTAAATCATCAAAAAGCTCCTCTTCAGTTTTTTCTTCCTCTACTTCTTCATCATTTTCTTCATCCTCCCAACCATCCTCGTCTTGTTTGTGCATAGGGCAGCTTTTTTCCAAACACACAGGAGACTTTTTAGCCTCAATATATGGTGGTTGTTCCTGATTTCGGGGTGTGTCAACCTCTTGTTTTTCCATTTTAGCTACAGGATTTGTTACCTGGAATCTGTCAGGCAATCTTTCATTTTTAGGCAGTTCTGTAAAGTCTGGGGCGGGAAGTTCAAAAGTTTGTTTTGTTACTTCCTCTTCTGGATTTCCAAGTGTAAGTGCCCTCTCATTATTCTGTTGTTGTTTGTATCTTTTCCAGGCAACAGCCCAGGCACTCTCCTCTTTTGTCTTGTCAGGAAAGGCTTCAAAATCTGGGTCTTCCATTAGAGCATCATGAATTCTATCTACGGTTTCAGGCATCAGGTAAATCCCTTATATTACAACTTGACACTATGGTAAGTCTCTCACATTACAGCTTGACATTATTCTGTTTTCTCCTTTCTAGATTCATTTTCTTTCTGATTAAGTTTTAGCGCCTTATTGTTGATGATTTGCTGAAGTAATCTATTTCCTGCCCCAGTAACAATCATCTTTTTCTTATTAGCTCTTTTTTGTGTTCTAATATCGGTTTTAGTCTATTTCATTTTTCCCTTTCATTTCCTGCAAAAGCTCTTGTTTTAGGATATTTAATGGCTTATCTGACTGCAAGAGCTTGGTCTTTAGTTTCGCTAAAAAAGCCTTTCTGTCAATCATTTTATATTATACTCCCTATGCTGCCCTTTCCAAATGTACACCCCAAAGTTCTCCGTAAACCCTGGGGGCTTCTCCTGCCAGTTCATTGATAAAGGAAATGCGGTGCTTAATATGCACTGGATGATCATTCCAAAAATCTGTACCTGCTCTGGTATATTTCCCCAGAGAGGATGAAGCTGTCTGGTCATAGGCTATATACATATTTCTAGTATTATATAGTGTATAGCCTCTTATAGCTACTAATCCTCCGCGTCTTCTGCTCATACTTGCATTGGCCGTACTATCCCACTCATAAAAGTTGCCCAGTGAGCCGTCACAATATGCTGAAGCATTACCAGACTTGCTTAATTCGGCCTGGAAAGAATCAACATAAAAGTTAGTATTATGCTGAGCAGAAGTAACAAAATATACCCGATATGATGCAGCAGTTTGAGATAAAGCAATTCTAGCTACACTTCTTTGCCAGGTAGCATCTAAAGTTAAGGTATTACCATTCGCTAATGTAACCCCATTGGTGTCTGTTATTACGATTCTAGCTCCGCTTCCTGAGCCTGCATTATCATTAAAGTACGCAGATGCAACTAAATATATTACATGAGCTCCTTCAGTGGGTCCGCCTAACGATTCTGGGGTCGTCCAGAAGGCTCCTTCCCCTGCTGCAAGATTATCTGGGTTTATTAGTAGTGAATTACTACCAGACCTTGCAATTACAGCGCTTTGAGCAAGTGCAGACCCTACAGCAGTATATCCAGTAGGAGGCGATCCTGTTTCAAAGGAAGGGTTTGTAGCTATATTTACAGTGGGATATTCAGGGTTTATTAAATACAAGTCTTGTGCAGTGCCAGGAGTGGTTAATGTCGAGCTAACAGGCACCCATTTAGTCCATAGACTATAAGAAGTTCTAGTAGAAGGATTTAGTTCCCATGTGTCCCAAATCCAGGGATTCAAATCAAATGGCATTTTTACCTTCCATTTATGTCTTTTTCTGCTAGACTATTTATCACTGCTACTGCGTTAGCTAAGAACTGCTTTATCGTAATATCCATCTGCATACTTCTCTCATTTATTTTCATCCAACCTAGTGCCTTGACTATTTGCTTTACTATCTCATCAGGGGTCTTTGATTTAGATGTTAAGGCTATTACACGGAATTTATCTAGTGTTGCTTTCTCCATCTTGTCTTTGTATAATTCCCAGAATTTTTCTGTTGGCTGCCAGGGACTTTGAGCACTCACAAATCCTAATTTCCGTTGTTCTCTCAAGGCATCTTCAACGTTAATTTTCCACATTAAGTTAACTTGAGTTTCCAGTTTTCCCCACTTGAAGCCAGCTAAATAGAGAATGCCCATTAATGACACAATTCCCGATACCGCCCCGATCAGCGCTGTTATATTAGTAACATCCATTTATCATGACATCCAAGTATATTGTCCAGTTACCATATCTCTAATATAGAAAATACCGCATACTCGGCATCGTAAGTTTTTTGTAGGATAAATCCAATTAGTAATTTCTATATCAGCCTTTATGCTATGACATCTTGGACATTCTGCTATGGTTTTATGAGATCCACAAAAGAAATCTTGTCCATCATAGTCCTTGCAGTTACATACTGGTTCTGCTGTAATTTGTACGGATATGGCACCATTATCATATATTCTTTCTGTTTGCAGCACCACTATATCGGGCACCACCATTACTAACTCTTTTTCTTCTTTGTTGGGAAGAAAGTTACTATTTTCTTTGGCTTCCTCTTTTTTCCCATCATTTTCCTCGTTAAGTCTTTCTAGTTTTTGTCTTTTGGTCAATCCTTTTACCATTACTTAAATAGCTCCTTTATTCTTATCATCTAGTTACTTCACGTAATTGGGTTTTTGGGTTCGATTACTTTTGGCCCGGATCCTGAAATATAAAACCTTGTTTTAGCTTGATTACTTCTTGCGTAACGAAATTCAATTTTCTTAGCTATATTCCAATTATGAATAGACTAACTCTAGCCAGGGGCGTAGACACATCTGTGCCTGTAGTAACCTCACTTAAAGCCACTTGAAATGCTGTGCCAGTACCTGCTACCTCTAGTGTAGAAGTGCCACTCTTAATTAAGGAATTGTTCGCAGTTGCCCCCGCAGCCGTGGTCTCAACTCCAATTCTGTATGCTCTCAATGTAGCATTGGTATAGTCATAGCTGACCTTATACCCCGCTGGTGCATGTGCCCTTAGAAAATATATCTGGTCAAAACTTAGAGTCGCAGGTGTTAACGGTTCTCCTCCTGAAGCATAAGTAGTATCAAAAGCAACATCTACAACTCTATAACGCAGATCTCCCATTATTCCAGAACGTACTCCTGTTATCGTTAATGCCATCTTTTATCTACCAACAACAAATATTCGAACCGCAGCCAGGTCAGTAGACATATCATTGGTAGCAGTAACCTCGCCTAGTGCTACCTGAAATGCAGTTCCTGTTCCTGCTACCTCAAGTGTGCTTGTTGCGCTCTTTATTAAGGTGTTATCAGCACCCGAAACTCCAGCGCCTGCTACAACATCAATCCTATAAGCACGTAAAACAGCACCTGTATAATCATAGGAGAGCACATATCCCGCAGGAGCGTCTGCTTGAAGTAGGTCAATAAAATCCAGTCCTAAGTTTGCTGCTGTTAATGGTTCACCACCAGAAGCATAGAAAGCATCAAAGGCCACAGCAGCTACTACATACCGTAGATCTCCTACTATGCCTCTATTTCTAACTGTTATTGCCAGTGCCATATATTATTTCCTCCATTAAAGACTTGACAAAAAATAGGGAGAGCGGATTAAAATTAGTAACTAATTAAAATGTTACTCCCGCTCTCCCTGGAACATCTAGCTTTTTAATTCAGCTACTTTTTTACTCATTCAGGTCCGCGATCTTTGACTGTACCCAGATATTCTTTACTCTCATCTCTCCCATGGTATAGAAGAGTCCGCGAACTACTAGTGCACCGACGGCGAAGTAGTCCCTATTTTCTATATACTGAGTAGGCTGTGCAATAGCTGTTTCTATGTAGTCCATGTCTAGGATAAATATATTAGAGCCAAGAACTACATCATTTAGGTCCACGCTTCGTGGCATATCAGGCTCTGTTAGAATTGGGATTCCTTGATAACTAGCGCACACCAGTCCAGTTCTAGTTCCGGGGAATGTTCTCTCATTACCTACACCCACCTGATATTCTTCCTGTCCTACATATCTCTGCACGGTATTCAATAGTCGCTCTAGTCTAAAATACTGGTCATGGCCAATAAGAATTAACTTTGGCTCACCACCGTTTATTCTGATGTCTCTAAAACCATTGTCTATTAAACTGAGGATTAAATCTCTACCTACTCCTGCGTTATAGGGATTTCCAGAGCCAGCTAGAGCATTCCATGTACCAGCTGTCCTGCCACCAAGTGTTAGGTCATATGCTCTAGCCTGAGCAGCACTTGCACCTGGGCCGGTGTTATTAGCAGCTGCATAATCACGAGAAACTACATCATCGATGCTTGTAAATCCCTCTCTCCTGTGAATAAAGGCCACATCCCCATCTGCAAACGCTGTACCAGTGGCAACTGTAACCACTCCTGTACCAGTATTTACAGCAGAAACAACAGAGCCAGCTGTTCTGTCAAATGCTCCTGCACTCTCATCATGCATCCCCACTGAGTCTCCGATCTTGAAATGATTTGCAATAGAAGCCGGGACAGTAAACGTAGTAGCTGCTCCGGTGCTAACAAGATAAGCACTACCTGCTAATAGCTGTTCGTTGATTCCCTTGATATGGTCTATTTGACTATTTTCCAACTCCATCGCCAACACATCACCAGCACCACCTTCCATCTGGGCTACGAAAATGGACTTAACTGAAGCTCCAAAGGTCGTGCCTACAATTTTAGGCAAGCTAGACACCGTGGCAATATTGCTAATGTCCACTGTTGGAAGTGATCCAGTCTCTGAAATAGGACGAGTTCTCCCAGAGCCTCTGTCTGTACGCACACGCCAACCAGCTATATTTCCCCAAACCACCCTAGGCGTAGCATTGAAGAACTTGGTCTGGTTATTCAGGGCATGCCAAATTTTTCGTCCATAGGTTGTGTTGAAAATCCCTGTAGCAGTATCTACTGTTAAGTAGTTCTGCTTCATCAAATACTCAGGGCCAAAAACTCTACCTGTTATGCCTCTCTGGGCTTGTGCAATATATTCAACTAGTGAAGGCATATTTAATTAGAACCTCCTTGGGATAATGTTTCTATTCCTCCGAAAATTTGTGCTCCATACACTTCCTTTAGTTTTGCATCTGCAATTTCTTTCCAAGAAATCGTATCAGCTCCATGAGTCTGCTCTCCAAAAGCATAATAACTATCTAGTGGATCTTTCACTTTTGGATCTTCCGACTTTTTAATGTCCATTTCTGTAACACCAAGAGTAGACTTAAGAAGCCTTACTCCACTTACATTTTTTTCTTCTCTAAAACCTACTTTCTCTAAAGCCCCTTTAACAGAACTCTTTACCAGAGTATCTTGAGATTTCTTTAGATTAATAAGCTCTTTTGTTAACACAGAATTTTGCTTTTGTAAGTTCTTTAGCATTGCTCTCATATCTTCAGGATATTCAGCCTCTTGCTTTGGAAATTTATCTTCTTCCTTTGGAAACTCTGAAGCCTTTACTGCAATACCCTTTGGGCAATTTTCGCACCGACATTCTTCTGGATGAACATCGTCGTCTAATTCAGGTGCTACCTCTTCAACAGGAGATTGTTTCTGCATTGCTTGGATAGGTTTCTGTACTTCTTCTGTTTCATTTCTTAGTTTTGCAGTAGTCTCTTTATCTTCTGCAGCAGGCCGCGAAGACATTGGCCATGTATCTTTTCCAGAGACTTTGAACGCAGTATCACCATGGAGATTCTGAAGTTGCTTTAACACAGCTGGATTTGTAATTTGCTTCATAACTGCATCGGTGACAGCTTTTACAAGTGATTGTTTCTCTAATTCTTCTTTCTCTTTTTCTTCTTCATCTGCTACTTTTAGTGCTTCAGCCTCTTTCCTCTCTTCCTCTTTATCATATTGTTTTGTTAGAAACTCTGCAACAGCTCCTAGTCCTGCAGCAATTCCTTCTTGGCTCTTTGTGATATTAGCAAGTACAGCATCCATTTCATCTGTCATATTTATTTTGTTTCGACTCCTTATTTTTTTATGTTACCATTTTGTCTTTCTGGTTGGTCTTAGCCATTTCCGACCAGTTTTTGAACAACAAAAAACCCCAGGATCTCTTTTCTTTCCTGAGGCTTTCCTATTATTATCTACTCAGTGGCTTCTGATAAATTCTACATTTGTTTCCTTTATCTCATATAGATATATTATACTATATTTCAGACCATTACATTTTTAGACAGACCCCTAGTATCCAAATCTGGAAATTTGAATCGCTTTTAATATAAAAACAGATTGTCTATCTTAATTTTTGTTTGATTTTCATCGAGCACAGGATACGGCTCCTCTACCAAATAGCGGAAGTAAACTGTTTCTCCTACTTCAATCTTGTCTTTGCTCCATTGAAATTTAAAAACAACTCTTTGGTTCATTGTAGTATAGCCAGAAGCAAAAACACTTACCTCAAAACCTACTACAGCATTTCCTACATTGATTATCTTTGTTGTTAAAGTTTTATATCCTTCTGATGTATTTTCTAAATATACTATAACATCTAGTTTCTTAACCATAGGAACAAATATTGTGGGTATCGGAAAGGGCGGAGTAGCACTGGGAGAAGAGGGAGAGGAAGGAATATGAATAGAATGTAAGGACTCTTCTACTACTATTGGTATTTCTATTGATTCAGATTTAATAGAGACGGTTGCAATAGGTATAGAATTTGAACACCCAGCTAGAAATACCAGAAATACAAAGAAAAATATCTTCCTTTTACTAAACATTACCATTTTTTCCATACCCAGATTTTAATTAGTAATCAAGCTAGAAAATAATCTAGTATTATATACTCCTGAGAAAACCGACACCGAACTAAAAACAGAATTACTAAAAGTCACTCTAAAGAAAAACAATTTAGTCATTTTTAGTAATAGAGAAATACTTGCTCATGATCTCGCCTATTCCTCCTCGTGGCCTCCCAATCAGACAACTGTATATTTAGATTATTATTGGACTATGAACGCAACACGGGGAAGTGGACTATGAACACAGCATGGGGAAGTTCTTTAGTATCTTCCTTAGATACTATCTTCACCAGGAAGGTCTCAAATGGATGCTTCTGAGTCTCCTCCATAGCAGTAGAGACATCATCATATATCCCAAGGATCTCCTCAGTCTTGATAACAATATACTTTCCATTATATTTCTCCACTAGTTCATCTTGATGAGAATGATAGAAGTCTAAGCTGCTCATAGACTGATCTCCCTTAAATGTTTAGTTTGTCTTAGACAAGTGATACACATTGGCTCCCTCTCTTTTGTAACAAGGGCTGAGAATGGTATGTTTTGTCCAAGATTGCAGTATGTGTACAGACTATCCAGGTCAAGTGTAATATGTATTTTACCTTTTGCCCACGGCTTGATATAGATCATTTCATTTCTACCTCCTTCTGCTGGGGTCTTATTGCCTGCCCAGGTGGCCTTGGCAATGTTCAAATTCTTCCTGCTATGGTCATTAGTATCAAGATCTTTAGCTTATCTAAACAATCTTTACAAGTTATTTGAGAAGGTAGGTCAGCTTTAGCCCCAGCTTTTGTGCAAAGGGTTTGATTTTCGTTAACGAGGGATCGTCTATGTATCTGCATATCATTTCCTTTCATGCCGATACCTTATCCCTCCTGGGTCCCATGCCAACTACGCCCGTCACTCTGTCTGCGTTGCGAGCTTGGCGGCAGCTTTGATTTGCCGATTTATTACCTTTATCTCCTCTTGCGTCAAAAGTTCAGGAAGTCCCTTTGTTACTATGGGTTTGGTGGCTTCTACAAGTGTCGCCTTTGCCTCTACCAACTTGTATATCTTGAAGTCCGTGGTAATGCCATAGGTTTCCAAGCCTCCGTCCCTTGCTTTCTCTGCTCCTTTTTGTGTCAAAAACACACCACCATAATATTGAGCTAGTGTTTTTGGGTTAACTATGACGTACATTGTGTCCCTCCTCCTTTCGCTGTATCGTTTAACTATATTTACCTATTTATATTATATACTATTTCCTTGGAAAAGTAAATAGGCTTTAACACTCTCATTTATTTATCATCTCCCATAATTTGGCCGTTTAAAACAAGTCTTGGCTTAGTGTTTTCTTTGCATTCGGGGCAACATTTCCTCGATAGAATTTCTGCCTCTCTAAAATACATTTGACAGCTAGAACAAAAATAACTAAGCATCTTTTAACTCATGCCCCGCTAAGTTTTATCTTTCTTGCTACAAACAGTATGTTTGAAAGTGAACTTCATTTTACTTACTGCCCCTGTGCCTGCAACCTAGTTGTGCTGTCCAGATTCGCCGCAAGGCGAGGCAATCTTGGGATACTTGTAGTGCATCGTTACACCATCACACTCTCTGAGATGATAGGCTTTATACTGGGTGTCTTCATAAGCCTTGGCTGCGTCCATCTCGATTGTCGCTTGCTCTAGAGAGAAGGTGTCCTCAATCCATGCAAACTGGGCTCCTGCTCCGGCATCGCGGGCTTCGGACCAAGCACACCCTTTAGGGACTACTTGAAAAGCCCAATGCGCTTTACGTTCTAGCTGGCGATAGTCAAAGCGCTGCTCCCATTTCAGTACAGCCACAAGGCGATAACGAGTGTCCTTGACCCGCTTGGTACGTCCTGGCAGGGGCGCCCCATTGACTAACATGCACCCGTGATTTGTACCATTGCAGATGCATCGACAGACATCTTGTCTGGCAAGCCAACAAGCCTCAGAACACGTGGAGATTGACTGGTTCATCTCTCTCTCCTCTTGGTTAAGGGGTAACTATGAGAGGCCACGCCAATCGCCATTGGGGTGCCAGCCGCACTTGCGGAGGTCCAGGATTTCGGTCAAGGCTTCTCCCTTGACGGAGTGGCTCTCAGTCATAGCGCTTCCCCCCTGCTGGATATGATGCAAACCTGCCCTTCTCGTCGCGCCCGCCGCGCTCGTGCCAATCCTCCACAGCAGTTATGTAGGCGGGAATAAACCACGACGGGAAGCCTGAGCAAATTCTGATAGGGACACACAACACCCGCCTCGTTTGCCTCTAGCAATATAAGAATGAGGCCAGTCGTAGATTCTGTTGCAGATGAGGCAGCGATAGTAGACAGACATCGAATCCATCTCGAAGAAGAGGCCCATGTTCAACCCCTCGACCTTCCCTCCGCACTTTGGACAGACCCCCTCTCGAAGGGCTTGCGCCCATTTGACGGGCTTCTGGTTAAAGAGCTTGAAGTCACATAATATGATTATGCCATCTGCCGTTGAAGTCATGACAATTTCTCCACGCACCCGTTTTGGATGCGTCTCCCGTAGAGATGGTCCTCACAGTAAGCCCACCATTGGTAATAGTCAGAATAAGAACCCCTGAAGTTACGCATCCTATGAGACCAGCTCCGCTTCTTCTCTAGCTCAGCCACGGCCTTCTTAGGACAAAGCCAAAAGCCGGTCAATTGGCATTGCTTGTCTGTCCCCGGCGCCAGAACTCGCCACCTAGAGTCGGGAATCCAGGAAGTCCTTGTCTCTTGCTCTGTAAGCCGGTCAATCTCCGCCGCCTCCTCATCCGCCTTCTTCGCCTCCTTCCACACCTCCCGCGCCATTGCCTCCGCCCCCGCTATGGTCTTATCCATCATCTCAATCCTCCATCGCTTTCGCCCTCAACAACGCCTCACATGCCTCCACCCACACCGCCCCCGCTTCCTTTGTTCTCGCCCCCGCCGCCTTCGAAGTAGTGCCGGTTCTCGCCGTTGAGCTCCTCC
>ERZ1292637.842-Hain-H14-01um-R3-842-length-14756-cov-4_pt1 | contig 14756 bp, 21 predicted proteins | sample MGYA00564405_ERZ1292637 | MGnify/ENA primary metagenome ERZ1292637 (study PRJEB36523, sample SAMEA6512645) | groundwater metagenome | collected 2019-01-09 | study: AquaDiva: Metagenomics assemblies of 32 groundwater samples | reverse complement strand
AGGTCCGGCGCTTCCTGGCGAGGACATGGCCCGAGCAGGTCCCAGAGATCATCACGACCCCCCCGAGCCCCCGATGGCCCTCGGTGTGTGCGTTCGACACAGAGTATGCCGTAGATTACTACGGGTCTGGAAAGCATAAACTCGTAAGGTACTCTCTAGCAACTCCGAAGCGTGAGGTGTACGTGGTCGAGGCTCATTACCTTCAACGATATGCTGTCAAGAGTCCCGTGCAGGTAGTTATGCAAAACGCACCTTCCGATCTGGGGTTCCTTTTCCAAATGGTGTCGCCTGAGATGGTTCGAGAAGAAGACACGATGTACGCTCACGCAGTTCTCTGGACCGGAGCTTCAGACAACGACGATGAAGCGGGTTCCAAGGCCCGAGGGATGCCCCATTCCCTAGACTTCCTGGCAAGCATATACGGTAGTATCAATCGCTCCAAGCATCTGGCGGAGGCAAACCCCATCCTGTACTCGGGGATGGATGCCTTGATAACCTGGGATGTCTGGCGGGGTCTCCAGCACGAGCTTGCGCTAGACTCCCAGAGCAAGTGGGTCTACGAGCATAGCGTGCGTCCCCTTGCACGGATCATCTGGAAAGCACATGAGTATGGGCTCCGTGTGAATCAGACCCGAGTACGAGCGATTGGTATCGAGCTGAGGCAGGAGGCTGAACAGGCCACACTCCGAGCCCAGGCTGCGGTTGGGTTTCCGCTCAACCTGGGTTCCAGTAAGCAGGTGGGAGATTGGTTGTTTGGGGTCGAGGGCTTGAAAGCCCCACGAAGAGGGAGATAACAGTAGAGGGAAAGCGAATGCCACTATACCCAAGCATAAGAGATTATATCACGGGGACGAAGGACAAGGGTGGGGTTATAACTCTTTCTTTGCCCCCAGGAGAAGCCCTGGCTCTCCGGTACTTTGTAGGCTCGGTTAGTCATTGCGACGTTCTTGATGCTGTCGAGCACCAGCACGGAACGCTGGCACGAGAGCTTGTACATTCCCAGGACTGTTGTTACAATGTGTTCTCTGTGCTCGCTGATCTTCTAGAGGACAACGCACGAGATCAGATCGTAGACCTTGCGGGAGACCTTGTACACAAGCTAGAGAGGACAGAAAACGATGCCAGCCAGGAGCCTGAGCAAAAGCCCGAGTAGGTCTGTCAGCGCAAACGTGCTCAAGGCTCTCCGGCAGGAAGGCGTGTCTTCGGAAGTATTGGAGGCGCGCCTTCAGTGGGCAGGGGCAGTCCAACTCCTCACGCACTACATCAAGAAGCTCGAAGGGGTCGAGCGTGTGTTTCCGAGCATGATCCCAACCCAGGCAAGCGGGAGATGGAGCACCAAAGGACCCCCACTCCCCAACGTCCCAGACCGCTACCAGAACGTGGTATGGCCAGACCCCGGCTCGTACTGGATAAAGTGGGACTATAGCTCGATAGAGGCAAAGATCGTGTCGGCTCTCTGTCAGGACCAGGAGGACCTGGAGGCATTCGAGCATGACCATGACATCCACACCCTAACCGCGTGCAAGGCCCTCGGGCTTCCGTTCCCCCCTGTACGCACGAAGGCTCTGCATACCTCCCCCGAGTGTGCTGTCTGGCGGGAACAGGTGGGATGGAAGGGTGCCAAAGACCCACGCCGAGATGTGTTTAAAGTGGCCCGCTACGGACTCGCATATGGCTACGACGCAAATGCCCTCCTGGGGGTCAGAGGGGTTGAGGACCTTGGCATCACCCGTGCAGAGCTTCTCAAGGCCGGGCAACTTTACCTTCGCTCAAAGCCCCGTCTTGCGGCCTGGAAGAAGACAACCTGGACCGAAGCCTACCGTGCCAGAGAGACCCGAACCTTCCTGGGGCGCAGGCGGCGGTTATTCCCCACAGCACGCGAGATTGTCCTATTCGAGCAGACAGGTCGCCCAGGAGACACGGCCAAAGAGGGCCTCAACCATATCGTGCAGGGGGCTGTCGCAGACGTGCTCAACCTCACGATCATCGAGATCGCTAAGAGATGGCCCGAGTGCTACCTGGTTCTAAATGCTCACGACTCGGGGATGTTCAGCTTTCCCCTAGAAATAGAATGCTGGCCCGAGATCAGAGAGAGTGTTGAGCGTGAGTGGGAGGTTACGCAAGGTGGCAAGGTGAGGTTTACCGCTGAATGGGTCCGCTTCGAGAGCGACGGTAGCAAGCAATACTATAACCTTGAGGGTCACTAAAATGAAACAGATGCCAAAGGTAGGCGACATCATCTCACGGACGGTCTATGCCAGGGTAGCAGATGTCCATCGTGACACAATGAACGGTATAGACCTTGACCTTCGAGAGTCGCTCCGGGTCACGGGCAAGGACTTTATCCTCTCGTTTTCCAGCGCCGGGGAGGTAAACGAGGAGGTCAGCGCGACACAGACCTTCCTTGCCGAGACTCTCGCAGCAGCGGCAGGGCATCCATTCACTGTATGCTTTGAACGCAAGAGCGGGGCAGAGCGCATCCTGATTGGATGTCTTGTCTCCCACGAGGATCGGATGGGCCGGTCGATGGTGCGAGACTTCGAGGTGACGGAGGGCTCTCCCCTGCGCCTCGTAGACCATCGAACCCTGAAGTGGATCATACTCAACGGGACACGATACACGCTGAATGGAAAGGGGACGAAGAATGGCAAAGACCAATAGACCTGTTCGACTCCTGGTCTCGGACGATCTCTACCAGAGGCCCGAGATTCAAGCACTGATCGAGAGAGGGCACATGGTCCATACACCTGAGCATGACTTCCTCGGCATCGAGGACTGGTCAGGGGGCCTCTTCAACTATGACGTAATCCTGATGCCAAATGCCTGGAGAATGTTCGACTCTCTGCTGCCCTACATGGACACTGTCCTGAAGGCAGCCCGAGAGCGGCGATACGGAAAAGGAAAGGGGGCGACGAATGCCAAGTGAGACAGAGAGGTCCCCCCAAGATACTCGTCGCTGCTGCCCCTTCGTACATTGGGGCGATCCTGGTCCCTTCTTCGACACCTATGCGGCTTTCATGGCCCATCTCAAGGCCGAGCATCGTCCGGTTGAAAGCCAGCTGTGCAGAGACGCAGGCTTAATCAACAGGGGCCATAAGACCTCAGACATTCCCTTTGATCCGGCCCAAGAGATCGAAATGCTAACCCCCGAAGAGATCGAGCGTCGAGTGGCAGAGATGATCCAGTATGCTTGGTATCGGACTTCCATGGAGTATAATATAATCGCCCATGAAGCATGAGAGGGGGCTGGCGTGGGGAGGGAAGAAAGGCTGATCGAAGGCTGGCGGTGGGTCCGAGAGGCATGGGACGAGGACACTGCACAAGAAGTCGTCCTGACTGTACTCACTCGGACGGTCAAAGACCCCGTGGCATATATGAAAGCCATGGCACGCTTCGTCTACCTCTCACTGAACTACCCGCATCGACAGAGGGTTGATGGCAAGCAGGTGCGGGTGAGGGACATCAACCTGGCAAGCTGTCAGATGGGCCAGGACCCCGAGCGCTTGTTACTGGCCAAAGAGGAGATCATCACGCGGTGGTCCGAAGCCCAGACCCGGATCAACGGGGGTCCAAGACAAGCAGAGTGTCACTCGGATAGGAAAAACTTTGGGGGTGGATGGTGCTCCGTGTGCTACTATGAGCACCATCCTCGCACAGACAGTCGAGCCACCCAAGATCGAAGGAACGCCCGTAAGAGGGCCAACAGGAGGGTTACATAATGGCTACGATGTTGATTCGTTTTTGTGCTGACTATGCCGATGAGTTCTATGTATATGGATTCGCCCTCTGCACCGAAGCATGGTGGACCGCACACATGGATTCTCTGGCCAGCGTGGGATGGCCGCAGGAAGTCTATTTCGGAACAAATGAGTCCATTGAGTACCACAACGCAGCCGACTATAGAAGGGCCTTTGAAGTAACCTCTATCTCGCAGGAAGACGCGGCTACGCTCTGGAGGCTGTTCCCGCTTGACGAATCCGATGAGTGTCCGGCATTCGGACATGTTCTATTCATCGAACCCGAGTCCGAAGATGAGGATGATGAGTAGCCTTACCCGGAAAGGATGAGTGATCGTGTGGATTCAAATCCCAAGGTATATGTGATCCTAAATGATCTTCAGATTCCTTGGCAGGACAAGCGCGTGCTGGACAACCTGGTGCTCCCCTTCATTGAAGACCTCCAGCCAGATGGGGTGATTCTGAACGGAGACATTGTGGACTCCTACCAGCTATCTGAGTTCACGAAGGACCCCCTCTCGAAGTGGGACCTTGGCCAGGAGATAAAGGAAGCCCATCAGCTTATGGACCGGCTGGAGTGGGTGGAGGAGAAAATATGGATCGGCGGTAATCATGAGGCTCGCCTTCGTAAGTACGTGTGGAAACACGCCCCGGCCCTTGCGTGCCTTCCACAGATACAATTTGAGACTCTCTTCGGGTTGGCCGATCACGGCTTCAAGTGGCTCCCCTATGGGAAGTATATCCGCCTGGGAAAGCTCCTGGTAACACACGGCTCCTTGGTGATAAAACACAGTGCGATGTCTGCAAAGGCCCACTTTGATAAGTACGGATGCTCTGTGTTGCACGGCCACACGCACAGGATGGGTTCATATTACATCACCCAGCGGGGGGTTCCAAGTGTAGCCTACGAGAACGGGTGCCTTTGTCGGCTGGACCCGGAGTATGCGGATAGCCCAAACTGGCAAAGAGGCTTTAGTGTTGTGACCGTATTTGTTGGAAGTTACTTTAATGTCCAGCAATGCCCCATTGTAAACGTGCGGGGCAAACCTACATTTCATTATGGAACAGAGAGGTTTGCGGGATGACGCGAGACTCATCCCCGAGAGGAGCGAAGTATGGGAGATGAAGAGATCGGTGCCAACCTTGAGGATGAGAACCCTCTGCGCCCACCCGACCTTGGCCCTCTCTACGACTGTCGTACTGTCCAAATTATAACGATGCCCTACCTGTTCCCATGCTACTGTCAATGGTGTAAGGGCGAGATAACCCCCCACGCCCGTCCGGTCATGTTCACAATGGCTATGAACTAGCTCACCCGCTGCGGCGCAAGCCGTGGGCATGGGATGCTGGGATGCGAGGGTCGGCAGTACACGAGGCCCTACAGGTTTGTGGCAGGTCACATAACTGGACCCAGCCAGCGGGTGAGCACGGGGGGAGCACAGATGGAGGTTATCGAGGAGGTTCGCACCCTGGAGGACAAGATTGTTGTGGTTCTGTCTCCCGAGGAGGCCCGGTGGCTGGCCCAAGATGGTTGGCACATCAGCCATATCCGTACAAAGATTGCTCAGATTCTTCTCCGCAGGGGGGAGCGGCCTGGGCGGAGAGAGGAGAAAGCATGACAGATTTCTGGGAATGTCTCGCATGTGGCCATGTGACCTGGATACCCGGTCATCCCCCGGCGTGTTGCCCCCAGTGCCAAGGGATTCTGACTCGTCTGGCTGTCTCAGAGGTGTTGCAGAGACTCCGAGGGAAGGGGGGTCCAGGAGCCGAGGAACCTGACACCCCTTGTACATGCTACGTACATCGATGGTGAGAGAGGAAGATAACGATGGAGCCTGGTGAGCGCGAGACGATCATCCGCACGGATGATAGCGAAACAGAGTGGATAATCTGGAGTGCAAAGGGCTCGCGTATGTACAAGAAGCTCATAAGGACTCTGACACCGCGACGAGCAGACGACCATGGAGCTTTCTTCGCGGTTCCCTTTGCCGGGGTCATAGTGAGAATACCCAAGAAGAAAACCCCTAGCCCCGAGCAGCGTGAGAAGATGCAAGAGCGTGGCAGGCAGCTTGCAAAAACCCGACAAGTTATCGTGTTTCCGACCCATAAAATCCTGGGTGAATAGGTAGGTAGCCCCTCCCCTAAAAGAAGAGCCCCTCTAGGAATCCTGTCAAGGAAACCCGGAGGGGCTCTTTTGCCTTGAGACCTAACGATCTCCCATCCAGCTCCAAACCTCTCGTCTGCCTGTATATCCAAAGTGTCTGGAGTCAAGCTGGAGGTCAGAGTGCTCGGGCTCTCGACCGATGCCAGTCTTGAGGAGGTCCCCACACGCCTTCTTGGCATACTCCAGAGCGGTCCCAGGGGGTAGCTCTCGGACCCACTCCAGGCCCCGGAGGCGTATATACTCGATCAAGGTCCAATCGTCCGGGAACGTGGGCTTTGTGGTGGGACCCAGGCTCACAGGGAGCTTGTAGTACCATAGGGTCGCGGTGTAGCTCTTGTCAGGAGTGGGATACAGGAACAGATTAGGGTCCTGCACCGCATACAAGAGCGGCGTGCCTGTATCGCCCTCGATAGAGAGCCCGATGATGTCCTGGAGAGAGCGCCGTCGTAAACGCCCGGCCCCCCCGTTTGCTGTAGAGATCGTGAGCCCGTCTCGCACGTCTAGCACGAAGTCTGTGGGAAATGCAATCTTCTGAGTGCTCAGCGTGAGGGAGGTACTTGTCACGGTGCCTGCCCACGGAAAGCGGTGCAGGAAGTAGTTAAGTCCACTTTGGAGCCACCGGATACAACGGGCCTCCGAGAGCAGGACCCCCGAAGGGCGCTCTGCGGCGTCCAGAGTAGATGAGTCGATCATGTCTAAACTCTCGTGGAGCAGGTCGTCACGTGTTAAAGTATTTATCGGAGTCCCCTCCTCTTTATACCAACAGGAAGATCATCACAGCAACCGTGAGCACGGTCGTCGCCCCGTCCACGGCTTTAAACTCAGCGGTCCATGGCCCCAGGGGGTCCGACACGGCAGTCTGATGCCTATAGCTGTAGACCCCTGTGGCCTCGTTGGTCATAGCCACTGCGTTCACCACGGTCACACCAGAGGGGTTCTTGAGGGTGATTTTGACCCCCTCCCCTGGATTGAACAGGAGCGCGGGCACCAGCCTGCCATCGCTGACCTCGATACGGATATACGTCTCGCTCCCTGCCTTCAAAGGTTTCATACGTTCCTCCTCCTACCTACTCCTGGTGGTTTCATCCGTCACCTTTATAAGGATGGAGGTCTGAGCAAATGCCTCTACAGAGATGGTATCCTGTGCGGCTGTTACTCTAACTCGGGGCATCCTTGTGCTGATCGTGAGCCCGAGCCGCCCGAATACCTTGGGCTGCATCCGACCCCTCCGACGCGCTCTCCATCGGGGTCCCAGGATTGCTCTTGGACCCCCCTCGAACATAGCTGGGTCGGAGACCATAACACGGTTTGCGCTCCCCGACCTCGCGACAGCCACAAACCGCCCAAGACTTGTAGACCACGCGACATGCCTCCAGTCATTGAGTGATGCGGGGACGGTCCCGTCGATCCATGTGACCCCGTCAGCAGACTCCATCACATGCCCGGATGACGCAACTGCAACAAACCGGGATACCGGAGGAGGACCCCACTCGATAGCGGTCCAAGCACGGTCAGTCGGGGAGGTACGGAGGGTCCAGTTCAAACCATCAGGGGACGTCATGACTCGCTGACCTGTGCCATTGTTTGCCACAGCAGCAAACAATGTCAGCTCTGGCGACCAGGCAATAGCCTGCCAGGCACGGTCTGTGGCCGGGGTTGCACGGGGTGTCCAGGTAGTACCATTCGGAGATGTCAACGCCTTATTTCCTGTCCCCTCTGTGCAGACAGCGGCAAAGAGAGAGAGAGACGGAGCCCAGGCCATTCCAAGCCATTCTCGAAAACCGTCATTAGCAATCGTCGTGTCGGTCCAGATAATTCCATCCGTGCTCTGGTCGTGATACGTGAGTGAGCCAGACTGCTTCCCCAGTAGGACAAACTTCCCCAACGCCGGAGCCCACACGAGCTGATGACTGATATGACTCGATTGGTGACTCAGGCTGCGTAATGTCCAACTAATCCCATCTGAACTGGTCATAATGCAGGTCGGAGACGTGAGAGAGCTGGAACCACGAGACGCAACAAAGAGTCCTAGGGCGGGCGACCAGGCTATGCTATTATAGACATTCGTCAGACCGCTAACTGTCGGAGTGGTTCGTTTTGTCCATACAAGACCATCTGGAGATGTCATAATTTGCTCTCCAGAGCCGTCCCCGGATACAGCAGCAAACAGACTCAACTCAGGGGACCATGCAACCGCTAAGTTTTGCCGGTCAGGAGCGGGGGTCGTCTGAATCAGCCAATTTAGAGCGGGCATCTATTCCTCCGCAGAGATTGTAGCCAGGCAGTTCACGTTCGCGGGCGCGGTAATCACGAGCCCGAGCCTGGTTGCGCTCGCCAGCTCGATCTCCCCATCCGGGAGAGGAAGAGGGTATATGACGCCCATTTGCGGATGGACATGCCAGGTCCGCAGGAGATCGGTGTTCGTGGGCTCCGCAGTCGCATTGACCTGCCCCGTGGACTGAAGCGTAGTGCTGCGGTCCTTTGTCTTGAGAGGATTCCTTGTGGTCATGGTACCCGCTGTAGTCTGCCGGAACACTTGAATGATAACGGGCTCCGCGCTTGAAGAGGTCCCGTCGAAGGACACGTCAATGCCCTGTATAGCGATAATAATCCCGGTAGGGGCAAGCCACTGGAGCACAGTCTTTGCGGTGGCAGCCACAAGGGCAACCTCAGATGCGGTCGTGAGTGTGCAAAAGTTTCGTGCCATATGTGATCCTCCGTGTTTTATACAGCCCCCTTGATGGCCCCAACGGACACAAGGTCCGTGCGGAGCTGGTTCACAAGTCGGATGATATCGGCGAAGTTATTATTGAGAGTGGCCTGGCTAAACGATGTACCGACATCGACCACGGTTCCGTCAGCAGTCCCAGTGGTGCTATCGATCAGAGCAGCCTGGTTGGCAGACGCAGGCTGTGTTACGGGTGTAACACCCCACAGCGACAACTTCTGAGTGATGGCTGTCCCAAGCTTGGTACCGGTTGTAGAGCCCACGGCAATGTTATTGCCGTCTGCCAGGGTGACAAGGCCCGCTGTCCCCAACGTGGTCACAGTTGTGGCACTTAGCGTGCTTGGCCCCGCTGTAAGAGCCCCAGTGCCAAGATCAAGGGGCGGGTTCACAGAGGCCGCCCGAAGTCCTAGGGTCACAAGGGACGCGAGGACATCCGTGGTACCTGCAGGTTGTGCCACAGGGGTCGCATTAAAGAAGCCCAGCTTTTGCGTGATAGCAGTCCCGATCTTGGTACCTGTGGTGGCATTGAGGATGATATTTTGCGCATCTCGCATGGTGATGGCGTCTGTGGTCAGCGTGCCGTGCACCACAGCGCCCTGCGTGAGGTCGAGCGGCGTGTTACCGGCCCCTGCTGCCACAAGGCCCGCCGCCTGAAGACTATCGAGCAGGTCGGCGGTGACAAGAGGCTGCACGATGGGTGTGGCACCCCATATGCCCAGCTTTTGGATGGTTGTGGCGGCGAGCTTGGTGCCTGTGACGGTGCCGAGGGCAACGTTGACACCCTCACTCAGGCTAAGAGCCGATGTAATAGTGAGGGTGCCTAGAGTCAAGGGGTCCGAGACATCGACATCTATCTCGTTATTGGCCCCATCGAGCCCCACTGTCGCCCGCGAGGACCCAGCGTTGATCCCCCGGAACTCAAGGTTCACACCTGTTTTCTGCTTGAACACTCCTACACCCGCAACATTCACGTTGCTGGCGGTGTTCGCCTCTGTTGAGCCCGCACCCAGCGTGCCGGTGGCCAGGGCCATCCCGACCAGCTCACGCCCGGACACAGACTCAGCTCCACTTGAGGACTGTATTGTGAGCACATAGACTTGGCTTGCTGCGTGATTGGTGTCTATACCCATAAGTGGGATAGGAACGAGCGTAGAGACTGCGGTAGAAATCTGCCGCGACGACAGCACTGTTCCCGAGATGCTATCCTTACGAAGACGCAGAGTAAGAGTGTTCGCTACTGTGACAGAGAGAAGATGCGCTAACAAAAGAGTTTGGCTACCCACGTTTGACTGTGTAAGGGTGAGTATCACGGTCTCTGCCTCGAAGACCACCGGGGCATCGGAACGCTCAATCTGAGTGGAAACTCCCTGAATAGTCGTCCCGTCCACGTTTCCACTCGCTACGTTATTGAACTCCGCGATGAGACCCCGACGGAGCCATTTGAGATAGTCCTCAGTTGTAAGCAGGTCGATCAGCTCTGGTACCACCGGTAGACTCACGTGGGAATCCTCCTACCGAAACACGATAAATTGTCGTGTTTCCGACACACGAAAAGAAGGGGCCTTCTCCCCACCAAGGCCCCTTTCTCTTATACCTCGGTTTATGACAGCCCTCTGACGAAGACGTTAGCACCCAGGTATTGCGGCTTGGTGTTCGCGTCACTCGTGAACTCAACCCGAGCCCCAAAGAACCTCCCACGGTTATCGAACCCGGTGGGCTCTCGTACAGGGGTCGCAGTGAGGTCTATCGTGGCTCCGCTTGAGAGGGTCCCTGCCAGCGCGTTAAGGACCTCGCTATACACCAGCTTGAGGGTCACAGAGCCTAGACCGGCCCCCCGCAAGAAGAAGGGCTCTATCACGGCCCTGCTTGGCTCAATCTCGGGGGTCGGGACCAGGCCGGTCTGCCAGTACCCCGTGAATGACTGTGCGTCGTCCAGGCGTGTCCCCCCATCGAGGGAAAAGGAGCGCTGGTCTGCGACGGTCGTGCTGAACACGAGGGGTTTATCGAGGTTGTCCGCAAGACGAATCTCGCACCCAGCCCCACAGGCCCGGATCGTGGTCCCCACCCAGCTTGCATAGGATTGAATCCCTGCGGCAGGATAGGGCAGATTGCAGTACACAAGTCCCTTCATCTCTCCCGCATCCCCTGTACGGGGGTACCAGAAGTAGACCTCGTTCTCTTTAAGATCAGCCACACCGAAGATACGCCCGACGTAGGTGTTGTCGATGTCGGCCTTTATAACAGGCCATATTCCATCTGACACCCACTGATGGCGACTCCCGTTGAACGAGCCTACACGCCCATTAACAGTCATGTAGTAGTGAATCCCGTTAAAGTCCACGATAGCGTTGGGACCCGCTGGCCCGTCGTAGGACCCCACGAACTCGAATCGAAACGCACTCGAAGACTGCCCCCCGAAGGGCCAGCCCACCCAGATCGAGCGCTCCTTGTACACCACAAGTCCAAGGGACCCGATGTTACGGATAGCCACTACCTTGTCGGGGGTTTCTGCCAGGGTCTTCACGTTGACAGCAGGCCATGTCAGCACACTCAGGGTCTCTCCCCATCTCACTGTGTACGGAGGCACCAGACCCACAACACGGTCGAAGGATGTCGTGACATCACTGAAGATGGGGGGGGTCCCAGCCACCGCAGCTGCATTCCCGGTGCCTGTCCATTGAATCGGGCTATCCACACCATTGGCCATAACCGCATAGACTGTGCCTGCTATCTCAATCAACGTGAAGCGGGTCATGGCAGCAGCAGTCGCACCGATTGTGGTAGCCCCCTTGATCGAGGTCCAGGTGGCAGATTCAAACTTATAGATATTCGAGATCGTGCCCAGAAGGGGGATCTTAGTCCCATCGGCTTTCACATACTGAGTTGCTCCCGTAGGGGCTGTGAGCACGGTGGCATTGAACTGGAGCAGGGCCGGGCGAGGTCTGAGCACCCCTGCACGCAGGACGACATTCCGTGCGTCATAGAGAGCCTCTGGAGGAAGCTGGTGGCTTGCAACCGTTTGCCAGATCCCTTGAACGGGCAGCGTAAACTGTCCGATTGGAACTGATTGCACATCTCTTTGCGCGGCCATATCTTATACCCCTTTCGATGGCGATCCGGCGGGAGTGCCAGGACGACTCTGTGTTGGGAGCTGTTCCGCCACAGAAAGCCCCACCTGAAGAGTCCAGCCAGCCAGGGGGCTCGTAGGAGCACTCAGGATCGAAGGAGGACGCCCAGGAGGTGTAGGAACAGGGGCCATCTCCATGACAGGATTCTGCATCGGGCCGAGGGAGGGTGCCGGGGGTGTAGGGAAAGTCCCAGGACGACCCATTGGAGGAGGTGCGGGGGCAGGCTCAGTCACAGGATTCGGCAGTGGTGCGGTCGGTAGCGGGACCGTGAATGGCACGGGCTCGGGAGAAGACGGGCGCTGCACGAGAGGAACAGGAGAGTCTCTATACCCCTCCTCTTCCTCGAAGTCAGGAACAGGTGCCTCTGGAAGACGATGAAAAGCCATGTCACACTCCTAAAAAGGAAATAACTTCTCCAAGTCCTGAATACGAGTCTCAATCTCTGCGAGCTGATGCCCATAATCATTCGTGAGCTGCTTCTGAAGTATCTCGACGGCATCCATAACCCGGAGGTATAAGACAAAGGCAAACGCATATGCACCTGCCGCGAACGCGAACGCATACTTGAGGAGGTCCGGTATTTTCATTACTCACGCTCCTCCTCTCCTCCAAGTAGTTTACGAAGCGTATATGCAGCGGTCTCGACCTGAGCCCCCCCTACTGGAGAAAGAAGGGGGCCTGCGGGCACAGGAGGGTTCCCCCCTGCAAACGCACGGAAGCCAAGCTCGGGCATAGACACTGTCGCCCCAATAAGAGGAAGCCGCAGACGTCCTCCATGCACGCCCCAGAGAGCATCCCGTGCTCCGGTCGGGGCTCCTCGCTGTACAGCCTCGACCAGGGGGTCAAGCCCAAGGTCTCTCATTCCAGGGACCTCTTCAACTGTCAGACGATTCTGGAGAGTACGGATATTCAGGTTTGGTCCTGCTCTGGAGGGCATGAATATTTCCTGGAACTCCCGGATCGCGTCCTCTCCCTTACCCTTGGGACCAAGGAACTCGATCACGGCCCGCCCCCGATGATAGCGATCCCGGATTGCATCATAGAGGGCCGAGGCGCGGGGGCTCTTCTCAAACAGTAAATCCCGGAACTGCATACTCGCGTCCCGATAGGCTTCCCGTGGATCGAAGCCAGCCTCGGTAAGGGTCTTAGGGAGGCTTGTATCTCCATAAGCCAGAGAGCGGGCTTTCTTGAGGTCCTGGAGCACTGTACTAAACGGGATGGACGCATTAGGGTCCCGCTCCATTGCGATATTAAGAGGCTGGATAGAAAACTTTGGCTCAACCCACGCGCTTGTACCTGCAAGCGCCTGCTGCATACGGGCTGTGGCCATCTGCCGGGCCTGCGGCTCAGAGATACCCTGACTCAAGAGACCCCTATATACAGTATCGATACTCTTGAGCTGGGCTTGTTCAGCCTCCCGCCCTCCCGTCCTCATGACCATCCTTTTTATAAGTACCTCTCCTGCATCGTACTCATCGCTGAACTGAGTGAAACCTCCACCTCGAACCCACTCCAGTACATCCGAGACTCGATCTCCCTTCGTGATAGCTGGCCCTGCGACAGGAGTCTGCGTACCAGGAATAATCGTAGGGATCTCTGGCACAGACTCGTTGATTGCGCTCACGATGCGCGGCAGGTCAGCATCACTCAAGACCTTTGCGCTTGTTCGCAAACGGAGAGCGTTCCATGCGGGCCTGAAAAGAGGGAAAGCCTCCATCCCAAGCGAGAACACCCCCTGCATAAGACCGGCCTTGAAGGGATCTTTGCTCTCGATTGCTGCCCCAAGAGCCGCTGCACCTGCTTCTGTTGCTGCTCGCTTTCCTGCCTGTTTAACGGCCATCCCAAGAGTGGTCGCAGGCTTCATAGCCATCATCGGCAACGTAGCGGCTGCCGTCAGAAGCTCCCCACGAGTTTGCGGGACAATCCCTTTTGCAAATTCTTGCGGTATCTCACTTGGAATAGGGGGCACTCCGTACTGGGGGTCCATCTTACCAAGTATCTCCAAAAGCTTCCCGACCCCGGTTGTGGCAACATCCCTAAGTGCCTCTCCCGGAACAGCCATAAACTTTTCTTGAGGGGGCACCCGCGCAGCCGCAAGGGCCTGAAGATCGGCCTCCGCCAGCTCGGACGGAGACCAATCTTCATTAGAGCGCAGGGTCTTCCCGCTTCGAGGGAGCTTGTATGTGTTCTTGAACTCTTCAGCCATCTTACTCAATCACTCCCTTTTTACCACTCTTAGACTTTACTGTGGTCCCAACCCCAAGCCCCAGATCAAAGGGGACAGTAGGCTTCAAGAGAAGCGAGTTCTTTTTGGCCCTCGAAATGCCGTAGAAGGCTTTGATGCCTGCCTTTGCACTCTCTACCGTGTCCCGGTCTCCAGGGAAGAACGGGGTGACAGTCTCCCGGTCTGCCTCAGAGAGGTTCTGCGCGCTCTGCTGGAGCCCGACCGCAACAGGAAGCTTTGCCCCCTTGCGGAGAGCATCGTAAACCTTAATCATCGGGTCTCCACCTATACCGCGCCCGACCGCGAGCCTGATGGCATTAAAGACAGTCATCGTTCTACTCTCGGGGAGCGCGGCATCAGCCGCTTGCTCAAGCAGACCCATGATGCTCTCCAGAGAGGTAAACCCAGCGAGTTGACGGTGGCTAGCGGGGTCTAAGAAAACCAGGCTATCTTTCGGCATACCCGCAGCCTGCTCGACTGTCACGAAGGAATCGAGGGGCAGCTCTGTATCCTTGACCCATGCATGTTTCTCAGGGAACGCCTCCAGGAGATATCGGGACCTGCGGATACCGATCTCTGCTTTCTCCCGTGCGGCTTCGACACCCAGGGCTTTCTTTGCCTCGTTATCGTGTTGAGCCCCTCGGACCTGGAGGGCCTCATCGGTCGACATCTTATCCCAAGACTTTGGGGAGATACCGGCCTCCACCATAAGCTGCTGCTGCTCTTTTGCGGGCATGAGAGCCATACGGCGCTCTTTATCCTCCTCTGCCCCCAG
>ERZ1292637.841-Hain-H14-01um-R3-841-length-14770-cov-7_pt1 | contig 14770 bp, 14 predicted proteins | sample MGYA00564405_ERZ1292637 | MGnify/ENA primary metagenome ERZ1292637 (study PRJEB36523, sample SAMEA6512645) | groundwater metagenome | collected 2019-01-09 | study: AquaDiva: Metagenomics assemblies of 32 groundwater samples | reverse complement strand
TGGCTGCATGAGAACATGGTGGAGACGCACGGCCTCTGCCCACGATGCGATAAGAGCTACCTGCTGGAGAAGGAGCACTCCTGCGCCAAGTGCGGCCAGAAGCCGGCCGTCCTGTGCGGCCTCCACCCCCTAAACCCGGCCAAGATACTCGAATACCGCTGCCGAGAGCACTGGCCATTCAAGCACCCATACCCAGAAAAGAACGACAAAAACTTTTAATCAAACCGCACAGGATTAACCAGGAGCCACGAACACCAAACCCAATGACCCCAACTACCACACCAGACGGAAAGACCCGCAAGCGAGGCAAGAAGAACGGCAAGAGATACCGCAAAACCATCAACCCACGACCCCCGTACCAAAGACCGGCAGAGGCAGCGGCATGATAAACCTCGAAGAGAAAGGCGCTATAATCTGCATCCTTGTCCTGCCGGTCGTCATCGGCGCGCTCGCCTACTTCAGCGTCATCAATCCTACGGACCATGCCGATGATGCGCCAGCGGTCGAGCCGTACAAGCACTGCCTCGAATGGGACTACTGGATAACCAGAGAGAACCTACCACTCAATTGCCGCGAATCGACCAACTGCCGCTACAACATCCAACCATCATATGAAGATGGAAAGGTCATACTCCAAGAAGAACTCACCGTCATTGAGGGGCGAGAGTCTCCAATTGTTGGGAACTTAAACTGCACGCGCTGGGTCAACGCCGAACAATACACCCTTCCCGAAGGACGCATGACGGGTTCACGCTCATGAAGACCGTCCTCGCCATCGTCGCCCATCCCGACGACGAAGTCCTCGGCATAGGCGGCACCCTCCTCAAGCACCGAGACGCAGGAAACACCATCCACGTCCTCATCCTCACACGCGAGCCCACCGACAAGACCTGGCAGCCCAAGCTCGCCATGGCCGACCAAGTCCGAAAACAGCTGCACGCCACATACCACCACCTCAACCTCCCCGAAGTCGCCCTCAACGCCCTCCCCTGCGGAGAGGTCAACGCCACCGTCAGCAAGATAGCCGGAAACATATCGCCAGACATCATCTACACCCACCACCCCTACGACATCAACCAAGACCACCAGACGACAGCCATGGCAGCCATGATCGCCGCACGCCCCCACCCAGGCAAGAAGACACCAGACCTCTACACCTTCGAGACACCCAGCAGCACCGAATGGGGACTGACACCCTTCACCCCGGACACCTACATCGCCCTGGGCGACACCACCATGACGGAAAAACTATCGCTGTTCTCACTGTATACAAGCGAAGTCAAGCCCCACCCCCACCCAAGAAGCCTAGAGATGATAAAAGCATGGGCGGCCAGACGAGGCAGCGAAGCCTGCCTCCACTACGCCGAAGCCCTCAAGACCATACGGAGGATACGATGACCACCCTCATCCTCGAATATGCCCACCTCAAGAGGGAAGACGGCAAGCTCCACACGGCACAGAACGTGCGGCGAGAGCTGGAAAAGAACGACGAAGAGGTCACGATCGTCACCGTCGAGAAGCTGACGCAGTTCCCGAAACGGCACCCGTTCCCGACCAAGAAGAACTTCAAGAAGACCATCCAGGCGAGGGGCGTGACCAAGGCCTACCTCACCTGCCTCGAAGGATGGATAGACCGCCAGCTCATCAAGGCCTGCCAAGAGATGGGCGTCAAGATACACTACTCCCCTCACGGCACAACGCCGCAAGGACGCTACCGGCCGACGCCCCACCTGTGGAAGGACTCCGACATCATCTTCTGTCTCGGTGGAAAGGCCGAACGGCAGCAATACATGAGACGGGGCGTCCGCGAAGAGAACATCCGCCTCACCGGACTCCCCTGCATCGACGACGCCAATCAGTGGAAAGGACGACGAACGACCGGCAGATACATCCTTCTCCTGACCCAACCACTTCCCTACCACGGACAGGCCGGCACCATCGCCGGCCAGCTACGGAAGACGGGAAAGGCCATACTGGTACGGCCCCACCCACGGGAAGACATCACCCGCGACTACCCCTTGCTCCGCCTCCTCCGAGGACACGCCACGTTCGACACCAACAACGACAAGACATCCCTCTACCAAGACCTCACCGACGCGGAGATAGCCATGAGCTTCGGCAGCACCACCGACATCGAAGCCATGATCATCGGCGTGCCCGTCATCAACATCACGCTCCCCACGACCGCGAGACAAGCCGCCGACATAGACGACGCCATCACCTCCTGCACGCCAGAAAACCTCGCGCACGCCATATCCGTGGCCTGCACGCAGACGGCGACCCGGACGGCCAAGCAGGACGGATACCTATCGAGAGCATACGCCCAGACGGACGGAAACGCGGCAAGACGGGTCGCCAAGCTGATGCTGGAGGAAGACGATGGCTGACACGCCCGCGTTCATCATCGCCGAAGCGGGCGTCAACCACGACGGCGACCTCGACAAGGCCATCGAACTCGTCAAGGCGGCCAGCAAGACCGGGGCGGACGCCGTCAAGTTCCAGACCTTTGACCCCGACCAACTCGCCCACAAGCGCGGCAAGACCGGCACCCCCCACCACCGGATGCTCTCCAATCTCGCCCTGAAGACAGACGACTTCCGCGAGCTGGCGATGGAAGCGGACAGGCACGACATAGAATTCATGACCACACCCTTCACCATACTAGACATCAGACGGATACTGCCCCTCGTCAAGCGATTGAAGATAGCCAGCGGATACCTCCTCGACCGACCATTCCTCCAGGCCGCCGCCAAGACCGAAAAACCCATAATCATCAGCACCGGCGACCCCACATACACCAAAGGATACGCCTCATACACCGCCATCGGAAAAGCGATAGACGCGCTCCAGAAAGCCAAAGCTACCGATGTCACCCTCCTCCACTGCATCAGCAAATACCCCGCAGACAACCCCTACACCGCCAGGATATCCTTCCTCCAAGACCTATTCAAGATCCCCGTCGGCTACTCCAGCCACGACATCGGACCAGACGCATGCATCCACGCAGCGAAAGAATATGGGGCGGCAGTCATCGAGAAGCACTTCACCCTCGACAAAGACGCCAAAGGACCAGACCACCACGTCAGCCTCGAACCCCACGAACTCAAAGATATGATAGATAAGATACGAAAAATACGATGAAACGCAAAATATGCATCATCACCGGAAGCCGAGCAGAATACGGGCTCCTCAAGCCCGTGATGGCCGCCATACGGAAGCACCCAAAGCTGCGATTGCAAGCCATCGCCGCAGGCATGCACCTAGACAAGAAGCACGGCAGCACCTGGAAAGAGATAGTTGACGATGGGTTCTCCATCAGTGCGGTCGCCATGCTACCTCCTAGCCATGATACGGGCGCAAGCATGGCAGACGCCATCGGTGACGGCATCAAAAGCATGGCCCACGCCTTCCGAAAGCTCAAGCCAGACATCATCCTCATCCTCGGCGACCGCACCGAACCCCTCGCCGCAGCACTGGCCGCCGCCTACATGAACACCCCCATAGCCCACGTGCACGGCGGAGACAAGACACAAGGGGGACTCGACGAGCCCACACGCCACGCCATCACCAAATACGCCCACATCCACCTCGCCGCCACCAAGACCAGCGCCGAGAGGATAGCGAAGATGGGAGAAGAACCATGGAGGATCCATACTGTGGGGGCGCCAGGACTCGACACGGTGAACGGCACGAAACTGATGACGAAACGAGGACTTGCCACCATGTTCGGCAAGCGACTCGCCGACAACTATGCTCTCGTGCTCCAGCACCCCGTCACCACGGAAAGCGACCTCGCCGGCAGACAGATGACGATAACGCTGGATGCCATCGAGAAGGCGGGCATGGCAACCTTCATCATCTACCCCAACAACGACGCCGGCAGCCAAGCCATGATCGACGCCATCGAAAACCACCCGCACCGTTTCCGGAGCATCATCGCCAAGAACCTCGACCATGATATATATCTATCGCTGATGAAACACGCCGCCGTCATGATAGGCAACTCCAGCAGCGCCATCATCGAGTCGTCGTCCTTCAAGCTCCCTGTCGTGAACATCGGCATGCGCCAGGAAGGGAGAGAGCGTTCCATCAACGTCCTCGACGCCACGCATGACCGGAAGAAGATACTCGCCGCCATCAAGACGGCGATCTCACCGGCCTTCCGGAAGAAGGCGCAGAAGGCCAAGAGCCCGTATGGCGACGGCAAGGCGGGCAAGAGGATAGCGGAGACCTTGGCGAAGATCGCCATCGACAAGAGGCTCATCCAGAAGAAGCTCACATACTAGAGGTGCACCATGGCTGAACGATTCAAGGAATGGAAGGCCCCCGACATCAAGGAGGGCGAGCTGACCAAGTGGAACTGGATGGTCCAGCACGCGGACCGGCTCAAGCTCGGCAAGCATGTAGACATCGGCGCGTTCACCTACATCAACGCCAAGAACGGCATCACCATCGGCGACCGATGCCAGATCGGAAGCCATTGCAGCCTGTATACGGTGGACACCATCGGCGGCAAGGACGGACCCATCACCATGGAAGACGGAAGCTGCCTCGGCACCCACTCCACTATTATGCCGGGCGTCACGATCGGCAAAGACGCCATAGTGGGAGCCCACAGCCTCGTGCTGACAGACATCCCTAGCGGATGCATCGCACATGGGGCACCGGCCAAAGTCGTCAAAGAAAGAGAAACACCGTGAGCGAAAGACAGCAAATACTTGTTTAATCACGGAACAGTAGAGAGAAACCAATAAATACTCGCTGACCCCACCAGCCGCAATCGGCAGAGGTGAGGGGGTTCCCAGAATGGCCAAACCATTCCCGGAGCAATCACCTCTTTTAAGCCATCCGGCGACGGACGGCACCGGCGGCTGCATCGCCGGCCCCCAACAGACGACGCCTCACGGCATCGTGCCCTCTGCCGATAGATTTATATATACTCCTCAGTCTCTTAAGGCTATGAAGCTCGTTGCCACGATAAAAGTCAGGCTCGACCATCCTTCGCTCGCCGGCATGGCTTCCTCGTTCACTGAGGCCGTCCAGCATTGTATTGACAGAGGATTTTCCGGAAAGGTCAGCAACAGATTCGCCTTGCACCATCTCGCTTACCGCGAAATCCGCACTCGACTCCCCGCTGATTTCGCCACCGAAGCGATAGGAAAAGCCTCCGAAATCCTCAAAAGCACCAAACACACCAAAAGACCGATAATGAAGGGGCAAACAATCTCCTTCGACCGAAAACTCTTCACCTTCACCCCGGAGAAGATACGGATGGCGACATTCATCAAGGGGAAAAGAGAGGAAATATCCATCTTCATACCCCTATACTACCGCAAGTATCTCGATTGGGAGTACCGAACTCTCGAATACAAGGGCGGATGGGGACACGTCACCTTTTCCAAAGAGGCCGACATCAGACCTTCTTGTGGCAACGAGGTGGTCGGTGTCGACCTCGGAATAAAGAACTTGGCCGTCACGAGCGACGGCCGGTTCTTCCCTTCCCCGCGCACCAGGATCAAGCAGTATCATTTTCTTCGACGAAGATTGCAGCGCAAAGACACAAAGTCCGCCAAGCGGCACCTCCGGATGCTTCGTGGCAGGCAGAAACGCTACATGCGCGACATCAATCATTGCGTCAGCAAGGGCATAGTCAAGGACGCCGACATCATCGTCCTTGAAGACCTCAAAGGGATACGGAAAGGAAAGACTAAATATAAGGGAAGCAAACGCCAGAACCGTTGGCTGCATGGGTGGAGCTTCTGCCAGCTCCGGCAGTTCATCGAGTACAAGGCCGCCTTCGCAGGAAAGACCGTCAATGCGATCGACCCCGCATTCTCTTCCCAAGAGTGCTCCGCCTGCGGCAAGCTCGGTTCCCGCGTGTCTTCTTCCTTCGTGTGCCCTCATTGCGGCAATGCCCTTGATGCTGACCTCAACGCTTCTTGTACGTTGCGTAGGCGTCATGTCAACACGCCAAACGTCTCGAACCATAGTTTAGGGACAAGCCCCGCATCAAAGATGCGGGACGGTTGACCTGCCGATACTTTCTTTCCCTAAGAAAGCGACTGCTGCCTATGACCAGTCAAGCGCACGTGATCGCGAAAATCCCGCTCGCCATCGAAGATGCGATCGCAACCGGCATGCACGCACCGCCAGTGGTACGGACGCCCATTGCCGAAGACCGCCCACGCCATACATCCCTACCTGCGACGGCCGACGACGAACCTGCCCGTACTCCTGTCCGACAGACGCCTCGTCGGACGATACGGCACCAGCCGACGCACCCGCGACCGCCCCAACGGCGGAACCCTGGCACGATAGCCAGACACGCGCCTGCCCCTGCGCACGTACGGACCGACCTTCCTTGAACCCACCATCAGTACCTACCCTCCGCATCCTCATCCTCCTCTTCCTCACGGATACGCTGTTTACGCCACGCCAAGACCCCCATCACGCCGACGCCGACCAAGAACGCCGCCGCACCGACACCCGCCAAGGCCGACACACCGACAGAAACGGCCGCCACCTGCGACAGCATGGCCGAAAGATATGTCGCACCCCCCACGCGGATGCCGCCACCGCCAGCGGCCGCCGCAGGCACATTGCTGGCGAAAGCGGTCTGCTCATCGCTATGGACGACAGCGATGAGCTCCGCATCGCCAAAGACATGATACGGCCCCGTCATCTCCCTATCGTCCGCCAAGACGGCCATCGCGGCGATGACAGTGATGACAGTCATGACAGCGATAACTGTCATGATAGCGATAACTGCCTTCGCCGTCTTCACCCTCATGACTCCTCCAGCACGAAACCCCAGGTGTACGATGACACGCAGGAGCCGGCGATCTCATCGAACAGGAACGTGATGCCATCGCCGGCGGTCACGGCGGCATCGGCGGTGTGGTTGAGGCACCGGAGCCCCACGCCAGCGATGGTGCAGTTCATGATGGTGACGGGGGTCCCGGTGCAGGAACCGCTGATGCTCCTGATCACTCCGGCACACAGGTCGCCCGAGCCCTCGGCGGCGTCATTCCACATAGTCAGGTTCTTGATGGTCCCGGTGAACGGCACCTCCAAGCACAACTCCTCATCATAAGCGGATGTCGTGGCTTGCGCCCCTGACGGATGGAAGAAACCATCCACAGTCAGGCCGGCCGTCGAACGACCAGAGACCAACGTCTTCATCTTCGTCCCACCAGCCACCGTCTGGTCCGCCGCGCACACCGCGCTGCCGTTCGTCCCGATAGCGCTCACCTTGTCCGTACCCGCGCAAGCGTAGGAATAGATGCCACCTTTGAACGTCGACGACGGCGAAGAAAGATTGCCGGCGAAAGAGACCGCCGTCACCGCATCATAGAACTGCGCGGAAAGGTTCGCATACAGCACCAAGCCCATGCCGCCGGTGCCGTTCCGGAACAGCATGTTCGTGTAGTTCACCGACAGGTTGCCCGACGAGAACAAGGCGAGCGTGTTCACCAATGACGAGGCGACGGACGAGGTGAAGTTGGCGGACAATGCCGTGACATTGGAGAAGTTCCCGTATGCCGACGACAGGAAGCCGGACGACGCGTTCAAGAACACGACACCTGACACGTTCACGTTGAAACTGGTCGATGTCGTCACCGTGCTGTTCGACCACCCCGTCGATTCCCCGGCGGCGGCCGACGTATTCAGGACAGACAGGTTATAGCATACGTTGGCGCCATCACAGAGCATCGACAGGTTCGTCAGGTTGCCGCCGGACATGTTGATAGCCGAGTTCGGCTGCAGGGATATCCTCCCGAACTGCACAGATGACGTAGAATTGAGAGATTGGTTGAACGGGTTCTGGACGGCGGCGGCCCCCGTCTCATCCGCCGCGCACACCGCGCTCCCATTCGTCACGATGGCACTCACCTTGTCCGTCCCGGCGCACGAGTACGAATACACACCACCAGTGATCGTCGACCGCGGCAGGGAGAAGTTCGCATTGACGAACGAGGCGTTGATGAAGGTCACGTTCATGGAAGTGGCATTCACCGTCCCGAACTGCACGTCGCTCGTCCGGTTCAGCGACTGATTGAAAGGGTTCTGGACGGCCGTAGACGCGTTCATCACCGACAGGTTGAAGCAGATGCCAGCACCATCACAGAGCATCGACAGGTTCGTCAGGTTGCCGCCGGACATGTTGATAGACGACCCTGGCTGCAAGGAAATCCTCCCGAACAGCACCGACGATGAAGAATTGAGGGACTGGTTGAACGGGTTCTGGACGCCACCGGCCGCCGTCTGGTCGGCGGTGCAGACAGCGCTTCCGTTCACCCCTATCGCGCTCACCTTGTCCGTGCCGGAGCACGTGTATGAGTAGATGCCGCCCTTCCGCGTCGTCTCCGGACTGGAGAAATTGCCGCCGAACGACGAAGCGTTCACCACCGACGCATTGATAGATGAGACGTTCACCGACACGAACTCCACATCTCCCGTACGGTTCAGCACCTGATTGAACGGATTCTGGACGGCCGTAGACGCGTTCATCACGGACAGGTTGAAGCACGCGCCGGAACCATCGCACAACGACGACACGTTCGACAGGTTCCGCAAGCCGACATCGAAGAAGCCCGTGATAGACAGGCCCCGGAACAAGGCATCGCTCGTCGTGTTCAACGACTGGTTGAAGGGGTTCCGCACCGAATCATTATACCTCTGGTCCGTGATGTCCAGCTTCAGGTTGATGGCCGTCGTGTCATTGTAGCGCTGGTCAGTGATGGCCAGCTTCAGGTCGATGGCCGTCGTGTCATTGTAGCGCTGATCCGTTATGTTCAGGCGGAGGACGATCTCCGCAGACCCATTATACCGCTGGTCGCTCGCGTTGAGCATCACCGACAGGTTGAAGCAGCTGCCGCCGCCATCGCACACGAACGACAGGTTCGTCAGGTTGCCGCCGGACATGTTGATAGATGACCCCGGCTGCAAGGATATCCTCCCGAACAGCACAGACGATGAAGAATTCAAGGACTGGTTGAAGGGGTTCTGGGCGCTGACAGAATCATTATAGCGCTGGTCGGAGATGTTCAGACGCAGGACGACCTCCGCAGACCCATTATAGCGCTGATCGCTGGCGTCGAGCTTGACAGCGATGGCGGCAGTGTCATTATATCGCTGGTCGGTGATGTTCATCCTCACGCCCACCGATATCGTCTCATTGTACCGCTGATCGCTCGCGTTGAGCCTGGCATCGACCGCGGCAGTGTCATTGTAGCGCTGGTCGGTGATGTTCAGGCGAGCATCTATCGCCACAGAATCATTATAGCGCTGATCCGTGATATTCAACCTCGCCTCCACTGCCGCAGACTCATTATACCTCTGATCGCTCGCGTTCAGCCGGTCAAAGAACGCCCGAGGCCCATGACAGCCGGAACTGTCGCAATAGGACGAGGCATTGATGCTCGACACCGTCAAGTTCGTTATCACGGCAGATGACAGGAACGTCCTCGGGAACGCATGCACCTTCCGCAACACGCCATCCCGATACTCACACAGGAAATTCGGAGACGCCGAAAGCGACGACGTATCGACATCGATAAAGCCGATGCCACCCACGTCCGGGACGACCAACGTCGAATTCGACAGCAAGACATCAGAACAATCCGCGTCCGACGTGAAATTCAACGTGTAATTGAACGTCACCCCCGGCCGCAAGGCACCATCCACGATAGGACGCACGTAGATCGGCATGGCAGCCACGGAGACGGCAAGCAGGAAGAATACCATCACGACGACAACCGACCGACTAGACACCCTCATGCGCCAACTACCTCCCCAACAATCTCGCGATGATGCCCGCCAAGAACTCATCGACCCTCGTCCGCGACAGCACCACGTACACGACGATGCCCGCGACACCCGCAAGGACATACTCCAGGAACGGAAACGCGAACGGCAACCTCGCCGACACCTGCTCCTCCACCACCTTGCCCGCCACGCCAGACAAGAACGCCGCCACCATGACCGCACGCACCATTCACGCCACCCCCGACAGCCCATACTTAGCGGCCACAAGCCAGCCCAGCAAGCCGACAAGGACATCCACCACGCTCCCGACAAGCGACTCCCGCCTCGCGAAACCGAACGGCACCGCCGCCAATTCCACCATCTCGAACACGACAAGGACGGCCGCCGCCTGACGCAGCCCGAGCTGCGGGAACAGCACGGACAGGCCGACGCCGGACAAGAAGTGCACCGCCATCCAACGGTCCCAGGATGGATACCCTCGGACGATAGGGTGGCGCAACCACGCGAACATCGGCTCCAACGGCCGCTGCACGCCACGCAAGAACGCAACCGCAGTCATAGCCGCACCCTCGCATACTTCAGGCTATAATAGAGCGCCGCAAAATGCGCCGGGATGAAAATCAAATGAAACAAGCCGCTATAGCCCTGATATGCGTACCGCACCTGCAACAGCAAAATCGTCGCCCACGACAGGAACGACACCCGCGACAGACCGAATGAAGGATACCCTGCCCGCACCCAAAACCATAAGATAACAAGGGCGATCAGCGTCCCGAACACCAGCTTGTTCACATAATAGCTAGGGAACGGCACCCCCTCCACGATGCCCAAGCCCTCCAGCAGGAAGTGCAAGAAGGCATCCGCCACCGTGAAGATGACGACCGCCAGCACGACCGGCCTGGCATCCTTAGTATCGACCGGCATTCGCCCCGTAACCTCCCGTACTGTTCCTCTTCGCTGATGACGCAAGCAAACCCTGCTGCCGAAGCATCCTCGAATCAGCGACCGACCGACCGAACGCAGACGCATACTCCTCATGCACCGCATCCCGCCGCACCCACAAGGAAGCACGGATATGATTAGGCAGCCGCCCTTCCATGTCTTCCGCCGCATCCAACGCCCGCAACGCATGCTCTTCCTTGCCCGCCAGGATCATCGCGCGCACCTCCAAGTGCCGCTCCAACGCATGCTCGATGCCCTTCCGCGTCCTGTTCTTGGCCAGCAAGAGCTCCAAGCGCTCGATAGCACGATCAAGCCCATACAACACGCTGTCAGGGGTCATGCCTGCCGATGCGTTCACCGCGAGCAGACCGACCTCATCCTCGACCCCATCACTTTCCGCCAAAGCCACGACGGCGGAAACAATGATGATGGCGATGACTGCCATGATAGCGATAACTGCCTTCACTGCCGGAAATGCCTTCATTGCCTTTACCTCCCTGATGCCTTCGAAACCCTGAAACCTTCCTTCCTCGCCTGGCTGAAAGCTATAGCCACCGCCTGACGCGGACGCTTGCCTTCCCTGATGTTCCTCCTGATCTTCCTCGCGATGAAAAGCCTGGCTTTCGGCGACAGCCGATGCTGCCGGACCATGACAAGGCCTTTCCGCGTCCTGCGGACATGCCGGCGACGGACAGCCATGACGCTCACCTCCAGTCGGGCACGCGCTTCTGCCTGCCCCACAACAATATGGCGCCAATAAGGATGAAGCCCACCACCGCCAACGTCTCCTGCGTGATCACCGCTTGGCCTCCTCTTCCCTGCGCTTCCTCGCCCGACGCTTCGTCACGCCCGCGAAAGACGTCAAGAGCACCACGATGATGCCTATGAAGATGATGGTCGGCAACTGGTCACGGAACGACACCGTAGCCTTGATGACCTCATTCTGGACCGCATCCAAGACCATCGCCACCTCAAGCGTCACGCACGTCATGCTGCCGTTCACGCTCTTCGCCACCAACCCACGCAGCGCACACTTCAGGTCAAGCGTACCCGTGCCCAACGGACTCCCGCCGCCACCGCCGCCACCGCCACTGGAAGAGGAACCTGGGATGACCACGAAACCGAACGCCAACGTGGCCGCATTGCCGCGGCTGTCGTTCGCCACGACCGTCGCATTCACCGTCATCGTCTCTGATGGCGTGAAATTGTACCGCAGCACGAACAGCGGAGACGCCAAGAGCATCGTGAAATTGTCCGTCCGCCCTGGCCTCGTCACGTTGATGGTGACCGTGCCGAGCGTCCGGTTATAATCCGTCACGTTCACCGACAGGTTATAGCCGCCGACAGCCGTGCCGTTGTCGGAGACGCTGATGTTGGCGAACGTCGGCCCGTCCACATCACGGACGCTGAAATTCGTCACCGTACTCCGGTTGACCTGGTTCCGCGAATCATTCGCGATGAAGGTCACGTTGTACAGGCCCTCGATGGGCGTATCATTGAACGCCAGGAAATACGTATCGTTCGTGCTCGTGTTGACCAGCAGGAGCTGGTTGAGGCTGGTGGAGAGATTCGGCCACGTGATATTCGCCAAGACCACGCTCACGTTGAAGCTATCGGTGATGTTGACGCTGACATTCGCCCGGATGGAGACGGACCCGAGCGGCGACCGGTTCACGTTCGTCGCGTTCGAGGCGTTCACGTCGACAAACACCGACGGCGGGAGCGTGTCCACGATGAACATGCTGTAGTTGCCCATGCTCGAACCGTTCTGGCCGTCCGTGCTGTTGACACGATAGAAAAGCATGCCATCCGGGAAAGCCGATGACGGCTGCACGCTGCCGGAATGGTTGGTCAGGTTGCGGAGGACATTGCTGAAGTCCGTGACATCCGACACCTGGATGATGTATGTCAGGTTGTCCCGGTTCCCACTATCGTCCCCGTCCGGATCGGTCGCGTTGAAGACAAGCGTCGGCGTCCGCGTGGCGAAGGCCGTCGCGTTCGCCGTGTGCGACATGATGCTAACGACGCGAGGCGGGGAATTGGAGATGTTGAGCGTGCGACCCGTCACGTTCACGCCTTGATTGCCCTGGCTATCCCGCACGCGCACCGTCACGTTGATAAGATCATAATGGCTGAAGTTCGAGCCGGCCAACGTCGCGTTGATGGTGGATGCTGACGCGGCGGTGAAGTTCTCCATGTGCACCGTCGTACCGTTCCGATACCACACGAAGGTCACGTTGCCCGGGTCGCCATCAGCGTCCGTGTACGTCACGTTCGCGAACACCGTGCCGTTGCCGAAGACATAGCTGACGCCGACACCGTCCACGACGCCAGTAAGGTTCACTTGGGAAAGCGTCGGGACAGAATTGCCGACGGACGACGTCTCGACCGCGCCCAACGCGCTCACATTCACTGGGAACGGGTACGCAATCTTCTGGTAATGCCACATGCGACGGCGGGAGATGCGCTGCTCCGTCATCTGGCCGTTCATGGGATGGACGTAACCCGCATCATACGCCACCCCGATGTACGCACTGCCCCGAGAGTTCGTTGCGTCGCCGACACAACCGATCGGCGAGAGGCCGTCAGGCACGGTGTTGTTCCAGACGAAACTCTTGTTGATTCCGGCCTCCATCTCGAAATCCACCTTGTTCCAGCTGCCTGACCGCAAGACGATGGTGCCGGTGAAGGTCTCTGTCGGTATGGCACATATCGCGAAAAACGTCGCCGTCGTCTGGTCATACCTAAAGGCGTAATTCCAGTTCTGCCCGCCTGCAAAATCCCCTGTTGACGCCAGAGTATCGTAATTGGTGCCCACCGATGAACCATTCAGGATGACCTCGATAGTGAGATTGTTCACCGACGTGAGGTTCGCGTCGCCCATGTCGAACCTGTTCGCGGTATTGTCGTCGTGCTTGCTGGCGTTGCCATATCCAGAAAGGCCGACCTCCCTCGCCAAGGTACCGGTCAACGTCGCATTCCGCACGTTCACGAGGTCTGTCGCGTTCCCTTGGCCCGCCTCCTCCATCTTGAACCACCGCACTATGCGGAGAGGACTGATGGCATCGGCTATGCTCGCCGTGGTCGCGTTCCGCGTCGACGAGTTGTAGTTGAGCTGATAGTTCGACGTGGACGCGCTGCAATTGAGCAGGGAAGCGATCCAAAGGTCAGTCATGTTGTCGATGCGGCCGGAACTGTTCGGCGGGACGAGCGTATGGTCCGACTTCATGAACCAGTAAGGGACGCTCTGGTTGATGCTGAGCTGGATGATGCTCAGGTCATTAGGGTAGTTCTGGCCGGCAGCGATGCTGGCCGTCTCGTTATCCACCTGGAACCGGACGAGCTGGAAGTCCATGCCGCCGAACTGGCCATGCTGGCAGGAGAAGTTCCTGGCGTTGTTCCACGTGCTGTTCATAGGCGCCCACTCGGTACGCACCAGCTCTTCGCTACCGATGGTGATCGATGGCATCACGTCGAACGAGGTGCTCCCGAGCTTCCGCTCGTCGATGCCGCAGTACAGCCTCGCCAGCGCCGTCTCCCCGGCAAGAAGGCTCGACACCTCCACTAGCTCCGTCACGTCCTCGATGACGGTGAACGTGGACACCTGCGATATCATCTGGATGCTGCCGTTACGCGACCTCATGGACACCGAACCGTTCACCGTGCTCAAGGTAGTATTCCTCTGCGACGTCACGTTCCTGTAGAAACGATAGCGGCATCCCTCAAACCTCTCTGACGGGTCGAGCAAGACATCGGCCACGTAGGAGAAATTCGACACGGACAGGCTATCCGGCAACGGGTTCGCCACGACAAAGCCCATCACGCAATCAGCACCGCATTCCACGCCTCGAAGCTCCCTGAAAACGTCAAGACGGGTGATCGCCGGCGCTATCGCGAAAGCTGCGGACACCAGGAAGATGACGATGCCGACGATGACGATGCCAGTGATGCCGTCCCTCTTCATCGCCGCTTCCTCCCGGCACCGGTCAGGATGATGCCGCCGAAAGCCACCGCGCCAAGCAAGAGCAACGCCCGCACTATCGGACCGCCCTTCCTGAAC
>ERZ1292637.836-Hain-H14-01um-R3-836-length-14824-cov-6_pt1 | contig 14824 bp, 19 predicted proteins | sample MGYA00564405_ERZ1292637 | MGnify/ENA primary metagenome ERZ1292637 (study PRJEB36523, sample SAMEA6512645) | groundwater metagenome | collected 2019-01-09 | study: AquaDiva: Metagenomics assemblies of 32 groundwater samples | reverse complement strand
GGTAGAAGAAATCAAGATTTTCCGCCCCTGTAATTGTGAAGTCAAAAACATTAGTGGCGGGTTTAGATTTCAACTCAATTTCAATCTCGAAGTTGTCAGCGTCTTTTTTGTAGGCGTGGACGACTTCGTTGCCTGTTCCCCATTTCACCTCGTTTGAAGATTGAAGTTTCGTGGCATTGGCGGTTATTTTCTTGTAATCTATTCCCATCGCTACTTCGCCATTCCATTTAGATAAAATCATCTTCGGGCGGTCTTTTAGCATTTCCACTTTCATCTCTCCTTCTTGCGGGACTTTCTCGGAAAAATCAACTTCAAATCTGTCTAGTTTTGAAATAACAGGAGTGGGGTCAATCTGAATTGGATTGATTACACCGCCTAAAATTGGCGTGCCGACTGGTGCAACAACCGAACTCAAAGCCGTAAGTAAGACGACAAGCTTCGCTAATGCTTCTTTAAGTTGTGCGAGTATTTCTATCATCTACTTTGTGAGATAAACATTTAATACTGACCAAGTAGGAGTGCCAGCCGTAGAGGTGACATTCGTTATCAGCGTATCACCTGCGTTCAAACTGCTAGTGGTGAATGTATTGGAGGTTGTTCCCGAAATTCCGCAAGCTATTGAGGCGAGGATGGTTGAGCTATTGGCAGTTCCAGTTAATACGCCCGCCCTGAAAACCTCAAAAGTAGTTGTAGCCGCCGCCAATTCAGTGCAGGAAATCTCGGTGACTGTTCGAGCTATTTCGGTTCGCCATTTAGCGAAACGATAGGGAGAGGTAGTAGTAGCATCAAATATATTAAAAGTAATCGAGGATGAGGCAAACTTTGTATTAAGGGCTGGCGCGGCATCACTTCGCATAAATGTAGTAGCAACCCCATTTATGGCGATAGTGCTTAAAATAGCTGTAGGATTGGCTCCTATGGGACATCCATTACAAGTGGAGATGTTGATAGTGGAAAAGTTCCCCGTATTCATTCCAATCGTGGAGGTGGCCGAGGTGCCTGTGGCTTGAGTCAGACTGTTAAAAGTATTGAGTCCCGTCCAAATCGTCGAACTGCCTGCGGCTATGTAATTAGTCGAGTTGTTCCAACCGATGACATTTCCCGCAGACCAAGTCACTGGGGCAGAAGCAGTCACTGAGGCGTTGGTGAGGAAGATAAGAGAGTTATTCACCCATCCTAGCGTTCCGGTAGCAGAAATCACCAAGTTGGTTCCAAGATTAAAAGTTGAAGAAGCAATTGTGCCGATAGTAATAGAAGAGGTAGTGATAAAAGCTGAGGTTTGAAGAGTTCCAGTTGAAGAGATAGTCAGTCCAAATCCAAGAGGAAAAGTGGATGATTGAATCGTGCCTATTGTGATGGAGGAGGTGGTGATACAAGTGGCACACGCAATCACATTCCCGACTGACCAAGTGATAGGAGAAGTGGCGGTGGTGGAACCATTCGCCAAGTATCCAGGACTATTACCCCATTGGCTAACGCCCGTTGATACGAAGTTTTGAACAGTCAGTCCCGTGGAAGTGGTTAAGACCGCCACACCGCTAACTGTAATCGTTCCAGAGGAGTTAAGGTTAGTTCCGAGGTTGATAGTGATGCTTGAGGTAGATGAGAGAGTCCCAGAAGCTGTGGTAAGCCAATAAGGCACTTGGTTTAGGAGAGTGCCTGCGGCGGTTACGTTTACGTTGCCTGATCCGCCTCCGCCTGCTGAACCAGTGATGGTAATACCTCCAGACGAAGTGGTAATAGTGATGTTTGTCCCAGCTGTTAAAGGAGCAACAGTATAAACACTAGAGGAGTTTCCGATTAAAATTTCTCCAGCCAGTGGAGTTGAAGTTGTGCCAGTTCCACCCTGGGATGGAAATTGGGGTCTGAATTGAGCATTTACTTGGAAGTAATGAATCAGAGAAAGAGCAGTTATTGTTATTAAAAATATAAATACTTTTTTCATTATATTGAAATTAGGGGCGAAACGCTATCTGGCTATTTCTATAATCGATTACTTTAGTATGTTTATAACTGTTACAACTTTTACATAATGGTTGGATGTTTTCTATATCATTCGTCCCCCCTAAAAAAATTGGGATAATATGATCTTCAGCCAAAGTAATTTCTGGCTCAAATCTTTTACAGCATAAACACATAAAACCAAACTGAATTTTTAAGGCTAACCATTCCTCGTAAGAGTGGGAACCACCATTCCCAGCCTTTTTTACTCTTCTTCTACCTTCAAGAAATGTAAGTCTATTTTTATTTTTACTTCTCCATAGTTTTTGTCTTTCTTTAATATGCAAAACTGTGTTTATGCCTCCTTTCCAGTTCCAATGATTTTTACCTAATAATCTAGACTTTGCATTGCAAGACTTAGAACAAAATGTAGAGTCTTTTCTATATTGTTCTACTTGGTATTTCCTATAACAATTCTTACAAACTTTTTCCACTTTCCCCCCTTTCCAATGCCTAGATAAACCTCCTTTTTTGCCAATAAGAGATTGGGAAATTTTCTGTTTCGTTTCTAAAGAATGTTTTCTACCAAAGAAGGGGTTATTTTCGCCCCTCACATTAGCATGATTTTTACTCATCTTTTCTCTAACCTCTTTGGAGAACTTATAGTTTTTCTTCATATTAACTGCGAAACGCAAGGGCGTAAAAGTTCCAGTTCGAATCTGGAGCTGGAGTTTGAGAACCAAGAGTTAAGGTTGCTCCAGAAGAAATAGTATAATCATCCTGTGATAACCATTGGCCATTCATAAATACAAATAGTTGAGTTCCATACTTTGGAGCTTCCGATAGATAAAACTCTTTATTGACTCCATTTTTAGTGCCAGTGATTGTTAAGGGCTTAAAATATGCTTTTGACCTGCGAGAACTCACAATAGAAATTACTTTGCCAGTGTCTTTAATTGACAAAGCATCAGTCATTACTTCTTTAATTATACCTTTTAATTCAGATAAATCAAACAGGTTTAATCCCAAAGATTCAAGTTTATTCTTAATTTCTTCAGGTTTTTCAAGGTTCCCATCTTTTCCATCCCTACCGTCTTTTCCATTTTTACCATCTTTTCCATCAAAACCCCTGTCTCCTCTTAGACCTTTTTCACCTTGAATACCCTGCTCGCCTTTCTCACTCTTTTCTCCTATATCACCCTTATCTCCTTTATCTCCCTTGACCATCTGAATTGCTCCTAAAAGTTTCTCAATTCCAGCCTCTTTGGCTTTACTTTCTCTTATTTTTCTAATTATGGAAGTTAAAATTTCGGGCATTTATTTTGTAACTTGGTTATAAAAATCGGTGAGTTGGGATTTGGTCATTTCAGGCGCAAATTGTTCTCCGCTTGTTTTAAGGCTTGAAGATAATTATAGCATAAAACCCCCGCCAATAAAAGCGAGGGTTTCACGCACAAGAACTATCGAGCATTAAATCGTCCGATTTCTTTCTCTGAAACTTCTTTGGCGTCTCCCCACCGTGTCTTTCGTGTCCTCCAATTCATTCTTGACACGTATCGAGATATTGAGGCTTTGTGTTTATAGGGTTCACCATCGAAATTCTTAAGAAGTCCAAGGCGAAAAATCTCTCCAATAGTGTAGTATTTCATAGTAGTTTGTCTTTAATTGACTGTTTATAATGCCTATGTTCGCGCATCTGTTTTGCCCACTCCTCAATTTTATTCGGCGATCAAGTTCTCTGGGTATGTGTTTTCTCCTGTGAGCGTAAGGCATTATCCAATAAACTCCCCAGCCGGTGCAAACTTCTGGTAAGCAGAATGACTTGATTTTTCGATCGGAAGATTAGTTACAATCTTTGCCTCATATCCTTGATTCTCATATTCTTTTGCTTTTAGAAATGCCTTTTCATAATTCTGATACTGGAAGAAAGAGAACCATTCGCCATCCGATACTACGATTGTTGTAGTGGATCTTTGTACATTATTCATTTTAGTATTGTTTTACCTCTACCAATTGTAGGTCGCCCTTTGTATCCATCGCTATTTGTTGGTAATATCTTATCTTATTCTGAAATTCTGCATTCTCTTTACGATTGAGGTAAACCTTTTTCCCCGAATCAAATTCAAGATAACCAACCTGCTTCCCATTCTTGAACTGTTTTGTCCCGTAGGTCATTTTAGTTGTGCAATCGCTCCGTTTAACCTCGCCTCTTTAGTTGCTTCGTCGAGCGCGTCCCAATCATCTGGCATACTTAATCCCTTGTCGCCTAGACCAGCTTTGAGCATACGCGCCTTCCAATCGTTACTTTCCTTTTGCGTTTTTCCGAAGATGTCGCCAAGCGCGGCAACTATAGCAACTGATTTCAACCCCGCCAGATCGCCGCGACATCCTTCTCCGTCGTAACCATCGGTCCCATCAAACTTTTTACGAGCCAATTCTTTTTCTTCTTTGGTTATCACGTTCGTTTTTTCCAGCAACTTATGAATGACTGACTGAAATTCGTATTGTTCCCAGGTTCGATTCTGATAGCAAATCTTCGTGCTATCTACTTCGCGACCATTTACAATCAAGGTTGAGACATGCTTGAATGCAATCCTGGTTTTTTTCCATTCGCATACGATTTGCACTTTATCGTTTATTTTGAAGATTTTCATTATTTTATTTGTTTTTATTTTTTGTTTTCGACCAATTCCTCAAGGTAATGATTCACGTTTTGATAGTGAATTTCCGTTGGATGTAATGCTTCGATTCTTTCGTAGGTTTCAGAATCAATCTTGTCGGCCATATCGAACTTGTATCCACCATCATAGTTTTTATTGAACCATTCTCGGAGAGCTTTTTTTTGTTCTGCTGTTAAGTTTCTCATTGTTTTAGTACGCACTTTCTATACCAACCGCTCGATTTGCGTTGGTTCCAACTGCATCCCAGTTGGTTTCTCCGTTTTCATCTATTTCGTCGTTTAGGCCGTTCTCAATATCGAGATACCTTTGCCTGCACGACGCATAGAAGTTCTGAACTTTCTCCGCGTAGGTTTTCGGAAGCTCTTTATTGTATCCGCCGCCGACAATCGATCCGCGCAATCCACCCCCCAAGTAGTTGCAGTAAACTCCGACTTTACCCGGAAAGTAATCATCATACTTGTCCGGAATATTTAGAAGTTCAAGCACATCCCCAACCTTCAATCCATAATGTCCGCCCCGATAGCTAATCTCATAATCAACCCGACTTGCTTCCTCTAGCTCTATTAACTTTTCGTATATTTTGTTCATTGTTTTTTCCTTTGATTTTTTGGCTTTCTGGTTGCCACCCCGACCTTTCCTACATCTTTAGTATAGTCGGTTGGCAACCATTGTCAAGGGGGTAAACTGTGGATAACTTTAATACCTATAAATAGAGCTTAGTAAGGGTTCGTATCGTCAAAAAACCCCTTAAAATCTGGCAAAACACGCTTATTATTGGTGGCTTTTAAGCGTTTTTCCAATTCATCCGCTATCTCTTCGGCTGTTTTTCCCTCAGTTTTTATAAGGAAAAGCAATTCCCTTCTGGATTTTTCGTTATTATTTACCATAGTGAAAGTATAGCATATTATTGAGTCAATTCAAGTGTCCTTTTTAATCGTTCTTGGAAACTACTTTTTATTCCGCTCGCCTCGCCCGTTCCCCCTAGTGGTAATTCCTCAATTTTACCGAGATGAAATCCTGCAATTTGATTAGCATCTCTTCCTAAGAGAGAGGCTTCGTTTAGTTTTCCTTCTGGTATCGCCACAGTAGTGTCTAAATATACTTTCCCCGTAGCTTTATCTTTCCATCCACCAATAGCAAAGTTTTTTCGAGACAATAAATCTATGCTATCTTGTGCATATTTTATCAATTCTTTTCTACCGAACTTTTCGGTTACTATCAACGATCTTTCAGGAAATGGAGAAATAGCAATATTTGGAGTTCCGCCATAATCAATGTTTCTAAAAATATCCTGTGTAGTTCCGCCACTTTCTATTCCCACAACAGTCCTATTAAGTGCTTTTTCATCAAATCTCGCAGAAATTCTTTCTATCTCCGCAAAATTGGGAGTCATTCCACTCACTTTTTGGGACGTCGTAAGGCGTGGATCGTTTTTTAATTTCTCATAATTCTGTCCCGGCTGGCTACCAACCTCTGCGATGTATTCTTTTGGTGTAACTCGTCCGGTTTTCTTTTCACGAGCTAAGGCACGCAACATAGATTCTTCTGGAGGAATCTCCACGTATTTTAAGTGAACAGAATATCCTGCGTCTTTAAGTTTCTGAATATCTCTATCTAAATTAGAAAGTGTTTTTCCGATACGCGGTAAAACGATATTGTCTCCATTCGCGATAGCCATTTTGAGTTGCTCTTCAGCCACCAACGATGATCTTTCGTGAACTGCGGCACTTCCTTTCCCTCTGGAATATTCCGAGAATAATGGTTTGACATAATCAGGATCAACAATCATTGAACCGTGTTTGGGAGCCAATATCTGTTCAGCAAATTTCGATTTACCAGCCGCAGGAGAACCTATAACTATATCAGCCCTCAACTCTTTCTTGGGAGCGCCGCTTAAATAAAGTTGTTTTGCTTTAGAAACCGTTTCTTGGGCGGTCATTCCTTTTGCACCACGAAGATTTTGAATTAAATCTTCTTCAGCCTTAATTATAGGTTTCCCTTTTACTTTACCAAATTTACCAGATCCTGTCGTTCCAAAGGAACCAGCCATATACTCGGCTTGTTCAAGAGTAGAAAGAGATGCATAATCTTCAAATTGCTTTTTGAATGATTCGAGTAGAGGTTTGAAAGACTTATTTTTAACTGACTCAATTACCGACTGAAAACGCTCCTCAGGACCACTAAATAAGCCCTCTAAGGTATCACCTAACACATCTTCACCTTCAACTACTGAAGGAGTAGAGGTTTTAACTTCTGACTTAAAAAAGTTCTTCGCCAGTCCCTTAGCTCCTTCCTTGTTTGTAATTTCTGGAGCCATATCAATGGCTTGATTGATTTCGTCATCTGTGGCATTATCTTTTTCTCTTAAACTTTGAATTTCTTGCTGGAACTGATCTTCTGGAATACCTATATCTAGTTTAGGAACTTTGAGAACAGTATTAACAATCGGTTGGGTGCTTTCTCTGTTGGCAAAAAATGATCCATCAGGATTCCTAAGTATCCCAGTAGAAAGATCAAGAGTCATAGGATCTATTTGATTAAATTTGAGCATTAGAGTATAATATAGAATATGATACAATTCATTATTTCCTTATATTTCCTGTTTGTTATCATATCTTTAATAGTGAGTATTTTCAGTTAACTACCAATAATATCTCTGACTTTTGCAGCTCCTGATTTACCTATAAATTCCAACCCTTCTCCAGTCTTATAGAGAACTTTGCCTGAATAAGTGGAAATTGGAGTTACAGTTTTATCCAATACAAATTCCCAAGCCTGTCTGAAAGCACTCTTGCTCCTTAATGGATCCACGCTCTTCAAACCTGCTTCCAGAATACTTTGAAGATTTCCATAATCAAAATAAGCCTGTTTGACTGATTCTCCTAACTTTGAATATATAATTGATCGAGCCTCTTGAGCTGCCATATTTCTAACTTCATTCAATGCTCCTGCTATTGGCTTACCTTGATAAACCTTTTCAGGAATAAACTTTGCCCAACCAGACTTATAATCCTGCAACTTTGAGAGAGATATATTGGAAACATTCTTAAAATCTTTCTGAAAAGATTCAAGAGATTTCAGTAATAACTTTCTCCGGCTCAAATCTGGAGTTTCTGATATAATTCTATCTCTCAAATCTACAAAAAATTGTTTAATATCAATTTTATCCTTTGCAGCTATAAGAGCAGGTCTAATTGTATCATCCCACAAACCTGCTGCAGCTCTTTTTGCCTGAACACCCAGTTGCCATTCAGTTCCTGACAATCCCATTCTAGCAGCAGTTTCAGCTTCTGTAACTGGAGATTTTAATGTAGATTTTTCAGCTCCAGAAAAATATCCTGCAATTCTCTGAAATAAAGTAGGTTTTGCAGCTTGATATGCTTGAACAGCTCGAGCAGTGGATTGCTCCATAGGAATAGATATTCCATAAAGTTTTTTGCCTGCAGATTTCAGAAATCCTCCGGTGGATTCAGCAGCTCCACCTGTGGCTCCTGCAGCTACACCTCCAACCTTGGGAACTACTTTTGCAGCTATTGCAGCTGTAATAATATTGAAAACTGCCCCTAAATCTTTGGCAGTTTCTGGATTTTTATTTGCCCAATCCACAATCTTTTGAGCATCAGCCTTTACTCCTGGATTATCCATTATTTTTTCAATCACAGGCTTAATAACAGGAGCAATAGCTTCGGTGATAGGAGCAAATACTGCTCCAGCCACATTGCCAGCAGTTCTCAATCCTGTTTCACCCACCTGTCTTGCCACCTCCAAAGGAGAAGCACCTTGAGCAGCAGATTCAGCTGGTCGTTTGATATCTGAAATTATATTTTCTGCAGCTCCCATATATTCTTTTCCAACTCTTTCAAAATATCCTGGTTCATCACCTGAAGAAGAACCAGACAGATCTAATGGTTCCTGACTCAATCTGTTTTTTAAAAATTGTAGTTCTTCTGGAGTTAACATTTTATTTTATCAATCCTTGGTCTTTTAACTCCTGCAATTGTTCTGGAGTAGCTTTTTGAATCAGATTATAAAGCTCAAAAAGATCAACTGGAACTGGATTAAAACTAATACCTTCTGATTGCATATAAGTTTGAGATTGGGTGAGCATAAAGTTATACAGATTATTCAGTTTATCTCTCACTGCTTGGTCAGTATCATTTACTGTTGGAGTGAATCTTGCCACTTGAGCTGTCTGTTTTTCAGTCAAAGCAGCTCCAGATGCCCATTGTTGGGTTTTTAAGTTTATAGCTTCAATATATCCAGCATTTTCTCTTCCTTCTTTGCTCCTTGCAGCTTCTCTGAATGGAATCAATCCAATATCAGTAAAAGGTATTTCAATATCAAGTAAAGTATTCAGTGGACTAATACCTTTAAATCCAGAAATTTGTCGAGCATTAGACATATCTTCCACAGCATTCATCACTCCCAAAGAAGTAGAAAGATTTGTTCTTGTTCCTTGTCCTAACTTAGGATTTTTTAAAAGAGTTGTTATAATCTGTGTATTTTTCTGCTCTGGAGAAATATTAGAAGTTTGTATTTTTTGAATGATCTCATTTGAAGCATCTTTGCCTGCAATACCTCCAACTATCTTAACCACTTTTGGTTCTCCAGTTTTTTGATTATATAAAACTGTAAAATGACCTATATCTTTGTCTCCAACAGTGCCTTTGTATTCAAAGTCACTCACTTGTTTCACCATTCTCAAAACTCCTTCCGTATAGCCCAGATCCAATCCAGCTTTAAGTTCCCAAGATTGCCATTCAGCTTTATCCGACAAAGTAGCATTTTTCAAAGCATCAGGATTCTCTTTGGCTACATTGATAAATCCCGTTATAGCTGCTCGATACCCCGCTTCTTCTTTATTCTGCTGAGCTTGAAACATCTGTAAAAACTGAAATGCCTTGTTAGTTTCAAATTCATACGCAGACCGAGAATTTTGATAGCTATTCTGGGTAAGATTAATAAGTTGGGATACCTGCTGATTAGCCATTTGCAGTCTATCTGTAGCATTCTGGACTCCCGCCCGAGCTTCTCGGAGAGCGTTAGCATTCTTAGAATCTAACTGGACTAATTTACGATTTATAAAAGCAGAAGTTACTCCTGGAGCACTTGGCTGCTCTTTTATTATATCAGCATCTGTAAATAATTTATTTTCCAATGCTCGAAGATTAGCGGTAGCATCACTGTATCCTTGCTCTGCTGTGCCTGCTCCTGCTTGTTGTCTAGCCCCACTGACTATTTCTTCTGGAGTTTTTGATACTGGTGCTCCTCCTCCAAAAGTTGTTTGAAAGCTCTTCATAAAAGAAGAAACAGCGTCTTCTCCACCTCTGCCTGATTTATCAGGTAAAGATAGTCCAGCAAGAGTATCACCCAAAATCTTACTATCTCGATTCTGTTCAGGAGAAGGTGGCAAGCCAGTAGGATCTAAAGAAGGAGTTTTGAGATTCTTGACAGCAAGGTCTAAATCTCTAGGAGTTGCTCTTGCCGCGTCTTGTGGGCCTCCAGCTTGACCTACCCCCGGAACTCCAAGCCTTAACGGGGCTTCTTGTGAACGAGCTTCTTGTCCCTGTCTCGAGCTAAAAGAACCTTCAATGCCTGAAACTTCAAACCCTAAATCAGACAATCTTTGAGAGTATGCCTGATAACCTTCTCCTCTTTTTTGTGCTGGTGTAAGTGGCATTTTAAGATTTTATTAATGTTGCTCGTATAGTTATAGAGTTTCCAGCACCTGGAGCTGTGCTCAAAGTGGCAGTCAATGTAGTTCCAGATACTGCCAGTTGAACATAACTTGCAGTAGGAGTGGTGAATGCTGTTAAAAAGTATCCAATAGGTATTGAACCACTCGTAACAGTCGCTGTTCCGCTTGTGCTAGTTCCAGTAATAGTTATGTCTGCAGTTTCAGAATCCCATTCATTCAATCCAATAGCATCGTCTGCGACTTTTGGTTTTGTGATGGCATTATCTGCGATCTTTACTGTTGTAATAGCATTGCTAGCTATATCGCCAGCTCCAAGAGCTGCAGCAAGTTTCTCACTACCAATAGTCTTTCTTGCCAAATTACGACCATCCTCACGAGGAGATCGTTCCAATTCCTGTTCAATAGAAATTTCAACCATCGGCATCAACTTTCCTTCATTTATTTTATAAGTATTCGGCATTTTAGTTTGAATACTGATTTATTATTTAATTTGCCAAAGCCACACCTATTTGTTCAAGAGTTGGCGAACTATTGCTTGAAACAGTAAACTGTATTCTCATTTGTATAACTCGACCAACTACTGTTTCCTCTGCATATAATTGAATATTCTCTGTATCATTTATTGCAGTAATGTTAGTATAACTGGTATCATTATTTTTCTGGTAACCGAATGTCAAATCTGTGCTAGCTGGAAGACTTTGATAATTAGCCCAAAACTGGACTGCTACTGTTTGATTCTGCGGATCAGGAATCAAACGAGTGGTTTCAATACGAGCCGAAGCATATTTTGCAGAGTAGTTAAGCTGGTCTATTCCATAAGTAGCTCCATCTTTCCAGGCTACATAAACATCTTGTCCATCTACAATGATTGCACCAATTTCAATTGTAGCTACTTTGTCTTGAGAAACTATAAAATCAGGACCAGTCAGAACAAATGGATAATCCTTGGAGTATCTACCAAAAGTATAAATCCCCTGTTCTGCGGGATTACCTGCCAAATTGGACAGTCCGAATATCATATTGCCTCTCAAAACTGCAGTAGAACCTGGATAAACTTCTGCTCTTTGTGTCGGAGACCAAGTTCCAGGGATTCGTTTATATGCTTGTAGAGATTTGCCGTCATACTGATACCAATTTCCCGATGTTCCACATTGAGCCACAAGAACAGTCCCAAGCCAGCCAAAAGCATTGACCCCGTTCTCTCTGACTATTTCAGAAAATGTGGCAACAGTCAGGATTGTATCCCATCTGTAAATGTAACAATAATTAACAGTAGTAGCTACCAATGTTCCAATTACTATATCGATGTCGAATGGAGCCAATGTTTTAATTCTTTGTGGATCAACAAGGTCTAATAAGCCAGAAGCAGTGAATGTGGCTGAAGAATTAACTGAAGCCATAATATTATTATCTCCAATCCAAAGAGTTCCTCCTTGCACCACCATTGGATGAAAATCTGCGTCTGTCTGGTTAAATGTATTCCAGTTTGGAACTGCGTTTGATGTCCAGTTTGCCGCTGTAGCTATGGCTGTAGCCAAAGAAATACGATGTAATCTACTTTGTGTTGCCCAGTAAAGAAATCCATTATATTCTGCTGCCCCAGAACATCCGGCTGTTCCAGCAGCAGGAGAAGTTGTATAAACTAATAAATATGTTCCACTAGATTCTCTCCAAATTTTCCCAGAATCAAAGGCAAACCAAATCTTAGATCCGTCTGAAAGAGCAACTGCTACCTTGCATAGAGTATCAATAGTTACTGCTCCGGTGTCGTTGTCTAATCTTTGCTGAACAGTGATGGATCCTGGCTGACTATGAATATCCACTCCAACCATTTTATAAAATGAACCTTTGGCTCCCGACCACAACGAATCTGATAATCCTTTGAAATCCTGCCAAACTATTAAATTATATTTTGTTAGATTAGGCATTTAATTAAATCTTATCTGTATTACTTGGAATTTACCTAAACACAATCTCTATTCCAACAAACTTGAGGGTAGTAGTGGATGTGTCTGCCGCTAAATCGCCTTGACGAGTAAACTGTATCCCAAACATATCAGTGCTACTGCCTGTTCCATTCCCATCGAATGATGAGGTAGGAACTGTAAGTGAAGCAATAAATCCATCAGAACCACCGATAGAAGATGTTGCTGAAGCACCACTGTCATCAAGTATGGTAGAAGTTGGAACTCCAGATAATCGAAGTCGAGATGTGTAAAAAATCCACGCAAGATTTGCCGTGCTCTCTCTCTGATAGAAAGCGCGCGAAGAAGATACTATTGTCAATCCTGCCGGAAAAGTAGTTACACAACTCACAAAAGTCGTTGCTGACCCTGACATATCAACAGTTACTAACGCATCACCCTGGACAGTGGTTGCTTGGGTAGTGTTGTGCACGCATTTCGCCGCGTCTATAAAGACCGTGCCGTGCGTATCATCCACATATTGCTTTCTTACTGCTTGGTTAGAACTGGTTGGATTACTGGCTGGCAATACTGGAATTGAACCAAATGTTTTTATTCCGTTTATAGTTTGATCGCTGGTAGTATCAACAAAAGTAGCAGAACTGCAACTCCAAGTTCTTGTCGAAGACGTGTATTCAAGAGTTGAAGTCGCACCTACGCAATTTGGAAGAGCAGTCGTAAATTGATATGTTGTGCCATCGCTTATCAGCATTCTGCCTATACTGGGAATGGTTGAAGTATTTAATCCTCCTTTCGCTACCGCTATCGTGCCGCTTACCGAAGCAGACTGGTGAGTATGACCTGGATCTGTTGAAGAATCATTCCTTAAAAGATATGAGATTGAAGGAGTGCTAGTGCTAGTTCGAGATCCAATATAATCTAAAATCTTATTAAAATCACCCGAATTGATAATGTCATTATCAGAAAATGAATAGGTAGATGTGGGGAAATTAAATCCAGAGGTATCTGTGACTGCTCCAAGCACTCCTGAAACTTGGGAACTAATCTGCTGTTTTTGTTTCAAGGTATAAATTCCTTGAGGAGCAGAAACGATACCCGACAAAAGAGTCACTAAAGCAGTTAAGGCAACGACAATTTGTTTTAATAGTATTTCCATATTTATGCAGGTCGAGCTACTTTTGTAGATGTAGAACTAGGTCGAACAACTTTACCTTGTTGCCAGGGATCAACCTGTCCAAATCTAGCTACAGAAAAACGAGCAAGCCCAAAACGAGCTGCAGCTCCTGATACTGGACGAGTAACTTTAGTTGCTGTTCCACTAGGTCTGGCTACTTTTGTGAATGTTGGCATTATAAATCCTGTCCGTCGTCTTGAGATATTGACGAAATTATCTCTTCTCCTAAATCATTCTTAGCAATAGCGTCAAGCACTAAACTTAAATCTTGATTATATGTTAACTCTAATGGCGATAATGGAATTGGTTTTGGTCTCATTGATTTCCAAATTATAGACGCTCTCCTTACCCAAAGTTCGTGCAAAGACAATGGCATTCCGAACGAGGAAGTAGTTGGATCAATATGTAAACCTGTAGTGCCTGTTAGGTTGGCCAAGTCTGCTGGATTTAATCTATATCTTATCTTCAATCCTGCCGTTAAAGCTGAAATTGTTCCAGATAAAATATAAATTCCATTGCGTATTTTAATATACTTAGGTTTCTGATTGGAAAAATAATTTGTAATCTTGGCTTCAGTAATACCATTTATCTCTCTTAATAACTGCTGCATACCTCCTGGGAAGGGCAAAATTGGAACAAATACTGTAGCTTGAGCAGTATCGAACGCTCCTTCTACTGTGATTAACTCATTTAACTTATCATCAGGTAAAGGATACTCACGAGCTGTGACTGATGAGGCAACTAAGTCCAAAGTTGAAGTCATCACGAACAGGTCCTCATTCTTGAGAGCAATCAGAGGTGCCAATTCGTTCTTAATGTCATTAGCCAAAACTAAAGCATCAGCAGCTGTGAATGTGGCTGTTGTTGTTTTGGTATAATATCTTAACTTTGTCAACCACTCAGTTCCCGTCATCGAAATACAATTTTACTATTATATTACTGGGCAAATAATGTTGCCCGATGAGTGCCATCTGTAGTTTCAGTCACATCACATCGAATAATTTTCACACCTACAAATTCATCCAAAAATACAATCACACTTGTATTTGATGACAAAGTCTCAGTTGTAACTCTTGTAACACCTTCTGTGATAGCATTTGCAAGATTTCGGATCATTGCAAGCGTTACAAAGGTTACACCATCAACTGAACCAAGAAGAGAGAAAACTGATGATCCAGAAGTATGATTGGTTCGAGTAAATACTACTGTGATTTTACTCAATCCTTCAACATTGTGAGCTATTCCAGTGGTTGTCGCTGTTACATCGTCCAAAAGGACTATTTGAATTGAATTTCTCATATTTATATTTATTTTCTTAAATATTCGACCATTGTGAGTAATAACTCACTATTATCTTTTACATGTCCGAGAACAGTATTGCATCTAACACAAATCCATCCTCTAA
>ERZ1292637.835-Hain-H14-01um-R3-835-length-14825-cov-4_pt1 | contig 14825 bp, 18 predicted proteins | sample MGYA00564405_ERZ1292637 | MGnify/ENA primary metagenome ERZ1292637 (study PRJEB36523, sample SAMEA6512645) | groundwater metagenome | collected 2019-01-09 | study: AquaDiva: Metagenomics assemblies of 32 groundwater samples | reverse complement strand
AAGCGCATCGACGACCTGGAGAAGTCCAGGAAGGACGCCGACGAGCGCGTGGCCAAGCTGGAGGACGAGCGCGAACAGAACAAGTTCATCAGCATCGCCAAGGCGATCGGCTTCAATGCCGATGACTGGGCGGCGCCGCTCCGCAAGATCCACAAGGCACTGACGCCCGAAGAGTGGAAGAAGTTCGAGGAGCGTGAGAAGGCGCTGCAGGAGCAGATCCGCGTGGGCGCGCTGTACAAGACCATCGGTAGCGGCGGCACGGGGGCCGATACGGAAGCTGAAGGTGAACTACACGCGGCGGTCCAAGAGATCAAGAAGGCGCACCCCGAGTACAGTCAGGAGCGCGCCGAAGGCGAGGTGCTGGCGAAGAACGTCCAGCTCCGCAACCGACTGGAGTCCGAGCGCATCGCGCGGACCCCACAGCCGCAGGGGGACTGAGTCATGGCCTTCGAGATTCCCGGCACCAAGTACACGCGCCTCAGTTCTGGCGATATGTCGGCCCATCAGTATAAGGCCGTCTTGGACAGCACGACCAACGCCGATGCAGGCACCGCCGTGGTAGGGACTCGCGGCGTGCGGCTCTCCGTCATCTGTCAGCAGAATAGCACGGCGACGGAGGCCGGTGAGGTCATGCTGACCGGCATCTCGAAGGTGGCTGCCGGCGATAGCTCGGGCATGGACACCGCCATCACGCAGGGCTCCAATGTGGTATGCAGCTCGAAAGGCGCGGCGGTTCCAAGCACGGGCGCTGGCCAGTATCTCATCGGCCAGGCAAAGGAATCGCTCTCGACCGGGAGCACCGGCATCATCGCCGTGGCGTTGGCCATCGGCGCCATCAGCACCTGAGGACTACGGAAGGCGACCAGGATACGTATGCGCGAACCACGTAAAGAGAGCGGCCAAGCCCTCATGGTTCAGCAACTTCTCCGTGAGCATGTGGCAATCAAAGCACAGGCAAGTAAGATTCTCGCGCTCACCGTTCTGCTTGTTGCCGTCCACGTGGTGTATGTGGACGGGCTTATCGGCATGAGCCGCCCCGCAGACGACACAGCGACCGCCGCATTCGCGCCAGCATTGCAGGCCGACGGCACCGTAATTACCACGGACGGCGCGCTCGCGCTGGGTGATGGACGGTACGCCGCCAGTCGCCTTGCGCTTTTTGGCGTGGTTCCTGGCGCTGGCTTCCAGGTGGGCGACGCGATGCGCGCGGCAGTGCGTCCTGGACGGGGCTTCGATAGGCAGATTGCACTGAGAACACAAGCCGGCGCGTCGGCGTTCGGCACGTTTGCGGCGCATGTGCTTTCTGGCCCATTCGCGGCAGTCGGGGCAGTAGATAGAGCCCAGCGAGACATCATTGGAGCATCGTTTGCATTTGCCACGCAGGTGGCGGAGATGTTGGTAGATGGTTTGTTCGTGAACGCCAAGCTCACGAGCAACGGCTCGTCCATTGCCGAGCCGAGAGTATGCTTCAGTAACTTCTTGGGGATCGACTCGCCGACGGCGCGGCATATGATCTCCGTGTCTGGGTTCTATATGTATAACACAGGGAGGGCCTGATGCCGAACCCCACACTTTCTGACGTCCACGTCAGCGCACCGCTCACGAATCTCACCATTGCGTATAGCAACGAGGATTCGCAGAGCGTGCATGACAAGGTGTTCCCCATCATCCCGGTCACCAAGCAAGCCGACAAGTACTACACGTACGACAAGCAGGACTGGCTGCGTACCGACGCCAAGCGTCGTGCGCCCGGCGCCGAGGTCGCTATCAGTGGATGGCGTCTCTCGACGGACAACTACTTCTGCGAGCGGTATGCGTTGGGTGTTGACATCGACGACCCCACGCGTGCCAACGCGGACCCGGCCGTCAGCGACTTGGATGGCGATGGCGTACGCTTCGTCACCGAGGACCTGCGCTTGCGTCGCGAGAAGGACTGGGTCACGGACTTCTTCGCCACGAGCAAGTGGACGGGCGCCAGCTCGACGAGCGACATGACGGGCCAGGCGGCTCCGGCGACCACATCGGCGAACTTCCTGCAGTGGAACGACGCGGGTAGCACGCCGATCGAGGACATCCGAGGCGAGCAGACGGCCGTTCAGAAGCGCATCGCGCGGCGACCAAACACGTTGGTATTGGGCACGGAGGTGTGGACGGCCCTGGCCGATCACCCCGACATCATCGAACGCATCAAGTACACGGAGATCGGCGTCGTGACGACGGATCTGATCGCGTCCCTACTGGATCTGGACAATGTCTACGTCAGTGGGATGGTCGAGGACACGGCCAAGGAAGGTGCCGCTGCGAGCATCGGCTTCCAGGCCGGCAAGCACGCGCTGCTCTGCTACGTGAACCCCAAGCCCGGGCTGAGGGCCCTGAGTGCGGGCTACACGTTCAGCTGGACCGGCATGCCGGGTGCGCCGGCTGGTGGCATCGGTGCGCGCATCAAGCGGTACCGGCTGGAACGTAATGAGAGCGACCGCATCGAGGGCGAGGACTGGAAGGACTTCAAGATCGTGGACGCGAAGGCCGGCGCCTTCTTTGCCTCAGCTGTGGCCTGAGCATGAATGCCGTATTCGTGGCCCGTAAGGGCATCACGATTTTCGGGGTGCGGTATGACCGAGGAATGCCGATCAACCTAGGCCAGCTGCCCGCCGGTCTCCGCCGTCGCCTCGTGGATCAGAAACGCGTCGTGCCACGCGCGTTGAACACGTCGGTAGATGATCCGAGAGTTCCCGCCGATACGAGTCAAGCCAACCTGACGGTGGGAGTCTCACGCCACCGGGACGCACGGCAGGGTACTTGCGGCTGGAACGGCGGGCTGATGAAGAACGGCGCGCCGTGCGGACGCATCGTGGCTGACCGTTGTCAGCACCACAAGATCTGAGGAGCCGCTCATGGGATTCCGCAAAGAGACGCAGCCAGTAATCAATAAGCGCGGCGGCCGTCAGGGTGGCGTGCGCACGAGCACGGCCACGTCTACGGGACTGGATCCGCGCGGTGTCATCGGCCTGGAAACTACATCGACAGGCGCGCCGGTCCTCTATACGATCAAGCGGTTGCCGAAACCCGGCGATGAGTTCTACATCTACGCCGATAACCTAGCTAGCAGCTCCGTGGCGCCGTTCCACGTCAACGCCGCTGCCAATTCGTTCTTCGGCAGTTCATCCGAGGGCATGCTGATTTTGGCCAAGAAGGGTGCCGGCGCTCACATGATCGGCTACTCGACGGAGCGCTGGAGCGTGGTCGGGCTGTCGCAGGCGGATAGCAGCGGCAACCTGACCGAAACCACGTAACGATCCCCCTTCCCAGGAGCACGCACGTAGATGAGTGGCACGAGTCGCATCACGTGCGCCGAGATCGACGGCCTGAGCGTCGTCGAGGCGGCTGACGTTTTCAATCCCGCTTTCATGTTCAAGGTGCCGCCGTTCCGGCGTATCCGCGACAAGGTGGCCATCGTCGGGTTTACGGACCATCGCGAGATGGCCATGCGGCTCAACCCGGACGAGTTCGAAATCTGGGGGCTGAACGAGTTATACCGCTACATGCCGCCCGTGAAGTTCCACCGTTGGTTCGAGATCCACGGTAGGGAGTACCTGGCCGTGGACGACGAAGGTAAGAAGCACATCGAGGACCTGAAGAGTGTGCTGGGTCCGCTGCCCATCTACATGCAGCAGCAGCACGCCGACATACCGGCAAGCGTGCGGTTCCCGATCACCGAGATCATCGACCACTTCGGTGGCCCCAACGCCATCGGCGCGGACTACTTTACGAACTGTCCGGCCATGATGATCAGCTTTGCCATCGCGCTCGGGTTCAAGGAGATTAGGTGTTACGGAATCGATATGGCTATGGACGGGGAATATCATACTCAGCGTCCTTGCTGCGAAATGTGGTTAGGTCGCGCGCTTGGTCTAGGCATCAAGATTTACATTCCCGATCAGAGCGACTTGCTGAAGTGTATGGGGACCTACGGCTACGAGAGTCGTGGGACGGCGTTCGCGCGCAAGCTGCAGGGGCGTATCAAGTATTCGCACGAGGTCGATAACCAGCATCTCGCGCAGATCCGTGGTCTAGAAGCGAAGTACCAACAGCAGCACGCCACACTTACCGCGCGCATTCACGGGTACGAGGGCGCGCTGGCGGAACTGGGCGCGCTGCCGAAGCGGCTGAAGGCCAAAATTGGTGACCGGGCGGCGGCGCTGGAGGCCGAGCTGAAGAGCACGCTGGAAAGTAGGGCCGCGCTGGAGAACGAGTACCAGGGTAAGAGTATGCAGCTGATGGCGGCGCGCAACCAGTGCATTGGCGGCATCCGCGAGGACGAGTACCTGCTGCGGGCGTGGGCCATGAAGACGGACAACCCGGCTGGTGGTAACATCCCGTCGGTGGACGAGCGCGCGGCTGACGTCAAGACGGGCGTGATGGCGCCGAGCGGCGATACGCGGCCCGAGTTGGCGCTGGTGAAGGAGTAGCGCGCATGGCTGGCAAGGTTCACGCTCACCTGAACGGCTCGTTGGGCCCGCTGCGGGTCTTCGAAGATCAGGGCACGACGGCTGAGGTCGGCGTGAAGCTGGAGGTGCCGTGCCGCTACTTCGCCGTTCACTGGCAAAAGGGCAGTACGAGCGCGACGTTGGTAGTGACGGGCCACCTAGCGCCGAGCAGTCTTTCGACGGCCGGCGTCACGCTGTTCAGCTTCGCGGCCACTACGTCGACGGGCGGCGCGTTGTCCAGCACGGAGAGCACCGGTCCCATCGGGCGGCTGAGCTTCAACCACGCGGCCGGCGCCAGCACTGGCGGCCTATCGGCGTGGGTCACGGCGAGCCCGTGACGAGGTATGGCCGGTGACCTTCAGCTACGCGAGTTCTGGACCCGGAAGTTCGGACCGTAGCTGGGTTCGACTCATGGTCGGCGACAATACGACCACGCCGGCCAACGAGCTGGAAGACGAGGACATCGATGTACTACTAAGCGACCACGGGTCCAAGGAGCGCGCCGCCATAGCTGCGGCCCGTGCGCTGGGCGCCAAGTACGCTCGCAAGGCCGACAAGACGGTCGGGCGGTTCTCTATCTCGGCCAGCCAGATCTCGAAGAACTACTACGCGCTTGCCGATCAGCTAGCGAAGACGCTCGATACCATCGTGGGCGGGCTGGCGCTGTACGCCGGTGGCATCTCCATAGCGGACAAGGATACGGAGAAGGCGGACACGGATCGCGTGGTGCCTGCCTTCGAAAGAGGCCAGTTCGATGCCGTGGACGTAAGCGCGCTAGAGGACTGGACGTGAGCGCGCCCTTGATCCTAACGCTGACGGTGCCTGGCGAGCGCATCGCGTTGGAGGTGATGCGCCACACGCTTAGGCAGATCGCCATGGAGTCAGAGCCTTGGTCTGGAAGCCCCACCACGAGCGCGGAGATGGCGCAGGAAGCGCTTCGCGTGGTCGAGGCGTTAGAAGGTATGGGGGGGCCTGTCTGATGGCCCTAGAGACCGATTTCCTGAGCATGACGCAAGACACCGTCAAGATTCATCCGCCCTCTACGATGAACTTCTACGGGTCGGTGGCGCCCAGCTCATCCAGTACGGGCAAGAGCTATCCGGCCTACATCGACATGACGCCGCGCCAGATCATCAATTCCCGAGGCGTGGAGGAAGTAGCTAGCGGCACGATCATGCTCATGAGCAGTAGCGCGGATGTGGGTCTTCAGCACGTGGTAGAGCTGGCGGACGGCCGCAAGCCGGAACTGCTGAGAGTCGAGCCGCTGAGAGATGAGGAAGGGCTTCACCATACCGAGATCAGCTTCCGATGATCAGCCTCCAAATCGAGGGCGGCGAGAAGCTGAAGGCCGCGCTGGGTGACGTGCGCATCCGCTGGGTGCCCGAGGCACTGGCCGCTGCGTTGTTCCAGGAAGCCGAAGCCGTGATGGCGGAGAGCAAGCGCGAGGTGCCTGTCGACATGGGCACGCTGAGGAACAGCGGTTTCGTGGACGAGCCGACGATCATGCACGGCGAGGTCGAGGTCACCATGGGTTACGGTGGCAGCGCGAGTGCCTACGCACTCTGGGTTCACGAGGGGATTGGCCCCGCTGTTGGCAGGCCAGCCTTCATGCCCCCCGTAGCGCCGTTTACCGAGTGGGCACGGCGCGTTCTTGGCAAGCCGGAGCTGGGCTTCGTGATTGCCAGGGCGGTAGGTCGTAGGGGTCTGCGGCCTCGGAAGTTCCTTGAGAATCCACTCATGCGTCGTAGCAGCACGATGGCGGCGCGGCTGGCCCAGAGGGTGCGCGCGGGGGTGGAGCGTGGAGGCTGACCGTGGCGGACTTGCTCGCGGAGATCAACACGATCATCCAGGCCGGCACGACGCAGGCCGGAAGTACGCACGCCACGTGGCCGACGTATGGCGGGCATCTGCCCGACAGTACCAACATCGGGGACCGCGCCGTGGCGTTGCTTCACGGGCCAGGCCAATCGGACTTGGGCAGCGATTCCAGTGGGTCGATATGGATGGAGCGGCCTGGCCTGCAAGTATTGGTGCGTGGCTTGCCGTTCAATCAATTCAGTTCTGGCTATGCCGAAGCCGAGGACCTGGCCCGTACGGTGAAACGAGCGCTGCACGGGTTCACGGGCTTGAGCAGCGCGGCAGGCCACAACTACGTGGGCATCTGGAGCGAAAACGGCCCGTTCTTCATCGGGTTCGACGAGAGCAAGCGCCCGCTGTTCAGCGCCAACTTCAGGATTCAACGCAGCAAGACGTGATTTCTACAGGAGGGCATAGTCCATGAGTAACGCACTGGCAGGCTATAAGGCGCTGGTCTATTTCAGCACGAGCACGTCCGGCGCCCTGGCGAAGATTGCTGAACTGCGTGACTTCACGCTCCGGCAGACGCACGCACCAATCAACGCCACGAGCCACGACAGTTCTGGCGACCGTGAGTTGATTGCCGGTACGGGTACCTGGGCCGGGAGCGCGGCCGGACTCTATGCGTCGACGAACGCTAGCCAGCAAAACATCCAGGACGTGCTCCAGAGCCGCGTCAAGGTCAATCTGGAAGCGTATCCCAAGGGCACCAGCTCGGGCGGCTATTGGTCCGGCGAGATATTCATCTCCGACTTCGAGTTGTCGTCGCCCAACGAGGACGCGAGCGCCTACAACGTCAGCTTCGAAGGTCACGGCGTCCTGACCAGCACGAGCACCTGATCCTGAGCTGAACGGAGGACCATCGTGAAGGGGACACTATTGCGGGACTTCGGTGGCGCGGACCGTTACCTGCGCTACGACTTCAATGCTTGGGCGGCCATAGGCGACCGACTCGGCATCAAGATTAGGTTCGCCAGCTTCCAGGACGATTTGCTGAACGCGCCGCTACCGCTCTCTGCGTTGAGGACGCTCATCTGGGGTGGCCTGTTGCATGCCGAGCCCGATCTGACGGAGCAGCAGGTGGGTGCATGGATCGACGAGGACAACATGCTGGACGTGTTCCAGGCTTTTTTCTCGCGCTTCGACGGGACGTCCTCGCCGGAGGTGCAGGCGGCGCTGCGCACGGCAATGGGAGTTCCGGACGAAGCGCCTCCCCGCGCGTCGGAGCCGGACACGGTGTTGGCCGAGGCGGCGGGCGCGATGAGCTAGACGCCCGGGAGTCGCCCGACGTGTGGACGCTGCGCGCCACGGCGCTCGGGGAACTGCGGTTACTGCCAGGCCAGTACTGGACGCTCACCCTGTCGGAGCTGGGCGAACTACTACGGGGTGAAGCGCAGCGCGAGCGCCGTTGCTGGGAGATGGCCGCGTGGCAGACGGCCCTACTCATCAACGTGAGCGGCAAGTCGGTGAAACGTGCCGTGCACCCGGACGATCTGCTCGGGCTGACGCACGAACGGCGCCAGGCGCTGGACGAGCGCTGGCGTGCTGACCAGGAAGCCGAGCGACTAAGGCAGCTCAAGGCCGGGGAGAACTGACGTGGCTGTCACGATTGGCGAACTGGTAGCCAAGCTCCGAGCCGATACCACGCAGTTCGATGCTGCGATGGGTAAGGCCGAGAAGAGCATCATCACCGTAGATGGTGGCCTGAAGAGGATGGCCGCCGGCACAAATGTCTATGCCAAGGCAGTGCGCGAGCGGTTGGGCTTAGAGCGTGAACTGATCGACACCCTGCATGCCGAAGCCCTGCTGATGAATCGGTCTACGACCGAGATCCAACGTATGGGTAGGGCGCACTCTGCCGCGTCAGCCGTAGAAGCGCAGCGCACGCGGGCCATGGGGCTGATGCACGCCGAGGCGCTGAGGATGAACGCCGCGTTTTCCGCTGGCAATACGGCCGCAGTGAGGTCAGTACCGAGTTTCAGGCGTCTAGGCGAAGTCGTGACGATGGTAGCCATCCAGGCTACTGGCGTAAACCCAGCTCTCGGGCGCCTCGGAGTTGTGCTCGGCTCATTTGCCATCGGCTCCATTGTGATGACAAGCGTGCTGGCCGGCCTAGCGGCGGTAGCGTTCGCGTGGAAGAAGATCGGGGAGGACGCGCGCGAAGCGAAGGGGAAATTACAGGAGGCGTTGGAAGCACTTGAGGCGCTGGCGCGTGCCAAGCGTATCGAGCCGATGGGCGGTGAGTTGGGCGTGGCGGTGCGGCTGGCCGGTCAGGAGTTGCGCGCTCTTCAACAGCGCATCAAAGATGCAGAAGCGATGCCGTTCGGTCAGGCGGGCCGCGATCTGCCAGACATGAGGGATCGCGAGAAAGAGTTGATCGGGCTTATCGCCATTGGCGAAGCTCAGATCGCTAAGGAAGCCGAACAAGCCGCGATTAAGCTAGAGCAAGAGGCCGCAGCACTGGATAGACTCAACATGCGGCTTGAAGAGTTCAAGCGTAATCTCGCTCGGATGCCGCGTGATCCATTCTCTATCGAAGCTCGCCTAGCGGCGGACACTGGACCGGGCCGACTTCTTCAGGGCCAGAGTATGGGCTTTGGGACCGCAGCCGCGCGTGGTGTCGGTGTAGACCGTAGCGCGGATGCCGTGAAGGAATGGGTCCGCCACGTCAAGGCTACGGCCGACGGCATGAAGAATCTCAGTTTCCGATTGGAGAAACCGCCAGGATTGCTGAAGCAGTTCTCCGCGGGCCTTCAGAACACGGTGGCGAACTTCATCGATGTCGGGGCGCTCGGAGCTAATTTGGCCGCTACGGGGATCAGTAGCCTACTCGGCACGTTCATTGGCGGTATCAAGAATGTCTTCTTCGGTGAGCGGCAGCAGCGCCAAGTGAGCGCATTGGAACGAAACACGGAGGCGCTCCGACGATTGGCTGGAAAGCTACGCGGAGATCTTGGCGGTCGCCTCGATCTCGCGGAACGTCGTGCGGAAGCTGCTGATCTAACGCCGGCGCAGCGATTCGCGGCGATGAAGGCAGCCTTCCCGGTCGTGCCGTTGAGCGCACCGATAGCGAAGCAGTTGGGGACGATTGACCCCAAGTTGGCCGCCCAGATAGCTGCGCAAACGCCTGAAATGATCGGAGCGTTTCTAACAGGTATCCTCGATCAGATAGCTGCACAGACATTCGATCTCAGTCAATTGCGTGGCTTTGACCTTACGGAGTTTCTCGATTGGATAGGAAGCATGGAGAGCCTAGGCGATGCCGCTGCGGACGCCGCCGAGGAGATTGGAAGCCTCGCCAGCACGGTTCGGAATGCGCCGGCCGGATATCGAGTGGCCTTTGCGCGCTTCATGGCCGAGACACCGACGACGATCGCGACGGGCGGCGGCGGTGTGGGGACGGGTGGTGGCTCACCGCCTGGCGGCATCCAGCTCCCGCCACCTACAGATCAAGGTGACATTAATGTGGCAGGCGACATCGTGATTGTGACGAATGACCCGGACGTTTTCGGTGAGGCACTGCGCCGTCAGGCCCGCAGAGGCGGCACCACGGCGCTCCAGTTGGCTACCCGACCCGGCGGTAGGTTCGTGACGGCCGGGGCGGTCTGATGACCATCCAGCGCGTTCTGACGGACATCAGCGGGTACGCGCTACCTGCGTACACGTTCACTCGGTCGAGTTCAGGCTACCAGATAGACTCGGACGGCGTGCTAAGGCTCAAGTCCACGGACCAGCTGCGCATCGACTACCTGGACTTGGACAACGACGGACAGCGCGAGACGCCGAGCATCGTTCAGGAGGCCGGCAGCACCAACAAGTTTACGCAGTCGCGCGTGTTCAGCCACTCGACGTGGGTGAAGTCAGCGGCCACGGTGGAGGCTGACTTGGCCGCAGCAGCTGACTTATCTACCGGCGGCGACTTGTTGGTCCCGTCTACGGTTAGCACGCTTCACTCCGTGCGCCAGGACGTCAGCCTGGCAGCCAGCACGGATCACGCGCTCTCCGTCTATGCCTCGCCGGGCGGCTACTCATTCCTGACGCTCCGCCTCCTCAACTCCAGCGGCAACAACGGCGCTGCGGCTCACTTTGCGTTGTCCAGTTCCGGTACCGTCGTTGATAGCACCACGCTTGGCACGGGCATACACCGTCGCAGCCGAATAGACCGCATCCGTCCCGGCGTCTACCGCTGCGCGCTGGTCGGCAGCGTGAGCACGTCTACCGGCGTGGAGGGTTACTTCTACGTAGCGCAGACTTCAAGTCAGATGCTGGCCAGCTGGGTCGGGGCAGGGTCTAGCGGTGCATTGGGCGTGCTGCTGTGGGGTGGCCAGATCGAGGAGGCCATGCCGGCGGAGACTTCGCTGATGGCCTCGGTGGCGACTTCTACGTCCAGGGCAGCGGAGACATTGTACATTCCGTTCCCGTACACGCCGCGCCCGATGACGGTCTACGTGAGGATGCGCGAGGATGACGCGGTAGGGCTAGCCGGACAGCCGTACATCCTGGACATCACGTCGGCCGGCAACGGCTCGCCGCGCCTGGAGCTGTACCGCAACGCCACGGACGGCTACACGGCCATCCACAACAACGGCACCGTCGCCGTCACTTCTGCGGTCACGCCGCCGTCCTCGCCGACCTACAGCGTGGTAGAGTTGCGCATAGAGCTGCACCCGGACGGCAGCGTGCGCGTCGGGTTCGCGGTCGACGCCGGGGCTGAGACGCTGGGCGCTCAATCAGCTGGCGCTGCGCTGGCGGCGGCGTGGGCGGCCCAAAGACTGTACCTGGGCAGCGCCGGAGGTACCGCGCCCGGCAACGCGCGTTTCCTGAAGGTGGCAGTGGCGGAGGACGTGCAGTCGATGGCCTACATGCGCAGCCTGGCGCCGTTCTTCGTGATCGACGGCATCGCGATTCCGGTGGCCGAAGGGTCAGTGCGTGAAGAGGTGCTGGAGGTCGGCGACAGGGACAGGACGTTCGACGGCTCACTGAGGGAGACCATCCGTTCCAGAGTCAGCATCTGGAAAGCCGAGACGGTGCCGCTCAGCGTGGGGGACCGCAACCGCGCCGTGACGGCCCTGCAGCGTTCTACGCAGCCTAGCCAGGTCTACGGAGCCATGTGTAGGACGTCGACTGGCTTGTTGCCGGCGGTGTTCACGAGGGTCGGCGAAGAAGCATTGGTTCAGTCTTCAACAGAAAGGCGGTACGCCATCTCCTTTACTGCAGAGCAGTCAAGTTGACGACGTACCGCCCGAACTACCCACACCTTACCGTTGCGTACCAGACCGCACCCTGGCCAACCAAAGCAGGCCACGCCCAACCCCAGTGCTCACCATACCGTACCTGACCACACCTCATCTTGCCTCAGCCCACCTCGCCACATCATACCACACCATGGCGCACCAGACCGGACCCGACCGGACCTCAGTGCTCACCGCACCATACCGAACCGCGTCGCACCCTACCCGAACCCGCCATGGCTAACCGCGTCTCTCCGCAGTGCTCGCCATACCTGACCGAACCGAAGCATACCATGCCCGACCTCACCGCAGCGTACCATACCTGAACTCGCCACACCGAACTCGACCTAAGCTCGCCTCAGTGTACACCATCTCACTCTTCGATCACTTCGAATCGCGTGACGGCGTATCGGCCATAGGTCGGCCGGAAGTCCCCGAGGCCGCTCAAGCGCCCAGCCTGCGCCACAATCTGCTGAAGAAGCATTGGCGGTACGTACCCGGGCTCCGTCACCAGCATGATGAACTGTGCGCGCCAGCCCTCCCTCATGGCCGGCCGCACGCGCGTGATGGCGTTGCGTTGCACGACCACGCGGCGCTTGTCCTCGTAGTCCCAGTCCGTAGCGCCAAGCGAGGCCAGCTCCGTCAGCGAGAAGATGACCGCGTTGAACAGGTCTTTCGCGGACTTGCGCGGGCTGCGCGGGTCCTGCATCGAGCGACCCGTCTCCACGCACGCACGCCGGATGTATTCGCCCGGGATGCACAGCTCGCCGTCCGAGTTACGGTAGACGTAGCTCTCGATGTTGTCCGTCTTCTTGGCCTTGGAGCCTTTCGGGGCCCTCGATTTCTCGTCCACCGCCTCGCAGTTCCAGCGGTGGAACAGGATCGGGGCCACGCCCTCGACTTCCACGATGGCCCGATACGGGGTCGCCATCTCGATATCCGGCTGGGCACCGTTCGTAGGCGCCTCGCCTCCGATGCCCGTCACCCTGCTGCGTTCCTTCGTTGCCTTTGCCATACCGAAACCTCCCTGACGATGAAACGGCCCGCGTCAGCCCAGCCAAACGGTGAGGTTCGGGTGCCGAAGCACAGGGCCAACACGGGCCGTTCCGGTAGTCAGTGGCACCCGCGCCCTCACCAAGCGCTGCATGAGGATACTACACTTGTGCGAGCGCCGCTAGTACGAGAGAAGGGGGCCCTGGCTGAAGCCAGAAGCCCCCTTCGTACTGCCCATGCCTCACCACGCCGGACCCAGGCAGACCTTACCGCAGCCCACCCTACCGAACCAAAGCGAACCTCAGCACGGCTTGCCAAACCTAGCCAATCCAGGTGCCCTAAAGATAAGAGCGCGGGCTCGTGAGGACTATCAACACTAGTCAGGAAGATCTCCTGCAGTCTCCAAAGTATCAGGTTTGGGCACGAGTGGAGATTGAGGATTCTACTGGCGGCCTCATCAATCTCAGTGCGCTGTCTTCGGCAGATTGGGTGCAGGCGCTGCGCTGGGATCTCGACTTGGACACGCCGGTGATGCAGCTAACTGCAGAACTGGCCAGGGACCGAGGCCCAAGCACTGGCCAAAGCCTGAGCCCGTTGGATTCCGATAGCACATTCAACGTCAACTCGACCGCCGGGTTCGCGAGCCTGATCTATCCGGGTCGCGACTTTAACGCGTATACGCGCGTGACTGCGGCCGGTGCGACGCAGCCTGCGAGCAGCGCGATGGATTGGGTGTTTCAGGGCGAGCTGGACGAGGTAGCGTGGGAGAATAGCCCCATGCAGTTGGTGGCGCGTTCGAAGAACATGGCCATGCTCATGGATCGTTGGATCGAATCTACTGAGAAGTCCTACGGTTCTGCTGCCGGGGTGGCCATCGAGACCGTCATTGAATCAGTCATAACCGACCATACGACTTTGGCTGCTGGCATATTGCTTACCACCGCGAGCCCGAGTTTCCTCATCGCGCCGGCCTATCACCAAGAGAAGATGCGTGTGCTGGATGCTGTGACGGCGCTCACGCAATTGATCGGCTGGAACATCCAGGAAGTATGGAGCACGGCAAGTACTAGTTGGCGCCTGAAGTTCAGCGAGCCACGCAGGACAGCGACCTCATCGCAGAAGGATTGGACATTCGGAAGCTCGGCCTACTATGGCGTCAAAGCGATGAGCGTGAGCCGGGAGGATGTGCGCAATAAGGTCAATGTCGTCTTTTGGGGATCGAGCGGCAGCACGTTCGTCATGGTGCAATCCACGTCATCGCAGGATAAGTACGGGCTGCGTTGGATGGAGTTCGAGGAAGCGCGCAACTCGGCCATCGATACCAGTTCTGAAGCCAATACGCTGGGTCAGTCGGCGCTCGACGATCTGAAGGAACCGCCCGCTATGCACGCCATCGAGCTGCCCTATTGGTATCCGGGCGAACTCGGTGACTATTACGAGTTCCTGCCGAACGGGATTCACTACGCGACGGCTCAATACCTAGCGAGCTACGGCATCAGCCACGAAATCAGCATGAAGCGCCAACGCACGCAGGTGCGCGTTCGAGGTCAGCCGGCCGGTCACTACTTGCAGTGGCTTCAGTACCGGCACGGCGGCAACCTCGTGTTCGCTGAGGTGCTCGGGACGGAAATCACGTTTGATGCCGACGCTAAGGCGGTCGTCTCCGTGATAGGGACGGAGTTAATAGCGAAAAACATCTACGTCACCGTGGGCGATGGGACAACGCCGGCTGATCCGACTGCTGCGTCTAATCATGGGAGCATCAGCGGTCAGCGCGGTGTCATTACGAGTACAGTGGCAATCACGGCCGGCAAGAAGGCCGTCGTAAAAGTAGTAGCTGCTGATGCTGCCGGCATCTTGGGTCCTGTTGTCACCGTAGAAAGTGCCCGTCGAGATGCGCCCTTCCACGCCGATAGTACAGATCGCGCCACGAATAGCACAACATTCGGAATCCTGGGTGCCGCAATTGCGTTGCCGGTAGGCAGCGTCGGAAGTACAGCTGCGTTCCGCTTTGAATGGCAAGGTGCCCTAACGCACGGTGGCAGTACGCAGAATGGGCAGTTTATAGTCTATTGGAGCACTGCATCGACGAGTGGCGGCGTTGATCTCGCTAATGTGCTCGTCGGAGTCGCCGCGACTAGTAATAGTCCATCAGGTGTGACGGTAGCTACCATCATCCAGGCCATGGGCTCGACGCGATTCAAGAAAACTACCAGTTACTTCTGGACGCCTCAGCTTTACACGGGCGCCGGTTATG
>ERZ1292637.834-Hain-H14-01um-R3-834-length-14829-cov-5_pt1 | contig 14829 bp, 24 predicted proteins | sample MGYA00564405_ERZ1292637 | MGnify/ENA primary metagenome ERZ1292637 (study PRJEB36523, sample SAMEA6512645) | groundwater metagenome | collected 2019-01-09 | study: AquaDiva: Metagenomics assemblies of 32 groundwater samples | reverse complement strand
TATCAAAGTCCTGCTTTTCACCTTTAGAGGTCGTGCCGTAGTAACGAGAGGAGCGGTCTTCCCTGGCATTGTCGAAATCATCTTTAACGATCTGAACCAGGATGTCAGCAAGCTCTTTATCCACCGGGATCTGGACCGCTTTCATAGCCAGATCCTTAAAGTTGATAGGGGGCTTGGGGGCTTCGGTTTCCGGGGCTTGGGTTTGCATCTCGTCTTTTAGCTCACGACCTGGCATCGTTATTTCCTCTTCTTTGGTTTTGCCTTAACGTAGGGATTGGATCCGGGAGGATCTGAACAAACTATTGGTGTTGGAGCTAAAATATACTGAAGCGCTTCATTCAACGCATCCAGTTTCTGAGGAACACCCCAGTTCGCCCACTCAGGTGAATCGATTTTTGGTAGCATTTATCCTCCTTTGCCGGATTTACTTTTCGTTGCGCCTTTCGTGGTTCCTTCCCAGGAAGTCTGAACGGAACCTCCGCTTTTAGTCCCTGACTTCGTATTAAAAGTTTTCTCGCCGCGCATTTTTCCCCGATCACCCAACTTCGCTTTGCACTCCGCCATGCCCTTCATTTCCATTGCTGTTCTCCTTTAGATTTTTAAGTTTCCCTAAGAGATACTGTTTTCTCTGTTGAAGTTCATCATCCGACATGAAGTTGTACTGTTGTTGAAGAATGACAAACTGGTTATTTTCGTGCTTGTCAAATTCCTTTCTCTGCTGCTCTATCGACAAAAGAGAATACTTAAGATCACCCTTTTTTACGGCGCGGTCATAAACTCTTTCCGCTCGTTCCAACCTAACACGCTTGTGAGATCCTGCTACGGCGTTGACATCTGCGAGATATTCTTTCCGCATCTTTTCGATAAAGCCCTTCCACTTGTTCGAGCGCTTCATCGTCCATACAGACTGGCTGGGGTAAGTCATTTTCATCTGGAACTGCTGTTCAAACGCGACCGCTACCTCGGAAGGGGCCAGACAGTGGGCTACGCAAGTCGCGATGAATGTCCGCTGTTCCTCGGTGAACTTGTCATGTCCCCGTGCTTTAGTTCTGCCGGAAGGGTTTATAACGAGATTCTCAAGCTTTGGAACTCTATCGGGGTATTCCTGTACAACTTCCGGGATCTCGATAGAGTCATCTAGGAGTTCTTCCGGCTCTTCTTGCAGGGCTTCTTTTTTCCCTGGTAAAAATCTAGTAAGGAGCTTCTTCAAGTTCATACAGTTTTGACTCCATTTTTGGGTGGGTAGGGTTTGACATACAAAGGTATCGAACACAGTCCGCGCCGTGGGTCTCTTTGTCCTTGGGTTTTTCTTTCGGATCCCGCTCTCCGGCGATCTTTCCAACCCATTCTTCGTACTGATGGTTTTGGATTGAGTGAATGGTTTTTACAGCACGGAATTTATGAAAATAAAGCTTCGGTTTGTTCGTGTAAGAAATAGGTAGTTTCATGTTGTAGTGAAGGTAGTCCTTGACCTTAAGTCGTCCTTCGTCCTTCGAGTCGTTGGCTTCCGTCCAACCCCCGCACCCGCACTTGGCGAGTTCTTGAATGAAGTTCCTCCCTGTCGTAACGAGGGGAGTCCTACCGAAGTTTGGGTCGATTAATCTCCGTCTCATCCTGTAGCCGTTGTCTTTTTCAATCTTTTTTATAAGAGTGGAGAGTTCTTGGACTGTACAGTGAACTGAGAGCTCATTATGTACGAAAATATCGTCATTACGGTCAATGACAGCCCAGATCACGTGGTGAGGTTGTCTGTCATGGGGGTCTAGGACCGAGATCACGGGATCTGGGTACTGGTAGTTAAACTCGACCTTATGAACATCGGAGAACTCGGTATAGACCGCTCCTCTTAGATGGAAGAACTTCCCGTAGATACGGGTCTCTTTCATGTCTTCCGACAACGAGTTTTCAAACTCGTCTATCGCTTCTTTCGACAGGATCGGGTTTCCCTTGATGTCAAACTGGTTGTCGTGCATGACAGCAGTAATGACATCGATCTTCTTCCCGTCGGCCTTGTCTACAAGGTCTTCCTTCATCCAGGGTTCAACCAAAGGCGTAAAGGTCAGGACCGAGATCCCTTTCCTGTCTACCAGACCCCTTAAAATCGCCTCGTACTGCTTCTTTCTTTGGGGTTCGTCCCCCCAGTAAAAGTCCCAGTCCGCCCCTTCAAACGCCATCTGATCCTGTTCAGAGCTTAAAAAGTCCACCGTAGACCCGTCCTTGGTCCTTATCCGGTTTAAATATCCTCCAGTAACCCTCTTTAGTTCTTCGATGTAGTCAGGAGGGATGAACTCCCGGATCTTGGGTTCGATGACCTTCTCGATCTTCTGCATGGCATCACAAACGACAATCGCTTTGATCGGTTTAAAAAATCTCCTCGTTTTCGACCACCAGTCCGGGTACTTCCTGGTTAGGTGAAAAGCGAGCTCTACAGCTCCTAAAGTCGACTTTCCGATACGGTTGGCCCCACAAACCAAAACCAACCGGGCGTTCGACTGATGAGCTCTTAACTGATGTTTATTAGGGATGTAGTAGGCAAGACCGTTTGACTTCTTTCGGGCGTTCTCTAAGAGGTCTAGCGTCTCCAGCTCCAGAAGAAGGTCTTTCTCAGAGAGGGTGGTGTCCATGTCTTTAAGAGTAGCACCCGTCTAAAACCCTGCACTTGGAATATCTAACTTTCGACTGTTTTTCAAGAAAGGCAAAACGCGGTGTTTTGGGGTAACTTCTCCTCGTAGAGCCTTTTTTAAAAACACCCAAAAAAGCCCGTTCTATTAACAAAACACCACTTTTTGACCTTAAAAACCTGATTCAAAGACCCCCCCCCTCCGGAAAAAAGGATGTTAGGAGAGAACTTAAGACCGGGGGTACTACGGGGGCAGGGGGAGGTAGGATGGTAGGTAAGAGGGGAAGTAAGACGGGAGGTGATATATAACTATAAAAATAATATCCAGAAGGTTCAATCGAATAGGTGGCAGGGTGGGTATCGTCTACATTAACATGTAAAAATATCCAACTTTAAACTGAATCTTTACTAACACATGTTCATAAGCCTAGGTATACCAGTTGGTTAAGCCTGTAAAACGTACATGACATAACCTACGTTATCGGACATTAGACGCTAAAAACTGCCTTTTTTATCGTTTTTAAGGCCAAGGTTGAACGATTTTAGACAAAGAGCCGTGATCTATCCCCCCAACACTCTAAAACCATTGTACGTGTCCCTGTGTTTAATCCTAGGCCATGCTAGAAAAGATTTAAATCTTGTTTTGATCTGTTTTCCTTGTGTCCCTTCTTTATATATACCATTCATAAAAATACTCAACGATTCGTAGTTAATCAAAAGTAAGATCAAAAACTATTTTCATTTTGTTGAAAATAAAGCTTGATTATAGAATTATATCATGCTAGACTTTCCTTGTCCGTAGAGAGAACGGGAGAAAAACAAAGGGAGAAAAGAAAATGGAAAAGCAAATAGTAGGGCAAGCGGAATTAGTGAGCGTACGCAAGCCGTTTAACAAAACGCGCTGTGCTTGGGAAGCTAACGGACAAAGAGTAATGCTTGGCGCTAAGGGTTCATCGAAAGCGCCGGGTTGTGTAGTGCTATGTAACGTAAACGGGCGCGATATCTACCTTGATCTACAAACTGGCGAATTGTATCAGTTTATTGAAAAAGTCTAACCATAGAAACATAAGCGCTTGGAGAGAGGCGCTTTAACCAAAAAAAGGAGAGAAAAACAATGGAAAAGTTATCCGGGTACGTAGTAATGAGAAAAATTACCGCTTGTGATGGGCGCTTAGCGTGGTTCGCTTTGTGGCGTGGGACACGTAATAGAGTTAAGCGCTCAAATGGCGAATTAGTACAAGCGTACACAAAGCAAGCCGATCTACGCTTTGACTTACTCAATAATCCTATGGAAAGCGGCGTACTTTCCTACGTGGTGACGGCATGAAACATTCACTTAATCGGCCCTTTTTGGGCCTTGTGTACCGGGTTGATCGTGAGGGAGTGCTAACGGTACTTAACGAGAGGGGGCGCTAAATGGGAAAACATATTACTTCCAAGCAACAAACGAGAAAACAAAAGAAGCAATCATTATCCAAGCTGAAAATGAGACTGAAGCCAGGCACAAGGTTATAAACTCTTTAGATTTGTCTTTAAACTGGACAATTAAAGAAGCTAAGTAAACAAAAGGAGCGGATGAAAATGAAAACTTACGAGATAGAAAAAAGAATTGGTTTGATTAGCGGATTAAATTACTACGATGTAATTATTAGTGGAGGATATATAACCACTTACTTGGACGAGTCAGAGGCATACCAAAAAATAGCCAATAGCTTAAATAAATACTGTAATTTTCAAAAAGAGAATGAAGTAAAAAATGTGATGTTTAAAAGTTCTAATAATAGTCATAATTCAATTATCTAAACACCATAACAAGCGGAGGTGTCCAGTGTGTAATTGCGGCGGGTATATCCAATTCGTAGGACACCTAGGCGGGGCGCTTTACTGTTCTTGCTTGGCGTGTCTCCAAGTGTACCGGGTAAATGGCGCTAAACGGTTAGAGGCGCTTTTAGACGTTAAGTAAACCGTTAGCGAGAGACTAGCGGCCACAACAACAAAAGGAGATCATTCCATGGAAATAAAATCAGAGAAAATGTGCGCTAATGAATTGCGGAAAGTAGCTTTAATACTGACGCGCCTTTCAGAGATCGGGTGGGACGTGTCCGGTTATGGCTTTGCCGATGTAAACCCAAACAGTGGAAATACATACGTTTGGCTGGAAGACTACGCCGTCACGCCGTATATAAGTTTATCCGGCGATGATGAAATTAATTATAACTTTTCGTGCAGTAATTGCGGCGAAGAGTGGGACGTATCCGAAGAAAACGCACGGAAAGAGATATACCCGAAGCGGTGCAAACACTGCAAGCACGAATGTTAAAAAATGGAGCATAATCAGGAGTTTATCGAGCAAGCAAGGCATTACGGAGTACCAGAGCATATTATTGATGGGTTTGAATTTTATGTTTTTCATAGAATCGAGCCGGGGGGGTTCCTGACATCAGTGCTTGAAAACGACCTAAAAGGGGCAATAGGCCGCGCCGATCATATAAATATCCATCATTTAAAAGAAATCGTAAGCTTTGTGTACAACTGCCTTCCAGCACAATGCCAAGGTACACCAGAAAAAGTGCGCAGTTGGCTTTACCCAAGTGCCTAAAAACCAGCTCTTTTGGCTCTTAGTAGGCATTGGGATAGGGGTTAATTTGACGTTAATTTATTTGTTTTATTAAAAGAGGGGGAGTAATGAACATCACGGAGAAGTGGTTAGGGGAAAAATGCGCTTGCTTGGATGGCGTCAAGTGGTTTAAGGCTGAAAAAGAACGTGGCGCGATTAAGGTTATTCAAAAGCTCATGATCGAAAACCGTTTTCCTTGGGCAAATTGGCTTATTGTCCGGGTAATGGCGCGTAAACAATACCTAGCTTATGCCATTTTTGCGGCAGAGCAAGTAATTGATATTTATGAGAAAAAATACCCAAATAATAAAATGCCAAGACAAGCGATTGAAGCGGCGAAAGCGGTATTAGAAAATGACACGCCGCCGACGCCGCCAGAAAAGCTATGCAATCACGCATTATAAGCTATGGCCTCTTACTACTTAAAAAAGGAAAAGGATAATGCCAAAAAAAATACAAGACGAGTTTACGTCGGTTAAGTTAAGTCCGCAGATCAGATACCAGTTAAGGCAGGGGAAGAAAGGTCTCTGCGCTGTATGCCTTGAAAAACAAGCTTTGGGTTCAAAGTTTTGCTCCGGACACAGTGAGAAAAAGCGTAAATACGCCGCAGATTACTACAGAAATAAATCTTTAAAAAAAGGTTGATAAACTGTGCCTAATTTGCTAGGTTACTATCTATCTAGTAATCTATCAACTAAGGAGGTTATAATGAGTGTGACTGGGGAAAGAATACTAAAGAGCAATTTATCTAAACGGATAGCAAAACACCCTCTGTTAGAGTTGGGGGATATTAATAAAATAGATGAATTAATAACGCAGGGGAAATACCCTACGTTTCAGGCTGTATTTGAAAAGTCAGTCAAAGAGCTATTGGACCGAGAGTATAAGTTGGTTAAGCATGTCAAGTAACGGGACGCTCCTCGTAGACTCACATAACAGGCTCGTCGATCAGTTTGCGAAGTGGCTTTATAAGCAAACAAAAGACGGGGGCGTGATTGGATATCCGGGGTGCGCTTCCTTTTTAAATCGGGTCAGTGGTAGGAGAACGATTACAGATGGGGACGTGAGCGGGTTTATATCAAGAGCGCGGCCTTACTGTGAGAAAAACCTTGGCTGTACGATTAAATGGGTGCAAGGCAACGCTCCGGGATGGCGAATTTCCACGCCAGAGGAAACAGCAATTTACTACGGGGGATGGATCAAGCGGTCATTTGCGGCGATTGAGCGTACAATGATTTTAAAGCAGATCGTAGACCCAAAACATATTGACCTGTCTATCAAAGAGGTACTACGGCAGGTTGAGGGGAGATTGGAGAAGCTGTCTCCCGTTAGAAGGCGCTTTACGGAGCAATGGTTGGACTACATCAAAGAAGAGAGAAAAAAGCAACTAGAAACAACCCAAAAGGAGATCACAAGTGGAAAAAATTAAACAGTGTGGGCGTTGCAGTAGGCAGCTCACAAAGAAAGATTTTAATAAACACGCCGACGGAAAACCATATTCTTTGTGTATACGTTGTACAGCTCTTGCAAGACAGTACATTCAGACTCGCATAAAACCGATTGGACAAAAGCTAATTCTCCCATCTCCAGAGGAATTGCTTGAAAAAATAAACGGCAATCTTGATCTGTCACAGCTTTCGCAGCCGTCGGATTTTTCATTGGACGAGGCGAAGAAAATAGCAATCGCGTTCATCACCTACAAAAGCGCCCCCTATCGTATGGGGTACAAACAAATACACGAAAGATTTTTCAGCGATATCAAACGCTTACCACTGGTACGGCTTTTACAAGAACTAAAAAGAGTCGGTGAAGCGCGTATGAAATTGGAAGCTTACTGGCCCACTAGGAAATTTAGAAAAGGGAATATTGTACTTGTGAAAGGGAAGAAATAACTATTTATACCAAGATATACATGGTTATGAAGAAATAAGGTTATAAGTTTGCCGACAAGCCTAAGAGGAAGGCTCGCTACTTTCTGAGGGTTTCTGCTGGATTGACGTCTCTAGTGGATAGGCAACAAGAAGCCGACAAGAAGGTTGAATAAGATGACTACACACTTAGATCGCAGCTTGGCGTTGCGTAGATTAGAGTTGAAGCATGTGATAAATCACATAACCTCAACTTGTATAGTCGTATCTAAGATGTCATCGTACTTCTTTCCCATTACAACCGCTGCCAAGAATGGGAATAGGCGATAAGAATGACATACCTGTCACAGACGGTGACTGATGTAGCAAATTAATAATAGAAGGCGATGATGGTCAATATAAGACAGGTTGTAAACATTATCCACTTAAATATCCTGAGTTGCCTAAGAGCAAGCCGCAAGTTAAGCGTCTAGCTGTGCAGAAGGGGGTGAGTGTGATTAAGGCTGAATTTGAGAAAGCATTTGATAAGAAACATGGGAAAGTTGAAACTTTTTCTGATGAGCGTAGGAAAAATTGGGCTACTTGGGGCTTTATCCAAGGAATGGAGACGTGTAAAGAAAAGACAAAACAAGAAATTGAAGTAATGATTAAGGAATTTGAAGATGCCAAAGACTCCTAAATCTATTGATGACTTTGGTAAGTTGCTAGAGTCAAAAAAATACTCTAATTTTTATAAAACCGTAACCCAAAGCCCCCAATGGAAAGCTTGGCAGGAAGAACAGAACGAGCGCTTACGGAGAGTAGTCAGAACAGGTGCTAAAGTTGCTACAGGCTGTTATGACATGTCAGAAGTCATGGAGTGCGGCTGGATCAGCCAGGAGCATTTTCAGGAGTTTCTTAAATTCTGTAAGGGGATAAAATGAAATCTAAATCTATAATGAAAAGGAAGTCTAATCCAGCCTGTAATGAAGGTTTAAAAAACTGTACTGAGGGGTTAGCTCATATCCACACTAAACTAAATAAGCCTAAGAAGAAGCATAGGCATAGATATAATAAAGTAACTCGTTATTATAGATTACTCGTTTTTTCTGATTCTCTTGGATTTGTTAAGTGTTGTGAGTGTGGGAAGTTAAAGATATGACTCTCTCAGAAAAGATAGTTGAGAGGGATAGACAGATTCAGGAGCTTAGAGTCGCTCTCAAAGAGGCTGGGGCGGTGTTGATTAAAGCGGACGATGTTCTAACTTCCCTGACAGAAAAAAGCCACTCTACACCCCATTCAGACTGTGGCGATGATTGTTTTGTTGTTGAAACCAAAAAATCTGTAAAGAGCACCCTCTCCAACCCACTCATAAAAGAGGCGATGGATGAACGATAAGTGTTCTTATTCACAACTGCTTGACCAAAATAAAGTAAATCAAAAGGTTAAATGCTATCCATCTACTGATACCTATCGTGGAAGTGAATACTGCACGAAACACCTTTTGATACAAGAAAGACACTCGGAGAAATTTGGTGGCTCAATGCCACGAACGGGGGAGAAATGACAGAAAAAATAGGTAACTTTGAACATGGGTTTATTCCACATAATCCTAACCCAGTAGGTGAGAGGAAAGAATGTAAATGCACGGTTTATCCAGAAGGTATTGATATGGAAGGCTGTCCAATCCATGAGAATGAGGTTTATAAAATTCGTAGAGAAAACCAAGCCTTGAGAGAGCAAGTGGAGAGGCTTAAAGCCCAAGCAGGCGCCGAGCATGACATGATAGTTACACAATTCAACAAGCAATTTCAATCCCTCCGTGAGGAGAATGCCGCCATAAATGAATGTCATGAGGGTGATTCTAAATACATTACAAAACTTAGAGACACAATCAAGGAGTTGGGAGAATATCTTAAAAAGATTATTACTTATGGTAGCCCTCATAATAAAGATTGGGACTGCATCGATGTGGCAAAGGAGGCCCTCTCCAACCCCATAGTAAAACAGGTGATGGAAAAAGTTTACCCAAAGGAGGACGTATGAAAAAGCGAGTAGGTGTATTAACGCTAGTGTTAGCCCTGTTGTGTGGTCCGGCATTTGCTCTTACGGACACCGCGGTGGTTACTACTAGTGCCACGGTAAGCTCGGTGTTTGATATCACACTCAATATCTTTGAGTTTGAGAACAACTCCATCAACAACAACGTCACTACGATGAACTTCGGTAATTTAGGTGTCGTAAACGGGACGTTAAACTCGGTCAATTCGGGAACGGCGGCGTTCGTGGTGTTCGCTTCTGCCACGGCCAACAGCTCGACGTTGACTGGGCCTTATACGGTTAAACTGACGGGTACTCCTATGACAAGAACCGGAGGGAGCGAAACTCTACCAAACGCCTCTCTTGTTTTTGACCCGGAATACAACCCGGCGGATAACGGAGGCGCGGCTAATGATGGTGGTGCCATGACTGGCCCCGCTTCATGGGTTGGGACGGATCTCGCAGTTTATACAAGTTCTGCGGGTCGGCCCACAAGAACCGTTCAGGTCTACCACTCGATACAGAACGTCTCTACGGGTCAGGTGGCCGGTATTTATACCGGAACGATCACGTATACGTTGACGGCGAGCTAACCAAGATCGTTTTGTTTGGTTCAACAAAACGATAAAAAGGAAGATCTACCCTGCTCCTTGTCGGGCGAGACATTTCGGCCTTTACCTCCATTAAGGCCGTAACCTAACGACCGGAGAATCCGGTAGCAGGGACTCTTTTTCAAAGGAGAGAAAAATGGGCGATACAGTAGATTTGGTGCTGGATGGACTTCTCTGTGAAGGTTGCTTGGAACTTTTTGAGGACCGGGACGCTCCGGGTTATCCAAGGCGGTGCGGTCGTTGCGGAGGGAGTGATAAGTAATGGGCGTTTATACACGTGGAAACCGCTATTGGATTTCTTACACAGCACACGGCAAACGGTACAGGGAAAAAACAGAACTCATCGATAATGGAACAAAAACTAATAGAAAATTAGCCGAAGCAATTTATTCAAAAAAGAACGTACAGATCGCTGAGGGGAAATTCCTTGATAAAAAGATTGAACCCACTAGCGTCACACTGGAGGAATATTCAAACACTTACATCGAAGATTATGCCAAAAGAAAAAATCCGTTAACCTGGGATGACAAGCAACGTTCTTTAAGATTAATTTGTAAAAGTCTTGGCAATAAATACCTACACCACATTGTCACAAAAGATATAGAAAACTACGTTTTTGAACGCTTAAAATCAAAGAAAACATTTAAAGATGGCCGCGTATGGCATATCAATCCAAAAAGCATCAATATTGAAATTGGGTATCTGAGACACCTCTTTAATTGCGCAATAGCAGACAACAAAGCCACTTCAAACCCAGTTAAGGGGGCTGATGTATGGGCTATCAAGGATGAGAGCCTTTTATGGCGTGAGCGAATCCTAACAGAACAAGAAAGCAAGATTTTCTTCTCGTTTTGTTCGGAAAAACTCCAAGATATTATTTTGTTGTTTCTGAACACCGGATTTAGAAAACAGGAGCTTCTTAACTTAAAATGGCCTGATGTCAATTTTGACACAAATTTAATCCACATAACGAAGCGCAAGGCGAACGTGCCTCTCCACATGCCTATGAGTAATTTCGTGCGCCAAATCCTTTTAAAACGTAAAGCAAGGCATGGTGAGCAAGTGTTTGTATTCCAAAGCAGTCGAAAAGTAAAACCTTTTGATTTTAGAAAGGGGTTTGAAACTGCCCGGAAGCTTGCAGGGCTTAAAGACCTCCGAGTCCATGATCTACGCCATACCTTTGCCACAGACGTTCTAAAGAAAACAAAAGACATCAACCTAGTTAGGGAGCTTTTAGGCCACAAAGACCTCACCATGACGATCCGCTATATCAAATACCTCACCAGTGACAAGATCGCGGCACTCGACCAGGTATCAGACAAATATCTTGTCACAAATTTGTCACAACCTAATAAACCAAAATCTAATAAAGATTCAGAATTTAACACAACTCAATTAAGTATATAGACTTATAAAAAACGGGATGTAGCGCAGTTTGGCTAGCGCGCCTGGTTCGGGACCAGTGGAAATAGTTTTTCTTTTAGTTCTGTTTTGTTGTAAATGGTTTAGTTTAACTAGGTTTACAAAAGTTGATGTTTTTGGTTGGTTTCGTTAGATATGGTTTTGTTTAGTTTAGTTTGTCACAATTTTGTCACAAAAAATTCTCTAGGCTTGCGACCGTACAGAGATGGATAAATCAAGAACCAACGGGATAGAAAACTTCTGGGCTGGAGTGTTCGGAAGTTCAGTGGAAGTTTTTAGTGGGTTAAGAAGTCCAATCTTGAGGCCGTCCTTGGCCTCTTTTCCTTCGTTTCCGGCGCGATCATAAGACTGCCGCACCACCAGGCTGGATATTTCCCAGTTCGTTAATCCTAAGACCGTTTCAAGCCTAAAAGCAAGTTCAAGAGAAGGGGTGGTCAGCCCTTTCTCAATCTTCGTAATAAAGCCCGGTGTACAGTGAGTCTGGGCAGCTACTTCCTTCTGCTGTAAACGAGCTTCGTTCCGGTGGCGCTTTATGAGAGCGCCTATGTCCTCTTTGGATATCATATAGATAGATAGATTACTAGATAGATAGGTAGTAGTCAAGACGTTTTCACTCCTAACTGAATCCAGGTAAATTAAAATTGACTTAGATTCACTCAACAAATATAATCTGAAAAACAACGAGAGAAACCAAGTGATTAAGAAGACAATCGAGCTAACCGTAAGTGCCACAGGAAAGATCCCCCGCCGGAACTTCGAGAACTACGCCCCCATGTTTGTCGTTAAGGAGATCATCACCGGGAGCACCTTGACCGATGAAGAGCGGGTGAACCGCCAGAAAGAACTCTACCAGCAATGCGAGGGGCTTTTTAACCAGATCCGCGAAAATCTAAAGATTGAGGAAATCCAGGGTCAGTTCAAAGACCTACGCTTCACGCTGAACCCGGAAGATGGGAAGCGCTACCCACACGTAACCGACATTCTTTATTGGGACGCCAACTTCTACATCAACCCGGATGAGCTGATGCAGTATGGAGCGCGAGGGTCCGGGGTTCACAGCATGATCGCCCATTGGATCGAGCATAAGGAGTGGGATGAGAAGGTCATCAACAAACGAGACCTAATCATGCTAAAGAAAGGAACCCTCAATCTGTACGAGACCTTGCCAGATATAAACTTCCTAGCCTTTATGGAAAAACATGGGAAAGACATACGGTTTGGGGAGCTTGGAGAGTTCTTGGCGTTTAACCAAGAACAGTTCTACTGTGGGAGCCCTGATCGGCTGGGGATGTACGACGGCCTCCCCGCCATCTTCGACTTTAAATGCCGGGAAGCGAAAGATGATGACTTTAAGCAGATGGCCGCGTACTGCAAAATGAACATGGGCGAGTTACGGTCCGTAAAGAGGATGGTCATCGTACCTTTAAACCCGGACAACAAGTCAGGTTTTGGAAAGCCAGTAGTATCGGACGATATCGAAAAGTATTTCAACTCGTTCTTACGGGATCGGCGCGATTTCAAAGAGAAGTTTGGAGTCTAAAAGGAGGATCTATGATCTTAAAGTTCGGAAAACACAAAGGCAAGGATATAAAGGACGTACCGACTGAGTACCTGTCGTGGGTAATAACAACGCTTGACCTGAGCGACAAAAAGTTTGGTGAACAAAATAAACTCCTCATGGCCGGGTGTAACCAAGTGATTAACGAAAGAACTGATGCGACCATCCCGAAAAGAAGAGAGCCAGTTAAAAGAAAACCAGCCGGAAACGAGTTGGGCACTGTCCTGGCTGATATTCGTGAAGAAATCGGTAAAATTTACGAAGCCGCCGACAACATTACACAGAACCTGAATGATTTTCATGTCGTCGAAGACAACGACAATCACCGCCCGGTTTAAAATTTTTTGAGCTTCCTATATTTAAAAGCTCTTAAGTTAAATTAGATTAACTTAAGTACTACTAGTAGTAGGGCCTGTGGATAATGTGGATAACTCCGTTAAAGACTCAATTTTAAAGACTTATGACTAAATATCTGTTGATAACCTGTGGATAACTGTATAAACAATAGAACTAAATTAGAACAAACAGAACTATACCTACCTATATATAAAGGAGATAAAATGGAAAACGACGAAATATTAACCGTTGAGGATGTCTGTAAGCTGTTAAAAGTCACAAAAGGTTGGTTATACCAACGCACTCGGTTCGGACCAGAGACTTTCCCCCACGTCCGGGTCGGGCGGCACTTACGATTCAAAAGAGAGGAAGTTTTAAAGTTCTTCAAACTCCAGAACGAACACAGAAAAGTTGCGTAGGAAGTCCGGCAGACAAAAGACGCTTGACGCTTGTTACAAACTTTTGAGAGAAAAATTCATCCGCGAAAGGGGAGGGCCCGTTTGTGATTTCTGTGGCAAATCGTCAAGCAACGCCGGAGTTTTCCACATACTCCCAAGAGGCCCGTATCCGCGTATCCAGCTCTGCGAGGAAAATCTACTCCTAGCGTGCTGGTTCCCGTGTCATAACGATTGGCACCACGACTTTTACAAGGCTCAAAAGATGGAGGCAAGGATCAAGGATCTACGCGGTGAGGATTACAAAGAAAGGCTGTTATTACTTGATCGAACCGCACCAAAACTAGGGAGTTTACAAATTGAACTTTATCATGAGGCTTTACTACAAGAGCATGGCAATGAAACTGTTTAACGGCTGGTCAAACGCGGCGTTAGAGAACTTTCTTACTCACATAGTACGAGTGAAGTAGTGAAGGCAAAAAAGTATCAGGGCGCTTGCGGTATGTGCGCCAAACCCATCGTTTGGAAGAACAGGAAACCCTTCAACAAGGACGGCTCCAACCATCTTGAAAGCTGTCCGTGGGTAAGTGAGAAAAGACAGCGCTACGAGAAGGAGTTCCGGTGGAAGATCAAGGGGGTTTAGGTGGCTAGAGTAGCGATTGGCTACCCTCCGTTGGGAGATCCACGAGGTCATCATCAAACCGGGCAAAATCGGCAAGCGCAAGTTTTCGTCCACGGGGCCTACATATACCCCGTGATCCCGGCAAGCGCGGCAACCATGCTAAAGGAGGCAGGACATGAAGTCATGTGGGCAGACGGAGAAGCAGAAGAACAAAGCTGGGAAGAGTACGTCGAAAGACTCAGAGCTTTCAAACCTGATTACATCTGTTGGGAAGTTAAAACTCCTTCTGTCAAGCGAACCTGGGCTCGATATGAACAAATCAAAAAAGAGATTCCTGACGCAGTTGTTGTTTTGTTTGGAGACCACGTTACGGCTCTGCCACAGGAGAGCTTGGCCGCTGAAGGAGCGGATGTTGTTGTTACAGGAGGTGACTATGACTTTGGACTCTGCGAAGTGGTTAATAACGCCCGTGTTAGTGGGGTCCTCGCTCAACCGACCGATACGCCACTCTCCCGACTACCTATACCAGACAGAGCACTGACAAAGTGGAACCTCTATGGTTATGAAAAAGGAAGTGGTAACTACAAATATCTTCCTGGAACGCACACTATGTTTGGAAGAGACTGCTGGTGGCGCAAGGATGGTGGGTGCACCTTCTGTTCCTGGACGGGTACTTTCAAAAACTTTCGTGTTGTATCCGTTGACCAGGCTATTCAAGAAATTAAATATTGTCATTCACTTGGAATACGAGAGGTCTTCGA